>Ga0315268_10003082_pt1 | contig 18475 bp, 19 predicted proteins | sample C1_top_MG_FD_204535 | JGI IMG/M metagenome (GOLD analysis project Ga0315268, IMG submission 204535) | Sediment microbial communities from Yellowstone Lake, YNP, Wyoming, USA - C1_top | ecosystem: Environmental > Aquatic > Freshwater > Lake > Sediment | place: USA: Wyoming | collected 2017-08-01
AAGGGCCAGGCGGCGGCGCACGTCCCGCAGGGGCGCGGCGTAGGCGGCCACCACCCCGGGGGTAAGGCGGTCCCGGCGGTGGTAGGCCAGCCTCAGTGCCAGGGGCATGAGCCAGGGGCCCATGAGGGCCGCGGCCAGAAGCCCCAGGCCCGGCAGGCGCAGGGGGTAGAAGAGCCAGGGGATGCGGCGCACGGCCACCCCCGGCGCGATGAGGACCAGGGCGGAAACCCGCTCCGGGTGGTCCCGGGCCAGGAGCAGGGCCAGGCTGCCCCCCAGGGAGTTGCCGGCCAGCGCGGCCTTCTCTATCCCATAATGGTCCAGGAAATCCCGCACACCCCGGGTCAGGGCCTCCAGGGAGTAGTCCGCCTCCAGGGAGGCGGGAGAAGCCCCGTGCGCCGGCAGGTCCAGGGTCCAGACCCGGTAGTGCCGGGACAGGGGGCCCACGTTGTCCCGCCAGGAAAAGCTGGAAGCCCCGAAGCCGTGGAGCAGCAGCAGGTCCGGGCCCCGGCCGCTAACGGTGAAGGCCCATTCTTTAGGATCGTGTTTCAAGTTTCCAGTTTCGAGTTTACCGTTCTGGCCCGGGGGGGACTCCCAAGAACGAGGGCAGCACCAGGGGGAAGGGCACTCCTCGTTCCACCTCCGCCATGATCTGGCGGTGCCGTTCCTTGATGGTGTCGGCCAGGTTCTGGACCAGGGCCAGCATCTGCCAGGCGCGGCGGCGGACCGGGCGCTCGGGGGGCGCCTCCGCCGCGGCCAGTTGGCGGAAATAGGGGTGAGCCAGGAACTGCTCCCACAGCCGGAGGAACTTGTCGAACAGGTCGGGGTAGAAGTAAGGAATTTCCCCCTGGTGCGCCTGGAGGAAGTCCAGGGCTTGGGCCAGGCGGCGGCCGGGGGGGCCCAGGGCCCTCTCATCCTGGGCCAGTTTCTCCAAGGAGTGCAGCAACTGGGCCTGGGTCACCCAGGCCAGATGCTGCAACACCTCCCGGTGCAGCTCCTCATGGCGCCGGAACGCGTCCCGGTATTCCCGGTTGAGGAGGTAGCTGTTCAGCACCTTCTTGGCGGCCTCAAAAGACTCGGCGCTGTAAGCCCCCAGGCGGCGCTGGTGCTTGGCCAGCCAGGCGGAGAGAAACTTCAGGCGGTCCCCGTGGGTCTTGGTGGAGGCGATGAGGTCGGTGCGCTGATAAACGATGGTCCCTGGGTGTTCGCCCCGGACGATGTCCGTGAGCTCCTTCAAGCTGCGCCGGGGGTCCTTGAGGAGGTTCAAAGACGGGTCCCGGCCGCCGTGGTAGGGGTGGATGAGCTCCTGCTTGAGGACCCCCAGCGCCCGGTCCTCCAGGACGTTGAGGCGGTTGTACTTGTGCTGCTGGTAAGTTACCTTGAGGATCACCACCCGGCGGGCCTCATCCACATAATACCCCTGGTCCTTCAAGTGGGGGTGGCCCTCTGCCAGGGAGGCGGGCAGGGCGATGAGCGCGGTCTTCTCCACCAGGGGGTAGCGCTTCTGCTCATAGCCGCACAGGCTGGTGAGGGTGCGGTCCGAGGCGCCCAGCACCTTGATGAGGTACTGCTCCTTGTAACGGCTGAGCTTGCGGGCAAAGAGCGCCGCGGACGTGCGCCGCTCCGCGGCGATGGGATAGCCGTAGAGCTCCATGAGGAACTGGTAGACAAAACCCCGCTCCCGCTCGTAGGATCCGGGGTCGGTTTCCTTGAATTTGCCCAGTTTGCGGCCGAAGAGCTTGAGCTCCGCGTCCAGGTCCGAAGGGAAGGAGGCGTACACCCCCAGGAGGCGGAAGTCCCCCCGGCTGTCTTTAGCGATGACGTGAGCCCGGTCCATGTGGAAGAGAAAAGGCAAGAGGCTTTCGTACCGGGCCAGGTTGGTGAGGTCGTGGGCTCCGAAGCGCTGTTTGAACTGGGCCCGGAGTTCCCGGTCCAGATAGGGCAGGAAGCGGTCCAGGTTGTTCCGGCCGCGGCGGCCTCCCTCCTCCGGGGGGTGGAGCAGGTCGAATTGAAAGATCTCATCCTGGTAGGACAATGTGCGGTTGAAGGCCACCATGCTGAAGCTGGGCAGCTCCGGATATTCGGCGAAATTCTTCTCAAAGGAAGGCAAAAGCTCCCGGGGCTCCACCAGGGGGTAGCCGGGACCGTAGGCTTCCAGCAGGCCCTTTTTCAGGTGGATGAACTCCAGGAAGTCCTTGAGGAGGTAGCGGTCCTTCAAGGGCGCGGCGCCCCGGCGCAGGGCCGCCAGGGTGTGGCCGTTCAAGCGGACGTCGGAGAAGAATTCCCGGTCCCGGGTCATTCAGGCGGCTACCACTTTGACGTGCATCCGGCGGGAGCGGGGCCCGTCGAATTCGCAGAAAAAGATGCCCTGCCAGGTCCCCAGCACCAGGCGGCCGCCGCTCACCGGCACGGTGAGGGCGGCGCCGATGAGGGAGGCCTTGACGTGGGCCGGGGCGTTGCCTTCCAGGTGCCGGTATTTTTCCCGGTCGCTGACGAGCCGGCCCAGGACCATGAGGATGTCGGCCTTGACGCTGGGGTCGGCGTTCTCGTTGATGGTCACGGCCGCGGTGGTATGGGGTACAAAGAGGTGGCACAGCCCCACGCTGACCCCGCTTTGGTGCACCACTTCCTGCACGGGGGAGGTCAGGTCGAGAAATTCGGTGCGGCTGCTGGTGCGCACCGACAGGGTTTGGAGCATAATCACCTCCGCACGATGAGTGATTGTTGGCTGGGGGGCAGCACCAGCCCCGAGGGGGTCGGCGCTTCCGGGCCTCTTTCCATCTGCTCCGCCAGCCTCAAGGCGTGCTGCACCAGGGCGGTGAGGAAGACGGGCTCCCCGGTAAGGGGGCTGCGCTCCTCCGCCAAGTCCCGGGCTGCAGCCTGGGCGGCCCGGGCCTGGTCAGGCCGGCCCCGGAGGTGGAAAAAAGCAGCCATGGCCAGCAAGCGCCGCTGCCACCGGGGGCGGGCCTCCGGGGGGTAAAGGGCGCGGACGGCTGCCGCCACCACGTCCTGGAGCCGGGATTGCCGCTGCGGCTCCGTCAGCACCAGGGGGCTGTCCTGGACCTCCCTCAGGCGGGCCAGCCAGGGTGTGAGCTCCTCAGCGGGGGGCATCCAGAAGCGGAAGAGGGGGTCGAAGGGCAATTCCCGGGACTGCTCCAGGGAGCGGCCCCGGTCCTCTTCCTCCAGGGGAGGCAGGGGGCTGGCGGCGGCCGGGCCCCAGAGCCGGAGCAGGCGCTCCCGCAGGGCCGCGTACTGGGCCGCGGCCTCGGCCTGGGGATGGAGCCGGTAAGCCTCCTCCAGGAGCACCAGGGCGTGGGCCGGGGAGGCCGGGGCCCAGTCGCTGAGGCCCTGGTCCCGGAAGTGCTGCCAGAATCCCTCCACCTGGTGGCGCTTGAGGTTGAGGAGCACGCACTCCCTGAACCCCTCCTGGTCGCTTACCCGGGACACCAGGAAGTTTCCTCCCAGGACCTCCCTGGGAGCTTCCAGGACGACGAACTGCTCGCCGTTGCCAAAGACGGGAGAGAACTGCGCGGCGGTCTCACCCGCCGGGCGGGGGCGGGGGGCTTCCTCCCGGGGGAGGAGTTCCGGGGGCACCACCACCCCCCGGGTCTTAAAATGGTGCAGGGCCCTTTTCAGGGCCTTGACGCGGTCCCGGTCCCGGACGCCGGCGAAGAGCGCTGCCAGCAGGGGCGGGATGGCCGGGTGGGGGAGGGACTCCAGGGCCGTCAGGAGGTGAAGGTCCCAAGCCGGGTCCTGGGGCCGGGTGGTTACCAGATCCTTCAGGGCCTCGGGGTCGGGCCGCCCTTCCAGGGCCTGGCGGACGCGGGCCACCTGGGCCGCCAGGGCCGCCGCATCTTCCGGCGGCAGGGGCTTGAGGCCCCGGCCAGAGGACTTTTTGCCGCGGCCTCTCATGCCTTGGCCGGCGGGCCGGACTCGATGGCCACCTCGTCGGGCCGGCCCATCTCGGTGAGGTAAACATTGACCCGCTGGCCGGGCTTCAGGGTCATGGTGGCGGCGGCGTAATCGGCCTGGATGGGCAGCTCCCGGCCGCCCCGGTCCACCAGCACCGCCAGTTCGATGCGCCGGGGCCGGCCGTAGTCGATGAGTGCGTCCAGCGCCGCCCTGACCGTGCGCCCGGTGAAGAGCACGTCGTCCACCAGGACCACTTCCTGGTCGTCAATGGAGCCGGGAAGCTCGGTCTTGCCCACCAGTGGCTTGTGGCTGAGCTGGGTCCAATCGTCCCGGTAGAGGGTGATGTCCAGGATCCCCACCTTCACCGGCCGCTTGCTGCGCCGGGCGATGAGGCCGGCCAGCCTCTGGGCCAGGAAGGCGCCCCCGGTGCGGATGCCCACCAGGACCAGGTCGTCCAGCCTCTGGTGGCGCTTCAGAATTTCGTCGGTGAGGCGGTCAAGGGCATGGGCCAGCTCCGGGGCGGGCATTGCCAGGGTCTTTTTGGCGGGCATGGAATTCCTCTTTGGCGGTTTAGGTTTTGACTAGGTTTTAAATTACCACGGGCGGCCTCAGAAGACAAGCCGGAGCGGGCCGGGCGCGGGGGGATTCACGTTAGGGGGCGCGGAAAGTCTAACCAGCAGATGCAGGAAAAACCATTTTCATGAATAAACAGAGGGAGTTCAGGCAACCAAAGGGGCAGGGAGACCCCGCCCCTGCGGTGGCGCCCGTTTGCCGGCGGGGGAAATCAGGCGTATAATATAAACGCTGGGGGATGGGGACGTGACCCTGACCCCCCGGGAGCTGAAGGCATGACCCTGGAGGAAGCCCGGGAGATACTGGGCCTGCCGGTGAAGGCCTCCCGCCGGGAGATCCGGGCGGCTTACCGCCGGGCGGCCCGGCGCTGGCACCCGGACCGGGCTCCCGCGGGCTCGGAGGCTGAGTTCCGGTCCCGCATGCAGGAAATCAACGCCGCCTACCAGGCGGTGCTGAAATTCCTGGAGGACTACCGCTACGACTTGGTGGAGCCGGCCGGGCCCGAGGACGTCCAGAAGTGGTACACCTCCCGGTTTTATACCGGGGTGTGGCAGCCGCCTCCAGCCAAGGGCGGAGGAAAGAAGCCTTGAGACGATTAATTTCTGGCCTGGCCCTTATAGTCTGGATTATGGCCGCATTTTCCGGGGCCTGGGCCGCCAAGGGTGAAGTGCTGGAAGACCTGCAATACCGGGTGGACATCCTGGGAATCCCGGATTTGGTGCGGGCCGGCGTGGTACTCACCAGCCTGGGTCCGGGGCGCTACCTGGCCAAGGCCAGCGGCGAGGCCAAGGGGATTCTGGCGCCCATCAGCGGCCACCGCCGGGACTCCTACACCGCCGAAATGGTCTTCCGGGACGGCCGCCTCCTGCCCCTGGTGTACCGGGAGGAGTCTCAGCGCAAGGACAAGCAAAGGCTGAAGGAATACCGTTTCAACTACGCGGAGGGCACGGTGGAGTTGTGGCTGCCCAAAAGGGGGCAGATGGTGCGCCGGTGGGCCAAGGAAATGAAAGGGCCCGTGTACGACCCGGTGAGCGCCTTCTATAACTGCCGCCTGGGGCTGCTGGGCCCCCTGGCCCCGGGTCAGACCCTGAAGGTGACGGGCATCCCGTATCCCAAGCCGGAGGAGTACCAGGTGCGCCTGGGGTCCCAGGGCAAGGAGGGGGGCCAGGCCATGGTCTCCGTCCCTAACGACGCGTTCGAGAAAAATGAAGGCGTGGTGTTCGTGGACTTTGACGCCGCCTGGGTGCCCCTCAAGGCCTGGACCCGGTTCCTGGGGGCCGGCAAGGTGGTGGCCCAGCTTCTGCCCGCCAGCAAGGCCCTGAAGGGCGGCCTGCCGGAGATGGCGGGCGCGGATAAAGGCGAAGCTCAGACTGCGGCCATGGCCCGGCGCCAGCCGTAATTTCTTTTCACCCCCCCCCTTGAAAAGTTCCGTGAGGATGATTAATTATTAATCAGCAGCCAGAGGACCGGAGAATCTGCCGCCGGCTCCCCCTCAAGCACTGCGACTGGAAGGGGCAGGATGTGGGGGTTGCAGTCCCACCTGGCTGTGTCTTCATATGCGAAGCCATGCTGAGGCATGGCTTTTTTAATTTCCGGGCCTTGCAATCCCGGGGCCGTTAAATTCTGAGTTTTCCGCCGGTTGACAAAGACCTTCCCTTATTCTAAGATTTTCTCGTAGTTTGTGAATTTAGGAAGCGGAGCGGCTATGGAGAAACCAGACCTGGAACTCATTGCCCGCTGGGTGGGGCAGGACCCGGAGCTGAAGCGCTACCTGGAGGAGCACCGGGAGTTCGAGCGGCGCCTGGAGGAGTTCAACCGCCGCCCATATCTCACCCCCCAGGAAGACCTGGAACGGAAAAGACTGCAGAAAATGAAACTGGCCGGCCGGGACAAGATCGAGGAGATCCTGGCCAAGTACCGGCAGAAGGAAACCGCGACATGAAAATGACCGGCGCCCAGATCTTTTTGAAATGCCTGGAGCGGGAGGGGGTCAAGCACATCTTCGGGTACCCCGGGGGGGTGGTCCTGGATATCTATGACGAGCTGACCCGGACTCCCAACATCAAACACTTTTTGGTGCGCCACGAGCAGGCCGCGGTGCACGCCGCGGACGGCTACGCCCGGGCCAGCGGCATGCCGGGCACGGTGCTGGTGACCTCGGGCCCCGGGGCCACCAACACGGTCACCGGCATCGCCTCGGCCTACATGGACTCCATCCCGGTGGTGGTGTTCACCGGCCAGGTGCCCACCGGCCTCATCGGCAACGACGCCTTCCAGGAGGCGGACACCGTGGGCATCACCCGGCCCTGCACCAAGCACAACTACCTGGTGAAGGACGTCAAAGTGCTGGCCCAGACCATCCACGAGGCCTACTACATCGCCAGATCCGGGCGTCCCGGCCCGGTGGTGGTGGATTTGCCCAAGGACGTCATCCAGGCCAGCACCAAGCCCCAGTTCCCGGAGGAGGTCAGGATCAAGAGCTACAACCCCACCTACCACGCCAACCCCCGGCAGGTGAAGCGGGCCCTGAAGCTCATCCTGGAAGCGGAGCAGCCGGTGCTCTACACCGGGGGCGGCATCATCCATTCGGACAGCGCCGCCCAGGAGTTGCTCCAGTTCGCCGAGGCCCTGCAGATTCCCGTGACCAGCACCCTCATGGGCCTGGGCGGTTTTCCCGGGGACCACCCCCTGTGGCTGGGGATGCTGGGGATGCACGGCACCTATTGCGCCAACATGGCGGTGGCCAACTCCGACGTCCTCATCGCGGTGGGGGCCCGCTTCGACGACCGGGTCACCGGCAAGCTGGACCAGTTCGCGCCGGACGCCAAGATCGTGCACATCGACATCGATCCCAGCTCCATCAGCAAGAACGTGGTGGTGGACATCCCCATCGTGGGGGACTGCAAGGACGCCCTGAAACAGCTCAATGACTTTCTCAGGGAAGAGGCGCCCCGGGACTGGGCCGGCCTCAGGGCCCCCTGGCTGGACACCATCCGGGAGTGGAACACCCAGCATCCCCTCTCCTACGACCAGGGCGGGGACAAGATCAAGCCCCAGATGGTGGTGGAAAAGCTGTGGGAGCTCACCCAGGGCGAAGCTTACGTCACCACGGAAGTGGGGCAGAACCAGATGTGGGCGGCCCAGTTCTACAAGTTCAAGCGGCCCCGCATGCTCATGACCTCCGGCGGCCTGGGGGCCATGGGCTACGGCTTCCCCGCGGCCATGGGGGTGCAGGTGGCCAAGCCCGACGCCGTCGTCATCGACATCGCCGGCGACGGCAGCATCCAGATGAACATCCAGGAGCTGGCCACGGTGGTGGAGTACAACCTGCCGGTGAAGATCGCCATCCTGAACAACTCGTATCTGGGCATGGTGCGCCAGTGGCAGCAACTGTTCTACGAGAAGCGCTACAGCCAGACGCCCATCAGCGCCCCGGACTTCGTCAAGCTGGCCGATGCCTACGGCGCGGTGGGCCTCCGGGCGGACCGGCCCAGCGAGGTGGAGCCGGTCATCCGGGAGGCCCTCAACACCCCCCGGCCGGTGATCATGGATTTCCGGGTGGAGCCGGAGGAGTGCGTCATGCCCATGGTGCCGGCGGGGAAAGCCACCACCGAGATGCTGCTGGCCTAGGAGGGGAAGATGGAACCGCGGCACACCATTTCCGTGTGGGTTGACAATATTCCCGGGGTGCTGTCCCGGGTGACGGGCCTGTTTTCCGGCCGGGGCTTCAACATCGAGAGCCTGTGCGTGGCCGAAACCATGGAGCCGGAGGTCTCCCGCATCACCCTGGTGACCACCGGCGACGAGCAGATCATCGAGCAGATCATCAAACAGTTGCGCAAGCTCATCAACGTCATCAAGGTGGTGGACCTGAGCGAACTGGAGCACGTGGAGCGGGAGATGGCCCTGGTGAAGGTCAAGGCCGAAGACCGCTCCCGGGCCGAGGTCTTGCGCATCGCCGACATCTTCCGCTGCCGGGTGGTGGACGTCTCTCCCACCACCTACACCCTGGAGGTCACCGGCAACCACGAAAAGATCAAGGCGGTGCTGGACCTCCTCAAGGCCCTGGGGGTCCAGGAGGTGGTGCGCACCGGCACCCTGGCGATTCAGCGCAGTAAGAAGGATTGAGGACGGGTATCAGCGGTCAGCTATCAGCTATCAGTTTTTAATATTTGGTTGAAAGCTGGCAGCTGACAGCTATTTTCTTAGACTAGAAAGGAAGTGGACTCATGCAGATTTACTACGATGCGGATGCGGACTTAGGGATTCTCAAGGGCAAGAAGGTGGCCATCATCGGTTTCGGCTCCCAGGGGCACGCCCAGGCCCTGAACCTCCGGGACAGCGGGGTGGACGTGGTGGTGGCCGAGATGCCCGGCACCGCCAACTACGAGGCCGCCCTGAAATACGGCTTCAAGCCGGTGGCGGCCTCTGAGGCCGCGGCCCAGGCCCAGGTGGTGCAGATCCTCACCCAGGACCACGTTCAGGCCGCGTTGTATGAGAACGACCTGAAGCCCCACATGGGGGGCAAGACCCTGCTCTTCTCCCACGGCTTCAACATCCACTTCGGCCAGATCATCCCCGCCCCGGACGTGGACGTGGTGATGGTGGCCCCCAAGGGCCCGGGCCACCTGGTGCGCAGCGAATATGAGAAGGGCGCCGGCGTTCCCGCCCTGGTGGCGGTGGAGCAGGACGCCTCAGGCCAGGCCCTGGCCACGGCCCTGGCTTACGCCAAGGGCATCGGCGCCACCAGGGCCGGGGTGCTGTACACCACCTTCCGGGAAGAGACGGAAACCGACCTCTTCGGCGAACAGTGCGTGCTCTGCGGCGGGGTCAGCGAGCTGGTGAAGGCGGGCTTCGACACCCTGGTGGAGGCGGGCTACGCGCCGGAGATCGCCTACTTCGAGTGTATGCACGAGCTCAAGCTCATCGTGGACCTCTTCTACCAGGGCGGCCTGAGCTTCATGCGCTACTCCGTGTCCGACACCGCGGAGTACGGCGACTACACCCGGGGCGACCGCATCATCACCGAAGAGACCCGGGAGGAGATGCGGCAGATCCTTTATGAGGTGCAGACGGGGGAGTTCGCCCGGGAGTGGATCCTGGAGAACAAGGCGGGGCGGCCGGTGTTCAACGCCCTCAGGAAGCGGGACGCGGCCCATCCCATCGAGGAGGTGGGCAAGAAGCTCCGGGCCATGATGGGGTGGCTGCAAAGAAAATAGGTCAAAGTTCGAAGGTTCAAAGTTGAAACGGGAAGTTTTTAACCTTGAACTCTGAACCTTGAACCTTGAACTGATTATCATGGTAAAATCGACCCCCAAAAAATGGGGCCTCATTGCTGCACCCGGCTACCCCTTCATTGCCGCGGGCCTGGTCCTCATCCTCCTGGGGGTCCTCATGGGGCGGGCGGGCCTGGCGGTCCTGGGGGTGGCGGCCGCGGGATTTTTCGCTTATTTTTTCCGGGACCCGGAGCGGGACATCCCCCCGGACCCCCAGGCCATTGTCGCCCCCGCGGACGGCAAGGTGATCCTCCTGGACGAGGTGGAGGAGCCGCAGTTTCTCCAGGCGCCCGCCCGGCGGCTGGCCATCTTCATGAACGTCCTGGACGTGCACGTGAACCGGGCCCCGGTGGCGGGCACGGTGAAAGCCTTGCACCACCGGGAGGGGAAATTCAAGGCCGCGTTCCGCCAGGACGCGGGGGCGCTCAATGAACAGCAGGCCCTGGTGCTGGAAGCGGGCGGCCGGCGGGTGCTGGTGGTGCAGATCGCCGGGCTCCTGGCCCGGCGCATCGTGCCCTTTGTTAAAGAGGGGCAGCGACTGGTACGAGGGGAGCGCCTGGGCATGATCTGCTTCGGCTCCCGGGTGGACCTGTATCTGCCCCGGGAGTGGCAGGTCACGGTGAAGCCGGGGGACCGGGTGAAGGCCGGGGCCAGCGTCGTGGGGAGGTGGCCATGAAGTTCCGCCGCAAGCGCAAGAAAAAGGACCGGCGGCGCTTTCGGGGGGTGCTGCTGCTCCCCAACCTGATCACCACCGCCTCGCTCTTTGCCGGGTTTTACGCCATCGTCGCCGGCATTGACGGGCGCTTCCTGGCCGCGGCCTGGGCCATTTTCATCTCCCTGATCCTGGACGGCCTGGACGGCCGCATCGCCCGCATGACCCAGAGCGCCACAAATTTCGGCACCCAATACGACTCCCTGGCGGACCTGGTGGCCTTCGGCGTGGCCCCCGCGGTGCTCTGCTACCTCTGGGCCCTGAAGCCCTTCGCCCAGTTCGGCTGGATCGCCGCCTTTCTCTTCGTGGTCTGCGGCGCCCTGAGACTGGCCCGCTTCAACGTCCAGGTGGGCTCCATGGACCCGCGCTACTTCAACGGCCTGCCCATCCCCGCGGCGGCCATGATGGTGGCCACCTCCATCGCCTTTTACTACGAGATCGGCGAGTGGGCTCCGGAGAAGCATATCTTTATTCTCATCATGATTTACCTGCTCTCCTTCCTCATGGTGAGCAATGTCAAGTACTTCAGCTTCAAGAAACTGGAGCTCTTCCGGCGCCACCCCTTCGAGACCCTGGTGGCCCTGGTGCTGCTCTTCGTGGTCATCGCCACCGCGCCCCACATCATGGGGTTCGTGGTCATGGTGGTTTACACGTCCTCCTGGCCCGTGAGCACCTACCACTACTACCGCCGGCGCCAGCCCCTGCCGGAGGCCACGGAAACCCCGGCGCCGAAGCCCACGAGTCCTTGAAGGGAAAGGGGATAGTCTGAGGGGAGGGCTGGGGGAGATGATTCCCCCGCCCTCCCCCCATAACGCTTCCCCTCTGCAAGGGTTAAGGTGCGCAAAGCGCACCCTACATTTTTGGCTTGTGGGCATTGGCGAGCCTTGATAAATTGTTAAAAACATGAACACCATGCCCTCTAATCCCTCCGCCTCATTTGGGCTCCTGTCCCTGGCCCTGCTGCTGGCCTGCGCCCGCAGGCCTCGCTAATTTCCCTTCTCATTACAGCGAGATAGTGTTATAAAAAAATTTCTCGGGCCATGGTGCGCACCGAGCACGGCGGCCTGCCATTGCCCTCAAGGAGGGACTTATGCCTGACAAAGTCATCATCTTCGACACCACCCTTAGGGACGGGGAGCAGTCCCCGGGGGCCTCCCTCAACCTGGAAGAAAAATTGCAGATCGCCCGGCACCTGGAGCTCCTCAACGTGGACGTCATCGAGGCCGGGTTCCCCTTTGCCTCGCCCGGCGACTTCAAGGCGGTGAAGACCATCGCCAAAGAAATCCGGGGGTCCCAGATCGCCGGCCTGGCCCGGGCCTTTGCCAAGGACATCGACGCCTGCTGGGAGGCCGTCCGGGACGCGGCCCGGCCCCGCATCCACACCTTCATCTCCTCTTCGGACATCCACCTGAAGTACCAGATGAAGAAGAGCCGGGAGGAAGTCCTGGAAATGGCGGTGGCCGCGGTGAAACACGCGGCGAAATATACGTCCAACGTGGAGTTTTCCGCCATGGACGCGTCCCGCAGCGACATCGCCTACGTGGCCCAAATGTTCGCGGCGGTGATTGAGGCCGGGGCCACCACCGTCAACTTCCCGGACACCGTGGGCTACGCCGTCCCCCACGAGTTCGGGGCCAAGATCAAGTACCTGGTGGATAACGTGCCCAACATCCACCGGGCGGTGATCTCGGTGCACTGCCACAACGACCTGGGGCTGGCCGTGGCCAACAGCCTGGCCGCGGTGCTGAACGGCGCCCGCCAGATTGAGTGCACCGTGAACGGCATCGGCGAGCGGGCCGGCAACACCTCTCTCGAAGAGGCGGTCATGGCCCTGGCCACCCGCAAGGACCTGTTCGACTACTACACGGACATCGTCACCCGGCACATCTTCCCCACCAGCCGCCTGGTGAGCAAGCTCACGGGCATGGTGGTGCAGCCCAACAAGGCCGTGGTGGGGGCCAACGCCTTTGCCCACGAGAGCGGCATCCACCAGGACGGGGTGCTGAAGGAGGCCAGCACTTTTGAGATCATGACGCCCGGCGACATCGGCATCAAGAAGAGCACCCTGCCCCTGGGCAAGCTTTCGGGGCGGCACGCCCTCCGGGAGAAGCTCAAGGACCTGGGCTACGTCCTCACCGAGGAGGAGCTCAACCAGGTCTTTGCCCGCTTCAAGGACCTGGCGGACCGGAAAAAGACGGTCTTTGACGAGGACCTCACCTCCATCATGGAGACGGAGGTGGTCTACAAGTCGGTGCCGGAGCACTTCCGGCTGCTGGATTTGGTGGTCATCGCCGGCACCATGTCCCGGCCCATGGCCACGGTGAAGCTGGAGGTGGGCGGCCACGTCCACCGCACCTCCACCTTCGGGGACGGGCCCATTGACGCCACCTTCAAGGCCATCGAGGCGTTGACGCACCTCAAGCCCAATCTGCTGAAGTTCGCGGTGAGCTCCATCACCGGGGGCACCGACGCTTTGGGGGAGATCACCGTGCGCCTGGAGGAGGAGGGGGTCATCGTCACCGGCCAAGGGGTGGACCCGGACATCGTCACGGCCAGCGCCCGGGCCTACATCAACGGCCTGAACCGGCTGCATTTCCTCAAGGAAATGGGCGCCGGCCCCAAGGAAAAGCCGGAGAAACTGTGATCTGGTAGGGGCGACCCGCCGGGTCGCCCCTACAAACTTGGAACCCAAAACTGGAAACTGAAAAATGAGCAAACCGCAAACCATTACGCAAAAGATTCTGGCGGCCCATGCCGGCAAGGACTACGTGGAGCCCGGGGAGCTGATCATGGCCCGGGTGGACATCGCCCTGGCCAACGACATCACCGCGCCCTTTGCCATCAAGGCCTTCCGGGAAGTGGGGGCGGAGAAGGTGTTTGACCGGGAGCGGGTGGTGCTGGTGCTGGACCACTTTGCGCCAAATAAGGACATCGCCTCGGCCATCCAGTGCCAAATAGTCCGGCAGTTCGCCCGGGAGCAGAACCTGACGCATTTTTACGACGGCGGGGAGATGGGGGTGGAGCACGCCCTCTTGCCGGAGAAGGGCATCGTCGGCCCCGGGGACCTCATCGTGGGCGCGGACAGCCACACCTGCACCTACGGCGCCCTGGGGGCCTTCGCCTCCGGGGTGGGCTCCACCGACCTGGCCGGGGCCATGATCACCGGGGAGTGCTGGCTCAAGGTGCCCGAGTCCATGCGCTTTATCTACACCGGAGACCTGGGGCTGTGGGTAACCGGCAAGGATTTGATCCTCCACACCATCGGCGACATCGGCGTGGACGGGGCCAACTACCGGGCCATGGAGTTCACCGGTGAGGCCATCGCCCGGCTCCCCATGGCGGACCGGTTCTCCATGGCCAACATGGCGGTGGAGGCCGGGGCCAAAAACGGCATCATGGCGCCGGATGGGGTGACCCTGGAGTACGTCCAGGGGCGGGCCCTGCGCCCCTACAAAGCATATGCCAGCGACCCCGGGGCGTCTTATGCGGCGGAGAAGACCTACGACGTTGCCGGCCTTGAGCCCCAGGTGGCCTGCCCCCCTTCGCCGGGCAACGTCCAGCCGGTGTCGGCGCTGGGGGAGGTGCGCATCGACCAGGCGGTCATCGGCTCCTGCACCAACGGCCGCCTGGAGGACCTGAGGCTGGCCGCCCAGGTGCTGACGGGCCGGAAGGTGGCCAAAGGGGTGCGCCTCATCGTCATCCCGGCCACGCCCCTGATTTACCGCCAGGCCCTGGAAGAGGGGCTCCTGGCTGTGTTTATGGCGGCCGGGGCGGTCATCGGCCCCCCCACCTGCGGCCCCTGCCTGGGGGGGCACCTGGGCATCCTGGCCCCGGGGGAGACGGCCATTGCCACCACCAACCGCAATTTCGTGGGGCGCATGGGCCATCCCCAGTCCCTGGTGTACCTGGCCAGCCCCGCGGTGGCCGCGGCCTCCGCAGTGGCCGGGCGGATAATTCACCCCGGGGAGGTACAGAGCCGGGAGGCGGCGGCCGGCCGTCAATGAGGGACAGGGCTGAGGCGCCGGAAAAAAATTGACTCCCGGGAGAGATTGTGCTAATGTAACATCGCCTTAACTAAAACGCTTCACCCGCAGTCTTTCCCATTAACCCCAGGCGAGCCCCCAGGGGCGGGGAGGAGGCCATGGTAAGCGGGATCAAAGGCTGGTGGCTGGCAGCGGCTTTGGCAATGCTCCTGGGCCAGGGCTGTGCGGGCATTCTTGCGGAAAGCCACCAGGATGACGGCCGGGTGGAACGCCTCCGCCTCCAGGGCGGCGAAAAATGGAGCGTCTACGACCGCAATCCCCTCCGAGAAGACGGCACCTGCATCATCCTCAAAAAAGAGTCGACTTTTTAGGAAAATTTTGGCATCCTGATAGTAATCAGGAGGTTAGGGTCGCGCCCTGACCTGTTTGCAGCCCAACGTGCGGCGGGATGAATCAATGAAAGGATGGCAAAAGTGCTGCGGTTTGGGAGCCGCGTTGATAATGCTCCTGGCGCTCTCCGGGTGCTCTGACGTGCTGGTGGAGTCCAAAAGGTCCGACGGCGGTTTGGAGCGTATCCGGGTGGACGGCGGCGAGTCCTGGACTGCTTATGACGACAGGTCCCGCAATCCCTACAGCAAGGCCAAGAAAGACGATCCGCAAAACGACATGTGCATCATGCTGAAGAAGGAATCCACCTTCTAACCGCTGCTTTCCCTCCAGCCGCAGGAAGCCGGGTCAATTAATCCCCATCGGCCCGCCGGGCCCGCACCACCCGTTCTATGCTTAGATAATCCCTGACGGTTTCCACCCGGTCATAGGTGCGGGTCTCCCTAAGGAGGGCCATTACCTCCGGGGCCTGGCCCCCGGCCACTTCCAGGGCCAGCCACCCCCCGGGTTGGAGATGCAGATGCGCCTGGCGGGCCAGGGGGCGGAGGAGGGCCAGGCCGTCCGCCCCGCCTCGCAGGGCCTCCTGGGGCTCGAAGTCCTTGATTTCTCCGGGGAGTTGCCGCCAGACCGGATCCGGCACGTAGGGCAGGTTGGCCACCAATAAGGCAAACCGCGCTTCCGGCCGCAGGGCCGAGAGCAGGTCAGCCTGGACCAGGTGAAGGCGCGGCGCCACCTGGTGGCGCCGGGCATTGTCCCGGGCCACCACCAGCGCCGGCCAGGAGAGGTCCAGAGCCACCCAGGAGGTTTCCGGCAGCTCCCGGGCCAGGGCGATGACCACCGCGCCGGAGCCCACCCCCACTTCTAAACCCTGGTAGCCTGTCTTCTGGTTTATGTTTTCGGTTTTTTTAAAGACCTCTAGGACGGCTTGCACTAAAGTCTCGGTTTCGGGGCGGGGGATAAGGACCGCGGGAGTCACCTTGAAGTCCAGGGACCAGAACTCCTTGTGGCCGGTGAGGTACGCCGTGGGCTCCCCTTCCCGGCGCCGCACCACCAGGGCCTTGAAAGTGGCCAGCTCTTCCGGAGAGAGGGGCTGGTCGTAGCGCAGGTAGAGGTCCAGGCGGCTGACGCCCAGGGCGTGGGCCAGCAGCACTTCCGCGGAGGCCCGGGGTTCGGTCACCCCCTTGTCCTGAAAATAAGCCGCGGCCCAGCGGAGGACCTCCAGGATAGTCCAGGAACCAGGGTGGGCGCCGGCCATTTACGCCTGCAAAGCCTGGGTGCGGTAGTGGGTGGTGAGGGCCTGGAGCAGTTCGTCCAGGTCCCCTTCCAGGACGGCCTCCAGGCGGTACAGGGTGAGGCCGATGCGGTGGTCGGTGACCCGGCCCTGGGGGAAGTTATAGGTGCGGATGCGCTCGCTGCGGTCGCCGGTGCCCACCTGGCTCCGGCGCTCCCGGGCGATTCTATCCTGCTGCTCCCTTTGCGCCAGGTCCAGCAGCCGGGAGCGCAGCACCTTCAGGGCCTTGGCCTTGTTCTTGTGCTGGGACTTTTCGTCCTGGCAGGTGACCACCAATCCCGTGGGCAGGTGGGTGACCCGCACCGCGGAGTCCGTGGTGTTGACGCTCTGGCCGCCGGGGCCGGAGGAGCGGAAGACGTCCACCCGGAGCTCTTCCGGGTTGATGGCCACGTCCACCTCTTCGGCCTCGGGCAGGACCGCCACGGTCACCGCGGAGGTGTGGATGCGGCCCTGGGATTCGGTGACGGGCACCCTTTGGACCCGGTGCACCCCGCTCTCATACTTGAGCTGGCTGTACACCCGGTCCCCGGAGATGGCGGCGATGATTTCCTTGAGGCCGCCGATGCCGGTGGCGGAGTGGGACAGGACCTCCACCTTCCAGCCCCGGCGCTCCGCCAGGCGGGTGTACATGCGGAAGAGGTCCGCGGCGAAGAGGCCGGCTTCCTCGCCACCGGTGCCGGCCCGGATTTCCAGGAGCACGTTCTTTTCGTCATTGGGGTCCTTGGGGAGCAGGAGCACCCGGAGTTCTTCCTCCAGAGCCGCGGCCTGCTCCTTCAGGGTCTGGACCTCCTCCCGGGCCAGGGCCTTGAGGTCCTCGTCCCCCTCTTCCTTAACCAGGGTCTGGCTTTCCGCCAGCTCCTTCTGCACCTGGCGGTAACGCCGGTAGGCGGCCACCAGAGGGGCCAGCTCCGCGTGTTCCTTGCGGTATTTCTGGTACAGCTCCACGGACCGCAGCACCTCCGGATCCGCCAGGCGGCGCTCCAGCTCCCGGTACTGCTCCTCGAGGGTTTTGAGTCTTTCTAAAACCATGGGGTGAAACTGGTTAAGCCAGTGATTTTCAAGATATATTAATTATATAGCAAAGTAGGGCAGAAGGCAAGGTGGGTGTTGGAGGTCCGGGTCCCAACGGCCGGGATTGGGCCTTATTTAATCCGCCGGTAATATTCCTTTACCTGCCGGTCATAATCCTCCAGATTATGGAGACCGGCATTTTCCTCCAAATGATGCCTCATTTCATGGGCGATGGTTTCCCACAACTCCGCTTCGATCTGGGAGGGGGCCAGCCCCTGGAAACTCCGGCGAAAGGAGCCGTAATAAATTTCTATGGAAGGCTCCAGGTAGCCGCCGTGATGATAGTGTCCCAGGATATACAGGTGCGGGATTTCCTCATCCCTAACTTCCCCGGGGGTGACATAAATCCCGGAGATGCCTTTCAGGTACATCTCCGGTATCTGGCGGACGATGGCATCCGCCAAATCGCAGAATTTATCAAAGGAAGGAAAGTCCTGCATGGGACTAGCCGTCCGCCAGCCTCCTGATGATCTCCGGGATGGTGGCGGTGGCCAGGTGGGGCAGGGACCCCCCGGCCAGGACCACGTGCAGGGGGACGCCCAGCTCCAGGGATGCGGCCAGCATCAGGTCGCAGATGTGGAAATAGGCCGCTTCCGTGAGGCCCAGGGAGCCGTAGTCGTCCGCGTGGGTGTCAAAGCCATAATACCAGATCAGGAGGTCCGGTTTGAAGGGGTGGACCAGGGGCAGGTGGTCTTTCACCGCGGCCACGTATTGGGAGTCGGGGTCGCCTTTCCAGCCCAGGCGGTAGACGTCCACGTCCACCTTGGTGCCGTCCGGCGAGCGGTGGTTGGCGCCGCAGAAGCACAGGTGGAAGACTTCGGGGTCGTCCTGGATGAGCTGGCGGGTGCCGTCGCCGTGGTGGGCGTCGGTGTCCACCACCGCGAAGCGCCGCCATTCGCTGATTTCCCGCACCCGGGTGAGGGCGATGACCACGTCGTTGAAGCAGCAGGCCCCCCAGAACTGGCGGTAGCCCGCATGGTGGCCGCCGGCGCCGATGAAAGAGAAGGCCCGGTCCACCTCGCCCCGGGCCAGGGCCTCCATGCCCGCCACCACCGAGCCCACGGACTCGTAGGCGGTGGAGCAGAACATGTCCCGGGCCACCATGGCCAGCATCTCCGGGGGGTGGACCTTGAGGATCAGGTCCTCCGGGGCCCGGGGGGCTTCGAACACCTTCACGTTGGGGCGCTTCAGCAACTGCTCCAGGGCCTCGGGGAAGTCCTTGAGGCGGTTGCCGATGGTCATGTAGCTCTTGCGGCTGAAAGAGGGGTGGTAG
>Ga0315268_10003083_pt1 | contig 18474 bp, 14 predicted proteins | sample C1_top_MG_FD_204535 | JGI IMG/M metagenome (GOLD analysis project Ga0315268, IMG submission 204535) | Sediment microbial communities from Yellowstone Lake, YNP, Wyoming, USA - C1_top | ecosystem: Environmental > Aquatic > Freshwater > Lake > Sediment | place: USA: Wyoming | collected 2017-08-01
CCTGCCCCCTGCCTCCTGCCCCCTGCCTCCGCCCCTCTGCCCCTCCGCTGCTCTGCCCCCTCCAGACCCACCCGCCGACAAAACCGCCCTCAAAAAAGGCCTACTTTTCCCTTGCTCAGACTGGCGCACCACTCGTAACCTCCAACTGTGAGCGCCAAAAAGGCCAGAATTGGCAAAACGTGAAAGCCAATGCTTCCTCACCCGCCGGGCGTCAAAAAAGCGATTTCCCATCAGTCACGATGTGACGCGCGCGCGGCCCTCGCGGTGGGCCTGCAAGAGCGCGATGTCCGCCTCCACCATGAGCTTTACCAACTGAGGGAACCGAGTCTGGGCCTCCCACCCCAACACGCGCTTGGCCTTGCTGGCGTCCCCAACCAGCACGTCCACCTCCGTCGGGCGGTAGTAGTGCGGGTCAATTTCGACGTGCTTTTGCCAATCCAGCCCCGCGCCGCCGAAGGCGGCCTCGAGGAACTCGCGGATGGAATGAGTCTCGCCGGTGGCAATCACGTAGTCGTCGGGGGTCTCCTGCTGGAGCATGAGCCACATGGCCTCGACGTATTCCTTGGCGTAGCCCCAGTCGCGCTTGGCCTCCAGGTTGCCAAGATAGAGCTTGTCCTGGAGACCCGCCTGGATGTGCGCTACCGCCCGGGTGATCTTGCGAGTGACGAAGGTCTCGCCCCGGCGCGGCGACTCATGGTTGAACATAATGCCGTTGCTGGCGTGGAGGCCGTAGGCTTCGCGGTAGTTGACCGTGATCCAATGGGCGAAGAGTTTGGCGCAGCCGTACGGGCTGCGCGGGTGGAACGGCGTGCGCTCGGTCTGCGGCGTTTCCTGCGCCCGGCCGAATATCTCGCTGGAAGACGCCTGGTAGAACCGGGGCCGGAGGCCGGTTTCGCGGATGGCCTCCAGCAGCCGCACCGTGCCCGTGGCCGTGATGTCGGTCGTATATTCCGGGCTGTCGAAGCTCACCCGCACGTGGCTCTGGGCGGCCAGGTTATAGACCTCGGCGGGGTGGATTCGGCCGATGAGCCGCGCCAACGCGCTGGCGTCACTCAGATCACCGTAGTGAAGATGAAGCCGGGCCCGGAGGGCGTGCGGGTCAGTATAGACGCCTTCCAGGCGCCCGGTGTTGAAAGTGCTGGCCCGCCGGATGATGCCGTGCACCTCGTAGCCTTTGGACAACAACAACTCCGCCAGATAAGAGCCGTCCTGTCCCGTGATGCCGGTGATGAGCGCTTTCCTGGCCATGTCATCGTGACGTCGAAGAAGTTCCGCGCGTTTGGGTGGATGCTCGACCTTGCGCTCAGGCCGCGCTCCCGCTGGCAGCCTCGCCGCTGAAGCTCTCGCCGAGTTGGAAGCGGACAAAGCGCCGCACCGTCACCTCGTCGGTCAGTTGCTTCTCCACACTGGCAACGTGCTCCCGCACGGTGACCTCGGAGCTCTTCTTCACGAACCCTTGTTCGAGCAGGCAGGCGGTCTGGTAGAACTTCTCGATTTTGCCCTCGATGATCCGCTCGACCGCCTTGGGCGGTTTGTTCTTCACCAGGTCGGAATTGGTTGCGATGTCCCTTTCTTTGGCCACCACCGCCGGGTCCACCTGGGGCCGCGAAACTGCCAGTGGGTTGGCGGCGGCGATCTGGAGCGTGAGGTCGCGCACCAGTTGCCTGAACTCGTCCCGCTCCAGCGTCTCGGCCTTGCCCGCCCCAACCTCCACCAGCACGCCGATCTTGGCCCCGGTGTGGATGTAGGCCGCCACCACGCCGTTGCCGCTGACCTCGAAGCGCTGGTAGCGGGCCAGCCGCACGTTCTCGCGCGTCTTGGCCACCAGCTCAACGCGGGCCGGCTCCAGATCGGCCGCGGGGTCGCTCGCCAGCGTCCGCGCCGCCAACCCGCAAAAGGCCCGAAACTCCTCGTTCTTGGCCACGAAGTCGGTCTCGCAATTAACCTCGACCAGGACGCCGGTGCGCGCTCCCGGCGCAATGTGCTGCGCAATCATCCCTTCGCGGGCCTCGCGCAGCGCCTTTTTGGCGGCGGTTGCCCGGCCCCGCTTGCGGAGGACGTCCACGGCGGCCTCGAGGTTGCCGCTGGTTTCCTGCAACGCTCGTTTGCAGTCCATCACGCCGGCGTTGGTCATTTCGCGGAGTTTGGCGATCAGTGCGGGAGTAATGTCGGCCATGGGAAAGGTTGATGGTTGAGGGTTGAGGGTTGAGGGTAAACGGTATGAGGGTAGCACTGGCGCGCCCGTGCCTTGGGAATCATCGGCCCGCCTGGACTAGGGCTGCGCTGGCGGGGCCGCTGCCGGCGTCGGCGCGGGCTCGGGCCCGGCGGCAGGCAGCGGCGCAGCCGCGGGCGCAGGCGGCAGAGCCGGCTCGGCCACAGGCAGAGGAACAGTGGCCAGCCAGGGCGCTGGCGCCGGCGCGGGCTCGGACTCGGCGGCAGGCAGCGGAACAGGAGCCAGCGCGGGCGTCGGAACCGGCGCGGCGGCAGCCTCGCTTGCGCTGGGAGCCGCTGGTCCCACTGGCGTCGCTGCAGGAGCTTCGGCCGCGGCCTGCTCCGCCTCAACCTTGCGCCGGGCATGGCCGGCCTCGAATTCCGCGCGGGCCTGGGTAATCGTCTGGGCAACCACCGTCAGGATGATGCGCACGGAGCGGATGGCGTCGTCGTTGCCGGCGACCGGGTAATCGGTCAGGTCCGGGTCGCAGTTGGTGTCCACAATGGCGGCGACGGGGATTTTGAGCCGGCGCGCCTCGGCCACGGCGTTATGCTCCCGTTTGATGTCCACCACGAACAGCGCGCTGGGGAGCTTTTCCATCATGCGGATGCCGTCGAGGTTTTTGAGCAGGCGCGCCAACTCGCGGCGGAGGCTGGATTGTTCCCCCTTGGGGTAATTGCTGATCGAACCATCCGCGATCATCTTTTCGATCTCGTTCAGGCGGCCCATGGAGCGTTTGATGGTCTTCATGTTGGTGAGGGTGCCGCCCAGCCAACGGTCGGTCACGTGCGGCTGGCCGCACGCCTTGGCCGTTTCTTTGACCGCCTCCTGGGCCTGCTTCTTGGTGCCCACAAACAGCACCTGCCCGCCCTGAACCGCCGTCTGCGCCAGGAATCCACACGCCGCCTCCAACTGCACCAGCGTCTTGCCCAGGTCAATGATGTGGATGCCGTTGCGCGCGTCGAAGATGAATGGCTTCATCTTCGGGTTCCACCGCCGCGTTTGGTGCCCAAAATGAACGCCCGCCTCCAACAACTCTTTAATACCGATACTAATCACAAGTTTCCATTTGTTCCCGGTCCGCCCTTCCCGGCGCGAACCGTCCCGCGGAACACGGGATTTGGTCCGATGTTGTTATGGCCCCCCGGACCCCCCCGGACCCGGGACTTGATGGCCGTTACGCTTGCCGCCCGCCAGAAACCCAGCCGCCAGCGGCAAAAGAGGGAGAAACTCTAGCACGACGCGGGCGCCCCGCAACCATTATTTTGCCGTCGCTAACGCACCGGGGGCGCACGACGGAATTCTCCTGGCGCCCGCGCCACTCTCATTCACACCCCGCTTCAGCGGTTTCCCGCGCCTGAGGCCCAAAGCGGCGGACTAGAAACCGCTGAAGCGGTTCCGATCTCTCATTCCTGCCAGTGCCACCCCGCTGAAGCGGGGTGTGAATGCGAATCGCCCACGAGGGTATGTGCATTCCCCCCTCATTTCTGGCGCAAATAAGCCCAGGAGAGGGACCGTGCGAAGAATTCTGTCCTGCGACCTGTTTACACGGACATCGGAATGCGGGTCTCCTACACCTCCGTCCACGCGCCCGGGATGGGCGCCGGGTAGCGGCCTTGGGCGTCGGCCTGGACCGGCGCCGGGCTCTCATAACCGAGGCTGTCCACGTGCGGACAGAACTTGAACGTCGAGGCCATCGCTTCCTCCCAGGTAATGATCTTGCCGGAGTGGACAGCCGCCCGGCCCATGATCGCCGCCAGGTTCGAGAACGCAGCGCGCTTGGCCTCGTTGTGCGGGCGGTCTTTGCGGATGGACTCCAGCAGCGCGTTCCATTCCGCCTGCCAGGGGTCAACCGTTTCGGGCGCCGGCCGCCACACGATATTGTCCCGCGCAATCCGCTGGTCCCTATAGATGTGCGTGGTCGGGGCGTGGATGTCGCCCGAAAACTGGGCCGCGCATTTGGCGCCGTGAACGAACGTGGCGAAGTCGTTGTAGCACTTGGGAATGTAGCGGCCCGTCACCAGCGCCTTGGCGCCGTCGGCAAAGGTGTATTCGATCGAATAAGTGTCGAAGTTCTGGGCGCAGTCGGTGCTGTCCGGCCCGCGTCCGCCGACGCCGTGGGCGGCGACCGGCCAGCCGTCCTTGAGCCAGCAGCACTCGTCAATCTGGTGGATCATCAGCTCGATGAAGATGCCCGACGAGGCCCAGAAAAACTGGTAGGGCCGGCGGATTTGCCAGAGCAACTCGTTCTCGGTGCCGGTGCGCGGCCCCATGCGGTAGCCGGAGTCCATTCGGTAGGCGCGGATCAATTGGATGTCGCCCATCGCCCCTTCCCGGATGCGCGCAATCAGCGCCTGGCGCGCGCTCGAGTGCCGGCACATCACCCCCGCCGCGATCTTGAGGTTCTTCTTCTCGGCCGCTTCGCCCAGGCGCAGAATCCGCTGCACCCCGCCGGGGTCCGGCGCGAAAGTCTTCTCCATGAAGACGTTGACGCCCTTTTCCACCGCATACTCCAAGTGGCCGGCGCGGAAGGCGGCGTGGGTGGTCAGCAGCGCCACGTCGCCGGGGCGCAAGCAGTCAATCGCCTTGCGATAGGCATCAAAGCCCACGAACCGGCGCTCTGGCGGCACGTCAACCCCGGCGGCGTATTTCTCGGCCAGATTCTTGTAAGAATTGCTGACGCGGTCCTCAAAGATGTCCGCCATGGCAATCAGCTTGGCCGGCCCGCTGGGCGCGCTCAGCGCGTTGGCCGCCGCCCCCGTCCCGCGCCCGCCGCAGCCAATCAACGCCAGCCGGATGGTATTGTCCTCGGCGGCGTGGACCCACGGCAGGGCGACTCCCGCCAGTGCGGACACCGCCGCCGCCTTGCCGCCTGCGGCCAGGAACTCCCGGCGCGTGGCGTGGTCAGGCGACACGGGTGGTGATTTGGAGTGTGCTTCGTTAGTCGGTTTCATGGCTGTTCGGCTTGGTGCTTAAGAATCACGGCATTAACTCGCGCCGGCCCGGAACCGTTCCGAGCCAACGGGCGGGCTGAGTGTGCAGATTTGGCCGCCGCGCTGTCAACAGCATCCCTGGCGCGAGAATCTCGGCGCGGGCGTCTCAGAGGCCAGAAGCACCCTTGCGCTTGACAGCGCGCGAAGCGTTTGGAGTGCGTCCGGCTTGCCGGCGCTTTCGGAACGACCGCCACGGCTGCTGGCACAAGACAGCGGGAGCAAGCTCCCGCACTCCAAAGGCCCCGCGCTGACCCAGGCCTAAGGCCGCGCCGATGACCTGGGCGCCTTGGTTTACTGCGGTCTCCGCTCCATCTAGGCTTCTTCGACCACTTTCCACCCCAGGGCGTCGGCGAAGGCCCGGATTGGCTCCTTGAGGTCGCCGTAAAAGGTGACGCGGTGCCAGCCCCATTGGTCCCACATGGTGAAGAGCTTCTCAATGTCGCCCACCGGTTCGACGCAGAGCTTGGTGCGGCAGGCGCGGTCGTCGGGGTCGTTGCCCACCGCCTTGCCTTGGTGGAAGAGAATCTCCTTGCGCCCCTGGTCGCATTCGACGGTGGTGGTCAGGTAGCCCGCCGGCATGATGGAACGGAGGGATGCGCCCTGGCGGTCCTCGGAGTGGGTGAGAATCTCAAATGGGTTGGCCCGGCCCTTCGGCCCAAAGACCCGATTCGACGCCACGCAATGGGCGTAAATGATCTGGCGCTTGGCCGTGTCAATCACCGGGTCGGAAATGTAGCCCGGCCGGCCCCGGGTGAGCGTCGTGATGGCCACCATGGTGGCCGCTGAGCGCACGTCGCATTCGCAACCGCCCACCTGGCCGTCGCTGTTGAGCTGGTGGAAACCGAGGCAGGGATAGGCGTGGATGTGCCCGCCGTAAAAGCCGCCCAGGCAGTTGATGGTGATGCCCATGGCGTTGTGCTTTTTGAGCAGGGCTTTCTCGGCCAGGTACATGGCGGCTGAGGTCTCGAGCGTCTCGCGCGAGACGCCCTCGATCCGCGCGGCGGCCCTCTGCCAACGGTCGGCCACGGCGCGCGATTCGTCTTTGTCCGCCGCCTGCCAGGCTTCGTTGAGTTCCGAGAATGGCAGGTAAACCACCTGGATGCCCATGATGGTCGTAGCTGGCTGCGGCTCCTGGCTGCGGATGGCGAGGATTTTCGACTCCTTCAGGCGGCGGAGGCATTCCTCCACGGGCATCGTCTTAACCTTGTCCGGCTTGCACGCCAGCTTGCCGGGCTTGGGTGTTTGGGCCGAGCGTAACCGCGTGGTCGCCGCCACAAAGTCGGCCACCGACCCGCCCTTCTTCACCAACTCGAAACATTTCACGGCTTGGACGAGGTCTTCCAGGCGCGAGGAGGCGACGAAACCCACGTTGGGCGCGTTTTTGCGGAGGAAGCCGGCCATATAGACGAGGAAGCCGCCGCTGCCGCCAAACTGGAAGTCGGCATAGAGCACCGGCTTGCCCGAAGTTGCCAGGGTCTGCACGACCTGGTTCCAGGCGTTCATCTGATAGACCAGGTAGCCGTCAATCGCGCCTGCCTGGTCTTCTTCGAGGATTTTCTTGGCCGGCTCGGGGCCGCTGGCGAGCGAGGAAACGAACTCGAAGCCCGGAAGGCGCTGGGCCAACTCGCGGTTAAACCGCTCCATGACCGGGGCAAAATCGAAGCCCTTGTTCGGCCAGTCTGGCTGGGCCTGTTGGGCCGCGTGCAGCGCGTACACGATGCGAATGCGCACCTTGCTGCTCGGTTCGGCGGCGCGCAACCAGCCTGGCGCCGCCAACAGGCTTGCCGCCCCGGCGCCTACCGCGCATTCGGCCAAAAAGCGCCGCCGGTTCATCGGGCAGCCCGCACAGCCTGAAATCAGTTCACTCCTTTTCATAGTTATCCTTTCCTCGTGTCAGATGCCAAAAAGCTCAGTTGCGCCAATGGTCGCTTCGGACCGCGCCAACCTTTGCGCTGCCGCCGCTGCCTGGCAAGCCTTTTGCGGCGCCATCCGCGCGAATGATTCATTTCCTGGAAGATTCGTGAATGAGGGACTCAGGAACTCAGGAGCCTTCTGCGTTGCGGCTTGAGACATCTGATGGCTTGCAGGAATAGAGGAGAGTGCTAAGGTCTTGTGCGGAGCGTGAACGCCGCAAAGGCAATTGAGATGCTGCCCGGGGCTAGGGCCGACAGGTTTTGGCCCCAGGACGATGACGAAGCCGAGCACGTGTTGGCCCGCCGACATGAGCTTGGTCAGTTCCTCACGCCAGACCCGGTAGCCCACTTCATGGCTTCGCTCTTTAGCTTGCGCCCGCCTTCCATCAGCCTGCTCGATGCAGGCGCCGGAGATGGCGCGCTGACGGCGGCACTGGTCCGGCGCTTGTGCCGCGAACATCGCAAAGTAAGAGAAGTCTCCGTAACCGCCTACGAGCTTGACTCCGCGGTCATCGGGCGGCTTCGGGTCACCCTTTCAGCGTGCCGCTCGGAGTGCGAAAAGGCAGGCATTGTGTTCTCGGCCACGGTTCACAACACGGACTTCATCGAGGCGGTGGTTCCAATGGTCCGCAACGACCTTTTCGACCCGCAGCCGCCCCGTTTCAACACAACCATCCTGAATCCTCCTTACCGCAAGATTCGGAGCGACTCCGCGGCGGGAACGCTTCTGCGGTCGGCGGGCATCGAGACGACCAACCTTTACACCGGTTTCCTGGCACTCGTGGTCCGCTTGCTCAGCGACGGGGGCGAGATGGTCGCCATCACCCCGCGAAGCTTCTGCAACGGCCTGTACTTTCGACCGTTCCGTGAAGGTTTTTTGGCGCGCATGTCTTTGCGGCGTCTTCACATTTTCGAGTCGCGTTCAGCAGCCTTCAACAACGACGATGTGCTGCAGGAGAACATCATCATCCACGCGGTGAAATCGGAGCAGAAGCCGGAACAAGTCCTCATCTCCACTAGCAGCGGGGAGCCAGGAGCACCAGTGCGGGAACGTGCCGTGCCCTACCACGATGTCGTCGCCCCTGCTGACCCGGAGCAATTCATTCACCTGGTCACTGATGCCGGACAGGCGCGGGCCAAGGATGTCATGAGCCGACTTTCAGGCACACTTCAAGACTTGGGGCTCTCGGTTTCGACCGGTCGCGTAGTTGACTTCCGAGCGGAGTGCTTCCTGCGGCAGCACCCCTCTGGGGACACGGTGCCGCTGATCTACCCTTGCCATTTCGAGGGCGGCTTCGTGCGCTGGCCGAGAGACAATGGGCGGAAACCAAACGCCATCGTTGCCACCGCTGAGACCCGGGGCTTTTGGTTCCATCCGAAGTCTATGTGCTGGTGAAGCGGTTCACGTCGAAAGAAGAACGCCGGCGTGTGGTCGCCTGCATTTTTGATCCGCGCCGTGTCCCAACCGAGGCCGTCGGCTTTGAGAACCATTTGAACTACTACCATGCGAAAGGCCACGGCCTCCCCATGACCCTGGCCAAAGGTCTAGCCGCGTTCCTCAATTCCACGCTGCTGGACGTCTATTTCCGGCAGTTCAACGGGCATACGCAGGTCAACGCCACGGACCTGCGCAGTCTGCACTATCCAACCAAGTGCCAGCTTGAGCGTCTCGGGCGATTGGCCGACGACTTGGCGACAGACCAGCAGGAGCTGGACCGTCTCGTAGAGAAGGAACTCGATGTCACGACCTAAATCGGCCTGGAACCCAACGGGTGCAAAGACAAAGCTTCGCGAGGCGATGGACTGCCTTGCCTCACTTGGCTTCGGTCCCAGGCAAAGCAACGAAGTGGCCGGCTACACCCTGCTGGCCCTGCTTGACCTGAAACCCGACACGCCTTGGGAACAGGCGTCGAGCCCTCTGCGCGGCATCACTCGCATCATTGACTTTGTCGCCGCCCAATACCGCCAGCGATACGCACCCAACACCCGTGAAACGGTGCGTGACGAAGCAGTAAAGTACTTCGTAGAGTCGGGCATGGTGCTGCGTAATCCTGATGATCCAAGTCGGCCAACGAACAGCGGCAAGACGGTCTATCAAGTGGAGCCTGCGGCGCTGGAACTCTTCCGCTCATGTGGAACGCTGGAATGGCCTGCCCGCCTGAAGGACTATCTTGCTGTTCGTGCGACAATCCGCAGTGAAATCCAACGGGAGCGCAAGCTGGCGCGCCTTCCGGTGAAGCTGCCGGGCGGGGAGACCGTGCGCCTTTCTCCTGGCGGTCAGAACCCGCTGATCAAGGCGGTTATCGAAGAGTTCTGCTCTCGATTCGTGCGCGGAGCCACGCTGGCTTACATCGGCGAGACCGAAAGCAAGTTCGAACACTTCCATGCCGACTACCTCGCCCAGTTGGGCGTCAGGGTTGACGCTGCCGCGAAGATGCCTGACGTGGCAGTTCATGACACCGAGCGCAACTGGTTGCTACTGATTGAAGCCGTAACCACCGCCGGGCCAGTGGACGGCAAGCGGCGCAAGGAGTTGAAGGAGCTTTTCTGCCAGAGCACGGCGGGCTTGGTGTTCGTCACCGCGTTCGAGACACGGCGAGCCATGCAAAGCTTCCTACCTCAGATTTCCTGGGAAACCGAAGTGTGGGTGGCTGAAGATCCCGACCATATTATCCATTTCGACGGCGAGCGCTTCCTTGGCCCGTATCCTGACGTTACACCGCCTGCCTTGGGCGCCGCGCTCAAAGACTTCTAGGCGCACGCAATTCGCTCTGCGCCCGCACCGCCGCCTACGGCACGACGGCCCGGTAGAACCGGGCGGGAAGGGCCGCCGCGGCCGGATCGCTGAATTGCCAAAGGCCGTTGGTGTTCAGCGCGCCGGCCAGCGGCAACCACTCAATGAGGTTCGTGGAGGTTTCGACCACGTTGGTCTTGCCGGCGTCGCCACGGACCGCGAACGCAAAGGCGCCGTCCGGCAGGCGCTGGGGCGCTTCCAAGCGCGGGGGAGTCGGCTCGGTGGCGGTCAGCACGCAGTCGTCAACTCCATAGATGTGCCACTGGCCGCCCTGGCCGGTCATGCGGATGAACACGGTCAGGTAGTTGCTGCGCGCGGTGGCCCTCTTGGCCACGTTGGCATAGCGCAGGTGGCTGTAGAAGCGCGGCGTCCACTCCACGGCGCTGGCGGTGGGACTGGTCCCGCCGGCGGGGTCAATGCCGAGGCGGAAGTAAATCAGCCGGTTGCGGTCTTGCCAAACGTCGTACTTGAATGTGTTGTTCTCGTGCATCCAAGTGGTGAGCCAGGCGCTGAAAGTGTAGTCCTGGCCGGGAGTCACGGCCACGCGCTGGTAGCAGGCCGAATCGGAGCTGGTGCCGTTGACGGCGCCTTGAAAAAGCCAGCTCCCGGAATGCGGCTTGATGCTGTCGAACCAAGTGCCGTCAGACATCGCCATGTGAAGCCCGCCCCAAAGGCTCCAGCCGGGGATGGTCTCCCGCGGGCTGGGGCCGCTGCCTGCTTCAAAGCCGGGGTTCGCCAGCAGGTTCGTCGCGCGCGGCCGTGTGCAAGTGCCGATGTCGTGGGCGACGGCGGTTCGGCAACCGGGCGCAGCCGATTGCGCCCGCCAATGATACAGTGTGTGGGGCTTGAGGCCGGTGAGCGTGACCGCATGGTCAGTGGCCAACGCGGCGTCGCCCGCGGAGGCGGCATAAGGGGGATTGTCCGGCGCGTACTCCACCAGGCTGTCGCTCGGCACGTCGGTGGTCCAACGGACCGTCAGGGTGTTCGTGCCGCGGTCGGCCTCGGCAATGGCCGGGCCGGCGGTGATCCTGACTTTCGGCCGCGCCGCGCTGCCGGCGCTTTGCTCTTCCATGATTGTCCCAGCCAGGTCAACTCCGCTCATGGCGGCGCCGTTAAGGTAGGCTTGGCCGTAGGGAAACGGGTTGTAGCGGTTTACGTAAGCGGCGTTAAAGGCGCCCCCGCCGTTCTTGGTCACTTCCAGGTAGTACGTTTTGCCGGGCGTCAGCGGACATTCTCCCGGCGCCCAGGTCACGAGCATCTCCGGGTCGGCGCTCAAGCGGGCGGGCTTGCCTTTCTTGGCCGTGCCCACCTGCGCCCCGTTGGGCCCGTCTTCACGACACGTCACGACATAGGTCGGGCCAGTCGGGTCGGCGAGCCAGAACGCCGCGCTGATCAAGCCAACCCCGCGCGCAATGAACGTCTGCCCCAGACTGGTGGCGCTGGCCACGCTTGTCCCGGTCGCGCGCGCGAAAAGGTCCGTGATCAGACCATCGTCATCGGACATGATCACCAAGCCGAGGTCCCGGTCCGGGTAAGCCGTGACCTTGGCCGCGTTGCCCAGCCAGAGGCAGCCGCCGGGGATTGGATCGGAGTAATCCGGGCGCGGGTCCATTTGCATGATGACCCCGCCGATAGCGGGCGAACTGGTGCGCACCCGCGCGTAGTAGGTCTGGCCCGCCACCGTGGGCATGTCGCCGTAACCATAGATCAGCCGCTGGTCGCCGCCGTTGAAGCTCCTGCTCACCCCGATTTGGCGTCCGCCGGGGCCGCCTTCGTGCACCGTCAAGGTGTAAGCCGTATCGTACGGGCAGCGCAGGTAGAACATGGCGACCGGCCCGGTGGCAACGAAGGTCTGGCCAAATTCGTACCAGCCGGTGTCATCCCAAAAGGCAGGGTAGCCCCAGGCGGTCGCGGCCAGGCGCAGGTCAACCAGCGGCGTGTTGCCACTGGCCGGCACGTTCACGTTGAAGGCATAAGCCGAGCGCCACCAAACGTCCCACGAAGCCACCGTATAGCTGCCGGCGGCCAAGCCGTTCATGGCGAAGTAGCCGTACACGTCCGTCGCGCCGGCGCCGCCGACGCTGGCCAAGGCCGCGCCGTTGGCGTTAAGGGCAAACTCGTGGTACCCAACGCCATAAGGCTTGCTCTGGTAGCGCGCGTACCAGTTTTGGTCGCGCAGGTAGCCAACCAAGTTGCCCGCGTGGGCAGACCAAGCCAGGAGGCCGAGCGCGCCCAGCCGCATGACCACTGAAAGGCAAACTGTCGTAGGTGTCCTCATTGGCTCACTGACAAATGCGCAGGATGGATCAAGCGACAGCAGTAAGACAAGACCGCACAGTCGAATCCAGACCGACACCGGAATTGTAAATCCTCAACTGCAAATGAGAATTTCAAATTCGACGCCAGCCCACGCCTCGGGGCCTGTCCGGGAAAGGCAATCGGCGGGCCAACAACTGCGGCGGCTCGGCGCCACTGGGCGCGGCTACTGCGCCCTGGCGCTGGTCCGCTCCCAAACCCAGTACCAGTCGGCCTTCTCGCGGGACGAGACCGTCTGATCATTGTAACCCACGTCCGGCCTCACGGGCCGTCTGGTGCTGGCGTACTTCCACTTGTGGACCTCGGCGTGGCCGTCGGCAAAGGCGAAGCCGCAGCCGCCGGCGTGGTAGGACGCGGGCAAGTCGCCCCATGTCCCGCCATCCATGTTCACCAGGTAATAGCCGTCGTTGATGCTGTCGGGGTGCTCGTCGAGCATGACGTAGCGCATGGTCGGGATCTCGATTTGCCCAAGCTTGAGGTACTGCCGATAGTTCTGGTAAAAAGTATTCCGGCCAGTGCTCCAGGTGGCCTTCAGATCGGGATTGAACGGCCCCATGAAAGCGTTCATGGACAGGCTGCGGGTGCGCGCCGTCCAGCCGGCCTTCCGCTGCGCGCCGCTCACGTACTTATCAGCGGGGCATTTGTACACGCCTGGGGTGCCGGCGGTGTAAGGGCCGAGCAGGCCGTTCTTGAGCAGCAGCAAGTTGGTGTTGGCCGGGTTGAGGTCCCAACTCATCACGTTGTTGACCCAGTTGCGGTAGTGCGGGTTGCCGCCTTGAATCTCCGCGTAGGTCTCAGTGACGCCGTAGTTGTTCACGCACTGGTCGCCGTTGTCCAAGGCGTATTGGTGCCAGGCGAACATGAGCTGCCGGCTATTGGCCATGCAGATAATTCCGTGGGCCCTGGCTTTGGCCCGCGCCAGGGCTGGCAGGAGCAACCCCGCCAGGATGGCAATGATGGCGATGACGACCAGCAGTTCGATCAAGGTGAACCCCCCGCGCGACTGCCCGCCGGAATCCACAATTCGGTTCATACTCACCTCAACACTTTCAGCCGCGGCCCAGCTTGCCCGATTCACCGGTCCGATGGCCCAGGCCATCAACGAGTACGCCATATTGGCCGCTGGCGCCAGTGTGCGTTTGGCGGCACAGCGGGGCAGAGATGGCGGGTGGTGGACGGTTAAGGTTGAGGGCGCGTGCGCTGGCGAATCGGGTTATCAAGTTGTCAGGTTATCAGGTTGTCAGGTTATCAGGTTCCAGCTCGGTGCGCGGGTGCGCGGCGGAGCGAACCTGAAAACTTGACAACCTGAAAACTCTGTTGGCTGCCCTATTGCTGAATGCGGAACTGCTTGAGCTTGTTGTAGAGAGTTTGGCGGCCCAGGCCCAGCCGCTTGGCCGCCTCAAGCTTGTTGCCGCCCGTTTCCTTGAGCACCCGCATGATGGTGTCGCGCTCCAGGCATTCCATCAGCGACAACTCCGCCTGCTGAGCCTGCCCTGATTGGCTCTCGCCGATGGACAGGTCCCCGACTTCCACGAGCGCGCCTTCGCACAAGAGCACCGCGCGCTGGACTTCGTTTTGCAATTGGCGCACGTTGCCCGGCCAGTCGAACTTTCGCAGCCGCTCTGCCGCCGCCGGGGCAAAGCCTTTGAGGCTGCGCCCGGCCTGGGCGGCAAACCGCTTCAGAAACTCGTTGGCCAGCGGCAAGATGTCCTCCCGGCGCTCGCGCAGCGGCGGCAGGGCCAGCGTCACGGCGCTGATCCGGTAGTAAAGGTCTTCGCGCAACTTGTTCTCCCGGAGGGCGTCTTCCACTTTGCGGTTGGTGGTGGCGATCAAGCGGCAGTCGGCCTTGAAACTGCTCCGCCCGCCGACCGGGCGGAATTCCTTTTCCTGGAGCACGCGCAAGAGTTTGGCTTGGGTGTCCACGGGCATTTCGGACAGCTCGTCGAGCAGCAGGGTGCCGCCTTGGGCCTGGCAGAACAGGCCCTCGCGGTCGGCGTGCGCGCCGGTGTAAGCGCCTTTGACGGCGCCAAACAATTCGCTCTCGATCAACTCGCGGGGCAGGGCCGCGCAATTGACCTTGACCAACGGGCCCTTGGCGCGCGCGCTCAGCGCGTGGAGCAGGTCGGCGATCACCTCTTTGCCGACGCCACTCTCGCCGGTGATGAGGACCGTCACCTCACTGGGGGCAACCCGCTCCACCCTGCGCACGATGGCCTTCATCGCCGGGCTTTGAAAGATGGGCGCCACGCCGCCACTCAAGGCGCACACGGCCTTGCGCAGCGCCTGCGCTTCCTCGGCCAACTGTTTGTGCTCGCACGCCCGCTGAACCAGCAACAGCAGGCTCTTGGCGTCGAACGGCTTGCCCTGGAAATGAAAGGCGCCGCGCTTGATCGCTTCCACGGCGGCATCGAAAGTGCCAAAGCCGGTGAGGATGATCACCTCCGTTTCGGGCCACTGCTTTTTGACCAGGGGCAGCAGCTCCAGACCATCGCCATCGGGCAATTGCCGGTCCAACAGCACTACGTCGGGCTGGGGCCCCGTCAAGGCCGTCTGCAACTCGGCGGCCGTGGCGCTGGCTGAGGCTTCACAGCCCTCGCCAACCAGCAGGTCCAGCAGCAATTCCCGCACCACCGGGTCATCGTCCACCACCAAGACGTTAGCCTTCATGGGCGAATCCAGTTCACAGCTTCCATTCCACAACTCTCAATCTGCAATTCCTCGGCGTTCCCGATGACCTTCATTCGCCCGCGAGCCTGCCAGCTTTCAGGCGCCGGAACAAGCCTCGACGAATGCCCGGAACAATTGCAGAAAGATCGGGTGCTTGCCCCACAACCGTTCCGGGTGGAATTGCACTGCCAGCAGCCAGGGCAGCGCCGTGGCGTGAGCTGGCGCCAGTTCGACCGCTTCGATCACGCCGTCCGGGCTGGTGGCCGTTGCCTGGAGCAGCCCTGCCAGCCGCTCGATGGCCTGGTGATGGGTGCTGTTGACCCGGATGACTGGCTGGCCAAAGACAGCGCGGATCAGCGAACCCTCGCGCAGAGTGGCCTCGTGCACCGGCTCATTCTTCCGGTCGAAGCGCTGGTGCGACAGCGGTTCTGGCCACTGGCTGGGGATGTCCGTCACCAGCGTCCCGCCCAAGGCCACGTTGAGCATCTGCTGCCCGCGGCAGATCGCCAGCAACGGCTTGCGTTGCCGGAGCACTTCGCGGATGAGCAGCAACTCAAAGAGGTCACGCTCCCGCGCCTCGGCCCCGCCGCCCGCGCGCGACTCCGGCGGACGCCCGCCGCGGTAAAGTTCTGGCTGCACGTCCTCACCCCCGGTCAGCATCACCCCGTTGCCCAGCCGCACCATTTCCGCCACGTAGTCCGTGTCGGCAGCGCACGCCAGCACCACGGGCGCGCCCCCGGCCGCGATGATCGCGCGCGGGTAGCACTCGGAGAGACTTACCGAGACATCGGAGAACTCGACCCCTTTGCGGTGGGTGGCCGGCGAAATCAGCACCAGCGGTTTGGCCTTCATCAGGATCGCTCCGCATGCCCCTCGGAACGGGCCGGCGGCAGTTGGACTTCGGGAAACCGTTCGCGGATGGCGGCCCGCACCCGGTCAGGTTCCTCGGGCCGCAGCAACCGCCGGCTCACCCGCCGCTGGACTGCGTCGAGCAGTTCGAGCCAGTCTTCCAGGGGCGGCTCGGGCAGCGCGCGCCACTGGTCAAAGCGCCGCCCGCGCGCGAAGAACAACCAGCGGTCGCCGACGTGACGGGCATACACCTCGCGGCGTTCGCCCGCCGCCGTGCGCCCCTTCCAACTGATCTCAGCCTTCGCCATGCGGCAGGTCAATGCTCACCACGGCCAGTGCGGCGATGCCTTCCTCGCGGCCCGCGAAGCCCAGACCTTCATTGGTCGTGACTTTGATGCCGACCCGGCTGGGGTGGACGGCCAGGGCTTCCGAGATGTTGTGTTTCATCGCGTGGACGTGGGGCGCGAGCTTTGGGGCCTGCGCAATGATGGTCGCATCCACGTTCACGATCCGCCCGCCATGGAGGTTCACCAGGCGGGCCGCCTCAAGCAGAAAAACCTTGCTGGGGGCATTGTGCCAGCGCGGGTCGGTGTTGGGGAAGAAATGCCCCAGGTCGCCTTCGCCCAGCGCGCCAAAGATGGCGTCGCAGACGGCGTGCATGAGCGCGTCGGCGTCCGAGTGGCCCTCCAGGCCCTTGGTGTGGTGGAGGTCCACGCCGCCCAGAATCAGCTTCCGCCCTTCCACCAGCCGGTGCACATCGTAACCAATCCCAACGTGTATCACGCGCCGAATATAACCGCCGTCATTCTGCCGCGTAAACTCCTAATCCCGCTCCTAATCTTAATCCTGATCCTAATCCACCCCGTCATCTGCCCCTTGCGGCTGACCCGCCACGCCGCCGCCGGCACTCACTGTCTGCGCGCCTCAATCGCGAGGGTTTCGCCGGCATTGAGTTTCACGGGCAATCCCTCGGCCAGTTCGGCGCCGGTTTTGACGAACGCCGCGCCCTGGCCCAGTTTCACTTCGTAGCGCGCATCCGGCTCCACCGTAAACCACTCCGGGAACTGGTTGATGCGCGTGTAGTCCAGCGGCAGGTGCATGAAAAGCTTGTGCCGCGGGCGGTCGAACACCAACCGCCCTTCCCAGGCTTGGCCGGCCGTGAGGCTCAGATACACCGTACCCCCCTCGCGCGCCGCGCCCAAGCGCACGTCGGCCCGCCACGGTTGCACGCTTGCTCCCTGCGTCTTCCAGAGCGCACACATCAGCGACGTGCGCGCGAAATTGCCGTCCCCGTGCCAGCCTTCGATGATGCCGTCGGGTTTTTGGATCGCCCACATCATCCGCGTTTGGCTCTCAATCCAGTCCGCCGCCGATTCAATCGGCTCGCGGTTGAACAGGTTGATCGCCCCTTCGATGGAATCCGCAAAGCCGTCGGCGCTTTTGTCGCCCCAGCAGGCGCCGACGTACTTGCCCTTGAGGTTGCCGAGCGCCTGGCGGACGGCGACGCGGTAAGGCTCGGTCTTGTCCATCAGCCACATCGTGTAGAAGCCGTCATAGTCGTAGCCCCACGTATCGCACAAATCCGGGCTGTGCTCGCCGGTCTTCGGATTGAACCAGGAGTAGAGCAAGCCGTCCTGGTTGCGCCCCTTCTTCAGGATGCAATCGAACATCTCGTGCATCGGTTGCTCGTAGGCGCGCTTCTTCTCCGGCAGCGACGGCGCGACGGCCACGTAGAGTTCCGTGAGTCCATTGACCACCTCGCAGCCATGATCAACCAGCCGGAGCTGTTTCAAGTCGCGCGTCGGATGGTTCGTGCCCAGCAGGAAAAAGTCGCCCAGCCGGATCGCCCAATCGAGATACTTGCGCTCGCCGGTGAACCAGTAGAGCCGCGCGTTGGCCTGCAAGAGGTCGCCGCACACCTCGAAGTTGAGCGTAGGAATCTTGCCGTAGGGCGTCTCGACGTGCGCGTGCTTCCAGATGTCGCCAATGATGCCGATCATGCGCTCCGACCACGGGCTGGGGCCGATCCACTCCGCGATGGGCAGCAGGCCGTCCTTCACGTATTCGGTGCCGTCGAAGATGATCTCGTCGAGGTCGAGCTGCTCGCGCCGCCAGCCGCGCTTTGAAAACGAATAGTCGTCGGGCAGGCGGTCCAGGCGGCAGGTCAGGCGCGTCTCGGTGCGCAACATGTCCAGCAGCCGGCCCGCCAGCAACTCGCGGTCGGTGAGCGCCGCCGTCAGCACCATGAACGCATAATTGTCGGCAGCGGAGTCGCGGCCATTCCAGAAATCGCGGCTGGAGGTGAGGTTGCGCGGAATCAGCCCCGTGGCCGGGTCGGCGTGGGCCAGCCAGCCATCTACGTAGCGCCGGCAACGGAACAGGGCTTCGTTGGCGAGGCGGCCGTTTTTCTCGGCTTGGCGGAAAAGCTCCGCGGCGCGCCCGCCGCGGCGCGCGGCGGCTGGCGGCTCAGCATCCCACACCTTGCGCATCTCGGGGAAAACCTCGGCGGCCAGCGCCGCGGTTGGGGGCGTCAAGGTGAGCGTGGCTTTGTAGGCTGGCTGTTTGAGATCGGGGCGGTTCGGATCGCCGCCAAGGGCCGTGAGCCGCACCTCGCTCAAAAACGCCGGCTGGCGCTCGCCGCGCCTGAACTCGATGGTGTAGCGGTCGCCCTTGATCCCTTCTGGAATCGGCGCGCGAATCCATCGAAACCCCCAATGCCACCCGCCGCGC
>Ga0315268_10003084_pt1 | contig 18474 bp, 12 predicted proteins | sample C1_top_MG_FD_204535 | JGI IMG/M metagenome (GOLD analysis project Ga0315268, IMG submission 204535) | Sediment microbial communities from Yellowstone Lake, YNP, Wyoming, USA - C1_top | ecosystem: Environmental > Aquatic > Freshwater > Lake > Sediment | place: USA: Wyoming | collected 2017-08-01
CGACCGGCCGGCCCCCCCCCGGGGGGCCCAAGCCCGGGGGACTCAAAGCAGCCTCATTTTCACAGGGAGTGATGGAGAGCCGATATCCCGCAAGGTTCGGCGCAGGTTCCGGTTCCATCCCAGGACTCCAGTCGATTCTGATGGTAGCTGGCATCAAGATGGTACCTGGCATGAAGCAGATACTCTGGATCTGTATCGAGGCTGTGCCGCCTGACTGCGTGCCTGACTGCGTGCCTGCCTGTGTGCCTGCCTGTGTGCCTGCCTGCGGAATTTGTGTGTCGATTGCAAAGGAGAATCGATCATCTTTTTCCATCGCTTCATGGAGAAAATTTTCTCCTCCCGAAATGCTCATTCTGGCAAGGCCATTCCATTGATCGCCCTGGCCTGATGGAATCATGATTATTCCCCTCCAGGTGTCGGCAGGATAGAGAGTCTTTGTCCAGGGATTTGGAGCCGGGTTGATAGGGACCACCCTACCTCCTGCACCAGCGGCCTGAAGGCACAGACAGGGAGAAAGTCCGCTCTTGCCAATCTCAGTTTCTGGCTGAGACGTGGACTCAGATATAGGCACTGTCCCTGACTCGGTCCCTGAGTCGGTCCCTGACTCGGACATGGACTGATCGAACTGAATGGCTACCTGAAGCCATCCGGCCCTGATCAGGGCCGATGATCCATCTCCCGATCCATCTCCATTCCCGCCTCCATCTCCAGTCCCAGTCCCTTGGCTCTTGGCCGAGGTAGAATCTGCCGGTTGCTCTCCAAATGTCCACTCCTGCTGGCCCTGAATAAGCTTAATCTGCACGACTCTGGGATTTCGGGTCACGTAGGCCCTGCACTCATAGGTGCTGACGTAATTGCTATTCTGATACCTGGCCAGGTTGGTGACAACCAGACAACTGGAAAGATCAGCCGTACCTTCGGGAAAGGCCAGATCGCCCGCTGAGCCGAGAAGGGGGAAGTCCATGACCCCATGCAGAAAGGTCTTGGCAGGATTGGTATGATCCAATATGGCTAAATGGCATACGTTATCCTGGCCATTGGTTTCACCCTGGGTATTATTCTGAGCATTAATCCCATTCTGGGCATTGGTTTCATTCCGGGTATTTATTCCCCTGACTTCCCAATGTATAGTATCGCCGCTTGAGCCATTATGCGGCAGGAGAACATAATCTGCGGCCAGATCCCGCACGGATCTTTTCACCCAGCCCTGAGATAGTTCCTGTTCCAGGCTCCTTACCCAGACAGGGGAGATCGTAGCCGTGGGATTCACTGATTGGGTTTCAAGCAATTGCGCTCCCGTGGGAAATTGGGCTGTGTAGTGGTATTGGCTATTGAAAGAAGGCAAATCTTCGCCAGCGCCTGGTATGGAGGACGCAGCAGAGTCAGCGACTGATGAAGGCAAGGCTTCGTTAGCGCCTGATGTGGAGGACGCAGCAGAGTCAGCGACTGATGAAGGCAAGGCTTCGTTAGCGCCTGATGTGGAGGACGCAGCAGAGTCAGCGCCTGATGAAGGCAAAGCTTTGTTAGCGCCTGATATGGAGGACGCAGCAGAGTCAGCGCCTGATGAAGGCAAAGCTTTGTTAGCGCCTGATATGGAGGACGCAGCAGAGTTAACGCCTGGTATGGAGGACGCAGCAGAGTCATCGCCTGGTATGGAATCGGCATAAGGGTTGACATAGTTGGCTATAGTCCAATTGATGAACGCCTGCCGGAAATCCAGGCCGATGTGGTTTTGGACGGAAACCAGTCCCAGATTAGGATCTTCAACCAGGGATGCCAGAGGAGTAACGGGTGAGCAATTGTATTCCATGTAATGGGCAAAGAGACTGACCTGCTCGTAGTGAGCTATCACCCGGCAGAAGGCTTCAAAGTTTTGCTGGCTGCTATTCCAGTGGATTGGGCATCCGCCAAAGCGATCGTGGACGTCAGAGTACCCGAAACGGGTCAGGGTGGTGTCATTCGGCCTCCCCCTGAAGTAATACATTCCGCAGGAATATAAGTTATTGACTTCCTCGGCAAATTCAGAACACGCCTCATCCAGCCAGAGTTCTTCCCAGTTCGCGCCCTTCTCTGCATTGGCCTCGAAGTGCTGCATATGTTGAAGCTCGTGAGCAATAGTTGCCTTGACCGATTCCAGAGAGAAGGCGGAAGAAGAGATGTAAAGCATATCCGAGCAGTTGCCCACGCGATTCTGATACGTGTAGCCGGGGATCTTATCTTCAGCATTAAAGTAGCCATCGACTGCGCCACCGAGCCTGGTAAAAAGAACCGTGATATGACCATTGCCATCGACATCCGCCCATTCGCTGTCAGGCCGGCCAAAATAGGCGAAATTGGCAGGGTAGATTTCGGTCTCGAAACAATTGGCCAGAGTCTCCAGATTTGCTATGGAACCGCAGGCACGGTCTACATAATACCAGGCATTATCTCGCCTGAGGACAAGGCGCGCCCGGGCCAGACGGAAAGAGGTCTTATTGGTTTCAGAGCAGAACGGGCATTTTTGGCTCTCCTGCAAAAATGAATCAGTCCGCTGATCATCTTCGACATAGAAGTTGACGGAGTTGGGATCGCTGCGGCCATTGATCCAGGGAAGATCCACGAGCACAGATTCGGCATCCAGATTGCCGGATTCCTCACCATTTTTCACTGCCCGGACCAGGAACCAGAACGTTTTCCCTTCATCCCCGTCATCGGGCATGTAGCGGAAAAAGCGGTTCTGGCTGGAGAGATCTGCCTGCCAGGGGGCGGACATCCGCACCTTGTTTTCACCGGAGAAAGGATTCACCGCTCCTTCACTCCGATAAATACGGTAAGAATCAGGGTGCTCGGAGCATCCGTTGGGATCAGTGCATACACCAGACTGCGCGCCTTCCCTCCATTGAATATGGATCATGCCTGATGCAGTGGAGACCACTTTCCTTTCCCACACGTTCCCCTGCGCATCGATCGGGTTGGCCGGAGCCGCCACCGCAGCAGCAGCCAGTGTGGCTTTGACAGGGCAAAATGTGACAGAGCAAAATAGGAAAACAGCGAGCAGGCAGATGTTGCATACAAGCAGGCAGATATAGCTGGCGAGCGAACAGGGAAGGAGACCGCGTAGCCGCAGGGTAATCATTGTCTGGATTTTAGTCTGGTTTTTAGTCTGGGTTTTAGTCTGGGTTTTGATCTGGGTTTTAGTCTGGTTTTTAGTCTGGGTTTTAGTCTGGGTTTTGATCTGGGTTTTAGTCTGGTTTTTAGTCTGGATTCTGGTCTGAGTTTTAGTCTGGATTTTAATTCGTTTCATGATTCTCATTTGTTTCATGATATTGGTTCGTTTCATGATGCTGGTCTGTTTCATGATGATGGTTCGTTTCATGGTCTTCATTCTACCTGATGCTCTTCCCTACCCTTTCCATCTCTATTTACCTTTCCATTTTCATTTCCCATTTTCATTTTCATTCTCCCATCTTTCCTGCTTCTCATCATACCAGACCTGCTGATCTAGCCGGGTGGTAAAGAGAATCCGAACTCCGTCAGTTTCCCCAGATTTCCCGGTCTTCACAGCTTCCGCAGACTGCCCGGTCTTCCCTGGTTCTCCTGTCTGCACAGCCTTCCCTGTTTCCGTAGGCACAGTCTCCACAAGAGGCGTAATGGCCACCACTTCCTGAGTAAACCCGTGACCACTGCCCTGACCGTGGGGCTGGCTTTGGCCTTGGCCTTGAATCCTGCTCTGAGCCTGATCGTGGGGCTGGCTTTGGCCTTGGCCCTGGTTTTGCCCCTGATCTTGGCCCTGGCCCCGGCTCTGACCTTTACCGTGGGGCTGGTTTTGACCTTGGCCCTGGGTTTGCCCCTGACCTTGACCATGATCCTGATCTTGGCCCTGCCCCTGATCTTGCCTCTGGCCCTGCTCTTGACCCTGGCCATGATTGCCCTGAGCCTGACCCTGTTTTACTCCCTGACCCTGTTCCGGTCCCTGAGCCTGTTTCACTCCCTGCCCCGCAGATGCCAGAAAGTACGGCAGATATAGTGTTTCCCCCCGCAAGGGGCGACAAATCAGGCTGTCGGGGAGCCTATTTTTTTCCGTAAATCGCAACCATTCTCCGGTATGCTTATTAATTCTCAGTATCCCCCCCTGGATCGGCCAGGCCGGAGATTCACGGAAATGCTTTTCCGACATTGAGCCATCAGGAAGGTGAGATCCGGGCATTGACTCAGGCGGTCGGGGGATGGAGCGGATAGCCACCCAGACGAAATCCCTGGTTACGCCAAGAGCCGTAAACTGCCATTGGTCAGGGTGATATTTTTGCTGGTACTGGTTTCTTAATCGCGAAAGAGCTGGCCCTGGCGATGGCGATGATGATGATGGCGATGGCCCTGGTGATGGCGATGGCCCTGGCGATGGCGATGGTGATGGCGATGGTGATGGCGATGATGATGTACTCTTTTTTTCTCTGCCTGCTTCAGGTACGGGCAGATTTGGGTAAGGGTGAACAAAAGGAGTTCCCTTCCCTTCGTTGTCTGCGGGTGGAAGATGGCTCACAGAGAGAGTAAATTGTGGCTCTCCTACTGGGGTTTTGCTTCCTACGGCAAAGCCTGAACCGGCTTTGGCAAACCGTTGCGCTTCCTGGGGCAAGATCCGGTTTCCATCGAGAAAGTAAGCGGCTGTCCGTGATTGAGGGTCCCATTTCACTTCCAGGTAAGAATAAACCAGGGGAGCACGGTAGTAGGTCCAGGCACCGTCCGCTTTGTGATGCCGTTTAATAATCCCGGCATTCCAGGACCACGTGTCCGAGGAATCCTCCACAACATGGAAAGTCAAGTCAGGAGAGAGTGGCACAACGGCGGGTGAGGCAGAGGAAGACGCAGCAGACACGGCGAGTGCGGCAGAGGAGGCCGAAGCAGACACGGCGGGTGAGGCAGAGGAGGCCGAAGCAGACACGGCGGGTGAGGCAGAGGAGGCCGAAGCAGACACGGCGGGTGAGGCAGAGGAAGACGCAGCAGACACGGCGGGTGCGGCAGAAGAATCCGCAGCAGACGAAGAAGCCGAAGCAGACGAGGGTGTAGCGGACGAGGGTGCGGCAGAAGAATCCGAAGCAGACGAAGAAGCCGAATCAGACGATGGTGTAGCAGATAAAGACGCAGCAGAGGAAGAGGAATAAGCTGGAGAGGAATAAGCCAGACTGGAGGGAGAAGCCACCAGAGCGGGGGAATGAGCCAAGTAATCGCGGTAAATACGCGACCAGATGGTAGGGGCAGGCCCCTGTGCCTGCCCAGGCATCATATGCGGGCGGCCACAGGGGGCCGCCCCTACAAAAACAGGTCGGGTAATTCCCGCGCCGTGTACTAAGTACAGGTCGCCATAAATGCGCGACCGCCTTTCCCCCTCACCCTGCCCTCTCCCCCGCGGGGGGAGAGGGGATAAGGGAAGAGGCTTTTGACCAACTGGCCGCGTAATTGAGGCGACCTGTACTAAGTCGGTGGCAGTGGCGGTGGAGAAAGAAAGCAGTAGAAGGCCAATTGTCAGGCTGGCTATACTGATCGGGCTGAACATACTGATAACGCTGACCATGAGGAATGGGGTGTCTGATAGTCTAACCCATTTCCTTATCGCTTGCATTGGGGTTTCCTTTTTCCTTCTCACCTGCTTGTTGATGGAGGGAGTTGCGACCCGGTTTATTATGAATGTTGGTGTGAACCAGCTATGCTGTTATACTGTCTGAATCAGCCATCAAAGTATGGAGTAAAGTTATTGACACCTATTGATAATAGATTATACCAATTTTTGCGTCCAATGGGAAATTTTGCGGGCGGCTTTTGCACCATTTTTTTTCGCTGACAATTTCTCACGTGAAAATCTTTCATGTAGCTCCTGGCAAGGTTTTTTTATTCCCTTTTCTGTGAATCCGAGCGTTTAATCTTGCCAGTGCATTTAGGACTTTGGTACAATATGTTTCTAACAAGTTCCACAGGGGTCCAGTGGAAATGAATAGGAAGAAAAACAGGAGTAGAGGTTATGGATGAGGAAACGAAAGAGTGGTTAGTGCATTTTCAGAAAGATATCGTTCATCAGTTTCATATTATAGCTGAAGATGTTATAGATCGATCTAAGATATTAGCTGAGGGAATAGCCGATTTAACTGAAAAGTTGAATATGAGAACGGAAGAATTAAATACAAAGATAGATAATGTCCAGGCTGTGATGGAGAGGAAATACAATCAATTGGACAAAAAAATCGATAATGTCCAGACTTCATTGGAGAAAAAAATCGATAATGTCCAGACTTCATTGGACAAAAAGATAGATAATGTCCAGGCTTCATTGGAGAAAAAGATAGATAATGTCCAGACTTCATTGGAGAAAAAAATCGATAGAAACACTCAGGACATAAAAGATCTCAGGGCTGATGTTCTCAGAATTGAGAACAAGTTAGAAAAGGTGGAAATAGGAGTAGCTGCGCGGATTGAAGAACAAGAAAAAGAATAATGCACCATCTTTAGAATGCCATAATAATTATTATCTACAAGAAAAGCCAGCTAATCTGAGATGTTCCCTGTATTAAAAAAACGCCCATGTCTAGAAAGAGTGTCTGGATGCTGGTAACCAGCATCCGGTACCTACCATCCGGTACCTACCATCCAGTACCTACCATCCGGTACCTACCATCCGGTACCTACCATCCAGTACCTACCATCCAGTATCTATAGCGGTTCTAAGCTTGAGTGAACTACTGCTTAAAAGGGGACAGATTTGAAATCTGTCCCCTTTCTGTAGCACATCCAATAGGGAACCGCTATAGTAACCAGCATCCAGTATCCGATATCCAGCATCCAATCTTGGCAAAACACAGAATACAGCCATGAACGAATTTTCTAAGCAGGCCCACCGCCTTTATTAACAGGATCGTCTTTTACAGTAATCTGCTTTATGGTTTGATGTTTGTGGGGCGTAGTCACGGTAACGGTAAGTGTGCCCGAAGTCAGATCATCCTCGCTAGGCACTAATGTTACTATATAGGGATTATAACCCGCCCCCCCACGTAGGTTTGTACTTGGTATGGTAAAAGAACTGGGAGGGATAATCTTACCGTTAGTCGTTTCCACTGTCACCGAGGTGCCTGCTGGCATTGGATTTTCATGGAGATCAACAATGGAAATCTCAACTTCCTGGCTGGTCTTCCCCCCTCTTAAATCTATTGTTGCCGGTGAGATATTTATGTTTGCCGTACTACCTGACATAGTGAGAACCAAAGGCTGAGGCTTGACATAAACCAGCTCTTTAGTACATAAATCAGCTTCTTGGGCGGCATCGGAGCATAATGATCCGTTGTATTTCCCGTCAGGGGTGCCATCAAATTTTCTATTATTATTATAATCCCAGTACTCTTCTCCAGGATCAAAATATCCATTTTCGTTATCATCACGGAAAGGTTCAGCTAGATCGGTATCTGGATCAAAGCAGTCTTCACCTTCATCGCAGAGCTTATTGCCATTTGTATCTCCATCGAAAAGCCCATTGCCATTATAATCGATAAAGCTTTCCTCCCCGATACAAAAAGCCAGAATGGTGACCCTGCCATTTACTGGCCTTGGATTCCCGCTCCGCCATGTTGCCTTACAGACTCCATCAGTTATGGTACTTGAGCCGACTATGGATCCTCCTTCTGTAGTAAAATAAACGACGGTTCCGTCAGGTACAAAGTTATTGAAGTGATCGGCAGCCTGGAATGTTACGTTCACTACCTCATCGTTGTAGCTCCATGCCTCTGGATTAAGTATATCGGCGCTAATGGAAACACTGTCTTGATCAGGCAGGCCAGTACTTATGATAAGCTCATCCGAAACTGTGCTGATCGAAGGGTTAGCGGCCAGGGTTGCCAACACTCTTATATGAGTGGGCATAGTGCCCGATTTTACGAAAACCTGAACCTTTCCATTTAAATCTGAAATAGCGTTGGAGTCTGACAGTGAAAGTCCACCGACTTCTTTGGAAAGTTGAAAATTGATAACCTGTTTTGGAACCGGCTTGCCACGCTTATCAACTACTTTGAAAACAAGACACGATACCTCTGAACGGGGGGGACCTCCGGTACTCTTCAACGCAATGGTCGATGGAGTGGCGGAGACGAACTCGATGGAGGATGCATCTTCCGCAGGTTCTTCGCCTACGGTTTCACCATTATTGATTACCGTGATGGCCCCTGTGCTTTTATGTCCGTTGGGCGTAGTCACATCAACAGTAAGCATACCTGAAGTTGGACCGTCCGTTGTGGATTCCAATGTCACTGGAAAAGGCTCACCTGTTTTCGTATTCGGTACGGTAAAAGAGTTGTCTCCATCGATCTTGCCGGTGGTCGTTTTCACCGACACCGTTGTACCCCTGGGCATTGGATTGTGGTTGATGTCAGTAATGGAAATCCAGACTGTTTGGCTCGTTCCCCCAGCTAAATCTACTGATTTAAGCATGAAAAGGGTGTTGTCTTCTTCAGACCTCGTGTCGTTTTCTTCAGACCTTGACCAGAAAGTTATGTTCGGATCGCTGCCTGACATAACAAGAACGGCAGAAGCCTGAACGTAAACAAGGTCCTTCGTGCACGAGCCGGCAGCTTCCGCGGCATCGGAGCACAGTACTCCGTTGTAGATACCGTTTCCACCATTGAACCTTCTGTTACAGTTGCTGTCCCAGTACGTTTCCCCAGGATCAAAACTTTTATTTTCATTAGCATCACAGAATGGCTCACCCAGATCGTCATTATCTGGATCAAATTGATCTTCCTCATCGAAAAGCCCGTTGCCGTTATAATCGGTAAAGCTCTCCTCACCGGCGCAGAAGGCCAGAATCGTAACCCGGCCATTTTCCGGCCTCCGCCCCCCGCTCAGCCATGTCACTGTGCAGACGCCGTCTTTTGTGGTACCGAACTCATCTATCAAGCCCCCTTCCGCTCTGAAATGCACAACAGTTCCATCAGGGACGAAGTTGTTGAAATGATCGGCAGCCAGAAAGGTGACCTTGACCTCTTCATTATCATAATTCCACGCTTCAGGGTTAAGCGTCTCGACACTTAAAGAGATTTTGTCCTGCTCAGGGAGACCGATGCTTACCGAAAGTTCGTCCGAGGTTACGTAAATTGAGGGATCTGCGGCTAAGGCTGCCTGGATCTTGACACCGGTGACAGGCACTCTGCCCGCTTTTACGATAATATGGACCAGCCCTTCCGAGTCTGAAACAGGGTTAGGGGCTGATAGTGAGAGACCGTCTGTTCCCGGGGAAATTCTAAATTCGACCATCTGCATTGGGGTTGGCTGCCCGCACCCATCAACTACTTTGAAAATAAGACTCGATACCTCTGGCCGGTGGGGACCTCCTGTGCCTTTCAGCGCAATGGTCGTGGGATCGGCAGAGACGAACTCGATGGAATAGGCTGCCCCCAAGCCGCTGCCAGCGGGGTTTTCATCCTCGCTACTGCCGTCAGTGATGTTTCCTTCGCTGCCTGAAGAGACAGCGCCTGAATCTTTACTGCTGCATCCAGCGCATCCAAGGATGAGCAACACGCCCAACAAGATAACTAATGCCCTGGTAGATAGGCACTTCATGATCAATATCCTCCTGTAACCTGTAACGTAATCATCCACTCCTCTGCCCTTTTCTGCCATTTCGACCGAAGGGAGGGATCTTATAACTTGGGCGATGATCATCGTTTCGGCCATTTTGTCATTCCCGCGAAAGCGGGAATCCAGATCCTTACTTGTGGATTCCCGCTTTCGCGGGAATGACGTTGGTGTGTGGTGGCCGAATTTATGATCAAGGCCATAACTTGCAATTATTCCATCAGTTAACCAGGTGAGATCCTTTTACTTCAGTAACTGAAAATAGTAGTTCAGCCCCCCGACAAAATTCCAGTATTTAATATCCTTAAGATCTCCCTTCATTCCCCAGAAGTAGTTTCCAGATAAATCAAGAGCAATGTTTTCATTTCTATCGAAGAAATATTCCAGGCCAAGTCCGATCCTTGATCCTATGTCAGATTTTGCAAAATCAGTATCCGGAAATAACTCTGGGTCAACCTTTGTTTTATACTTTGTTTTATATCTAAACCACATATATCCTATACCAAATATAAAATAATTTTTCAGTGATCCTTCACCTACTTCCGATCTGATTGCAGGCATAAATGTTACTGCCTGGGCATCAGTCTTCATTTTTACTTCTTGTCCTTTGTACTGAGTTGTTTGTTTCCCGTGAAAGCCAAGTAAAGGATCAAGATCAATCTCGATTGAGTTGTAGTGGTCGAACTTGTAGCCAATTCTAATCTCTGTTCCCCAACTTTCGGCAGAATCCAACGTCTTATGCCGGTCAGGGAAAGACTTGAAATCTTCCAGGGCGATGGTTGGGGCTATGCCGAAATAGAAGGGATTACAGGGATTACAAAGAGCATATTGAGGGACGAATAGAAGTAAGCACAATAGCAACAGGGTGATTTTTTTCATTTATTATCCTTTTTTGTTATTTTTTATATAAAAATATATAAGCTACTCTCTACCGGACACTTTTGTAAGGGCGCCCGGCGGACGAGTTGTCCCTACCCGTCATTCCCGCGAAAGCGGGAATCCAGTTTTCCCAGGAGCTTCTGGATTCCCGCTTTCGCGGGCATGACAGGGAAACTGCTATAGAAGTCCAGATAAATAGTTGCAGTAGACTTCCCCTCGCGCCCGCATTTTAAAGGGGATTTGAGAGGATCTTAGGTGCAAGTTAATTCCTGGAAATCTATAGCTGCTGGCGAACTCTGCCAACACCTCGGCTGTCGTCATTCCTGGTCGGAGCGAGAATAAAAAGTGTCCGGTAGTGAAATAAGCTCTCCATTTCTGTCAAAGAAAAGACCTGAACAAATCTAAAGATATTAAGATGGTATTTTCATGGCATTTTTATGGTAAAGGGGTACGACTGCATTTTTGGGACAAATTTTTAATGCACAATCTATCAAGCATGTCACGGTCGCACTAGATTAGTGCAATTACTCATTGTACTTCTCTATATACTTATAGTAAATATAATATATACATTGTGATTAAATAATAACAGTTTTAATTGAATCGTGTCAAATAAATAAATTAGAGAATAGCAATTTACCGAATTTAATCTTTCCTCCTTGAACCAGATGCTCTTCGGCTAATACTTTGATAACAAAATGTGGATACCAAATAAATAATAAATCTGGCCCCGTTTACAGTCCCCATTTACCTGTATTGCAAGATCTCTCCGTTTTTGATAATCTACCTTCAGGCAGCATAAAGCCAAATACGGGTGTTACTGACCGATAAAGAAAAAAAGAGTCAAAAGTCAGAATCCGGCAGGTTAGAAGATCGAAAAAAAGTTAGAAGATCAAAAAAAGCGGTAGCTTATTCTGACTCCTGACTCCTGACTCCTGACTCCTGAATTCCCTGAATTCTGAATTCTCAAAGTGAGAATCTGAATTCTCAAAGAAAGAAGAGGTACTGGCCATGCAATTTACCGATCCCCGTTCCGATTATGCTTTCAAAAGGATTTTTGGCAATGACAAGGCTCATGATATCCTGATCTCCTTCCTTGATGCAGTCATGGGGTTGGAGGGGGATCGAAGGATCAAGTCTGTGGTCATCTTAAACCCTTATGAGGCACCCAAGATCAAGGAACTCAAGCACAGCTTCCTGGATGTCAAGTGCACGGATCACCGGGAGGTTCACTATGTGGTCGAGATGCAGGTAGAGTATGTCAAGGGACTGATCAAAAGGATTGTCTATAACTCCTCGAAGGCTTACGTTAACCAGATAGAGCGGGGTATAGACTATCCAAAGCTCAATCAGGTCATCTCGATCAATATTCTCGACTTTACCATGTTCGAGCACCCAGACATCGGGTATTTATCCCATCACCTGGTCAGGGAGTCTTCAACCAATCAGTGTTTTCTCGAAGAGATCAGCTATTACTTTATCGAACTGCCCAAATTTACCAAAACAGAAGATGAACTTACGAATAATCTTGAGCGATGGGTATTCTTCCTGAAAAATGCAGGCAAGCTTGATTATATCCCCAAAAGTCTCCAGGTTGAGGTGTTTAAAAAAGCCTTCGATATAGCCAATAGATCAAACCTGAGCAGGGAGGAATGGGAGTTCTACGACCGGAGCCTGGTCTTCATCCAGGACCAGCGGGGAGCAGCCGAAGCTGCACTGGAAAAAGGAGAAAAGATTGGCCGGGAAAAGGGAGAAAAGATTGGCCTGGAAAAAGGCATGACCGAAGGAAAGCGGATTGGCCTGGCAGAGGGTGAGAAGATCGGCGTGGAAAGGGGCCTGGCTGAGGGAAAGCAGATTGGCCTGGCAGAGGGTGAGCGGATGGGAAAGCTGGAGACTGCCAGAAAGCTTTTAAAAGCAGGGGTTGATCCAAAAATTATCAGGGATACTACTGGTATATCCGATATATCCGGCATATCCGAAGAAGAAGCTCGAAAATGAGCAAATAAAATAGAAAAAGTGGCGGGACAGCCGTATCAAGCGGCTGTCCCGCCATCAAGTATTCAAGGGTTTCAAGCTCTCTTAAAGCCTCAGCGGGCTTCAAGCGAGACTGCTAGCAGGCGCAACGAAAGCCAAGGGGGCTGTAGTTCCAAAGCGACGGCGCGGCGCCCGCATCGAACGCAAACACTCCCGCCCTCGTGTCGTAGCCCCAGTAGCCGCCACGCATCAGCGCTGCAGGAGCGCCATCAATCCAACCAGTACCATTAGAAGCCTGGCCATTGATACTCCATGTATAGTCATCGCCATACCCGCCTGACGAAGGCCAAGGGCTGACAATATCGTTCCCACCCGGGGTCATCCATGTGTTGCCATACTGCCCCCAGTCAGCCACCCACTCCCACAGATTACCGGCCATACCGACCACGCCATATTGTGAAACATCCTGATTAGCCACAGTGTTCCACGTACTGCCATTGGCTATCCCATTCCCTGAACTTCGGGCTGTACCAAGGGCAGCAGCCTGCCACTCTGCATTGCTCAGCAGCTTTTTGCCAGCATTGATCGCAGCCTTGGCAGCCACAAACCAGGTCATGTGGGTTGAGCCGTGAGCCTTTTGCGAAAAGGCCATCCAATAGGGCGGCACATCGAGATTGGCGCTTGTCTGCATGTCCACGGTGTCATTCTTCCATGCATCCCGCTGTAGGTTGCACCGACATCGATAATCCGGCAGGGGTATTTATCCACCCAGAAACTACCCACCTTGACCTGGATATCATCCTCATTACACCGGAAGGCCATCATCTTCGGATTGTACCGGTTGTTACTATGCGTACCAGGAGGCAGTGAAGCAAGGTCTCCGTCAAAGCAGCCAATGGTTGTCCCATTCACGCTCCAACCTGTGGGATTGCCAGGATCGGTCAGCCCGCGACCACCGGCCGATTCCTTATAATACTTCCATGCCTTTTCGGTATTGTCCCAGCCTACCCACAGGGCATTCTTCAATAGATACGGGGCTGCGGCATCAAAGTTCGGCCAATAGAGTACGGGTATAGGGTTGAAGTTTGAGGCACGTATAAATGCCTTGTTGTCTACATCGCCTTCGGCCACATGCAACTTGGCCCCGGGGGTGCTAGTGCCAACGCCGACGTTACCAAGGCTATTCACCAAAACAGATGGGGTTGTTTCCCCACTCTTCCTAAGCGCTGCAATCGGTTGCTGATAACTGAATGTAGAACTTGTGAGAGGAGGATTAAAGGGTTGCGAGGTTGTGAGAGAGGTAGTACCGATTGTAGCTACAATCCGTTGTTGTATATTACCTGGTGGTAGTGTACCAACAATGATGATATCGCCAACATGAAGTTGAGTCTTAAAACTAGTGCCAACTCCTGTAACAGTAGTGCTATTGGGAGCATTTGAAATTGTCCCAGTGCCAACAGAAGAGGAATTGCCAACAACGTCTAATTTTCTTATCGGATTCGTCATCCCAATGCCGACGTTGTCTGTGCCTGAGTAGAGATAGACGTTCGGTGGGGTGCGAAGCCAGCCACAGTCAGCACCTGCATAAGGAGTCAGGCTGGGAGTGATAGAACCAGGAATTCCTGATAGTGTTCCATTGACAGGATAACAGGATAAACATGATATAAGGGCTTGGCCAATCCTGTTATCCTGTCAAAAAAATATTCTCAAGATGGGGAACATCTGAAATAAGGATCTCTTCCTTGCCTTTTACCTTGGTACAATATTATAATAGCCGTTGTTGACATTTATTCCTGATATTGTATTCATAATAGCCAATAATATAGCCAATAATGAAAAATCGCTCATACTCAGGATAGTTGGTGATCTGCGGTGGCGCGTGATCTGCAAGGGCAGTCCCTGCTGCACCTGCTGGAAGAGCCAGCGGATAACTCACCGGAAGAAGCAGCAAGTAACTCATGTGGGCCTTAATCATACATTCGGCCACACCACATAAACGTCATTCCCGCGAAAGCGGGAATCCATGCTCTCCCTTTTGGATTCCCGCTTTCGCGGGAATGACGAAATGGCCGAAACGAAGATCATCGCCCTCATGTGATTACCTCTGTGATTACCTATATGATTACCTGTATGATTACCTGCTCCGGTATGAGCGGATGGAGTTTATAATTTATGATTCTGACCCTGCAATCCAACCTGGATAAGCAAAAATATTATGTGCTGGAATTTCAGAATTCAGCCAAGTGCGCCGAATCTGTCAATTCCTCCCGGTCATCCCAGTCCCCTTTCGGGGTTGACCCGGATGTTCTGGACAAGATTTTCTGGTTATTCCAGGCTCGACAGGTTTTCATCAAAAGAGGACCGTTTATTGGCCCCCGCAGAGAAATGATAACTCCCTGGTCAACCAATGCCGTGGAGATCCTGCGAAATACAGGAATCTGCGGTATTGTTCGAGCCGAGGAATTTTGGCTGTTTGGATCTCCCTCCCCGGAATCATCCTCCCCGGAATCATCCTCCACAGAATCATCCTCCACAGAATCATCCTCCCCGGAATCATCCTCCATAGAATCTCCCTCCCCTGAATCATCCTCCCCGGAATCATCCTCCATAGAATCTCCCTCCCCTGAATCATCCTCCATAGAATCATCCTCCATAGAATCTCCCTCCCCTGAATCATCCTCCATAGAATCTCCCTCCCCTGAATCATCCTCCCCGGAATCATCCTCCACAGAATCATCCTCCATTGCTCCTCCTGGCATTGACCCTGTTGGCACTGCCTCCATTGGCATCGATTCCATAGACATTGATCCCATGCTTCAGGAAATCTATCCTGAGATCGACGAGCGGATGTTTGCTCCGCGCGTCTCTCCGCTCCCCATCCGGCAGATAGAGGATATTGCAGCTTATAACCGGGAGGCGGGACTGGCCTTTTCCGACCAGGAGATCGATTACCTGACTGCCTATAGCCGAAAGATTGGCCGTCTCCTGACCGATGCCGAGCTGTTCGGGTTTGCCCAGGCCAATTCCGAGCATTGCCGCCACAAGGTTTTCAAGGGAAAATACGTTCTTGACGGCAAACTGCAAAAACTCTCCCTCTTTGACTGGATTCGGCAGACTTCCTTGCAGTATCCAAACAATATTGTCAGTGCTTATACGGACAACGTAGCCTTTTTCAAGGGGCCTCGGATTGAGCAGTTTGCCCCTGACGAATCGGGGCTTTTCAGGGTGCGGGAGATCGAAGCCACCTTAAGCCTCAAGGCCGAGACACATAACTTTCCCACCACGGTCTGCGCCTTCCCCGGAGCTGCCACAGGTACGGGCGGAGAGATCCGTGACCGCATGGGAGGAGGCATCGGCTCTCTTCCCGGCGTCGGGACAGCCGGATACCTTACCTCCTATGGCCGGATTTCGGGACTCCCCTGGGAAAACGCTCTGCCTGAACGCGATTATCTTTATCAGGACCCGGCAACTATCCTGATCCAGGCTTCCAATGGTGCTTCGGACTACGGCAACAAGTTCGGTCAGCCACTGATTGCAGGCACGGTCACCACCTTCGAGCACAGGGCGGATATGGGACAATCCCTTCCTGGCAATGCGGGAGGCAGAAGCGGAGATCATACGGGACAATCCCTTCCCGGCAATGCGGGAGACCGAAGCGGGGATCATACGGGACAATCCCTTCCTGGCAATGCGGGAGGCAGAAGCGGGGATCATACGGGACAATCCCTTCCTGGCAATGCGGGAGGCCGAAGCGGGGATCATGCGGGACAATCCCTTCCTGGCAATGCGGGAGGCCGAAGCGGGGATCATATGGGACAATCCCTTCCTGGCAATGCGGGAGTCCAAAGGGGAGATCATGAGGTCTTCTGGGGCTTTGACAAGGTGATTATGCTGGCCGGGGGCGTGGGGCAGGCTAACATTCAACATGCACATAAAAAGGTCCCAGGCAGGGGAGATCGGGTCATCCTGCTGGGCGGGGACAATTACCGGATCGGCATCGGCGGCGGAGCAGTCTCTTCGGTCAATACGGGAGAAATGGAAAAGAAGCTTGAGCTGAATGCAGTCCAGCGCGCCAACGCCGAGATGCAGCAGCGGGTTTACCGGGTGATCCGCGCCCTGGCCGAGGGGGAGCGAAACCCCATTATTTCCCTGCACGATCATGGCGCAGGCGGCCACTTCAACTGCTTCTCGGAGCTTCTTGAGCAATGCGGCGGTGTGATCCTCATGGACCAGTTGCCCGTGGGCGATCCAACCCTCTCGGACCTGGAGATTATCGGCAATGAGTCCCAGGAGCGCATGGGGCTGATTGTCCCGGCTGAGGCTGTGGAACATATCCTGAAAATCGCCGAGCGGGAGCGCTGCCCCTGCTTTGTGGTCGGCACCTGCACCGGAGATGGCCGATTGGTCTTTCGGCGTTTAAATGAAAAGAAAGTTATCAGTGATCAGTTAGAGGGAGACCCGTTGTCCGTTATCCGTTCTCCGTTATCCGTTAAAGACTCAACGGTCAACGGTCAACGGTCAACGAATAACGGTCTTTTACTGAAAACTGATAACTTCGAACTGACAACTTCTTTTGATCCGGTTGATCTTGACCTGAAGTTTTTATTCGGGCATCCTCCCAAAACCGAAACCAGGGCCGAGTCTGTGGAGATGCACTTTCCTCCGGTCAATATCCCTGATGCCCCGCTGGAAGAGCACCTTCGAAGGGTGCTGCGGCTGGTCAAGGTGGCCAGTAAGGAGTGGCTGACTCATAAGGTGGACCGCTCCGTAACCGGACTGGTGGCCCAGCAGCAAACCGTCGGCCCCTGCCAGCTTCCCCTGGCTGATGTGGCAGTCAAGGCCCTGGATTATACGGGAAGTCATGGTCTTGCCCTGGGGATGGGAGATAATCCGGTCCCCGGTCTGGTTAACCCCGAAGCCGGAAGCAGGCTGTCCGCAGGTGAGGCACTCCTGAACATCATCTGGGCACCCCTGGCCAGGGGGCTGGATTCTGTAGTCTTGAGCGCCAACTGGATGTGGCCGTATAACCAGCCTGGGGAGAAGGCCAATCTCTACCGGGCGGTCCGGGCACTGGGCGAGGTCTGTCTTGGTCTTGGCATTGCCGTGCCTACGGGTAAGGATTCCCTCTCCATGTCCCAGCAATACCCGTCGTCCCGGCAATATCCTTCGGGTATGGTGGTCCGCTCTCCAGGTACGGTTATTATCACCGCAGCCGGATGGTGCGATGACCTTGATCATATCGCCACCCCTGACCTGAAGCGGTCGGAGAAAACCGGGCTGGCTTATATCCCCTTCCAGAAACTGCCTGATGACCCTGTGACCTTTCTGGGCACGAGCAGCCTGGCTCAAGTCTATAACCAATTGGGCGGGGGTGCTGACCATGTGCCGGATCTTCGCGATCCGAAGCTCTTCAAAACCTGCTTCAATGCCATTCAACTCCTTCTTGGCGAGGGGGTGATTCTGGCCGGGCACGATGTTTCGGCAGGCGGTGTTCTCACCGCTCTATGTGAAATGGCCTTTGCCGGAAACTGTGGCCTCGAAATCAATTTCCCCGACAATTTGCTCTTTTTCGAGGGCCTGGGTGTGATCATTCAATACCCCCTCGAAGAGCAGGAGAAAATTCTGGCCCATTTCCCCAAGGATGTGGAGTTCTACCCCATTGCTCAGCCCGATTTCGATGACCTGACCATTCGGACCATAAGCGGGAGCCTGCAAGTCAAGATGGAGGAATTGCGAAGGGTGTGGCAAACGACCTCTTACGAGATGGAGCGTCTCCAGATGAACCCTGACGTGGCTGAGGAGAGATTTGCTCACTTCGGCACTCCGCTGAAGGAATTTACCTTCCCTGCCGGTTTCAATCCTGTGAAATCCGGCCAGGTAAACTCCAGGCCGGGGGATTCCAGCCAAGTGAACGAGGATTCCAGTCAGGTAAACGCTGGCCAGGTGAAGTCCAGCCAGGTGAGCGCTGGTCAGGTGAGCGCTGGTCAGGTGAGCGCTGGTCAAGTGAGCGCTGGTCAGGTGAGCGCTGGTCAGGTG
>Ga0315268_10003085_pt1 | contig 18472 bp, 15 predicted proteins | sample C1_top_MG_FD_204535 | JGI IMG/M metagenome (GOLD analysis project Ga0315268, IMG submission 204535) | Sediment microbial communities from Yellowstone Lake, YNP, Wyoming, USA - C1_top | ecosystem: Environmental > Aquatic > Freshwater > Lake > Sediment | place: USA: Wyoming | collected 2017-08-01
CAAGCGGACGCTGGCTGAGATCCCATACTGGGAGAACTTCGTGGCCAGCGATATCGACGGCGATGGAAAACTGGATATTGTCGCCGGCATCTACTGGCTGGAAAATCTGGGGAATGGCACCTTCCAGCCGCACTGCATCACCGACACACTTTTTGAAGTGGCGCGCTGTGTGGTGGCGGATCTCAATGGGGATGGCCGGCCGGATATCCTGGTCGGAGAGACCCTGGTGGATTACTCGAAGAAATATACCCCGCCAGCGCGCCTGGTGTGGTTTGAAAATCCCGGGAATGGCAGCGGTGCCTGGAAACCGCATGGGATCGACCTGGCGCGCTATCCGCATTCCATCGCCGTCGCAGACCTGGATGGCGACGGACATTTGGAGATCCTGTGCGGCGAGCATGATCCCTTCCGACCTTATCGCAGCCGCTGCCGCCTATTCCTCTATCAACGCGCTGACCCGTCCGGGACAGTCTGGAAGCGCACGATCCTGGACGACCGCTTCGAGCATCACTGCGGCGTGGTTCTGCTGGAACAGGGCAGTGGACGCCCGTCTATCCTGAGCCACGCCTGGCAGGAAGGGCGTTACTTGCATCTTTGGGAGCCGATGGATTCGGCGTAAAGGAGGTAGAATCTCAGCGATCATTATTTTCCCAACGATATTTCCCTTCATCTGATCATAACGAGGTTTCTAATTTGATAAGGAGAATCCAAATGGAAAAGAAGTTATTAGATCGGCGCCAGTTCTTGAAGATGGCCGCCTTAGCCGGCGGCGCAGCCGTGCTGGCCGCTTGCACCCCCCCGGCAACCGAAACGCCAAAGGCAACCGAGGCGCCAAAGGTTGAGGAGCCTACGACAGCCCCTGTAGCTCAGGAACCAGTCGAAATGGAATTCTGGAACCAGATGTCATCCAAAGCCAACCGGGAGATTTTCCCCAAGGTGATCGATGACTTTATGGTCATGTATCCCAACATCAAGGTCAAGTACGAGATCAGCGGTGGGCCTCCGGGCGGCGGAAATTTTATAGAAGTCATTATGGCGCATGTAGCGGCCGGGAATCCCCCAGATACTGCCATGTTCTGGTCGGCCGCGACCCAATTTGCGGCCAAGGGCGTCCTTTATCCAATCGACGAATATATGACCACGGCCAAGTACGGCGGCTTTGGGAAATGGGTGGAGATGCCTTTTGCTTCCTGCCAATGGCAAGGGAAGACCTACGCTTTGCCGACTTCCGCAGCCAACGGTGCCTACTACATGAATGGAGTCTGGTTTGATCAGCTCGGCGTTTCCAAAAAGCGGGTGGATTTCCCAACCTCCTGGGAGGCGCTCAAGGACCTGGCTGCCAAGTTTAATGTGGTCGAAAATGGTGAGATTAAGAAAGTCGGCCTTGTACCATGGGGCAACGGTTGGTATGATCAACCCGCCTGGCTCCAGTCGAATGGCGGTGGGATCTTTGACGTCAAGAACCTGAAATATACGATTGACCTTGAACAGAACATTCAGGTGATCGATTTCTGGGTCAAGTGGCTGGATGACCAGTTCCTCGGCGATGTCGAAAAGGTGAACATGCTCGGAGGCCACAGTATCTATCCTGACACGGCTTGGTGGCTTGGAAAAGAGGCGATCACGACCGATGGCGCGTGGACGGTGACCAACAACGGCGAGCTGCCAGTGAAGGACAATTACGAAATTGCCAAGTACACGATCGGGCCAAGCGGAAAAAAGAGCATCACCCCCTGGGGCCCCAACTGGGAAGTAGTCTTGAAAGGCGCCAAGCACCCCTATGAAGGCTTCTTGTTCAACGAGTATTTCTGCACCATCGGTTGGACGCGCTGGTATAAGGAGGGTTGCCCCGAGGTTCCGGCCTGGGTAGATGCGCCGAAAGACATGTATAATGTCGTTTTTGCCCAGCTCGTCGGCCTCGAACGGGCCAAAGAGATGGAAGCCTGGAACCGCGCCTACCTGAACGAGGCTGCCGCTTCGATGTGGGATTCACCGATTGAGGATTACACGGCGGATCTGATGAACTCTGCCATCGATGAAGCGCTGCATAAGACAAAATCGGCCGCGCAGGCCTTGCAGGATACTCAAAAGCTCTGCCAGGACAAACTGGAAGAGGTTTTGGCCGGCAAATTCTAGCGCGGAGGATGGGCAGATCATTCCTAAAAAGTAGCAGCAGTCTTTTGTTTGAACTTTGCAGTTTCGCGAAACAGGGAGCGCCAGAGCATTCCAGGCGTTTCCCTGTTTCGCCCGGACGCCAAACCGGATCTTATGAGGTGACCATGTCAGTCGATAGCGTTGTAGTGAGTTTCAAGCAGAGGGTCGGACATAAGCTGCGTTTGAACCGCAGAATGCGTCAGAACATTACCGGTTATATATTTATCCTGCCCTGGTTGATTTCTCTGATTGTGTTTTCTATGTATCCAATCATGGCTTCGTTTTACTATTCGGGCACAGATTATACCATTATGAATACACCCACCTGGGTGGGATTGAAGCAATACGAAGCGATGTTCACCAAAGACCCATTGTATTGGGTATCGGTCTATAATTCCTTATACTATGCTCTTCTGGCTGTCCCGCTGCAACTGGTCTTTGCTCTGGCGTTGGCTTTGCTGCTCAATACAAACGTGCGCGGCGTCGGGATGTTTCGCACCATCTATTACCTTCCTTCCCTCGTCCCCGTAGTAGCGGCTACCATTATGTTTGCCTTCTTGTTCGACACACGCTATGGCTTGATCAACGAAGGTTTAAATCTAATAGGCCTGCCCTCGTTTGGCTGGTTGAAGAGCGCCACCTGGTCGAAGCCAGCCCTGGTCATCATGTCCCTGTGGGGAGCTACCGGGTGGCAAATGCTCATTTTCCTGGCTGCTATAAAGGAGATACCCAAGGTGTATTATGAGGCTGCGATGGTGGATGGCGCCAACGCCTGGCAGCGCCTGGTGAAAATTACCATTCCTCTGGTTACCCCGGCGCTCCTGTTTAACCTGATCATGGGTGTGATCGAATCCTTCCAGGTGTTTTCTTCAGCATTTATTGCCACCGCTACGGGTGGTGGCTCCACAGCGTCTTCAGGTGGGCCGCTCAACTCGCTGCTGGTTTACCTGTTGCTTTTATATCGTTATGCCTTCCGCTACTTTCAAATGGGATACGCATCCGCTATGGCGGTTGTCCTGTTCATCGCTCTGGTGGTGATTACATTTCTCCTGTTCCGTTTCTCAGGGCGATGGGTATTCTATGAAGGCGCCATGCGCCGGTAGCGATTGGCCACAAAAGGTCCAAGGAGGTATTTCGAATGGCATTTCTGATGATGACTAAATCCGGTAGGTACGGTGACAAAGCTTACCGGCTGATCCGCTGGCTGGCTACACAGGGGATCCAATATTTTACCCTTGTGCTGGTTTCCCTAGTTTTTTTAATTCCTTTTTATTGGGTGGTTGTCACTTCTTTAAAGCGGCTGGATCTGGTCTTCACGGACCCGCCGCAGTGGTTGCCCAACCCGGTGATGTGGGAAAATTACCACAAAGTTTTATTTGGCAAATTTTTTCCTTTTCTCCTGCTGCTGCGTAATACCGTGTTCTACGCCGGCTCTACCACGCTTGGAACGGTTATCTCCAGTTGCATCGTAGCTTATGCATTTGCGCGTATCAATTTTTGGGGGAGGAATGTGCTGTTTGGGATTACCCTCTCAACCATGATGCTGCCCGGGGTGGTGACCCTCATCCCCGTATATATTCTCTTCCATAAGCTGCATTGGGTAGGAACGTACGCCCCATTGATTGTCCCGGCCTTTTTGGGAAATGCTTTCAATATTTTCTTGATGCGCCAGTTCTTCCTGACCATCCCACATGATTTATCGGATGCAGCCTATGTGGATGGCGCAGGTGAGTTTACGATCTTGTGGCGGATCATGCTGCCGCTGGTTACGCCGGTGTTGATGGTGGTCGCTGTATTTCAATTCATGTGGGCCTGGAACGATTTCATGGGGCCCTTGATCTATCTGAATAACTCCAATCTCTATCCGCTGGTCTTGGGCCTGTCAGCCTTCCAAAGCCAGCACGGGGTGGAATGGCACCTGATGATGGCCGCCGCGGTCGCCACCACCGTTCCATTGATCATCCTGTTTTTCATCGCCCAGCGCTACTTTATCGAAGGCATCACCATGACCGGCTTGAAGGAGTGAGACCACCATGAAACCCAAATTTGATAAAAAAGTGATCGCTACCCTGAAAAATAATATCGGGATCGAAATGAACACCTTCCTGGCTGCCGGAGACGTGAATAACGACGGTCGGATCGATCTGGTCGTCAGCGGCTGGAACGGGCGTATGGTCTGGCTGGAGAACAAAGGCGACTCTAGCTGGGCAGAGCATGTCATTGACAGCGAGGTGAGAAATGTGGAGTGCGGCGGCTCACTGCGCGACATCACCGGCAATGGTTACCTAGACGTCATGTGCGGCTCGGCGGATGGGGGAGAGATCTGGTGGTGGCGGAATCCCGGTCGCAGCGACCAGCCCTGGAAAAAATCCACCATCTTGAAAACGGGGATGGGCTTTTTCCATGACACGGCTATTGGCGATGTGACCCACAATGGGCGCATGGCGCTGCTAATGACCAACCAGAAACCTCCCAGTGGCGGTACTACTCTGTATTGGGTGCCACTACCGGCGGACCCAACCATCTCCCCCTGGCCAGGGATCCAGGTGATCACCGAGAAAAAGATGGAAGGGCTCGAGACGCCGGATGGGCAGATCAGCAAGCATCAAGCCGAGGAAGGACTGGCGGTGGGCGATATCGACGACGACGGGCGCAACGAGGTGGTGATGGGCACGTATTGGTATAAATACGTAGATGGCCAGTGGCAGGAGCACAAGTTTGCCCGCGGTTACATCACCAACAAAGTGGCAATCGGCGATGTGGATGAGGATGGGAAGAATGAGGTCGTGCTGGCTGAAGGCGACCCGATGATCTACGGCAAGATCCAGGGCGGGCGGCTGGGCTGGTTCAAGCCTGGCGCGGATATCACTGCTCTGTGGGACGAGCACACGCTTGACGATGGCCTGATGGATGCTCACACCCTGCAACTGGCGGATATAAGTGGGAATGGACGGTTGGATATTATCACCGGGGAAATCGGTTGGGCTGACCCGCAACGCGGCTTCAAGCGTCGCCAGCCGTGGGTGCTGGTCTATGAAAACCTGGGTAGTGGACAGTTCGCCCGCCACATCATCGACCAAGGCACCGGCGCTCACGAGGGCCTGGCGCTTGACCTGCGCGGCAGCGGGAAGCTCGATTTCGTCTGCAAACCTCTGCATGGTCCTCACCGCTGGGATGTGGTTCTGCTGGTCAACGACGCGTAGACAATGGAATTATCGGGATGCGTCTCCATTGTCACCGGCGTGGCGCGGGGCATCGGGCAGGCGGTTGCTGAGACTTACGCACAACGCGGCGCCCGAGTGGCGATTGTCGATATTTTAGCGGATGCGCTGGCCGAAACAGCCAGCGCGATTCGATCTACCGGTGGGCGGGTGCTGCCTTTGGCAGGTGATGTCAGTGACCCTGTCCAGGTCGAGGCGGTTTTTAAACGGGTCGAACACGAACTTGGACCGCTGGACATCCTGGTGAACTGCGCTGGGGTTTTGCGGACTATCGGCCAGTATGGGAAGTTGCCCCGCAAACTTGGCAGAGCGAGATTAACGTGAATCTATAGCGAGTTACCACACATCATAGAGTTTTATAGGGAAAAACATGGCTTTCTTTACACCATTAGAAATCACCCGCAATAGATTACTTTCCCAAGAACAAGCAGCCAGGATACATGAACTGGCTAAGGATATCCTCTTTAATATCGGGATTGAGATACTTAACGAGTCTTTATTGGACCAGTTAAACAGGCAAGGCTTTCATTGTTTAGGTAATCGGGTGTATTTTGATCCAGCTATTGTTGACGAATATATTGAGGATATGCATCATAGAATTGCCAACAAATCATCACCTACTCCAGTCGATAACCAATTCAAGCTGTATGTGAATTCGTATTCAATGTTTGTTCATCACCTTGATACAGACTGCATTGTTCGATATGACACACCAAAGTTGATAGAGATGACGAAGTTCATCGATACCCTGTATGGTGAAGGCGTATCGAATTTGCCACCAGGCATACCCATGGATGAACCTCCCGATCTGCAACCGATCGCGCAGTATCGGATTGCAGCCCTATATGCCCGCCAGGGAGCTGCTCCTGTAGATCCTACATCAGTCCGCACCATCGATTACCTGATGGAAATGGCTCAAGTGATGAATAGCCCGATCACCCATTTATATGTATGGGTACCTACTCCTTTACGCCTGGGTGGGGAATCTCTGGATGTAGTCTTGGCTTGCCAGGATCGTCTTTCCTCCATAACGGTAGGCAATATGCCATCTGCAGGTGCAACCGTTCCACTTCAGCCTTTCGGTGCCCTGGCACTTACATCTGCAGAACTGATCGGTGCGATGATCGTTGTGCAAGTGATAACCGGGAAACCCACCTCATTCCACGTTCCTTTATTCCCTTTCGATCTGCGCGCCGGTGCTATGGTACTCGGTTCTCCAGAAGCCATGCTTTATTCGATGCTTTCCGCTGAAATGAACCATTTTTATGGATATCCCTGGAACCCGGCGCCCGGCTCAATTATGGTGATGGCAAAACGCCCCGATGAGCAAGCCGCGGCGGAAAAAACCGCAAATTTGATCATTGGAGCTCTGCTTGGAGCACGTTCCTTCTATTGGGCAGGCACTTTAAGTCTGGATGAAATTTTTAGCCCCATTCAATTATTGGTCGATTGTGAGATACGTGATTGGGCTCAACAGGCAACACGAGGTATCTGGTTAGGTGAAGAGGCGGTTGAAGACTGGATATCAGAGATCAAGACCGGATTGAAGAGGGGTTTTATGGGACTCGACAGCACCCTCGATTATCACAACCTGTACACCTGGTATCCAAGATTTTTTGAACGTGGTGCAATTGGAGGCTGGTTTAGCCGCGGCCAGCCATATTTGGAAAATCGTCTGCGTGCGGAAGTGAAAAAACGAATAGCATCACACAACTTTGAGCTGGACTCCACCCAACGAAAGGAGATAGATAGAATTTATTCTAACGCTCGTCAGAAATTATTAAGTTAATCATGGAGCTCATTATAGAGTGAATACCGGTCCCCACGATAATATATACGTATGAATTCAAAAGGCACATTCTGTTGGGAGAAAGAGATACGTTCAATAAATAACAAGGGGGATCGGGGTTGAATTGAAAGAAGCCGGGCTTGATCGGTTGTAGCCGCCACAGAACGAATGGTTTGTAACGCACGCGAGATATGAATCCCAAATTCTTGTTCCAATCTTTGTCGCAGGGAAATCCTGGAGTAATCGCCCTCAAGTAAACCGGGGCAAAACCGGTGGATTAAGTAAGATTCTTCAATACTCATCGGTTCTTCACTGGCCAGGCGAAGGCGCTCGAGCCTTACCATTTCTTCTCCGGTTGGTATATTGAGCTTATTGGCAACATCTTCAGGCGCTGGGATAAGGCTTGCAAACACAACTTTTGTCCCAGGTATTAATCCTCGCCTGAGCATATCTTCAGTAAAGCTAATAATGCGCGTTAAGCCTTGCTCGAGAGACACTTTGGCGATAAATGATCCACGCCCCTGCTGTCGATAGATCAAGCCTTCATTCACCAGGCGATTGAGCACCTGCCGGATGACAATCCGGCTTACATGATACTTTTCCGTCAGGTCAGATTCGGGAGGGATCATTTCGCCAACCCCCCAATCTCCCCGGACGATCTTCCCTTTAAGAATTTCATAAAGTTGTTCATGGAGCGGCATTTTACTCTGACGGTTGACCATATTGGTCTCTAGTGAAATTGTTTTTATAAGAGGTCTGGCATTCTCTGGATCATTATTCACAATTCTATCCTCGCTCAACTAAAGACCTAATAATTATAAAGCAAATGGTATATCGCTTGATTATGGCATAACATTGTCGAGCGGCTGATCTTCAAAAAAGATTTTCTTCTTCGGGCTGCTGCTTTTACGCCCAGAACATTGTACCTGCGGATTGAAAAATACACGCTTCCTTAAGCTGTGTAATGCCTTTCGCAAGTCCTTCCCCTGCTGCCATCATTGCATCTTCGTGTTCAATAGAGATCGCATAATCGTAGCCGACCATCCGCAAGACGCTGATGATGTCCTTCCATAAGTTTATCGACCGGACAGTGGTGGCTGCCTGGGTAACCTCCTGAGCCGATCGTTACGGCTGAAACCCCGGCTTCAACACAACGATCCAGGGCTTCTTCGAATGCATAGTTCTGGAACAGCACAGCAAATACACCGATGAATATATTATTTTCTCTTTTTGATGGGAGTTTAATTACCTTTTGCTAACTCTCAGGAATCGTTACCCATCTGCCCTCTTCAGTAGATACGACAACCGCATCAAGCACCTGTTGGCAGCGTAAACCATCGTAAAAGTCTGGGTGAACCTCTTCATGATTGGCAACCGCAATAAGGAAATCACGCACCTCGTGAATGAAGGTATGCTCCCACCCGATGATGTGCCCGGGCGGCCACCAGGCATTAATATATGGGTGGGTCGACTCAGTCACCATGATAGTTCGATAACCTTGCTCTTCGGGTTGGTCGTCGGTTGAATAATATTCAAGCTCATCAAGCCTCTCAAGATTGAATTTTATTGACCCCTTACTGCCGAAAATTTCCAGCCTGAGGAAATTTTTCTGACCAGTAGCAAAACGAGTGCATAGAAAACTACCCAAGGCGCCCTGGCGAAAGTGCGCAATGAAATAGGTGGCATCGTCCGCTGTTACTTGCCCTTTTCCTGAACCATCTGCAAACTGTCTTTCTTTGACGAAGATTTCCTGCGCCCCGCTGACCGCCTCGACTTCACCAACCAAGAACCTGGCCAGGTCAACCGTATGAGCATTCATATCTCCATGGGCACCGGAACCCGATATCTTAACATCGTTCCGCCAAACGAATGGAACCTGGGGATCAACTAACCAATCCTGATAATAGACTGCGTTAAAATGGTAAATGCGTCCCAATTTTCCCTGATCGATTAATTTTTTTGCCAGGACGATGGCCGGCACGCGACGATAGTTATGTGCTACCATGTGAATCACCTTGGCACTCTGCGCTGCCTCGAACATAGCGCGAGCCTCTAATGCATTGCAGGCGACAGGCTTCTCACACAGGATATGCTTGCCAGCTTTAGCCGCCGAAACGGCAATAGGCAGGTGGGTAGCGTTCGAGGTGCAAATATCTACCACATCAATGTCTTCACGCTCAACCAATTTTTCCCAACTTGTTTCAATCGATTTCCATCCAAATCGGTCTGCAAAGAGCCTTACCCGCTTTTCATTTGTCCCACAAGCGGCCTGCATCACTGGAACAGCTGGTAGTTCAAAAAAATGCGCAACATCAATATATGCATTACTATGAGCCCGACCCATAAAACCAGGTCCAACGATGCCAACTCTGAGTTCCCTTTTCATGATCCCTCCTTATGCCTCATTATAATAAGTATCCCAATTAAGGTATGTTTCGAATGCTTCAACCAGAATCCCACCGACAAGCGCAGGATTCATTGCAGCGTGGTGCTCAAATCCGTTCTTACAAATATGCCTCAGCAGCTTCTGCAGTTGAGGAATTTCCACGACAGCCCGGCTGCCAAATGTATTCAGCGGGTCGTCGGTAATACGCCCCTCTCCAACATAAGCCTTGATCTTGCCGTTACGGTCATCAGTCGTGATGCGCGCGTAGGTGAGAGGGTTTGGCACAGCCCTGGCGGAAACAGTTCCGTAGGTGTTCTCTTTGCCCAGGACAGTAGCCAGGATTTCACCGTAAGACATTTCGATCTCTGAAAAAAAGCTTTTTGGCCAGTTTCCGCAGTGAAAGAAGATACATTTATTCGGCTCATCAGCGTAATTGTTGTTCCAATCAACCAACGCACTGGGCTTTCCAGACGCCAGCTGCAGCGCGTACATGCTCAGCGCCCCGGTGACATCCACCTCGCAGGCGCTGGGGAGCAGGCTTTCGCTCATCATGCTCAATAGCAAACACGCATTTACTCCATAATTCTTCTGGATAGACGTCCAGCATTCAAAAGCTGTTGCATCAACTTCGTTTTCAAACGCCCACAAGTCAATTGCCACACCAAGTTTGGCCATCCGCATAAGAGCCGGTGAAGGAACATCTTGTGTCTTGATATAGTTGAAAATTCCTTCGAGTTGCTTCTTGACCCTGGCGTCATCGTCCGAAAGTTTTTGGGCGACCCCTAATATCTCAGAAAGGTCAACCGTATTCACTGTGATGCCATACTTCTGAAGCAGCTTTTCACTATATCGGACGGTGTTGAATAAATTAGGCCGCGCCCCGATCGCGCCCAGGCGAGCGTGTTTCAACCCGTTTACGACCTTACAGACGCCGATGAATTTTTCCAAATCCCGCTTGAAACTAGTGTTGGTTGGATGAACGGTGTGCATCTCGGTCAAGGTAAATGGGATGCTATATTGGTACAGGTTATTACAGGCGGATATCTTGCCGCAAAAAGCGTCTCCACGGGTTTGCACACCAAGCATATCAAGATCATCTGGATAGGCCTGGACCAACACAGGCACTTTCAAGCCAGAAAGCTGTATGCAGTCTGCGATGGTTTTTTCTGGCGCAAACACAGGCAAAATGACCAAGATTCCTTCGATCTTGTCGAATTTGGACTTGAACAACTCAGCGCATTTTTTTGCATCTTCCCAGGTCTCTACCGCCCCCAGGTGAGTTACGCCCTCATCAAGGATGATGGGTTGGATATTGTGTTCTTCAAGAATTTCGAATATAACCTGCCTGTTTTTTCTTACTGGCTCAGCAGGAAAGAAATCCCTTGTCCCCATGATTACACCCATCATTGTTTTTTCCATAGGTATTCTCCTTTTATAATGGCACTCCCGTTTTATAAAGCGTCCTGCTGCCTGCGTAAGCTGACTACCAAGCTATCCTCATCCAATGCCACATGCTCCCACGTAACAATTTCCCCAGCCTTCACTGGTTGGCGAATTCTGGCTTTTGGCGCCAGTCCAACCGGAAGGGCATTTAATTGCCGGGCGATTTCAGCATTTTCCATGGTTCCATAATATGTATACCCACCAAAATCATCCAACACCTGACCGGGCATCAGGTCCATTTTGGCCACGGTCATCACTTCAGCGATCGGCTGATCGAGGGGAACCATCCAAACTTTCTGTTGCAGGTAAGCCTGTGCAACCGAAAACGGCGCTTCAAGAAACCAAAGATGATACGGCCGGAAAAATGTATAGTACTTTCCTTTGCCAACCTTGAGATACTCCAGGTCTTCTCGAATGCGAGTGTCTTCAACTCGTACGGTGATAAAGACACCCCCCGCCATCGAATTGCCCTGTACAAAATCTACTGCCCCAGGAAATTTAGTAATTCCGCCGTCTTCGACGAGAGCAAATATTTGGGAAACATTCTGAAGAGTAGCCTGGGGGCCGACCATGCCACGCTGCATCGGCCTGCATCCAGTGGCGTTGGCTGCGCAGGTCATTTCGAACATCGTTTTCGTTCCATCCACGTAAGAGGCGACCTGGAAAGGGTCTTTATTTGACCGCAGGGCAGATTCAGCAACCGTGTCCGGGTTAGCCGTGCAGTCAAGCGGATTATTCTTCCCTTTTCCTATTACCATCGGTTCGAAACCAAGGGATTTCACAAAGTCCCACAGCTCAGCCAAGCAGCCTGGTTCGTCTCCTGATGAGACTGTATAGAGGACTCCAGCTTCTTTCGCCAGTTTCTTGAGAATCCTGCCCACAGTTACATCGGCTTCAATGTTTACCAGCACGATGGGTTTCTTATTCATAATGCAGGAATGAGCTGTCACAGCACCGATAGCGGGCGAGGGGGTGATGTCAGCGACGATATCGATGGAATCCAATTGGGATGCCAGGGTGTAGTCCCCAGTAATCACGCGGTTACCAGAACGCATTAAATCCATGGCTGGGCCGGGTTTATCAACCTCAGCTACTTTGTCAGGCGCCACGCCAGTCGCAAGGAAAGCATGTCTTGCCATCCGCAGGTCGGTATCGGCTACCAAACTAACCCGCATGCCTGGGATATGCGCGACCTGAGCTACGAACCCACTGCCTATCCATCCCGCTCCGCTCACGCCAACCCTGATTGGCCGGCCCTCTGCTTCAAGTTTCGTCAATTCAGCATACATTTTTACTCCAGGTCAAATTCTTGCTTGATTTCTCTTTATAAGAACCAGATCACGAGCAGCAGCAGCAACATCTGCCGGTAGCATATCCATGCTTTTCATCAACTCTTCTAAGCTTCCCGAGCGTGGGTAACGGTCTTGAATGCCAATAAAACGCATAGGTACTGGGCAGTTCTTCGCCACCACCTGGGAAACTGCACTGCCCATACCGCCTGTAATCATATGCTCCTCGGCGGTGACAATTGCGGCTGTTTCTCGAGCAGCTGTAAGGATGGCATCCTGGTCAAGTGGTCGCAAGGTATGCATATCCAGTACCCGTGCCCGGATTCCTTCCTGTTCCAGGATAACGGCCGCGTCCAGTGTGACTGGCACCATCAGTCCACAGGCAATAATTGTCACATCGTTGCCCTCGTGAACCACATTGGCTTTCCCCACCTGAAAATGGCAATCATCTTCAGAGTATATGTAAGGCATCGGCTCACGGCTAGATCGAATATACACCGGGCCATTGATCTCTACCGAGGCCTGAACGGCACGATGCATCGTTACTGGATCACTGGGAACCAGAACGGTAAATGTTGGCAGACCAAGGCTAAGTGCAAAATCTTCAATGCTCATAGAAGAAGGACCTTCGCGGTTGGTGGTCATGCCAGAATGGCTTCCAACAAGTTTAACGTTCAGGTTGGCAATCGCAACTGAGATGCGGATCTGCTCAAAAGCATTACAGAGGAGGAAAGATGACAGGCTGGTAGCAAAAGGTATAAATCCGCAGGCTGCCAACCCGGCACTGATGCTGATCATGTTACTTTCCGCGATCCCGATATTATAAAAACGATCAGGTAAAGCTTTTCGAACGGTGCTGGCACCGGTGGAGTTTCCGAGATCGCCATCCAGAACAACAATTTTTGAATTATTCGTTGCCGCTTCCAAGATAGCTTCGCCAAAATACTCGCGCAGTTGTTTGGCAGGTTTTAGACCGGCTAATTGACCGAGTGGCATAGTATCTCCTCGCGAGCTTTGCTCGCCTGTTCAGGTGACAAACCTCGTCCGTGGAAAGAATAATCTGCCTCGACAAAGGAGATGCCTTTTCCTTTCACCGTGTGGGCAATTAGTACAACAGGTTGATCTTTAACCCGCCGTACCCTTTCGTTCACAGCCAGGATTTCAGCGATGTCATGCCCGTTGCATTCTTCCGTATGCCAGCCGAAACTTTTCCATTTATCGACAAAAGGTGCCAGAGACATTTCTCTGCTTATCGGACCGGTCTGTTGGTATTTATTATGGTCGACGATTGCTACCAATTGGTTAACTTTCAGATGGGCCGCCGACATGGCCGCCTCCCATACCTGTCCGGCTTCGCATTCACCATCTCCCATCAAAACGTAGGTCCAGTAATCCTGACCGTTTTGAAAACGGGCCAAAACATGCCCGATCCCAAAAGAAAGACCCTGCCCGAGTGAGCCGCTGGTAAATTCGACCCCTGGTAACGTATCCTGAATTGGATGTCCGTGCAGTTCATCACCAATTTCTCGGAAATGTGCCAGTCTGGCAATGTCGAAATAACCTGCATGCGCCAACACGGTATAAAAAATAGGCGCAGCATGCCCCTTGCTCAAAATAAAACGGTCCCGATTCGGCCATTTCGGGTCATCCGCACGGTAGCGAAGGATACCCCCGAAATAAAGCGCTGTCATAATTTCAACAGCTGATAAGCAGCTCGACAGATGAGCAGAATACCGACTGGTCATAGTTAATACGTCTAGGCGGAAGCCACGCGCCAATTCAATTAATTCTTGAATGTTGATCGATTTGTTTTCTTCCATGCATCCTCCTGGGGATCGAAATATATATATTTTCTATGGCCTTTTAGAATAGTCAGGCAGAAAGGTTTAAAAACCGGTCCACCTGATCGGCATTAGGCAGAGCAGGGATCACACCCTGGGTAAGAGCAGTTATTGCGCCGACTGCATTGGCGTAACGAACAAATTCTTCCAGGCGAGTGGAGTGAAGGACTGCTTTCCAATTTTTCAAGGTAACCAGCTTGCTCAATATTCCAGCGATAAATGCGTCGCCGCAACCTGTGGCATCGACAGTATCTACCTGGTAAGCCGGCACCAATCTGCCAGCGAACTTAGTTTGGTAGAAACAACCCTGAGGGCCGAGAGTAACGAGGCAAAGCTCTGGTCCTTGATCGACCAAATAGATTGCTGAAGAAAGCTGGTTGCTGCCAGTTAATAAGCGCAACTCGATTTCGTTGACTTTCAACAGGTCTACTTCACGAGCGAATTCCAAGGCAGTTTCACGGGCTTCTTCGGGAGAATTCCACAAAGTCGGGCGATAATTCACGTCAAACGAGATCAGGCTGCCTCCGGATCTGGCAATATTGATGGCCTCTCGCGTGGCGCTACGGCTAGGTTCATCCGTCAGGCTAAGCAGGCCAAAATGGAAGGCATGCGCCTCTGAAAGGATCTGTCGGTCCAATTCATCTGGACGTAGGCAAGTGTCTGCACCCGGATTGCGATAGAACAGGCAAGTGTAAGAGTTCGCATCCGGCTGCGAGATGAAATTAAGCGTTGTTCGCACGATGGGATCGAAACGTAGGCAGCCAGTTTCAACTCCCTCATAGCGTAGAATTTTTTCCAGCCAATGACCGAATTCATCATCGCCAACTTTTCCAATGAAGGCGCTTTTGCAGCCCAGGTGCGCCACTGCGACGGCCACATTGGCTGGTGCTCCTCCAGGCACTGGACGGAAGGAAGAAACATCAGTTAAAGCTTTCCCAATTTGTAATGGGAAGAAATCGACAAGCAGTTCACCCAAGCAAACGATATCCATGTTTCAGGTATCCTATGTACCGACCGATGTAATAAAAAGGAAGTGGCTATAAACTTATAATATTATATCATTATAATATTTATTTACAAGTGTTTTTAGTATGAACTTATACCTTACTTATTTTCTGTTTTCTTTTTGATATGTGGCTTGACGGCTCATGAAACTTTAGGATTTATTTAGATTTCTTGGGTAGAATTGAAGCGCATTCACAAGCGGAATAGATTAATAGATTGTTATCAATTGCGGAAATAGATCGGTCAGATTACAAGGGACCTAACATTTTCTACGAAAATAGATTAGGCAGCAACGGTCACGGCATAACCTAACCTGGTCAGTTCATGTACCATTCTTGACACCCTTTTCTGCTCCGTAGATTCCTTGCGCTGCAAGAATTTTTGCTCATCGTAAGTACTCTTGGACTTTAACATCGCATAAATTATCACCAATAATTTCCGTGCCAGAGCAACAATCGCTCGTTTTGCATCTGTACGTTGCTTCAACCGCCAATACCAGCCCGATAGGAATAGCTTTTTGTGAGAAGCAATCACCCAAGCAACTTCGCACAAAATGGTTTTGAGGTAGTTATTTCCATGGGTGATGCGCTGTTTTTTCTTTTTCCCAGCACTTTGATGACTGCCAGGAGCCAATCCGGCCCAGGTACATAGATGCTCGGCTGTGGGAAAGGTGTCCAGCTTCGATCCAATTTCGGCCAGAATGGCGTAGGCTGCGGTGGTGTCGATGCCAGGGATGGAATCGAGCAGCTGACGTGGCCCTTCGAATTGGTTGAAACCAGTGCGGATCTCTTCTTCGACTTCGGCCAAATTGTCCTGTAAATCTTTCAGATGTGCCAATTCCATCTTGAGCAGTTTGTGCTGGGGGGCAGAGAGCACGCCGTTGAGGCTGGACAGAATTTCATTCGTTTTTTGACGCGCTCGCCCTTTCAGACAAAGTTCCAGACTGGCCTTGGTAATGAACCCAACTTTCACCAATTCTCCCATGATGGCCACCCCCGAGCTGCCAAAGATATCGGAGAGAAAGGAGGAAAGACTGAACCCGCTGGCCTGGATGAGCTTCTCAATGCGGTTTTTTTGCGAGGTGATGTCCCGGATCAAAGCTTTGCGATAGCGGGTGAACTGGCGTAAATCCCGGATGTCCCGATCGGGGACAAAGCTGCCTTTGAGCAATCCGGCTCGTAAGAGGGTGGCGATCCATTCTGCATCCCGCATGTCGGTCTTCTTACCCGGCACGTTCTTCATGTGACGGGCATTGACCACCAGCAAATGCATCGTATCCGAAAACGCGGTTTCCAGAATGGCATATACCGGCTGCCAGTATATGCCGGTGCTCTCCATCGCCACATATCGGCAATCTTGCGCTTCCAGCCATGTGCGTAATGCTACCAGGTCGTTGAGTTGGGTGCCAAACTCCCGAATTTCGCTGCGCGGTTTGAGCCCCTCTTCCAGCGGGCCTTTCAAAATACATGCCACAATGGTTTCTTTATGGACGTCCAGTCCACAACAACAATCCAAAATATCCTGCATGTCTGACGCTCCAATGAAATTCAGCAGGGATTGCCGAGATGATCCGAACTTTGCTACGCGTGCTGGTCTTTAGACCGCGACAATTCACTGTGCTCCAGGCAATCGGTTTACGTTAACAAACGGGATGATCCTCACCAGTGTGCAACGAAACTCAGTCTGCTGTGCCTTGAGCATACTAAAACATTTTCATCCTTCACTGTGAAACCCCCGTTTCATGGTTCGTTACCAAGGAAGAGCTTGATCAGCTTCAAAATATCTTGAAAAACAAGCACAACAAACTGCCCCTTTCCCAGTGTCCTCGAGAATGGAATATGAAATAGGTAACACCAGCGTCACTTGACGCACGATCGCACCTGGCTTAATATTTGAAAAATTTCTAGGAGTATTTTTGACAGAACGTTTGAATTCTCCAGGTTGGGCCACATACTTACGGGTCAGTGATGAGGATAAGCAGACACCAGAGCGCTCCTTCGCCATGCAGCGGCAGCGTATTCAGGAGCAGTTGCTTACACCCTCCGAATTACCGCTGAAACGCGAGTATCGTGACATGCTCACGGGGACCAGCCCTAACCGGGCTGATTACCAACAGATGTTGGCTGACGCTCAAGCGGGTTTGTTTTCACATCTTGGCCTGTACCGGGCGGACCGATTTGGGCGCAACACCGTTGAGGGCTTACAGGCAGCTACCCGGCTGATCAGCTTTGGGATCAAGATCCGGGTAGCACATATGCCCAGCTTGATGCCCGAGACTCCTGATGGATTCTTTATGTTCTTGATCCAGATGGGAATGGCCCAGCGTGAAGTGGACGTCCTTAAACAAAGGACCAGCGATGGGATGGAGGCTAAATTGAGAGCCGGAGGGTGGCCTCAAAAAGCACCTGATGGGTACTTAAACAAAGAGCGTTTAGTGAGTAGTAACAAATATGACCGCTGGGTGGAATTGGATCCTTCTTACAGCCCGGTAATCTGACAGGCCTGGGATCTATTGCTGACCGGCCGGTACACCCTAGCCCAGATCTGCGAGGAACTTACCAGGATGGGTTATCTGCGCCTTAGCGGAAAATCCTGGGCTTGGAATGATCTTAAAACAGGTCAACGGTTATATGCTGATAACAGACTTCATAGCATTTTACATAATCCATTCTATGCTGGTTGGGTCGTCTCGGAGAAATTTGGGGTCAGAATTGGCGAAGTAAAAGGCCAATGGGAACCGATCATTACCCCAGAAGAATATAACCGCGGCCTGGAAATCCTGCATGTGCACGATGCCGAAAAATCGCGCTTTAGGAAACACTTCTACTTGCTAAGGTTCATCCTGTGGGTAAAAGAGAATAACGCGCTCTTCAGATTGTACGTTTCAACACCCAAAGGCCGGTCGAAAAGCTATCCCTATTACATATCCCAAGCAAAACCAGCCGGAAAAGCAATCCATATCCCTTGCGAGACGGTTGATTCACAAATCCCGGATTGGCTTAGCGGCATTAGGGTTGATCCAGAACTCCTCCCCGCAATCCGTAAGGTTTATCATTCGCAGGTGAAAGAAGTGACTGATCATGACCACGACACGAAACTTGTTGAATTAAAGCGCCAAATATCAAAGCTACAAGAAGAGGAAGCCAGGTTAGGTAGACTGCTGATAACCGATAAGATCAGTCAGGAAACCTATGAAAAGCTTCGAAAGGAATGGCAAGAAAAGCAACGGCATATCGAGATGAGTATTGCCGACCTGAAACGAGAAACCTTCACTTATCTTGATGACCTGGAAGTGGCATTGCTGCTGATGACCAAACTTAGCATCTTATTTCATCGCTTGGCAG
>Ga0315268_10003086_pt1 | contig 18470 bp, 18 predicted proteins | sample C1_top_MG_FD_204535 | JGI IMG/M metagenome (GOLD analysis project Ga0315268, IMG submission 204535) | Sediment microbial communities from Yellowstone Lake, YNP, Wyoming, USA - C1_top | ecosystem: Environmental > Aquatic > Freshwater > Lake > Sediment | place: USA: Wyoming | collected 2017-08-01
CCCACCACTTTTTGTATACGCAATGGATTCATAGATATTGGTGGTGGTGGGCGTTACCGTTTAATTTTAAAAAAAGTATTTTTTCAAAAAGTGGTGGGGGATTAATTCGCGCAGATAACTTATGTCGTCCGCTACAGTTCTTTGGCGAACTCCATAAGTTATGCGCTCATTAAAGATGGCCGGACTCGATTTTGAAAAACCTATCACGGAACTTGAGAAAAAAATCCAGGAGCTCAAGAGTTTTACTGAGAATAAAAAGATTGACCTTTCGTCCGAAGTAAAACGCCTGGAAGAGAAGTTAGAGGGTTTGAAGAAAGATATATACAGCAATTTGAGCCCATGGCAGAGAGTGCAGATCGCCCGGCATCCTCAGAGGCTCTATACTTTAGATTATATTAATATGCTTATGTCGGATTTTATAGAATTGCACGGGGATAGGAGCTTTGCGGATGATAAAGCCATTATCGGAGGACTCGCCATATTTGAAGATAAGAAAATTATGGTAATCGGACATCAGAAAGGAAGGGATATTAAGGAAAATTTGAAGCGTAACTTCGGCTGTGCCCATCCCGAAGGTTACCGCAAGGCGCTTAGATTAATGCAGACTGCGGAGAAGTTTAATTTACCGATCGTGATATTTATTGATACCCCCGGTGCCTATCCGGGCATAGGCGCTGAAGAGCGCGGGCAGGCCCAGGCAATCGCCCTTAATCTAAGAGAGATGGTTTCGATTTCTGTACCGGTTATTGCAATAGTAATCGGGGAAGGCGGTTCAGGAGGAGCTTTAGGCGTAGGTGTTGCAGATAAGATATGCGTACTAGAAAACGCCTACTATTCGGTGATTTCTCCCGAGGGTTGTGCGGCAATATTATGGAAAAACAGTTCCAAGGCTTCTGAGGCAGCAGAGGTATTAAAATTGACTGCACAGGATTTACTAAAGATGGGTATCATTGATGAATCGGTCCCGGAGCCTTTAGGCGGTGCTCATCGCGACCCGCAAAAAATGGCAGAAACCGTTAAAGAAATAATCTATAGAAACCTGAATGAGTTAAGCGGATTGAAGAAAGAAGAATTATTGAAAGCAAGGTACAAGAAATTCAGGGGTATAGGCAGTTAGGATTATTGATGATAAACTTTTCTTACTATAGCATTAAATTTTCAAAACATCCTGTAGAAAAATGGGTGGTTGTAAGTGGGGATATAAGAAACGAAACCGATAAAAGTTGCTCCACTGCGGTCTTCCGAATTAAAATATACGTTGAGAATGAGTGTCTTGGCAGCGGAATCTTAAAACTCCCAGGTTTCAGGGCAAAATCAACCAAGTCATTTGAGGTTATGGTCGAAGGGGTTCACCATCAAATGATATCCAAGATAAGCCGCTGTGAAATACTATTCGAAACCGCATATTAGAGTTACGCCTTACCAAAACCCGCCCAATAAACTCCCGCGCAATATCTTTCGCAGGTAAATATATCCTCCCGTATTAATATAAGAAATGAAAACCTTGACATTAGATAGTTAATGTGCTATATTTTCAATGATATTAATATTTAATATCCTTAATAATTAAGGAGGTTAGAAATGGCAAATATCTCTTTGCCTGAATTTGCCGATAAGCTTAACGAAATTATGCCCCGGGTTATGCGGGAATTCATGAAACGGCAGACAAACGAACTGTGCAAGGGGAAGATTACCCTGCCTCAATTTTTTATCCTGAATTATCTTGAAAAAGAAGACCAATCCAGAATGACTGACATTGCACATTTTTTGAATGTCAGCACAGCTGCCGCAACCGGAATTGTGGATAGATTAGTAAGGCTGGGTTATGTAGAGAGAGTATTCCAGCCGCAAGACCGCAGGATTATTAAAATAAAGCTGAATTCCAAGGGCCTGGAATTGATGAAGAACATAAATACACAGAAAAGGCAGATGATTATTGATATATTCGGCAAGATATCTCAAGAAGAACGCCAAGATTATCTCAAGATATTGATGCGCATACACGAAATACTAAAGCGGGAAGAAAAGGGCTAGATAATAATGAGGAGAAAAATTATACCGGTATTAACGGCGCTTATCTTAATATCCCCGTTTGTAGCAAGGGCGGAAGAGATTTCTCTGACACTTGATGAAGCAATAACCATTGCCTTGCGGGATAATAGGGATGTGTTACTTAAAACCGAGGACGTTAAAAAGGCAAAGTCAAAAATCGCTGAAGCAGAATCTGGTCTTTTCCCCGCCGCGAATTTTACTGCCGGCTGGTCAGATACCAGGCAATTATATTCCAAAGATTTAAACGCATACAGCTCCCAAGTAGGGGTAAAACAGATTCTTTATAAAGGCGGAAAACTTATCAATGCGGTTAAAGCAAATGAATACACCTATATTGCTTCGGAGGCTATACTTGATAAAACTAAATCAGAAATAATCTTGAATGTAAAAAATGCTTTTTATGCTCTTTTATTATCGGATAAATTTGTAGAAATAAACAAGGCAATCACCGGAAACACGCAGGAGCATCTGGATTTTATTCAGGCGCTTAATGGCTCCGGAGAGGCTTCGGAATCAGACGTTCTAAAGATGCGTTCTTCTTTAGCCAGCGTAAAACAAGCGTACGAGGCTTCAGTAAATCAAGCGGAGTCCGCCCAAGCACTTTTAAATAATCTGTTGTTTTTTGATAAAGAACTAGAGATTAAGCCGAATGGCCAATTTAGTTTTGAAGCAAAAGAGATTGCCTATGATGAAGCTTTTTTAAAGGCGTTAGAGTTGCGTCCTGAAATAAGGCAGTTGGAAGCAGAGAGGAATGCGGCAGAAAAGGCAATTGAGATAGCCAAAGCAGATAACCGTCCAACGGTGTCAGCCTCCTGGGATTATTACAGTCGCTCTCATCTTGCCGGCGGGACAACAAAAAACTGGAACGATTATAATATGCTGGGCATAACTATTTCCTGGCCGATATTTGACGGTTGGTTGACGAAGTCTAAAGTCGAGCAGGCAATCATCGACGTGAAAGAGGCGCAGTTGTTGAAAGAGAAAACCGTAAAAGACATTGCTTTGGAGATAAAGACTGCCTACCTTGATTTAAAAAGTGCCATCGAAAAGATAAAATCGTTGAGTGAACAGGCTAATGTCTACAAAGATAACCTTTCTGTCATTGAAGAAAAATATCAAGCCGGAATCGCAAGTAAGCTTGATTTAGCGGATGCCCGGCTCAGTTACGCCGTGGCTTTATTTAATCAATCCCAGGCAGATTACGATTATGTGATAGCGAAAGCGAAATTTGACAAAGCAACAGGAGGACAGCCATGAAGAAAAAAATAAAATTTATCATAACCACGGTTATTCTACTTTTCTGTGGATTATCCTTGGAGTTTTTGAATAAGGGGGAACAGTTGCTGGCCCAGATTGAGCAGAATTCCCGGCTAACCAAATCCCATATTGTGGTCAAGGTTATGCCCGTCAAGAAAGAAGATTTCACGCTGACGTTTGATTATGTCGGCAGCCTAAAAGCAAAAGACGAAGCCAGCGTATTCTCGAAAGTTACGGGGAAACTGCTAGAGTATGCCGTGAATGAAGGGGATAGTGTGCAGAAAGGACAGACGGTGGCCAGCATCGATAGGGATGAGACGGGCCTTAAATTTGAATTAGCCAAAGTTGAATCTCCTATTAGCGGCGTGGTTGGTCGCATCCTTCTAGACAGGGGAACGAACATCGCTCCAAATACAACAGTGCTGGCTATAATTGTAGATATGGATGCGATGATTGTAAGACTGAATATTCCGGAGCAGGAGATACCTTATATGAAAAGAGACCTTAGAGCGATAATTAAAGTGGATGCTTATCCCGACGAAGAATTTCAGGGTCAAGTATCGCGGGTAAGTGAGATTGTCGACCCGCAAACAAGGACTCTACCCATTGAGATAAGTATTCCTAACAAAGAACACAGGCTGAAATCCGGCATGTTTGCCCGTATCAAGATCATCGCAGCAACCCTAAAAGATGTTTTGGTATTAAACCAGGATACTATTGTGCAGGAATTGGGGGAGAAGTTTGTTTTTGTAGTGGAAAACAATATCGCAAATAAACAAAAGGTGCAAATAGGGCGCAGGGATAACGGAAAGTTAGAGGTATTAGACGGTATCCGGGAAGGCGAAACAATCATTGTTTTTGGACAGCAGGGGCTAAAAGACGGCGCATCCGTCATCATCGGTAATAGCGGAGAATAGATATGAGATTGCCCGAGTTCGGCGTAAGGTTTCCTACTACAAACTTAATGATATTTTTTGCGGTATTAGTCTGGGGCGTGGTTTCTTTGTCCAAGCTTCCGATTGATCTATTGCCCGAGATAGAGCCGCCGTCCATTTCCGTCATCACGGTATACGATGGAGCACCGGCTGAGGACGTAGAGTCAAAAGTTACCGAGGTCATTGAAAATAACCTGGCCACGGTTTCAAACCTGGATAAACTTACCTCGCGTTCAAGTGAGAATATTTCGGTAGTTACCTGCCGTTTTAACTGGGGAACAAATCTTGACGAAGCTTCCAATGACATCCGCGATAAAATTGAATTTGCCAAACGCCTGCTCCCCGACGAGATAGATACCCCCATCGTATTTAAGTTCGACACCTCAATGATGCCTATTTTGTATATGAGCGTAGATTCCCAAAAACACTACTCACAATTGTATCATATTATGGATAAGGAAGTCTCCGATGCTTTGAAGAGGCTGCCTGGCGTTGGCGCAGTGCAAATATATGGCGGCCTTGAGCGGCAGATCAACGTCAGTATCGACCGCCGCAGGCTAGAGGCATATAATCTTTCTGTCCAGCGGATAGTCGGGAAGCTGACAAGTGAAAATATCACTCTGCCCGCCGGAGATTTAAAGGTGGGATTTACTGATTATTCTCTGCGCGTCCCGGGAGAGTTCACCGATCCAGAGCAGATAAAAAATATTATTATTTCTCAAACCCAAGATAAGATCGTATATCTGAAGGACGTCGCTGGCGTGGCAGATGCATTTAAAGAAGAGACGATGTATGTGCGCGCAAACAAAAAGCCGGCTGTCATGCTCATGGTGCAAAAGCGTTCCGGTGCAAATACCGTTGACGTAGCAAAGCGCGTTAAGAAGGAGCTTCGTCAGATTGAGAAAGCCATGCCCGCGGGAATAAAATTTTCCATTCTTATGGATAATTCCGAACATATTGAGCAGGCGATTAATGATCTTACGAAAACAGTATACTGGGGCGGCATCTTTGTCGCCCTGGTGGTTTTATTTTTTCTGCGCCAGCTCTTACCGAGCTTCATCATTATGCTGACCATTCCGTTTTCGCTTATTATCGCCTTTGTCTTCATGTATTTATTCGGGTATACCATAAATATAATCTCCCTCTCAAGTTTGGTCATTGCCATTGGCATGGTGGTAGATAATGCTATTGTCATTGTGGATAATATTTCCAAGAAACTTGAGCGCGGCCAGAAGCCAAAGGAGGCGGCAATCTTCGGTTCCTCGGAAGTTGGGCTGGCAGTTTCTGCCTCGACACTTACTACAGTCATTGTCTTTGCTCCCATGGTCTTCTTAACCGGGGTCGTGGGAGTTTTCTTTAAGCAGCTGGCAGTCATGATTACCGTTACCCTTTTAGCCTCGCTTTTTACCGCGCTAACCTTTAGCCCCATGCTTTGTTCGGTTTGGTTAAAAAATCCTGTTGTGCCAGTTGCCGGAGCAAAGAAAACTTTATCTCAGAGATTCTACGAAATAAGCGGAAAGTTTCTGGACGCGATGGATTACGGCTATGGCAGAATCCTGCATTGGGCGTTAAGCCACAAATTTTTTACGGTATTGATTGCCGTCGGAGTCTTTGCGTTTAGTGTTTTTTTGATTCCCAAAATCGGGACTGAATTCATGCCCGAAGAGGACTCAGGAGACATGGATATTACTATAGAACTGCCTGTCGGCACGCGGCTTGAAGAAACAGACAAAATTGCAAGACTTACAGAGGAAATTTTTGTTAAAGAAATTCCTGAGGCGCAGTACATATTTTCCCGCTCCGGGCAGCAATCAGGCGGCGGCAGGCTTGGTGCCGTATTTGGAGGCAGAATCGGTTCTAATGTAGCGCACGTCGGCGCTAAGTTAGGCAAGGCTACGCAGCGGGCGCGTTCGACCAAAGAAATAGGAGAAACGATACGGCCAAAAATTATGCAGCTTGTCGGTGTCAAAAAGGTCAATATCTCTTCAGCAAATCCGATGTCGCGCATTCTATTCGGAGGAGGCAAACCCATATCCGTAGAAATCCTGGGAAATGATTTTAGTATTACGGATGAGCTTGCCTATCAGCTTCAAGGCCAGATTGAACGCATTGCCGGAGCAGTGGATGTAAGTATTTCCCGCGAGTTGGGTAACCCGGAACTGACCATTGAGGTTGACCGGACCAAGGCTTCATCGCTGGGCTTAAGCATGCAAACCATTACCGACACCCTGCGCACCAACTTTTCCGGTTACACCGCGACAAAATACCGCGAGGCAGGAGAGCAATATGATGTTTTTGTGCGGCTTAAAGACGCTGACCGCAGCAGCGTAAGCGATATCGAGAATATCCCGCTTATTTCCTCAAGCGGAAAGATTGTTCATTTAAGCAATTTCGCAACAGTTGTGCCCAAGACCGGTCCCATCCAAATTCAGCGGCAAAACCAGGAGAGGATTGTCAAGGTCGAGGCTAATGTGTTTAAGCGTTCTTTAGGAGATGTGGCAAAAGACGTAAAGGCGATTATTGCCAAAACAAACGTTCCTCTCGGAGTTACGATTAACCTGGGCGCTGATGTTGAAGAACAGGCAAAATCCTTCCGCGATTTATTCCTGCTTTTTCTTTTGGGGTCGCTGTTGGTTTATATGGTCATGGCTTCTCAGTTTGAATCGCTTTTAGACCCGTTTATTATTATATTCTCCATACCTTTTGCCTTTACCGGAGTTACCTTCGGTCTTTATTTTGGAGGCGTGACTTTAAGTATCGCTTCTTTTATCGGGCTGGTTATGCTTGTTGGTATAGTCGTTAATAATGCCATCGTTCTGGTTGACTACATAAATATTTTACGCGGTCGCGGATTATCCATGCATGACGCCGTGGTTACCGGAGGCGCAAACAGACTGCGGCCGGTCCTGATGACTACCATCACTACGGCCTTTGGCATGATTCCCTTGGCTTTCAGCCGCGGAGAAGGCTCTGAAATGTGGCGGCCAATCGGTATCAGTATGATAGGGGGGCTAAGCGTATCAACACTGATAACCTTGGTACTGGTGCCGGTTGTCTATTCGCTGTTAAAAAGGAGGAAGGCGACGAAATGAGTAAGATGGTGATGATTATTTATAACGAAGCTATAGATGAAGAGGTAATGGAATCTTTACGGTCTTGCTGTATTGAGTATTTTACCAAGTGGCAAAGAGTCCTGGGAAAAGGACAGGCAAGCGAGCCGCATCTGGATACCAGCGTATGGCCCGGCGTGAACAATGTGTGTATGACGGTGGTGGACGATGAGAAAGTTACTCCTATCGTCTCTAAAGTTAAAGAATTGCGCAAGAATTTGGGAAAAGAAGGAATCAAGGCGTTTGTCTTGCCGGTAGAAGAGATAACGTGACGCTTAAAATAGGCAATCTAAAACTGCACTCCAATCTCATCCTTGCTCCTATGTCAGGGATAACCGACCTTCCTTTTCGTTTGATTAACCGGAAATTTGGCTGTGAACTGGCTTTTATTGAAATGATTAATGCCCGTTGTCTTGGCCATAAAAGCAAAAAGACCTTTCAGATGATGGCGACTGATAAATTGGATAAACCTTTAGGCGTGCAGTTATTAGGTTGCGAGCCGCAATATATCGAGCGGGCAATGGATATTCTAAATAAATACAAATTTGATATTCTGGATTTTAATGCCGCCTGTCCGGAAAGAAAAGTAACCCGCAGAGGAGAAGGGGCCAGCCTTTTAAAAGAGCCGGCTAAATTGCAGAAACTGCTTAAATTAGTAGTTGAGCATGCGAAAACTCCGGTGACCGTTAAAATCCGCACCGGATGGGATAAGCGTTCTTTTAATGCTGCGGAAGTGGCACAGCTTGCCGAAGATGCAGGGGTAAGAGCTATTTTTATCCACGGCCGGACAAAACAGCAGTTATACTCCGGATGCGCGGATTATAGCGTTATCTCCAGGGTAAAGAAAGCGGTAAAAATCCCGGTGGTCGGCTCAGGCGATATCTTCTCAGGACCTTTGGCTCAAAAGATGCTCGATGAGACCGGATGCGATGCGGTTTTGATTGCCCGCGGCGCATTGGGCAACCCCTGGATATTCGCCCAGATTAAACATTACCTTAAGACCGGGAAAGAACTGTTTGCCCCGGAAATGCCGGAGATTATCAAGACGATGAAGGAACATTTAGCTCTGTGCGTAGATTTTTTCGGTGAGAAATTCGGAGTGATAATCTTTCGCAAGTTTTTCGGCTGGTATACCAAAGGTTTCCGCAAGATCCGCAAGCTCCGCGAAAAGGTCACTTATCTTAAAACGCAAAATGAAGTAGAAGCGATTATTGACCAGATATTGCCTGTGCGTTATCCCCGTTCCGCAGCCTCGTCGGTAAAGTAATCCTCTTTAGAAAATCTGTATCAGGATAAAGCTTATTAAGAGAAGCAGCAGTATGGCGATGAAGAGAAACTTGAACCCGGGTATGTGTTTTTCCTGACGATTCAGGCTTTCTCCGCAGTAAAGGCAAAGGAGCGCCTCGTCGTCATAGATGGGTTTTTTGCAGTGGGGGCAGATGTATTCGCTCATTAAGTCTTGCTTTGACTTTCTGATTGCTGGCGCTTTGCCCTTTCTTCTCCCAAAAACCACTGGGTATCGCTAAGTTCTTTTTGTAATTGCTCGCCCCATGCCCTTGTCTGATTCAGGTACGTTTCTAAGTCTTGACATCGCTGTCGGCAAGCTTGCAAAGCCTCATTCAATTGTTCTCTCTTTGTACCCACTTCTCCCAAATACCACCGGGCCTCATCAAGTTGTTTCTTTATGCTTTCGATTTCATTCTCCAAAGTTTGAATATATCTGATTTTGCCCCGAAGCTCAGTATCTAAATGTTGGTTTCTTGCCCGCTCTTCGCCTAAATACCATTGTGCATCTTGGAGTTCTTTTTGAAAGGAATTAACCCAATTTTCTTTGGTTAAATTGATGAAGTTTTCCAACTCGCAAGAGATGTGATTTTTAAGTTCCTGTTCTTCCATTGTCGCCTCCTTGGCGCAGAGGGCCCTTAGCTTAAGGTTTAATTAAAAAGCAATCTCTGAGAGAGATTGCTTGTATATTTACTTATTTATACCCATTCACCACCCCTATGTGGCTTTTAAATATTTTACTACTGGAGACTATGTTGTCAATAATAAATATCTTTGGTATAATAAGTCATGTTGGGTATACTTATTGCAATGCATTTGTAAATTTAGAATTATGCTTAAAGAAAGAGAACTTAAAAGAAAGATAATCCAAATCGGAGAAAAACTATACGATTTGCGTTTAGTAACTGCACGGGCGGGAAACATAAGCGCAAGATTGGATAAAAATAATATTCTTATTACTGCTACGGGCACTGCTTTGGGAAATTTAAGCAAAGCGGATATTGTCAAAGTCAGTTTGTGCGGTTTGCCGGCGCAGAAGAATAAGCGTCCCAGTTCGGAATTTCCCCTGCATAGTCTGATTTATCGCCATTTTCCTGCCAGAGTAGTAATACATTGTCACCCGCCTTTAACCAATGCTTATTTTGCGGTTTATTCTTGCCTTAAAGCCTTGACTTTTGAGACGAACTTTTATCTTGGAGATGTGCCGGTGGTAGAACAGGCCAGCCTTACCGTGACAAAACTGGAATTAGCGATCCGGGCTTTAAGGAAAAATAATCTGGCGGTGATTAAAAACCACGGAGTGTTTTCCATAGCCGAAAACTTTGACGCAAGCCTAGAGCGCATTGAGATTCTGGAGGAGGCAGTCAGGGTAGCAGCGGTTGCCAGGTTGTTTAAGAAAAGAGCGCTTGATAAGCTGGATAGAGAAGTTAAAAAGAGCTTAACCCGCAAAAAACATTCCTAAATTCTTCGGTGTTGCCCGGGATTCCCGTCAACTGGCTGGTAAGGAAAGAGGAATAAATGCAGGATATCACAGGATTAAGTTTTGATGAATTAAAAGAGCTCTTAGTTAAATTTGGCCAGCACGACTACCACACCCAGCAGATTTTTTCCTGGGTTTACAAAAAGGGTATTATTGAATTTGATAAGATGAGCGATTTGTCCAGAGACTTAAGGGAGCGCTTGAAGGATAATTTTTCTATCTGTGATTTAGAATTGGCCGAGATACAGGAATCCACAGACGGAACCCAAAAATTTCTTTTTAGATTAAAAGACGGAAATTTTATCGAAGCGGTCGCCATACCCACGGAAAAACGGCTCACCGGTTGTATATCAGCTCAAGTGGGATGTAAATTCGCCTGCCGTTTCTGCTCAAGCGGGCTACTAGGGTTTAAAAGAAATTTGGATACAGGCGAAATAATAAATGAGGTGTTGTATTTAAAAAACAATTCTTGTGGAAAACTGCTTACCCACATTGTTTTTATGGGAACAGGGGAGCCTCTGGATAATTACGATAATGTTTTGAAGGCGATAAGGATTATAAATTCGGGTTATGGCTTAAATATCGGTGCGCGCAGGATTACCATATCTACCTGCGGTATTATTCCTGCGATTAAAAGGCTCGCTGGTGAAGGATTGCAGATAGAGCTTTCTGTTTCACTGCACGCCGGTGACGATGAAACCCGCTTAAAACTTATGCCGATTAACAAAATTTATCCGTTGAAAGAATTAATTCCTGCCTGCCGGGAATACATAAAGAAGACAAATCGTCAGATAACCTTTGAGTATGTTATGGTCAAAGGAATAAATTCTCATTTACAGGATGCCATGAAGTTGTGTAAAATATTGAAAGGGTTAGACTGCAAGATAAATCTGATTCCTTTTAATCCGGTGAAAGAAGGTAAATTTTATCCGCCGGATAAGGGAGATATACTTTTATTTAAGGAGCGGCTTTTGAAATCAGGTGTAAATGTGACTTTGCGTAAAAGCCGCGGCCAGGATATCGAAGCTGCCTGCGGACAGTTAAGGTTAAGATATGAGAAAGAATAACCCGAAACATAGGATTATAATAACGGAAATTTGTTTACTGCTTATTGTATCTATATTTTCCGGATGCACGGAAAGCAACATTACCAATCTGGAATCCAGGGGTAAAAACATCATTTGTTTCGGCGATAGTATTACCGTTGGATTCGGCGCGCAGGAAGGCCAGGATTATCCTACGGCATTGGCAAAGATGACGCACTATCCGGTAATTAACGCCGGGCTAAACGGCGATACTTCCAGCGAAGCATTAAGGCGCATTGATACCGATGTGTTATCCAAAGATCCTCTTTTGGTAATCGTTGAATTCGGAGGGAATGATTTTTTGACTAAGATACCCCTGGAGGAGACAGTGAAAAATATAGGGGAGATGATTAAGACTATACAATCCAAAGGTGTTATGGTGGCAATTGCCGATATCAGCACATCTTTGGTTATGGGCGATTACGGTAAAGAATTCAGGCGTTTGAGTAAAAAATACGGGACGATATTTATCCCGGGGATATTAAATGGTATCATCACTGATTCGGAGTTAAAGAGCGATTTTATCCATCCCAATTCCAAGGGTTATCAGCTCATTGCCCATCGGGTTTACCGCGGAATAATACCCTATCTGAACCAGAATTCGATCCTTAGAAGGCTGAAGAAATAGAGAAGAAATATAAAATGCCGGAGAAGGGACTTGAACCCCCATGAGGTTGCCCTCAACAGCTTTTGAGGCTGCCGCGTCTGCCATTTCGCCACTCCGGCCTTAGATTAGTATTTACAATATTACACTCTAAAATCTTGTTTGTCAATTCCAGAAATTTGGGGTATAATATTTCGAATTTAAAGGGAGGAAAAGATGCTAAGGATGTATGGGGTTATTTTGTTTATTGGACTGTTAGTCTTAAGTGGTTGTGTCACCACTCCGGTTGTAAATTATGGAGCCGAGAACCAGCAGCTTAAAACGCAGTTAAGCTCTCTAGAGGCGCAGATTAATCAGCTGAAGCAGGAGAATACTCAATTAAAAACTCAATTACAGTTAGCAACTAAAAAAGAAATACGTATGCCTAATGCTTCCGAAATACAGGCTGCTTTAAAGAAGGCAGGTCTTTATAAAGGCGCTATCGACGGACAAATCGGAACGCAGACCAAAGAGGCAATCAAGAAATTTCAGGAAGCCAACAAAATCAATCCCGACGGCGTAGTAGGAAGCAGAACCTGGATACTTTTGCAGAAGTATCTTGAGAAGTAAATAAAGTCACAACGTCACAAGTAGTAACAACGTTATCAGTTAAAAAGTTACAAGTTAAAAACTAGTAACAGGGCAGTCACCTGTGACCTTGTGACATGTGTCTTGTGACCGGTACGCAGGTATAGATTAGCGGATACGGGGCTGTAGCTCAGCTGGGAGAGCACTTGCATGGCATGCAAGGGGTCAGGAGTTCAATCCTCCTCAGCTCCACCAAATTCTTCCTACAAGGAAAAATTTGGTGGCACTCAAGCGAGCGTAAAAAACCGCGACAAGCGGTTTAGCGAGCGGAGTGCCTCCAAGAGTATCCGGCAAGCAAAATTTCCAAAATAATTCTTTCCACCCACACTCGGCTTTTATTCTAAACTCATGCTATTAGGCGTCCATGTTTCTATTTCTGGTCACATATACGAATCAATAAACCGCGCACGAGCACTCCGCTGCAATACCATGCAGATATTCTCCCGCGATCCCAGACAGTGGCGCAAATTGCGCCTTAAACCAGCTGATATAGAGGAATTCAGGAAACGCCGGGAAAAAAGCAATATTTCCCTGGTTTTTATTCATATCCCTTACTTGATTAATCTTGCCTCGCCATATAATATTTTGTATAATGGTTCAATCAGGGCCTGTATTGAGGACATCCGGGAAGCAGAAACCTTGGGTGCAGAATATATAGTTACCCATATGGGCAGCCATAAAAAGAGCGGCGAAGTACCGGGTATAAAAAAAATTACACAGGCTTTAAATAAGATTCTGGACAGAACCGCAAAATCTTCTGTATCCCTACTCCTGGAAAACACTTCTGGTTCCGGCTCATGGTTAGGCTATAAATTTGAACATCAGCGTTTAATTATTGACGGCATAGAGGACAAAAAAAGGATAGGCGTCTGTTTTGATACCTGCCATGCTTATGTGGCAGGATATAATTTGGCAAGTGCCGAAGGCTATAATGCTACTATTGCCGAGTTGGACGAGTTAGTGGGTCTTAAGAAGCTCAGGCTTATTCATCTTAATGATACCAGGGATAAACTTGCAAGCCACAGGGACCGCCACGAACATATTGGAAAAGGCCGTATAGGGTTAGAGGGTTTTAGGCGGCTGGTTTCTGACCCGCGCCTTAAAGATGTGGCGTTTATTCTGGAAACTCCGAAAGACAGCGATGATGCCGACAGGATTAACCTGCAGACGGTAAGAAAACTTAAGAAGTAGAACGAATTGAGGCAATGGCTTATAAACTGTTAGTTGTTGATGATGATAAAGATATTGTAGATGCGCTCAAAAACAGGCTGTTACGTGAAAATTATGAAGTAGTGGTGGCATTTGACGGCGAGGAAGCGCTGGTGAAAGTACGGGAAGATAACCCGGATATTGTGATGTTAGACCTGATGATGCCCAAAGTTAATGGCTTTGAAGTATTAAAAGAAATAAGAGAAAAATACAACGACAGGTGGAGGCCGGTAGTTATCGTTAGCGCAAAAGGAGACCTGGAATCCGTTAAGAAGGGTTATAATCTGGAGGCAGACCTTTATTTAACCAAGCCTTGCGGTATGGAACATATCCTGCGCGGGATTAAAACCATGATTTCTCTTATTCCACACAGGATAAAATAAGCTGATGAGTAATTACGCATTTAAAGAAATAGAAAAAAAATGGCAGGATTATTGGGAGAAAGAGAGAATTTTTAAAGCCGATGTGTCCGGCCATCCTAAATTCTACTGCCTGGAGATGTTCCCTTATCCTTCGGGAAAAATCCATATGGGACATGTGCGTAATTATACCATCGGCGATGTCTACAGCCGTTATAAACGGATGCAGGGTTTTAATGTCCTTCATCCCATGGGCTTTGATGGCTTTGGTCAGCCCGCGGAAAACGCCGCCATAAAAAACAAGACCAGACCCGACACCTGGACGCATAAGTGTATTGAATGGATGAGGGAAGAGTTAAAAAAAATGGGATTTTCCTATGATTGGGACAGGGAAGTTTCCACCTGCGACAGCGATTATTATAAATGGAACCAATGGATATTCCTGAAAATGTTTGAACGCGGCCTGGCCTATAAGAAGGCATCTGCGGTGAACTGGTGTCCATCTTGCGAGACGACATTGGCTAATGAAGAAGTCGTTGACGGCGGCTGCTGGAGGTGTAATACCGAGGTAAAACAGAGAGAATTAGAGCAATGGTATTTAAAGATCAGCGAGTATAAAGAACGCCTGCTGGAAGATTTAAGCCGGCTTGGAGACTGGCCTGAGCGGGTTATTACCATGCAGACAAACTGGATTGGAAAAAGCCAGGGCGTAGAGATATATTTCCGTGAAAAAGAAAGCAGTAAGCTAATCCCGGTTTTTACCACGCGGGTAGATACTATCTTCGGCGCAACCTATATTGTTTTAGCGCCCGAGCATCCTTTTGTTGAGGAATTTGTTAAAGGCAAACCTCAGGGAAAAGAGGCAATGAGGTTTATTAAAAAGGTAGCCAAAGAAAGCAAAATTGTGCGCGCGTCTTCCGATGTAAAAAAAGAAGGCGTATTTACCGGCGCATATGCGGTGAATCCTGCAAATAACGAGGAGATCCCGGTCTGGATTGCGGATTATGTGCTTATGGAATACGGCACAGGAGCGATTATGGCTGTGCCTGCGCATGACCAGCGCGATTTCCTGTTTGCTAAAGAACATAGCTTGTCGATGAGAATTGTCATTCAGCCGTCAGCTGTCAGCTGTCAGCTGTCAGCTGATAGCATGACTGAGGCGTATGAGGGAGATGGTATTCAGGTTAATTCCGGACAGTTTAATGGTCTTTCCAATCAGGAAGCCAAGATAAAGATTGCTGAATGGATGGAGAAAACAGGAATCGGAAAAATCCAGACCCACTGGCGCTTGCGAGATTGGTTGATTTCCCGCCAGCGTTACTGGGGAACGCCGATCCCGATTATCTATTGCGATAAATGCGGGATTGTTGCGGTTCCTTATGAAGATTTACCCGTAGAATTGCCTAAAGATGCTCCCTTTACCGGCGAAGGAGGAAGTCCGTTAGGAAAAGTAAAGGAATTTGTAAATGCAAGCTGCCCGAAATGCAAATCCAAAGCCCGGCGGGAAACCGATACCATGGCTACATTTTTTGATTCCTCATGGTATTTCTTAAGATTCTGTTCGCCTAAATATAAAGAAGCGCCGTTTGATGTCAAAGAAGCCGAATACTGGATGACGGTTGACCAATACATCGGCGGAATTGAACACGCTATCCTGCATTTATTATATTCGCGTTTCTTCACCAAATTTTTTAAGGATTTAGGTATGGTAGATTACGATGAGCCGTTTAAACGGCTGCTCACCCAGGGCATGGTTTTAAAAGAGGGCGAGGTCATGTCTAAGTCCAGGGGGAATATCGTTGACCCGGATTCGATTATTAAAAAATACGGCGCGGATAGTTTAAGGTTATTCATCCTTTTTGCCGCGCCTCCGGAAACAGAATTAGAGTGGGATGACCGGGCAATAGAAGGCGCTTTTAAGTTCTTAAACCGCATATGGCGTATCCAGGATAACTTGAAAGATAAAGCCAGTCCGGAATTAATCCGCTCCCTGCACAAGACCATAAAGAAAGTTACCGAAGACTTAGAGAGTTTTAAATTTAACACTGCCATTGCCGCAATGATGGAATTAGTCAATGCTATTTATCAATCAGGCGCAGACAAAGAAATTTTTGCCAAATTGCTGATTATGCTAAGCCCTATTGCCCCGCATTTCTGCGAGGAGTTGTGGGAGAAGACAGGAAATAAAGGAAGTATCTTTAAGGCGCAGTGGCCAAAGTATGACCCTCAAATACTGGTAGAAGAAACCGTAACTATGGTTGTCCAGATTAATGGGAAAGTCCGTTCTCATATTACATCGCCCACTAATGCTTCGCTCGAAGTGGTGCAAGACATTGTCGCAAAGGACGATAAATCGCAGCAGTGGATACAAGGTAAACCACACAAGAAATTCATCGTTGTCCCCAATAAGCTCGTCAATATCGTAATCTAATCCTTCCATTTTAGTCTAATTCCAATTATTTCCAAAATAATCCTGTTAGATTTTATTTTCTTTTACGTCTATTGATAGTAAAGAAAGTTATAAGTTATTGGAGGTATAAAATATGTTTGTATTCACGCAGGAGGAACGCAAGGTTATTTTGTTTCTAGTCGGTGTAGCGCTGGCGGGAATGGGCATTAATTGTTTAGCTAAAAGATATACCGCAGTTAAAACCGTGGTCTGCTTGAGCGAAAATCTGGGCAAAATCGATATTAATAAAGCAGACGAAGATACCTTGATGATTATCCCTGGCATCGGCAAGAAGTTAGCGCAGCGCATTATCGAATACCGCAGCCGGAATTCCAGTTTTACTGATATTGAAGACTTGAACAATATAAAAGGCTTTAAAGGATACAGGTTCGAGAAAGTCAAAGGGATGATTTACGTCGAATAAAAAAGGGAAATGAACAGACCTTTGGTGTGGTGTACAATAACTTTTGCATCGGGAATAATCGCTGCCAGGTTTATAAAATTTGATGCGGTTCCCGTATATTTACTGGCGATTTTGATTTTTCTATTTAATTTATTCAGCCTGCGCAGCATAAAGGCAAGGAGGGATATCCTTCTATTGCTTCTTGTTTTTTTATTAGGTATAGCCCATTACCTCATCAATACCTCCCTGCCTAAATGCCATATTTCGCAAATCCGGGACAATAAAAAACATCCGGTTTACGGCTTGAGAGGGTTTGTGAACAGCCAGGCCGGGTTCAAAAATAACAGGACATCATTCGTATTCGCAACGGAAGAAATGCTTTCTACGCGTATGAGAATAAAATGCTGCGGCAATATTTTAGTTTTTGTAAAGGGTAAACAGGAGTTGAATTACGGAGACGAGTTATTACTCCAAGGCAGTTTACACAGTCCGTTTCGCCGTCCTGCCTCCGGCGGGGGAAGTTATGGAGTTTATTTGGCCGGCCGGGGCATTTATGCAATTATGACGGTAAGGACAAAAGCCCATGTTGTCCGGTTAGCTAAAAACAAGGGCTGGTTGCTTAAGAGGTTCGCTTTAAGGTTAAAGGAAAGGATGGAAGAAGTTATTTACAGGCGGCTGCCTCTTATATCGGCAAGCATTGTTTGTGCCATGGTCCTGGGCGAAAAAAAGAATATTCCCCCGGTAATCTATAAAGCCATGATGCGCTCAGGGACAGTGCATATACTTGTGGTCAGCGGTTTTAACGTCGGGATAGTGCTATTTAGCCTGGTTTCGTTGTTAAAGTCGCTGCGAATCCAGCGCAGGGTGCGTTTTTTAATTGAGCTGCCGCTAATTATAATCTATTGCCTGATTACCGGCGCATCAAACCCGGTGGTGCGGGCAACAATAATGGCTATTATCTTTATGTTTGCCTATCTAGTAAAACGGCAGCCCGATATATATAATTCCTGTTGTCTTGCCGCTCTCTTTATATTGGCAATTAATCCCCGTCAGTTGTTCGATGTGGGATTTCAACTTTCCTTTGCCAGCGTCATTGCCATTGTTTGGATTTATCCGCGGCTGAAAAGACTTTTGCGCGCGGAAAAACTGAAAGTAAAGCTGCTGCAATTCCTGGTTGACGGCTGCCTGGTTTCTCTTTCTGCCTGGTTGGGGACAATGGGGTTTATCGCTTATTATTTTAAGATGGTATCTCCTATAACCGTCTTAGCCAACGTATTCATTGTGCCTTTAGCTTCTTTGATTAATCTTTGCGGTTTCGGTCTGGTGATGCTTGAGTTTGTATCTGTTTATTTAGCTTCGAGTTTTGCTTCTGCTACGGAGTTCTCGGTGAAACTTTTAATTCAGTTGAATAATTTATTAATCAGCCTGCCCAAAGCGTATTTTTACCTGCCTTAATTCAATGTTATTACTAAGTCAAGATGTTAATTTTTTACCAGTTTCAAATGTTAAGTTTTTAGGCATTCGCTTTGTATAATTTTTCTCCATATGTGGCCATTAGCTGGCTTATGTGCGTGCCTTGCGCCGGTATTAACGTATTCTCTGGCATTCAGTAATGT
>Ga0315268_10003087_pt1 | contig 18467 bp, 20 predicted proteins | sample C1_top_MG_FD_204535 | JGI IMG/M metagenome (GOLD analysis project Ga0315268, IMG submission 204535) | Sediment microbial communities from Yellowstone Lake, YNP, Wyoming, USA - C1_top | ecosystem: Environmental > Aquatic > Freshwater > Lake > Sediment | place: USA: Wyoming | collected 2017-08-01
GATCGCCTGGAACCTGCCGGGCCAGTGAGTGCGGGGGATGCCGCGCTCGATGTCGGCCGGCGAAACGCGGATGCCGGCGCGGTCCAGCTCGACGGCGGCGGCGATGGCGAGGGCGATGTTGCGAAGCTGGTGGCGGCCCACCAGCGGCGAGCGTACCTGGATCTGCTCGCCCATGACGGTCAGGGAGTAGTGGCCAGTGGTCAGTGGCCAGTGGCCAGTGTCTGTTCGGGTTTCAAGCGGGTCGGAGATCGGCGCCACACAAGCTTCTGGCGGGACGTAGGGCACGGCGCTGACCATCTGGGCGCCGCGCTCGAGGATGGTGTTGCCGAGCACGTGGTTGGCTTCCGGGTGCTGCGGCAGGGTGACCACCACGCCGCCAGGGCGAATGATGCCCGCCTTCTCGGTGGCGATCTGGCGTATGGTGCCGCCGAGAAATTTCTGGTGGTCGAGGGAGATATCGGCAATCACGGAGAGCAGCGGCTCGACGACATTGGTGGCGTCCAGGCGGCCTCCCATCCCGACCTCGAGCACGGCGATTTCCACGCCGCTGCGGGCGAAGTGCAGGAACGCCATGGCGGTGAGCACCTCGAAAAAGCTGGGATGCCAGGGCAGCTTGCCGGAGGCGAGCAGGGGCGCGATGGCGGCTTCCACCTGCTGGTGAACGGCAGCGAAATCGGGGTCGGAGATTTCTTCGCCGTTGACGCGGAGGCGCTCGTTGATGCGCGTCAGGTGGGGAGAAGTGTACAGGCCGGTGCGATGGCCGGCGGCGATCAGGATGGCGGCCAGAGTGGAGGCGGTCGAGCCCTTTCCGTTGGTGCCGGCGATCAGCACGGAGCGGAAGCGGCGTTCCGGGTTGGCGAGCGGAGCCAGCAGAGAACGCATGTGCGCCAGGTCGAACATGGCCGAGGTGGCGTGGGCGAGTTCGTGTCCCAGGGCGTAGAGCTGCGCGACTGATTGCTGGTAGGACATGCGGGAAAGCAACCGCGGATTGGCGCGGATGTACGCGGATTATAAATGCTGGGCCCGGGCCCGCTCCCTGGCGCGACTGGTGTCGCCCCTGACGGGGCTCAGATGAATTCGGGTGCGGTGTACCCGGGGCTTACGCCCCGGGCTATGAACTGTCGCCCTCGCCGCGCTCGGGCTGGCTTGGAGCAATTCGAGACGGCGGTCCCAATCTGCGATCGATCGGGTATGGCGAGCCGATTGCTGATGGCCGCAAGCTGATAGCTGAAAGCTGATAGCTACCTATTGCCGTCCGGCAGCATGAAGTCCAGGGCGCGTGAGATGTAGGGCTTGAGGTCTTTACGGTGGACGACGGCGTCCAGCATGCCGTGTTCGAGCAGGAACTCGCTGCGCTGGAAGCCCTCGGGCAGCTTCTGGCGGATGGTCTGCTCGATGACGCGGGGACCGGCAAAGCCGATCAGGGCGCCGGGTTCGGCGATGTTCAGATCACCCAGCATGGCAAACGACGCGGTCACGCCGCCGGTGGTGGGGTCGGTGAGCACCGAGATGTAGGGCACGCCGGCGTCGTCCATACGGGCCAGGGCGGCGGAGATGCGCGCCATCTGCATGAGGCTGATGACGCCTTCCATCATGCGCGCGCCGCCGGAAGCGGAGACCACGATGAGCGGCAGACGCTCCTGGGTGGCGCGCTCCACGGCGCGGGTGATGCTTTCCCCCACCACGGCGCCCATGCTGCCGCCGATGAAGGCGTATTCCATGGCGCTGACCAGCACCGGGCGGCCGTTCAGCTTGCCGCGGGCGTTGATGACGGCGTCCTTCAGCCCGGTGTCCTTCTGCATTTTGACCAGGCGCTCGGAGTATTTCTTCAGGTCGGTGAACTGCAGCGGGTCGGTGGAGGACAGGTTGGTGTCGTCCACGGTGTACTGATTGCCGTCGAGGAGTTGCGCCAGGCGGGTGCGGGCGTCGATGCGGAAATGGCGCTGGCACTTGGGGCAGACGTTGAGGTGCTCTGCCAGGTCCTTTTTCCAGATGACCTGGCGGCAGTTGTCGCACTTCACCCACAGGCCCTCGGTGCGGACCTTGCGCTCGCCCGAGCCGTCCAACTCAGCGGATTGGCGTTTGAACCAGGCCATGGCGGATTGCGGAATTGCGGAATCGGGTAATTGCGGAATTGATGACCACTGCGGGTTCCGCTAAATTCGGCAATTCCGCAGTTCCGCAATTCGGCAATTTCAGTATTCGATACCCCGTTGCGCCTGGACCCCTTTCTGGTAAGCGTGTTTTACCTGGCGCATTTCGGTGACGGTGTCAGCCAAATCAATGATTGTCGGATGCGCGTTGCGTCCCGTCAAGATCACGTGCAGCATTTCCGGCTTTTTCCGCAAAGCCTCGACTACCCTGGCGGGGTCGAGCATGTGGTAGCCGATAGCGTAATTGATCTCGTCCAGGATGACCAGGTCCCACAGGCCGGAGTTGATGGCCTGCTCGGCTTCGGCCCAGGCCTGCTCGACCAGGCGGACGTCTTCGGGATCGGTTTCGGCGCCGCCCACTTTGACGAAGCCGCGTCCCATCTGCTTCATCACGAAACGATCGCCGAAGGCCTCGACGGCGTCCAGTTCGCCGTAGTGCCAGGAGCCTTTCAGGAACTGCAACATGAGCACGCGCATGCCCTGGCCGACGGCGCGCAAGGCGGTGCCCATGGCGGCGGTGGTCTTGCCCTTGCCGGCGCCGGTGTGGACGATGATGAGACCGCGGCGAATGTCAGTCATAGGGTTTGCGCAGGAAGCCGTTTCCTGATCTGGTCTCGAATGCGCCGGGCGGCGGCGATGGCTTCCCTGCCTGCTGCTTCACCTGGGCTGGTAGTCGGATACCTGGCCGCGACAGCATAAGGAGTCAGCAGCTTGCACTCTTGTCGGAGCGCCGTGAGTGCAGGATCGAATTGCACGCACAACTTGAGCAAGTCGTCCAAACTATGCGTCCGGGGCGGTTCATACGAGTTCATGATCAAAAAAGCCTTCAGGTATTTCTCCCCGCCCTGTTGAGACAAGGAGCAAAGCACGCCCCAAATGTCCGCACCGCCTCTAAGGCATAAGTCAATAGCCAGAAAATCCTGGTCGGCCCTGCGCGCCCATTGGAGACTTTCCTCAGCGGGCGTCATAAAGCACCCTGCCCTCGCGCTCGGCGATTTTCACAATCGAATAGACCTTTGTTCTTTCCTCTTGCACCTCGGCTGGCGTGTAGACCAGCAGGTCCATGGGCCACGAGCGACTTTCAAACACCTCGTCAACTCTGCGCATGCGCTCGTAAAACGACAGGTCGGTTTCCATCTCGATGAGCAGGTCCAGGTCGCTGTCGGGATGGGCGTCGCCGCGGGCGTGGCTGCCGAACAGGATGATGCGCCGCGGGTGGAAGTGCTCCACGATGGTGTCCGTCACGTAGCGGATCAGCTTGTCGTCAATGGTCGCCAGCGGCATGTCAGTGTCCCAGATGGTACGGGTGCCCCTTGAGGATTGTAAATCCCCGGTAGAGCTGCTCCAGCAGGATGACGCGGGCGAGCTCATGCGGCAGGGTCATTTTACCGAGGGAAAGCTGGAAGGCGGCGCGTTGGCGGGCGGCGCCGCTGAAGCCGTCGGGTCCGCCCACGGCGAACAGCAGCTCGGGCGTGCCGCGGTCCTGATGTTGCTGAAGGAACTCCGCCAGCTGCTCCGAGCTGAGCTGCCGGCCGCGGGCGTCGAGCAGCACCAGCGTGACGCGGGATTTTTCCAGTTGTTTGAGCAGCGCGGCTTCGCTGGGCAATTGCAGAGGCTCGGCAGCGGTGTACCGTTCCAGACGCTTCAGGTACTCGGCGGTGAGCGACTCGATGGCCGGGGTCTTCGTTTTGCCGATCCAGGCAATGCGGAGCTTCACGGGTGAATGGTAACCGACAGGTTGGATTTGTGATTGATGATTTAGTGATTGACTGATTTAGCCATGGCCGCTGGGCGCGCAGCAAATCACTAAATCACAAATCGCTAAATCACAAAACTACCGGGTTCCCGACGCCAGCACCACCTTTGCGGTCAGGTCCACCTGCTTGCCGTCCCAGTAGGGCTCGAAGGCGGCGTGGACGTCGCGGGCGATCGCGTCGCGCTGCTCGGGGCGGACCTGCTCCAGCAGCGGCCGGAAGGGGATGGTGACGGCCTGAAAGTACTCCCAGAGTTCGGCGATGGAATCGTGCCAGACCCAGGGGACGGCGCGGATTTCGTCCTGCGCCCGTGGAAAGCCGGCCTGGCGCAGGGCCGAGGCAAGCGATCCGGGCGCGGCGAACTTGAACATGGCGGCGGCCGGCGGCGGCAGCGAAGCGCCGGTGTGCCGCATCACGACACCCGCGGTGCAGTCGAAGTAGGGCTGCTCAAACGGGCCCCAGGCGAGCAGGGCGACCCGGCCGCCGGGGCGCAGCACGCGGCGCATTTCACCCAGGGCGCGCGGCAGGTCGGGGAAGAACATCACGCCGAAGCGGCAGGTGAGCAGGTCGAAGCTCTCGTCGGGAAATGGCAGGGCCTGCACGTCGGCGCGCTGGAAGCTGAGGTTGACCAGGCCGCGCTCGCGGGCGCGCTCGGCGGCAACCAGCAGCGGGTCAGGCGCCAGGTCGGTGGCGGTGACGTGCCCCGAGGGGGCGATCAGGCGTGCAATTTGCAGCGCGGGCGCGCCGGTGCCGCAAGCCACGTCGAGCACCTGCATGGCGGGGCTGGCCTGGGCAAGCTCGACGAGGGCGTCGGTGGCGCCCTGGCCCATCTCTGCCGAGGGCCGCTCCCAGCGATTCGCGGCGGCGACGCGCGTGCTGCTGGCCCAATGGACGTTCTCAGTCATGCAGGAAAGCTAGCAGAACGGCGGCGAGAGCGGTGTGACATTAGTCGTAGGTGAGGGGGCGGCGCACATCTGCCAAAGGCGGGCAGACGTGGGGACCAAACCCACCCAAGCCAAAAGCGGGCTTGGGTGGGGCACCCACGGATTAACAAACCCACGGATTAACAAACCCACGGATTCGACGCACCTTAAACCGGGGCGGTCAGTACTTCGGCATGGTGGGCTCGACGCGGTCGGCCCAGGCGTGAATGCCGCCCTTGAGATTTTTCACCTTGTGGAACCCCGCCTGGCGGAGGAATTCGACTGCTTTGGCGCTGCGCCCGCCCAGCTTGCAGTGGGCGACAATCTCGCGGCTGGAGTCCAGTTCGTGGACGCGGCGGGGCAGGTCGTGGAGCGGGATCAGGTGTCCGCCGAGATTGCAAATCTGGTATTCGCTGGGCTCGCGCACGTCGAGCAGGAAGATTTCCTCGCCGGCGTCGCGCCGCTGCTTGAGTTCTTCCACCGTGATTTCGGGCAGGTTCGACTGCACCGGTTGCTCCTCGCCGGGGATGCCGCAGAATTGGTTGTAATCAATCAGCCGGGTGATGCTGCGATGCGGGCCGCACACCGGGCAGTCGGGATTCTGGCGCAGCTTCAGCTCGCGGAACTTCATGCCCAGCGCGTCCACCAGCAGCAGGCGGCCGATCAGCGGCTTACCGGCGCCCAGGATCAGCTTGATGACTTCCGTGGCCTGCATTATGCCCACCAGGCCGGGCAGAATGCCGAGCACGCCGCCTTCGGCGCACGACGGCACCAGGCCGGGCGGCGGCGGCTCCGGGTACAGGCAGCGGTAGCACGGACCCTGCTCGGTGGCGAAGACGCTTACCTGGCCTTCGAAGCGGAAGATGGAGCCATAGACGTTGGGCTTGCCGGTGAGCACGCAGGCGTCGTTCACCAGGTAGCGCGTGGGGAAGTTGTCGGTGCCGTCCACGACGATGTCGAATTCGCGGAACAGGTCGAGAGCGTTGGCGCTGGTCAGGCGGGTCTGAAAGGCGCGGACGTTGACGTACGGGTTGATGGCCTTGATCTTCTCGGCGGCGGAATCCAGCTTGGGGCGGCCGACGTCGGCGGTGGTGTGGATCACCTGGCGCTGCAAGTTGGTGAGGTCCACCACGTCGAAGTCCACCAGGCCGAGCGTGCCCACCCCGGCCGCGGCCAGGTAAAGCGCCAGCGGCGAGCCCAGCCCGCCGGCGCCGATGCACAGCACCTTGGCGGCCTTGAGCTTGAGCTGCCCTTCCATGCCCACCTCGGGCATGATCAGGTGGCGCGAGTAGCGCAGGATCTCTTGGTTCGATAGGGTTCCAGGTTCGAGTTGGGTGGGAGCGGCCATGCGTCACCAAATGGATTGCGGAATTGCGGAATCGGGTAATCGGGAAATTGAAAAGCGATTTTCCAATTACCCGATTCTGCAATTACCCGATTACCCGATCTCGTTTCCCCCCGGCAATTGACGGCACGATGGAAAGCGTGTCGCTCTCGCCGACCGGCGTGTGCTCGCGGTCAAGGTAGCGAATGTCCTCGTCATTCAGGTAGACGTTGACAAAGGCGCGCAGCCTGCCGTCCTCGGTGTAGAGGTGGCGGCGCAACTCGGGATGGTGCGAGGTGAGGCGGGTCAAAGCCTCACCAACGGTGCCGGCGTTGACCTCTACCGCGTCTTTTTTATCCGCATACTGCCGCAAGGGCGTCGGAATCAGGATCTTCATAGTTGTCTGTCAGTGCCGGCTGCAGGCCGGCGATGCTTTTCAGATGCCCGGAGGCAGGCAGCGGATTCACACCTAAATTGCCGTGACACGCGGGCGTGGGCGCCCGCGGCACATCTGGCGCTACTCGGGCTCGAACTCGCGGAGCGAGACCTGCTCTTCCACGACTTCGATGGGCTCGTCCTGGAAGCGCTTGTCGTCTTCGCCGGCGCCGAGCAGGACGAAGGATTCGGTGCGGATGGCGCGCCCGCTCTCCACGCTGGTGATGACGTAGGAGCAGCCGATCCAGTGCGCCTCGGCGAGGTCGGTCTGCGACCAGCGCGGGGGATGGTCGGGGTGGGAGTGGTAGAAGCCGATAATGTCGAGGCCGCGCTCGCGGCCCTGGCGCTGGATGCGGACCAGGTCGGAAGGCGAGATGTTGAAGCGGTCCTGGGGCCGGTCGTCGCGGGTGTTGCCGCAGGGCACTACCTCAGATACGCGGTGCTCATCGTCCTGAATGCGTCCCAGCAACACGCCGCAGCACTCGCAGGGGTAGGTCTGCTCGCCGTGGCGGCGGAGCTGGTCAAACGCGGGTTGGCTGAGCTTGAGCACGGCTCTATATTTACGAATTTACGGATTTACGAATTGACGAATTGGGTTGGGAACCGTGGCCATTCCCAAATTCGTAAATCCGTAAATTCGAAAATTCGTCAATTACCATCACTCGTCCCAGAACCTCTCGCTCAGATACTTATCCCCGCTGTCGGGGAAAATGGTGACGATGATCGAGCCGGGGGCGGCGGTCTTGGCCACCTGGAGGCTGCCTGCCAGGGCGGCGCCGGCGGAAACGCCTGCCAGCAGGCCTTCTTCGCGGGCCAGGCGCTTCACCATGTGGTAGGCGCGTTCGGTGGAAATGCCCATATCTTCGTCGGCCAGCGAAGGATCGTAGATGGCGGGCACGATGGAGGTGGCCATGTGCTTGGCGCCTTCGATGCCGTGAAACGGGGAATCCGGTTGCAGCGAGATGCAGCGGATCTTCGGGTTCAGCTCTTTCAACCGGCGGGCGGCGCCCACGAAGGTGCCGCTGGTGCCGAGCATGGCCACAAAGTGCGTGATGCGTCCTTCAGTCTGGCGCCAGATTTCCTCGGCCGTGCCGCAGTAATGGGCCTGCCAGTTGGCGTGGTTCGAGTATTGGTCGGCGTAGAAGTAGCGCTCGGGCTCGGCGGTGTGCATGGCGCGCGCCTTGCGGATGGAGCCATCGGAGCCCTCGGCGGGGTCGGTATAGACGATCTTGGCCGCATAGGCATGCAGGATGCGCTTGCGTTCGATGGAGGCGTTGGCCGGCATGCACAAGGTCACAGCGAAGCCCTGGGCCGCGCCGATCATGGCATAGGCGATGCCGGTGTTGCCGCTGGTGGCGTCCAGCAGCTCACGGCCCGGGCCGAGCTGGCCGCTGCGCAGGGCTTCACGGACGATGCCGGCGGCGGCGCGGTCCTTGATGGAGCCGCCGGGGTTGAACCATTCGGCCTTGGCCAGGACTTCCACCCGGCGCAGACCGCGCGTCACCCGTTCCAGCCGCAGCAGCGGGGTGTTGCCGATCCGCTCCAGCAGGGATTCGCCGATCGGGCGGACGGCGGGCCGTGAAGCCGAAACGGGGTTCTTCTTTGCGCTGCCGGGTGACTGCGGCATGTGCCCCACGCTATCTAGTCCGGCGCAACACCGGAACGGTACTGTGAAATTACCGCACCTTGGGGTTCCAGGCAACGGACCGGGGCCCAGATGCAATCCAGAGAAGGCGAGCGGCAGAATGGGGCGCCGGTTTGACGCCCAGTGAATTGGATGTGGTAGGGTTGTGCGGCGTTACATTCTTAGCTGCCGGACCTGCAAGGGAAGGGCTGAACCGCGATGGCACCAAATATTCCTACCGCCCGCACTTATGACGAAGCCGTGCAATGGCTGCGCGGGCATGGCTTCGAACTGCTGGAAGCGCCCGGGGTGCAGAACCGGATCTTTCTGAAGAAGAACAACTGCTCGGCCGCCGTCGAGAAGACCGCGGAGGGCGGCGTGCGCATCTTTGCCTATCCCGGATACCTGATCGGCGGCGAGATTTCCAAGCTGATCAACCGCGGGTACCAGCAGTTCCTGAAGACGACCAAGATAGAAGCGCCGGCCACCGCCGACAAACTGCACGCGCTGCACCAGTTCACCGAAGAGTTGAAGGAAGCCATCGGCGCGCCCAGCCTTTATAACGAGTCGCTGGGGACGGTGGCCGAGGATTACCTGTACGACCGAGTCCGCAACCGCGACGAGGCCGCTCCTCCGAAGCGCCCGTGGGAAGCGGCGAAGGAAGCCAAGGCGAAGCAGCCGAAGAAGCGGGCCTGAGGGAATTGCGGAATTGCGGAATCGGGTAACTGCGGAATTTCAATTACCCTGTGGTTGGTCTTTTCAATTACCCGATTACCCGATTCGGTAATTCCGCAATCAGCTCACTGCTTCTCGAAAATCTCGTCGATGCCGTAGGTCTTTCCCTTTTCAATTTCGAGGTTGCGGACCACGGGCTTGAAGCCGGGCAGGCGCAGGGTGATGCGGTACTTGCCGGCGGGCACGGGCACCTTGAGCGGGGTTTTGCCGGGGGTAAGCGTGTCGTTGACCCATATCTGAGCGCCTTTGGGACGGGTGCGAATTTCCAGCACGCCCTTGTCCTGAGAGTCGCGGTCGAGCCAGCGCTTCAGCCTGCCGAGCCGGCCGCCTTCGGCCGGTTTCAGTTGCGGCGCCAGACTGAGGGTTTGACCGGCGCCGGCATTCACCACCGCGGCTTCGGGCCGGAAGCCCTCTTTGCGCAGCGCGACCCGATGCTGGCCGGGAGCGACGGCAAGTCTGGCCGGCGTGAGCTGCCGGGTGTCGGCGCCGTCGAGCAGAACCTGCGCCCCGGGCGGGTCGGAGGTCACCGTGATGAATGCCTGCAGCGGCTGCAACTCCGCGCTGGTGGCCGCTTTCCCGCCGGCGGCTATTTCGACCTTGCGGGTTGCCGGCTTGTAGCCCTGCTTGGCGAAGCTGACGGTGTGTGCGCCGGGTTTCAGCTTGGCGGCGGTGAACGGCGTCAGCCATTTAGGCTCGCTGCGGCCGTCAATCTGCACCTGCGCGCCGGCGGGCGACGAGGTCACGCGCAAATCGCCGGTTTCCGGCGCTGCTTCCTTGCTTTCCGGCGCCGGCTGGCCGGCAGTGGCGGCGGTTTCGGGCGAGACCGGCTTCGCCTCCGGCTTGGGCGGCTCGGGCGTGATCTGCGGCAGGGGTGTGCTGGGCGCCGGTTTGGCGGTCTCGACGGCAGCCGGTTGCCTGGGCGCGGGCCGCAACGAGCGGAAGCCGAAATACCCGCCGACAGCCAGGATCACAGCGGCGATGGCGACGAGTACGCCGGTGGTTGTTCCAGATCTTGCCGGCGGCGGCGCGGCCGGCCGCGCTTGCGGCACGCTGATGGTGCTCTGGACAGAGGGAACGGGAGCGGGCTTGGCCGCCGCACCATAGGCCGCGGCCGCTATGGCGATGGGCGCCATAGGAACCGTGTCGCCAGTCGCCTGCCGCGGGGGCGCGGGCGCGGCTTCGCCCAGAGACTTGTAATTCTGCAGATCGCGGGCCAGTTCGGCGCCGCTCTGGTAGCGCTCTTCCGGCGCCTTGGCCAGCGCCTTCATGATGGCCGCGCTGAGGCCGGGGTGGAAGCTGGTGTCCAGGTCGCGGGGCGCAGGCGGGTGCTCGTTGACGATCTTGTAGATGACGGTGGTGACGTTCTGGCCGGTGAAGGGCCGCTCGCCGGTGAGCATTTCGTAGAGCACCACGCCCAGGCTGAACAGGTCGGTGCGGCCATCCAGGGTGCGCCCCTTCACCTGTTCGGGCGACATGTAGTTGGGCGTGCCCAGCACCTGGCCGGTGCTGGTCATGCCGCCGCCAATGCCCTTGGCGATGCCGAAGTCCATGATCTTCACCGTGCCGTCGGGCTCGAGCATGACGTTGGCGGGCTTGATGTCGCGGTGAATGATGCCCTTGGCGTGGGCGAAGTCCAGGCCGGCGCAGACCTGGCGGACAATGTCGATGGCCTTATCAGTCTGCACCATGCGCTCGCTCTTGAGCACCTGCTGCAGGGTCTCGCCTGCGATGAACTCCATGGCGATGTAAAACATGCCGCCGTGCTCGCCGGCGTCGTAGATGGTGACAATGTTGGGGTGATTGAGCACGCCGGCGGCGCGCGCCTCGTTCCTGAAGCGGCGCAGCAGTTCCGCGGCTTCCATTCCTTCCAGATCGAGGCGCAGGGTCTTGAGCGCCACGCTGCGTCCGATATTGGGGTCGGTGGCCTTGTAGACCACGCCCATGGCGCCTTTGCCGAGCTCAGCGACGATCTGGTATCGCCCGATATTCTCCACGCACATCTCCGCTTTGCCGATTGGGTGATTTGCCGATTGCTTCCTGCGTTCGGGCAATCAGCCAATCGCCCAATCGGTAAATCAGCAAATCACGATGTTGCCGCGCTCCACTTGCAGGGCAACTGGGGCAGCGCGGCCGGCTGGTACTGGTCGAAGTAGGCCAGCGCCTGGCCGATGTCGCCGGCGAAATGATACATCTGGCGGTACGCCGGCTTGGCAAAGCCCTGCTGGTACATATGCTCGAAGAACGCGGACAGGGGATCGTAATAGCCGCCGCAATTGAGCAGCACCACCGGCTTGATGTGCTGGCGGAGCTGCTTCAGGGTGATGACCTCGAGTAGTTCCTCGAGCATGCCGAAGCCGCCGGGCAGGGCGAGGAAGGCGTCGGAACGGGCCTCCATGGTGGCTTTGCGCTGGCGCATGTCGTTGGTGACGATGAGCTCGTCGGCGCGCTCGTAGGCCAGGCCGAGCTTGGCGATGAAGGCCGGAATGACGCCCACCACTTTGCCGCCGTGCTGCTGGGCGGCGCGCGCCATGGCGCCCATCAGGCCGATGTTGGTGCCGCCATAGACCAGCACGTGACCGCGGCGGGCCAGCGCCGCGCCCAGTTCTTCCGCCAGGGCGAAGAAGGGCGTGCCCACGGCGTTGCTGGAAGCGCTGAAAACGCAGATGCTCTTGGCCATCGCGCAAATTCTGGTGCGGATGCAAGGGGGAAAGCAAGGGGTTTTGTCGGCGGAGCGCCCGGGGGACACGTGCATCGGCAGGTTCCGGGATCGCGGGCGAGGGCGCCCGCGCCACACCGGAAACTTGGTATTCTGTGTTGTGGCCGTTCATCACGCGTTATTCCTGTTCGTAGCGGCGCTGATCGGCGGCGCGCTGAATTCGGTGGCCGGCGGCGGCGGGTTCATTGCCTTTCCGGCCCTCATCTTCACCGGCATGCCGCCCATCAACGCCAACGCCACCAACACGGCCGCCCTGTGGCCGGGCACGGTGGCCTCCACCGGCGCCTATCGCCGGGCGCTCGACGGCGAGGCGCGGCGCCTGATGGCGCCGCTGATTGCGACCGGTTTGGCCGGCGGACTGCTGGGCGCGATCGTACTGCTGAAAACACCGCCGCAGACCTTCATGCGCCTGGTGCCGTGGCTGCTGTTGAGCGCCACCCTGCTGTTCGTGCTCAGCGGCCGCATCACGCGCTGGATGAGGGAGCGCACCGAGCACTTGCAGAGCGGGACGCGAATAGGCGTGCTGGGCGCCGCCCTGCTGCAACTGTTGATCGCAGTCTATATCGGCTACTTCGGGGCGGGCGCCGGCATCCTGATGCTGGCCATGTTCGCGCTGATGGGCATCAAGAACATCCACACCATGAACGGGCTGAAAACGCTGCTGGCCAGCATCTGCAATGGGGTGGCGCTGCTGACCTTCATCGTGGCGCGGGCGGTGATCTGGCCGCAGGCGGCGCTGATGATCGTGGGCGCGGCCATTGGCGGCTACGGCGGCGCCTACTACGCTCAGAAGATCGCCCCCGAGCGCGTGCGGCAGTTGGTGATCGTGATCGGGTTCGGAATGTCGGCGTATTTCTTCGTGCGGTGACGTTGTTCCCTCACGAAATGTCATCCCGAGCAAGGACGCGCCCTTAAGCCGTCGCCCGCTTTTGGCGCAGGTCCCTCGGCTCGGACGCGCCAACCCGGCCGCGAAAAGCACGCGGCCTGGTTCCTGGGCGCGTCCTCGCTCGGGATGACATTCCTGGAAACTCGCATTGTATTGCTGAGAATGTCGCGCGAATCGAAATTGTGAAACTTGATTCAGACCTCGGTTCTGAATGGGAATGCGGTTTTGTTGAGTCTACAATCGCGCCCATGATCGAACAGCTCCGCGAATTGTGGGAGACCCAGTGGCGGCCGGTCTCGCGCGGCGCGGCCTACGCCTGGGCGGCCGGGTTCGCGCTGTTCCTGTTGTACGCGGCTGCGCGGCGCGGGCAATACCTGTTCATCGACAACGTCAACCTGGTGGTGCACGAGTCCGGGCACCTGCTGTTCGGCTGGTTCGGCAACCTGATGCTGACCGCCTGGGCCGGCACCATCATGCAGTTGCTGGTGCCGCTGCTGCTGGCGGGATGGTTCTTTTTCCAGCGGCAGCCGCCCGGCTACGCGCTGTGCCTGTTCCTGTTTTTCGAGAACTGGCTGGGCATCGCCACCTATATCGCCGACGCGCGCGCCATGGCGCTGCCGCTGGTCACCGTGGGCGATCCCGGCGAGGTGGACGCCGCCGACATTCACGACTGGCACCTCATTCTGGGGAATCTCGGCTGGCTGGATTACGACATGCGTATCGCCGCCACGGTGCGCCTGATCGGCTGGCTGGGGATGATCGCGGTGACGGCGTGGCTGGTCTATCGGGCGCACGCGAAGACGCAGGCGGCTGCGGATTGATTCCGGGTGGCGCAGGCCTTCAGGCCTGCATGGCACCGTGTAGAAGGTGCGGGCTTCAGCCCCCGAGGTACTTCAGACAGCCGCAAACGGGGGCCAGGTACCTCGGCGGCTAAAGCCGAGTTCACCCATGCCGCAAAATGCAGGGCTGAAGCCCTGCTCCACCCCGGGCACGGCAGATATCGCGCGTCGTCAATTCGTAAATTGACGCTCCCCTCAGCAACACGCTAAACTCTATTGGTTTGCCTGTACTGCCAGGCCCCGTCAGGGGTTACCGCCGCTGCTCTGGCGCGCGGCTGCAGAGCGCGCAAAACGCGTTTTTCGTTGCTCGTTATTCGTGGTTCGACCTGTCGGCGTACACTCGCGAGCAACGAGCAACGAACAACGAATCGGAGGCTTTATGTACGCGGTTATCCGCGCCGGGGGAAAGCAGTATCGTGTGGCGCCCGGGGACGTAATTCGGGTGGAGAAGCTGGGCGGCAGCGAGCAGCAGCAGGTGGAGTTTAAGGACACCGATGTGCTGGTGGTCTCCGGCAACGAGGGCGAACTGAGCCGGCCGCAGGCAGGCGCGCGCGTAGTCGGGCAGGTGCTTGGGGAAGTGAAGGGCGACAAGGTCCTGGTCTTCCACTACAAGCGCAAGAAGCAGTACAAGAAGCTGCGCGGACATCGCCAGCAGTACACGGCGGTGCGCATCACCGAGATCGCTTTCGACGGGCAGCGCTTCACCGCCCCGGAGAAGCCGGCCGTCGCCGTCGAAGGCCCCCAGGCGGCCGAGGGCGGCGCGGCGCCGCAAGAAGCGGTGGCGCCCAAGAAGAAAGCCGGCGCCAAGAAGCAGGCGTCGGGTGCGGCGCCGGGTGCGGGCAGTAAGAAGGCAGCGCGTCACGGCGGCAGCGCCAAGACCACCGGATCGAAAGCCAAGGGCGGCGCGCCTCCGAAACCGAAGAAGTAGTTGTGAGCGTGCGCAGACTTTAATCGGCAACAACGAACAACTAGCAACTAACAACTAAGAACTGGCTTTGATATGGCTCACAAAAAAGGACTAGGCAGTTCACGCAACGGCCGCGACTCGAACGCGCAGCGGCTGGGAGTAAAGGCTTTCGGCGGGCAGTTGGTGCCCGGCGGCACCATCATCGTGCGGCAGCGCGGCACCCGCATCAAGCCGGGGCTCAACGTCGGCCGCGGCAAGGACGACACACTGTTCGCCAAGATCTCCGGCAAGGTGAAATTTGTCGACCGCGGCGGCATGGGCCGGTTCGTATCCGTCGAGCCGGCGGAAGCGTAAGAATTTTCTGCCGCTGATTAACGCGGATCAACGCGGATTTGAAAAAGGGGCCGCTGCGCCCCTTTTTCTTTGGCATCTGTCTTTTCTGATCCGCGTGCATCCGCGTTAATCAGCGGCTGCTTTCCCATGTTCATTGACGAAGCCAAAATTCGGGTGCAGGCGGGCGGCGGCGGCAACGGCTGCATGGCCTTCCGCCGGGAGAAGTACGTCCCGCGCGGCGGGCCCTCGGGTGGCGACGGCGGCAAGGGCGGCGACGTGATCATGGAATCCAGCGAGCGCCACAACACGCTGATCCATTTCCGCTTCAACCCGGAACACAAGGCGGAGCGCGGGCGTCACGGCGAGGGCTCCAATCGCACTGGCCGCGAAGGCGCCGACGTGGTGCTGAAAGTGCCGGTGGGCACGATCGTCTATGACGCGGCCACCGGCGAGCGCGTGCAAGACTTCTCGCGCCCGGACGAGCGCCTGGTGGTGGCGCGCGGCGGACGCGGCGGACGCGGCAATGCCCGCTTTGCCACCTCCACCCATCAGGCGCCGCGGGAGTGCGAACCCGGCTTCCCCGGCGAGGAGCGCGAGTTGCGGCTGGAGCTGAAGCTGCTGGCCGACGTGGGCCTGGTGGGCTATCCCAACGCCGGCAAGTCCACGCTGATTTCGCGCCTCTCGGCGGCGCGGCCGAAGATCGCCGATTACCCGTTCACCACTTTGCAGCCCAACCTGGGCGTGGCGGTGGTGGGCAAGGAGCCGGATGAGGTCAGCTTCGTGGTGGCTGACATTCCCGGGCTGATCGAGGGCGCGCACCAGGGCGCCGGCCTGGGCACGCAGTTCCTGCGGCACATCGAGCGCACGCGGTTGCTGGTGCACCTGGTGGACATCTCCGACGGCAGCGGCCGGCCCGACCCCGCGAAAGACTACGAGGTGATTACCGGCGAGCTGGCCAGCTTCGGCGCCGGGCTGGACAACAAGCCGGTGCTGGTGGCCGCCTCGAAGATCGACGTCGCCAACAAAGACAAGCTGGCCAAGCTGCGCCAGTACTGCAAGAAGCAGGGCCTGCCGCTGTATCCGATTTCCGCCGTGACGGGCAAGGGAGTTGAAGAGCTGAAGCGCGCCATGGCGGAGAAAGTGATGGAACTGCGCCGCGCGGGAGTCGAATGTGCCAGTGTAGCGGCGGATTTTAATCCGCCGCATCCGGCGGAATAGATCCCGCCGCCCGGCGGAATAAATTCCGCCGCTACACCATCTGGAACACTGCTGAGCAACTGCCGCCACCCAAATCCCGCTTGAAACTCGGGACTGAAAACTGGAAACTAGCAACTGCCAACTGGCAACTGCCTTTCAATGAATGTAGCCATTTTCGGCGGGACCTTCGATCCGGTGCATCGCGGCCATCTGAGGGTAGCGCGGGCCGCGCAGAAGGCCTACGACCTGGGCCGGATTTACTTCGTTCCGGCCGATATCCAGCCCTTGAAGCAGCGCCAGCCGGTCACGCCCTTTCACCATCGCTACGCCATGCTGGTGCTGGCGACGCTGGACGAGAACAGGTTCATCCCGTCGCTGATGGAGGCCCCGGGCGAAGAAGCGCGCCGCACGCCCAGCTTCACCATAGCGACGGTACGCAGCTTCCGCTCCCTGCTGCCTAAGAGCGACCGGCTGTTTTTTCTGCTCGGGATTGATTCGTTCCTGCAAATCGCCGCGTGGCGGGAGCCCGAATCCCTGCTGCGGGAGGTGGAATTCATCATCGCCAGCCGGCCGGGTTTTTCGCTGGCCGACGTGGCCAAGGCGCTGCCCGAATCCATGCGCCCGAAAGACGCGGTCAGCAGGCTATTTCAGCGCCAGCCGGCCACCGGCGACCTGGCTGTGGGCGGGGTCACGCTGCACCTGCTGGCCGGGGTGGAAGAGGACATCTCCGCCACGCAGGTGCGGGCGGCCGCCGCTTCCGCACGCGGGCTGGAGCGCATGGTAGGTCCGGCGGTGGCCGCCTATATCAGCAAGATGCATCTATACAAGGCAGCCGGCCGCCGGCGCAGAAAGGTGGTCAGCATACGCGGCCAGAAGTGATCGCCCCTTCTTCCGGCCTGTTCTTCGTTTCCTCCGTGCCTGGGTGTCTCCGTGGTGAAATAATTCTTGCAGTCACCGAGGTGTCATGGCAAAGAAGACCGATCTGAAGCGGCAGGTGGCCGACGCCATTACCGCCTGCGAAGCCAAGAAGGCGGAAGACGTCAGCGTGCTGGAGCTGGACAAGGCCGCCGGCGGGTTTACCGACTATTTTGTTATCTGTTCGGGTAGCAACCCGCGGCAGATTCAAGCCATCTCCGATGAAGTAGAGCAGAGACTCTCGAAGGCCGGGCTGAGGCCGACGCACGTCGAGGGGTATAAACAGGCGGACTGGGTCCTGCTCGACTACGTGGATTTCGTGGTTCACGTCTTTTCGCAAAAGGCGCGGAACTTCTACAACCTGGAGCGGCTTTGGAAATCTGCAAAGCAACTGACGCCCGCGGAATTGCAAAGGCCGGCGCGCCGGCGGACGCGCGCGGGTTCGACGACTACCCCGACCCGTGTTCGCCGTCCGCGCAGCCGTGCGCGCAAGGCCTAGAAGCGGCCATGGCCCTGGCCGGCGAAAGCCGCGGCAAGCCCGGCGCCGAGGCCGCCAATCCCGCGCGCCGTGCGGCGCGCCCGCCGGGGCAAGACATCCTGCAATCCTGGATCGCCGCCGACCCGGTTTCCGTGCGCCTGCTGAACGAACTGCGCGGCATCGCGGCCAGCGCCTCCACGGTGCTGGTGCGCGGCGAGAGCGGCACCGGCAAGGACGCCATCGCCGCGCTGCTGCACTACCTGGGCCCGGACTCCGAGCAGCCGCTGGTGAAAATCGACTGCACCAGCCTGCCGCTGGAATTGCTGGAGAGCGAGCTGTTCGGCTATGAGAAGGGCGCCTTCACCGGGGCGAGCCAGGCCAAGCTGGGACGCCTGGAACTGGCGGGCTCGGGCACCATCGTGCTGGACGAGATTGCCGCCCTCAGCATGCCCATGCAGGCTAAGCTGCTGCGGGTGATTGACGAGAAGCGCTTCGAGCGCCTGGGCGGAACCCGCACCGTGACCGTGGACGCGCGCATCATGGCCCTCACCAACGTCGATCTGGAGCGGGCGGTGGCGCGCCGCAGCTTCCGCGAGGACCTTTATTACCGGCTCAACGTCATCCCCATCTTCGTGCCTCCGCTGCGCGAGCGCCGCGGCGACATCCAGCCGCTGGCCGAGTATTTCCTGACCCAACTGGCCGCGGTGCACCGCAAACCACGGCTGAGTTTCGCGCCGGCGGCGGCGTCGGCCCTGCAGAACTACTCCTACCCGGGAAACGTGCGCGAACTGCGCAACCTGGTGGAGCGCGCGGTGATCTGCGGCGGGCCGCCGGAGATCGTGCTGGAGGACCTGCCGGCGCACGTGCGCGAGGCCGCCTCGCCCGGCGGCGGACAGAAGATGTCTTTGGAAGAGCTGGAGCGGGCTTACATCGCCGAAGTGCTGGACTTCACCCGCGGCAAGAAAACCATGGCGGCGGCGATTCTCGGCATCAGCCGCAAGACCCTGCTGGAAAAACGCAAGCGCTACGGGCTGGAATAAGCCCTGCGCTTCAGCGAAATCGGCGGCTACGCTAACTGTTGTTGTACCCCGAGCGTCCCTTAATGTCTTCCTTCCCAGCCGGTCCGGTGGAAGTTGATCGTGTCATCCTGTGAGAGGTTGTGACTAAATTCAGCTCTCAATCCGCGGCAGCACGCTTTGCTTCTGCGCTGCGGCGTCGGGCCGCCGGCTGAGCCCATCAACTTACAGC
>Ga0315268_10003088_pt1 | contig 18464 bp, 19 predicted proteins | sample C1_top_MG_FD_204535 | JGI IMG/M metagenome (GOLD analysis project Ga0315268, IMG submission 204535) | Sediment microbial communities from Yellowstone Lake, YNP, Wyoming, USA - C1_top | ecosystem: Environmental > Aquatic > Freshwater > Lake > Sediment | place: USA: Wyoming | collected 2017-08-01
TTGGTGTCTTTTTTTTAACTTAAACAACCTATTGCCAATATCGTCATTATTTAAATCCTTGGCTATAAGTTCATGTATATTGTCACACGGACAACAAACTTCTATATTTACCTGTCTTTTTATAAGCAACCATTTTTTAGTTAGTAATTTATCCATCGCTTCTAATAATTTATCTTTATTGTCCAGTAAAGGATAATTACTCAGTATTCTTATCAAGTCATCTGCTGGCCTTTCATAAGGATATGTGGTAATTACTACAAGAAATGCGGTGTACAGGTAATCAGTATAAGGAGGAATATTGGTTGCTACAATATCGGCAATTAGTTTTTCATGCTCTGTTGAATATGTTAAAGTTGGAGTTGTCATATTATTCCCCCAAATCAATAGTACATGCACACAAATAATGATCAGAATCTGTTCTTATAATATTTACACTTTCAACTTCGCTGCCATTATTCACTAAAATATTATCATCAGCACGTCCAGATGGCCTCGTTGGCCCATTGATAAGAATGTTAAATTCATCAGCCAATTTTGGCATTAGCTGCGATATATGTTTTGTATTAAAATCTGCCCCAATAATTGTTTTCTTTTTATTGCACAGCTTCAATATAGATCGCTCAAATTCACTATAGATGTATTTGTAATTTTTTTCATCTTTATTAAATGAATGAAAGGGATATAAATGTGCATTTATTATCAATATATCGTTTAATGATATGCATAAAAACCCTTTATCATGACTTAAGAAGCTTAATCCTTCTCTTTTATATTTTATAGCGGGATTATCCAGTATCTTCTTGTCTACTAAGGTAATTGGGAAAAAGGATAATATTGCGTTTCCATATATTGCTCCGTTTTTACTCCAGGTGTCTACCAGCTGTTGTTCTACGTAATATTCACAATTCAAACCACTTTTAATTTGCTGCAATTGAGACGACGAATCTTTACTTTTAATAATTACTTCCTGCAAACATATTACATTCAGACTGTTACTTTTAACCACCTCAATTATGTAATGATTATTATCATCTTCTGACGTATTCGTCTTATTTATATGTCCAATATTCCATGTCCCAAATTGTAATTTCATAGTAATTCCCCAAATCCTCTACTCTAAACCAATACCTTAAAATGCATCTTAAGAAGAATAGCATTTAAGATAATATTCTGGATAAGGTGTCGCTTTATTAATATTACATTTCAAGGCGCTTTCCCAATTATCAACTATTGATTTAGTTATCTTTAAATACTGATCCCATATTTGCTCAGATGTTAAACTTCCAGAATAAACCGGAAAAGATTGTCTATCATAATCAGACCATTTTGCATTTTCTATAATGAGTCCCTTTTCCTCCCAATTAACATTATCAATTGGATATGGTACAAATAATGAATTTTTAATTTCATCGACTAAATTTTCCTTGTATAAATATGAATAAAACTCTATATCCTTGGCACTAGTAGTTTCATTTGTGCCAGGCAAGCCGGCCAAAGTATATATTGAAATATACATATCTGAGTAATCACGTACCATTCGCAATGCTTTTAATATAACTTCTATACTAATGCGTCTATTATTATATAACAACACCTTCCTGTCGATTGTTTCAACACCAAACATTATCTCTTTGAAACCCGCAGATGCCAATTTCATTACTATACTTGTATTTACCAAATCCGCCCTAAAGTCACAGCTTATATGGCAACTATGATTCACTTGTTTGATTTTTTCTAAAACAGCACCTGCTCTTTCTATCCCACCGCCCAGTGTGCTGTCAAAATAATGAACATTTTTAGACCCACCGACAATTCTTATTATTTCTGAAAGATCGCCATCATTAGAATTCATGAAATATGGTATTTTGCTATCTGAGCAATAGCTGCAGTTATTCACACAACCCAATGTCGTAAACAAGTTAATATCATACTGCATTAAACCTTTTGGCAGCAAGTCATAATTGACAAATTTTAAGGGCCTTTGTATTTTAATGCCTAATAACGTCTCAACTGCGTTAATATCGTAACCTTTGATAATTCTATCAAACCTAAAATTTCTTTTTCGAGTTGATTCAAAAGCAGCGTTGACATGGGCACCGCCAATCACGACTTCAACCTTACTGTTTATCTGTTTTACTCTCGATGACATTTCCGAGCACCACTCTATTGTAGGCGTAACTGCACTGAATATTACGACATCAGGTAAATTAAATGGATTTTCTTTGTCCAATATTTCAACTAAATCGTCCGAATGAATATATCTTGCACTAATACTATTATTCTCAAGGAGTGTAGCTATTCTCAGCAAGCCTAACGAAAATGCATTTTGGGTTGGAACTGGATGAATGCCGAATTTTTTATTTTTGGCATAATTTTTCAGTAAATAGAATTTATTGCGCAAAGCGAGCAAAGACTTGTCAATATTTTTTTGATACACTGTTGCGTCTATGAGCCATGCGGATCTAATCATTTTTCCCCTATACGTTCATGGCTCCATTACCAACCATGCGTAAGCGACAACCCCGAATAATATCAAAGCTTCATAATTTGGTGCACAATATATTCATTCGATAACGAAAGCAGTCTAGCAGAAAACTATCATCTTGTAAAAAGGAAACGGGTTATTGTATTGATATCTTTATGCTCGACAATGCCTGTCACTACGACAGCTATCCAATATTTATTTTCGCAACGACCGACACACAGATGGCCCTGCCTCGGATCGAAGAACACAGCCCTGCGACTTCTCTTTGACAAACGACCGCTTCCTGGACTATAATGCGGCCCAATGCTGGAGACCGGTGTTTCCAGTTGAAACAAATTCATCTATCGGAGGAACATTACAATGCAGATGTGGATCGGGGTTATTGGTGCACTTATCATGGCAGGAGCGCTCGGAGGGATATTCTATCTTATCGTCAAGCAGCAGGCAGGGATCTCGGCGAAAACCGTCCAATTCATGACGATCGCGCTTGTTCTCCCGCTGATGCTCGTGCTCGGCGTTATGAACATTCTCGGCAGGGAGATCATCGGCACGGTCATCGGTGTGGTGGTCGGGTACGTGCTTTCCGGCTCCTGGAAAGAGTAACCAGCTTACATACACTAAAGCAAAACGGGGAGGAATGGCTCAACAGCCTTCCTCCCCTGTTTGTTTCACACGGTCATCAAACTCGCCAACTCCGCTTCGTTCCGCAACCTCACGCTTGTTTCTCCATCTTTTCCTTTGGAATAAAGAATATCGTCAGCATGCCCGGAATGGTCATGAGGCATACGATGATAAAGAACGTCCGATACCCGAGCGTTTGCTGAAGCCATCCGCTCGCGAACCCGGGCAGCATCATGCCAAGCGCCATGATGCCGGTCGAGATGGCGTAGTGCGAGGTTTTGTACTGCCCCTGTGCCGAATACATGAGGTACACCGTGAAGATGGTGAACCCGAGGCCGTACCCGAACTGCTCGAGCGCAACAAGCGGATAGACCAGACCGATGCCCGGCTGCGCATACGCCATGTACACGAAGAAGAGGTCCGGCGCGTGCATTATGATCACCATGGGCCAGACGCAGCGCCTGAACCCGTACTTCGAGATCAGCCACCCTCCCAGGATACCGCCCAGCACCAGACATGCCGTGCCCACAGTGCCGTAGACCAGACCGACCTCCTTGGTCGTGAGCCCTAGTCCTCCTGCGCTGGTCTTGTCCAGAAGGAACGGCGAAACGAGCTTCAGCAGCATGGCCTCGCCAAGCCGATAGAACAGGATGAACGCGAGCATGACGCCCACCTTCTCCTGCTTGAAGTAAGACCGAACAACCTCCACGAACGGCGAAGCTTCTTCTTTTCGTTCGCCCTTGGATGCGCGATCGACCAGGGGAAAGGGAAGCACGAACCAGTGATAGATCGCTGCTGCAGCGAACAGCAAACCGGATGCGGTCAGGACCCATGCCCAGCTTTCCGCGATATTTCCCATCGACGTCTCGAGCATACCTGCTGCGTACACCAGAAATCCCGTGCCGAAGATCATGGCCAATCGGTAGAAACCCGAGCGCAAGCCCACAAAGAACGCTTGTTCCTTTTCCGTGAGCGCGAGCATGTAGAACCCGTCCGTTGCAATGTCATACGTCGCGGACACAAACGCGCCTGCGCAGAATGCAGCCAATGACAAATAGAAATAGTGCTCCGTCCTGAGAGAGAACGCGACCGCGAACATGCAGAGGCTCATGCAGGCCTGCGTTGCGAGGATCCACTTCCGTTTGGTCGAGAACACGTCCACGAACGGGCCCCAGAACATCTTGAGCACCCAGGGTAGATAGAGCCAGCTGGTCCAGAACGCGATAGCAGCGTTGTCCATGCCCATGCGCTTGTACAGGATGACCGAGACGGTGTTGATGAGAACGTACGGCAGACCTTCAGCGAAATAGAGGGAGGGCAGGTACAGCCAGGGAGTGCGGGATGCGCGTTGTTCGTTCATGCGGGAAAGAGTAGCAGATTGGCTGGGAAACATCCAGCGAAAAGAGATTCTGTCGATTTTCAGTGCATGAGAAGATCAGGCCGTCGAATTCTTCATGTGCGTAAGGATCGCTTCCCCATACTTTTCAAAATCGTCAAGATACCGGCTCAGGATGGCGACCACGATCTCCGCATCCACGCGTTCATACTGATGGACAATGATATTCCTGAACTTCGCCATCTTTTCCATGCTGCTGCAAAGCCCCTCGCTAATGATCCCGTTCTCCATCAAAACATGAAAGGTATCAGCATAGCCGGTCGGCGCTCGCATACCTCTGTCGGAAACGATATGGTTTGCTATGTCAGCGCAGGTCTCGATCGCCATTTGCAGCGTACGCTCCACAATGCGCTGTGTTTTCCAGTCCGATTGATACGCTTTCAGGGTGAGCCCGGAATATTCCCGCACCTGCTTCAGACACGTTTCGAGCTCGGATATCTTTCTCAGAATGACCGCCTTATCGACCAATGCCATACCTCCGCGCGAAAAAAGCTTCTTCTTGTATTCTAAAATCAAAGAACTCGCGAAGAGCTAGCGATTCATACTCGTGGCGTTTGAATGGCTCCTTATCAACAAGAAGTTGTTTGTTTTGCAGTATCCTGCCCGCAATACTGACAGACGCGGTATTCAGGATGACCAGGTCGACCTCCGCTGTCCCCAGAGCGGCTGTAATGCTGTCAAAGAGAGCAAGTTTGCAATCCGCCAGGTCGTTGACGTCGTTGACATACACGGCAATATCCACGTCGGAAAGCGAGGTCACGCGTCCGGCCGAGAGCCCTCCGAAGAGATACGCAAAGACCACCCTGGAACTCCTCATCAGAACTTCAGCGGCAAGAGGGATTCTCGACAGTATTTCAGGGGATATTTTTTCGAACTTGATCATGTCTTGATTATTCCCGAAAAGATACATGCTGTCAATCGAAATAACGACTATTGCCGCATCGAAGAGCATTCACAACGATCACCCCATAAGACACCGGGGATGGACAAATAAAAAAGGCAGGGAATGGCTCCCCGCCTCGCTCGTTACAAACCTTCTCTATAATGGTGCCGCCCTATTATGGCTTTTTCACTTCCTTGGGCTCTTGCTTCGGCTCTTCTTTTTTGTCTTCCTTCTTCTCGATCTTCTTTTCTTCTACCTTCTCTGTCTTCTGCTCTTCCTTCAACTCCGCCTTCACGAGGTCCAGGGTCTTCTTCGCATCCGGGATCAAAGCACTGTCAGGATAAAGCTTCATGAACTCCTCAAGCTCGTGGACCGCCCGTGCACGTTCGCCTTTTGCGGCGAAATCCACGCCTTCCCTGAACTCGGACAGTTCTTCTTCCGTGATCTGCTCTTCGCCTTTTTTGCCTTTCCAATACAGCTTCGTCTGCGACTCTTCCTTGGCGCCTCGCACACCCGCGACCATAGTGCTCTGCGGAAGGGTCTTCTTGGGAGTGATCTTGGCGATCTTCTGCTGCAATCCCTTCAGCCACTCCGCCATACTGTTCCCTGGTTTCTTTTCCTGTGCCAGTGCCGTCCCGCAGCACAACCCGAACATTACGATGAGTACCAACATTTTCTTATGCATGGATGCCTCCCTTTTTATCGAGAACTTCTGATCATGTCCTGCCCGCGGATCCGTTTACTTCATTCCCAAACCGGCCGCAAGGTCCGGGAACTGCCGCACTACCCGGGGATCGATCTCAGCCGCGTCGTGGAAGAACCTTTTGGCGTCATCCTTCTTGCCGGCCTGCTGGGCCACGCGCGCGAGATTCACCAGGATGCCCGGTTCGTTGGGCGAGCTCTTGAGCGCAGCCTCATAGGCCTGTCGCGCGTCATCGAGCCTGCCCTGCAGCAAACTGATGTTGCCGATGTTGTTGAGCGCAAGCGCATTGGCCTTGTCGATGGCCAGCATTTTCTGGAACTGTTCGAGCGCTTCCGAGTAGATCCCGTTCTCGCCGAACAGGATGCCGAGCTGCCCCAGCGCGCCGAGGTCGTTCGGGCTCCTCTTGAGCGTTTCGCGGTATCCCGCAGACAGGTTCGTCAGGCGCTGACGCGCAAGTTCCTCGAGCTCGCCTTTGTACGCGGCATCGATGTCCTCCCGCTTGACCTTGACGCTCGCGTCGGTCTGGGGGAGCGTGACCGGCTTGAACACTTCCCAGGACTTCTGCACGTTGATGATGTCCACCTTGTTCTTGGCTGACCAGTCGCGGTACTCTTCAGCGCCCTTCTGCCATGCCAGGGTAAAGGACGTGCCCACAACCGTCATCTCCACCGGCACCCAGACCGTGCCCTGGTTCACCACGAGCAGTTCATCGGGGAACCCGAGCGTCATCTTGTCCTTTTCCGCGATCCCGGTGTTCAGCATCAGGAACACGTGGCCCGGCACATCGATGAATGCGGCGCCGACGCCGACGTTCTCCATGCATGCCGCGAACAGGACCGACAGGTCGTCGCAATCCCCGCTCTTTCTGGCAAGCGTGTCTCGCGGATACTGGAGATAGTCCACGGCAGACCCGCTTTCCGAGAATTCGGCAAAGGGGCTCGTGGGATCCACGATATATTTAAGGCCCAGCACGCCGAGCGCGTCGTAGATGCCGCGTGCGTACACGAGCGCCTGCGGCAGGTTGGGATACGCATCTACGTATTGCTGGACCACCAGCCTACTGAAGTCCGCCACCACCGGGTCCTTGTGCGTGACGAATGCGCCGAGCTTGGCCTTCTGGTCCCAGCGCATGGCGTGACGTTCGTAGAGGGTTAGCGGGAAGCTCCGCTTCACGGTCCGGGGCTCACCCGCGATGTAGACGGTCAGCGCAACCTCGCTCTGGAGCGGCGTGTTCTCGGTGACCTCCAGGATCTTGTTGTTGAACAGCGGTTTCAGCGGAAGCTCCAGCCGCTGCTTCGGGCCGATCTCCTCGATCTCGGTCTCGGTCGGAAAGTCCATGTAACCCTTGATCGTGAAGCTCAGCTTCACCTTCTGGAACGCCGCGTCGGAATTGTTCACGATCGCGACCTTGCCGAGCGGGTTGGATTCATAGTACTTGTACGCGGACGCGAAGATCTCGCCCGCCTCGATCGCTGCGATCTCGAGCGGCGGCACGGTCAGCGAGGCCTTGGGCGTTGAAGCAAAGACCACCTCGCTCGGCGAGCTTTCATCGCCTTCCCGTCCCACTGCCGTGACCTGGTAATAGTAGAGGGTCTCGTCCGCAAGCGGCGTGTCGATGAACACGGTCTTGTCCGTCTTTGCCATAAGCTCGAAGCCCGACGAGACCTGTTTGGTACGGTACACCCGGTAATGGTTCATGAACGGCTCCAGGTTCGGCAGCCACGAGACCGTGATCTGACGCTCCTGCGCCTCGCTCCTGGCCCGCTTCGGGGCCCCGGGGATGAGCTTGGGAGTGACTGCGGACACGAACCCCGACAGGGCGCTCTCGTTCCCCTCGCGCGCCTTAGCGGTCACACGATAGTGGAAGGAACGGTTGCTCGGCAGGTTCTTGTCCAGATAGAAAGGCGAGGTCGTGGTCCCGACAAGCGCGAAAGCGCTGGTCGGCGTTTCCGCGCGGTAGATACGGTACTGCTCCAGATACGTTTCCGCTCCTGCCTTCCAGCTCAGCTGGACCTCATTGGCCTGCGCCTGGGCCGCGAGCTCCTTGGGCACCGGCGGCGTATGCTTCAGCAGGAAGACCTGGACCCGTTTGTTCCCCCGGTCCCCCACGTACAACCGGAGGCCGTCCTCCAGGGCAAGCCCCTGGGGCGTCCTGAACTGGCCGACGTCTATGCCTTCGCTCCCGAACTTTCTTAAAAATTTTCCACTGCTGTCGAACACCTGGATGCGGGCATTCCCGGCGTCGAGCACATAGACCTCATTGTCAGCCGAAATGGCGATGCTCTCCGGCCCGCGGAACTCGTTGTTCTGCTTCCCGGTCTTTCCGGTCTCCCAAAGAAAGCCGCCGGTGCTGTCGTACTTCGAGATGCGGTCGTTCCCCCGGTCCACCACATAGATGTTCTCGGCGTTGTCCACCGCAATGTCCGTGATCTCGTTGAACTGACGGGTCAGCTTGCCCGCTTTTCCGAACGCGCCGAGGAACACGCCTTTGGCGGTGAAAATCTGGACCCGCTTGTTCCCGCTGTCGGCAACGCACAGATTGCCTTTCGAACTGACGGCTATGCCGGCCGGCGCGCGGAACTCTCCTTCACCGCTGCCGGATTTCCCGAGCACATGGAGCAGGTTCCCCTCGATGCTGAACTTCTGCAGCCGGTCATTGCCCGCGTCAGCGACCCAGAAATTACCTCTGCCGTCCACGGCCAGGCCGCGGGGGTTCTTCAACAAGGCCGGTTCGCTCCCCCGGGAGCCGATGGTGCGGCCGCCATGGATGCCGAGGGCGGAAAAGCTGTCGCCGACCACGCCCCACGCGCGTTTATTGATCGTGAGGGACGACACCTCACCGCTCATTTCTTTCACGAATTCCACGCTCGGAGGCGGCGAAGCCGGTGCAAGCAGCGGTATTTTCTCGCGCTCCGCTGCAAAGACCTGAATGGTGTTCTTGCCTGCATCGATCGCCCAGATCCGGGCCTCGCGGTCCACCATCAGCCCGACCGGTTCCCGGAACTGTCCCGGCCCGTTGCCCTCGGTGCCGCTCGATCCGAGCAGCTTTCCCTGGTTGTCGAATTTCTTGATCTTGTAGTTGCCCGTGTCCGCGACAAAAATGTTGCCGTACAGATCAACCGCGATCCCCTGCGGCTTCTCGAACCCCGCGGTCCCTTCACCGCGAACGCCGAACGAAAACACCTGGATGCCGGCGGGATCGAAGACGCGCACCATATTGGCGCCGCTGTCCAGCACATAAACCCGGTTCAGAACGTCGACCGCAACGCCGACCGGGGACTTCATCTCGTCCTTCCCGACCTTCACCAGGAGCTGCGACAGAAAAATGCCGTCCGCGGTCAGCACCTGAACGCGGCTGTTGCCTGTGTCGGCAAGATACACCAGCCCGTTCGCTACCGCGATTCCGGTCGGCGAGCTGAACTCGCGCAGGCCGTCGCCTTTGGAGCCGAACGCGCGGATGAACTTCCCTTCGCTGTCAAAGACCTGAACGCGGTGGTTGCCCGTGTCCGAAACGTAGACGCGTCCCGCGGCATCCAGGGCGATCCCCGATGGATTTCTGAACTGCCCCTGCTTGCCGCCTTTCGTGCCCCACGCGAACGCGGTCATTCCGTTCTGCTCGGTGACCACGATCCGGTGGCCCTCGGAATCCGCTATGTACAGCCGGTCTCCTCCTGCTGCCAGCGCCCGGGGAGCAGTGTACTGACGCTGGTGTTTCGGCTGCGAACCGGCCTCGCCGATCTCACGCACGAACTCGATCTGCTGATACGCGGACGCACGGCCGCCAAAGAGCGCGATGAACGCAACAAGGAAACAAAAGAACCTTACCCCTGCCATGAGAGACCTCCTGAAGAGCATGGACACAAACGCGGAACACTTACTAATCTTTCTTTTCCAATCAAAGCACGGACATATTATATCATAGTGACCAGCCAAACGACAACTAAAACAAGCCGCGACAACAATTACCATAGTGCCCTGCCGCTTCTCCGGTTTTCCTTTGACATTCAGAGCACATTAAGGTATTTTTTTACTGGACGTTACGGGGGGACATTGTATATGAACAAGAACGCACTGACATCCTCGTTTATCGCAGCTGTGTCAGTAGTCATTATGATGGCAGGAACATCAAACAACCTAAGGGCTGAAGACATCAAAGTGGATCCGCTAGGCGCCAAATGTTTAGCAACTTCAACACCTCGGTGTTACCTGACCATCCAGGAGGCCATTAATAGCTCTGTCAATCCAAAGGATACAGTTCTCGTTGAGCGTGGAACCTATATTTTTTCCGCCGCCACTCTCACCTTGAAAGACGGCATCACCCTCAGGGGCCACGAAACAGCTGAAACTTTTTTAAGCGGGGGCGGCGGCTTAGTACCCATAATATCAGTAACTGGAGCGATCGGTGCAACGATCGAGCACTTTACTTTTATTAATGCCCCGTTCGGCATCCAAGAATCGGGCAACAACAGCACCTTGACCATTCGTAACAACGTATTTAACGTCGGACGCTCAGGCACGGCTATCGCTGTTTCAACCTCACCTACTACCCAGGTCATCAACAATGTATTTTATTTGAACGGAATAGCAATCAGCCGGGATGACAACATCTTTATTTACAATAATATATTCAGGAGCAACGTTACGGCAATCAGCAATCCTACCGTTACTGACCAAAGAATCTGGAATAACTTCTTCGACATCAACACGGTCCCCACAGGCACTCTTTTCATAATAGGAACGGACCCGGGGTTTGTAAGCGCGGGCAGCGACTTCCACCTCGTAGCTTCTTCTCCATGCATCACCACCGGTGACAAGGACATAAATGGACTCAATAATACGGGAAACTTGTCCTATGCCGATATGGGCACCTACGGCGGACAGAATACCGACACGATCCCCGTTAAAGTCACGGGTGTCACGGCAACGATGCCGTCCACCAGCTCGATCAGTCTGAACTGGAACGTGAACAAAAGCTATGTTATCACCGGCTACCATGTCTATTACGGGACCTCGCAATTTGCATCGTCAGGCACTTATAGCGGCACCGGCGCAACCGAGGGTGCGTCACCGATAAATATTCCCTCCGGCACAGCCGCCACGTTGAGCAATCTGCCCACCACGGCATCCGTGCCTGACGCTCCCGTGCTCGCCCAGCCGACCTATTCCAACCAGACTCTTGGGCTCAGCTGGTCGGCTGCTACCAACGCCACGGGATACAAGGTCTTCTATGGCACGACCTCGCCGCCGACAACATCCATTGACGCGGGTAATGTAACAACCTATACGCTGACCGGCCTTACGAACGGTCAGACCTACTACATTGCGGTGAAAGCTTATTCCCAGCTCACCTATTATATGGCAATCACGGCGCATGATGCCGTCAGTCCGTTTACTCCCGGGATACTGCACGAGAGCGCCTATTCCACGGAAGTACCACAAGGCGTCGGAAACGTCATGGAAAGCGTCCTTTCGAACGTCGTGTCGGAGTATCCCGAGGAGCTCACGGCATTTCCGGGCCTTACGAACACGCGGAAGGGCTGTTTTATCGCCACGGCCGCGTACGGGTCGCGCTCGGCTTCGGAAGTGCTGGCCTTGCGCGCTTTTCGCGACCGCTATCTCCTGACAACGGCGGCCGGCAGATCGTTCGTCCAATGGTATTACCAGAACGGGCCCGCTGCAGCAACGATCCTGAACGCCCATGCGGGGTATAAGCCGGTGGTCAGGGCGGCGCTGCTACCTGTTGTCGGAATGGCCGTGTTCATGACGCAGACCCCGCTGTTCATCAAACTGTTCGTGCTGCTGTTCATTATCAGCATGATCGCTGTCGGACGTTTTTACCTTAAACAATATCGGGGAGGATCGCATTGAATAGACTTCTGGTTTTTCTGATGCTCGTGCTTCTGCCATCAGCAGCGCTGGCGGCTGATCCGCTTCAGGACCAGCCGCATTGGTCGCTGGAGCTTAAAAGCGGAAAGTTCGCGCCCGCCGTGGAACGCTGGGCTGAGTTCTATGAAAAGCGCACCATCCCCGAATACGCAGGCACGTTCGCGTACAAGCTCGTGCGCCAGGTCGAGCTCGGCGTTGGAGTGGGAACTATGAAAGCAAGGGGAAGCGCTTTTGCTCCGCTGCACAACGCCACGACGGGATCAACGGTGCTTCAAATGTACCCGATCCAGGCGTTTATGCTCGTACGGGGCCTGGTGAGCGAAGACCAGTGGATCGTTCCTTACGTGGGCGGAGGCTTTACCAGGATGTATTATCAGGAGCGCGCGCAGGACCAGGAAAAGGTCACCGGCGCGGTGAATGGCTATCATGTCCGGGGCGGTTTGCAGCTCTGCCTCGACAATCTCGACCGGGGCGCTGCGAACAACATGTACCTTGACTACGGCGTGCACCATACCTATTTCTTTGCCGAGATGGAACGCACACGCGCGGTCGTGAAGTCGTCGTCCACCGACCTCGGCGGCACTGCCTACCTGTTCGGACTTTTGTTCGAATATTAACGCAGGCAAGCCGCGGATGCCTGCCTCATGAACCATGCTGAAAGAGAATCCCTACAACCCGGACCCGAGCCGAAAATGGTTCAGCGACGAATACTGCGATCTCATTGTCTGGTACGATCCGCAGCAAAAGATAAGCGGTTTTCAGCTCTGCTATGATGTTCGGGGAAATGAGCATTCACTGACGTGGCAGGAAGGGATAGGATTCAACCATCACCGGATCGACAGCGGCGAAACCCAACCGCAAATGAACATGACCCCGATCCTGATCCCGGATGGGGTCGTGCCGTTCCAAAAGCTGCTGCACCAGTTCAAAGAGCGCGCATCGGGCCTGGACCCGGAGATCTTCGCACTGGTCGTTCGTACGCTATCAGAAGCCGGTTGACCTGAACAATTTGGACGCAGATAAGATCTGCGCGGAGCACAATCCCCTCGTTGAAATTGATCTAGACCAGCTGTCCGTCGCGGATCTCGATGGTCCTGCCTGCTGCTTTCGCGTTCGCCTCGCTATGCGTCACCATCACGATCGTGTGCCCTTCCTCATGGAGACCTTCCAGCATCTCGAGCACTTTATTGCCCGTCTTCGTATCAAGATTGCCCGTTGGTTCGTCCGCCAGGATGAGTGCCGGTTTGTTCACGATAGCGCGCGCGATCGCGACCCGCTCCTGCTCTCCGCCCGAAAGCTGCGAAGGCAGTCTTCCCGACTTGGCATCCAGCCCTACGCGCGAAAGCGCCTCCAGGGCCCGCGTCCGGGCCGTTCCGTTCAGTCCCGGCTGGATCGTAAGCGGCAGCATGACGTTCTCGACTGCAGTGAGGTACGGCACGAGGTAAAAGGACTGGAACACGAAGCCCAGGTATTCCCGCCTGAAGTCCGAGAGCTTGTTCTGCCCAAGACTGCCGAGACTGATCCCGTCAACCAGGATGGTACCTGACGTCGGGTGGCTCAGACCGCCGAGAATGGACAGCAGCGTGCTTTTTCCGGACCCGGACGGCCCCATAACCGCAACAAACTCACCGGTATTAATGTTGAGCGAAACATCCTTCAGCGCAGCATACTCTTCGTCGCCTGCGTGGAAGATCTTGCGTATATTATTCAGTTCTATGAATGCCATGGTAACTCCTGTTTTGCAGTATGCATCTAACATATTGAACGCTGAACTTTGAGCTCTGAACTGTACTTTTACAACGTTTTCAGCGCTTCCACCGGATCGAGCCTGCCCGCACGAACAGCGGGATAAATGCTCGCCAGAAGCCCCACGATCACCGAGGACGCAAGCGCGCCCAGGGCAAGTATCGGGTCGAATTCGAAGGTCAGGTTGTAAGCGCTCATCAGGTAGGGCGCTACGAACCGGGGACTGATGATCCCGATGATGTAGCCGACTGCCCCTGCGAGCAGGCTCACGATAAAGGCCTCGACCAGCAGCACCTGGATGATATGGCCGGTCCGGAAACCAATGGCCCGGAACAGTCCGATCTCCTGCACCCGTTCCTTGACCGATGCGGTCATGGCAAAGAAGATGATCATCCCCGCCACGATCAGCAGCAATACCGAGATGCCGAGCGAGAACTTGTGAAAGTAGTGCATGGCCTGCATCTTAAGCTCCACGGTCTCCTTGACCGCGACCGCACGCGCGCCAGGGAGCGCGCCATTCACCTGTCCCACCATCTCCTCGATGGGACAGCCGCTGCAGAGAGCCGACAGCTCGATCAGGCTGACCGCGTTCCCCTTGTGAAAGTGCTGCTGGACCCACGGGAGATCGGTGAAGATGAGACCGTCATCCTGGGACCCGGTAGTGTCGAGCACGCCGGAGACCCGCAGCGTGCCCTTGCCGAGCGCGATGCTGTCGCCGGGCGCGAGATGCAGCCTGGCTGCCGCGTCCTTCCCGATCAGCGCTTCGCCGCTTTGCTGCGGGTTCATGCCGGAAGCGACGCGCCACCATTTTTTAAGCCGCGACTCCGCCTTGAAATCCACGCCGGCCACCAGCACCTTCGTTCCCTTTACCTCGGACTGCACCAGCAGCTTCGGCGCGATCGTGCTGATGTTCTACTTGTTCTTGATCGACCTGATCCGCGCGACATCGTCCATGGTCAGTTCCCGTCCGCCGGTGTTCACCGCGGAGACCGTGAGGCCCCCATAGGACAGCGGCAAACCTTCGGATGCGGGAAGCACCAGAATGTTCGCCCCAAACTCGTCGAGCGCATGCATGACCTCTTTGTTCATGGCATCGCCGACCGACGTCATGGCGACCGCGGCCCCGATGCCGATGGCGAGACCGGAAATGAGAAAGAAGGTCCGGCCCTTTTTCCTGCGAAGATTGTTCAACGAGATATCAAGCAGCTTCATTTCATGACTCCACAAACTATCTTTCGGTAATGGCCATACGGTCGTCACCCCGGTGGAAACCGGGGTCCAGGAATCGTCGGCCTCATTAAAAAGACTGGATACCGGCTTTCGCCGGCATGACGTCTATGGGAATTCAGTGCATTAGAAGTACTGCGCTCCTGCCTCTAGGTCCTTCGCCTTCAGCACGATCATCTTTCCGTCCATCGACTTGTCGACCGGAATGGGATTGCACCCGCCGGTGACCTTGCCGATCTCGGTCGGATCGAAGCCCATGCCGCAGTTATTACACACCACGAGGCTTCCCTCCTGGCGATAGCCGAGCTTGGCGTGGTTGCATGCCATGCACGCATCGAACGCGGTGCGGATACTGCCATCGTTCGCCTTCATCAGAAAGAAGGTAATGGTCTTTCCTCCGGAGGCTAGGGCATAGAAATGCGCTTTCCCGTCATCGAGCGTTGTGAGCGGAATGGCAACCTTGCCTCCCTGTTCCTTGACCGGAACAGCATTGGTGAGCCTCGCCGATGCATCCCGATGCGGCGCGAACATGGGATGTCCTCCCATCTTCTTTGACATGTACACACCCTTCGCGAGCCAGAGAGCGCCCGCAAGGACCACAACCGCGGCCGCGATCGCGGCCGGCTTGACCCAGGTCTTTTCCCGGTCCATGATCCGCGCTTTTTTCTGGTCCAGCTGTGCAGCCTGGGCAGAACCCGTGCCGCATTTCTTGCAGAATTTCGCATCATCCTTTATTTCTGCACCGCACTTGTTGCATGTACTCATGGTCGTATTCTCCTTACGTTACGATACTATTATTCTGTTATGTTCCCGTTCTGATATCTGAGCGAGCCGAGCACTTTCCCGTTCTTCAAAATGTCAACCTGCATATGGCACCCGAAGTCGGAGACCTTTGCAGAGACCTCATCCTGACCGTGCTTCGTGCGCCAATAGGCCAGTCCTGCGTCCTGTGCAGCTTTTGTTTTATCCTGCACCGCAGTTCCCGGAACCGCGGTTTCCGACGGAGCGGCTACGGCTACCGGACGGGCGCAGGCCTGTTTGTTCGGCTGCACCTCGGTGGTCTCTTTTTTATTGCAGCATCCGCAGCCTGCGCCTGAAGCCGGCCCCTGTTCCACCAGCGCTATCCGCACCGAGGCCTTTTCTGATATATCCTGCATCCATTGGTCCACGGCAGCGCGCGCCGTCTGCGCGTCGGCGTTGCGAGGAACGATCTTTGTTGCAATGAACCGGGAAATGAGCAGCCGCTGCCGCACCTGTTCCTCGAATGCTTTGATACTGCCGAAGTCTGCAGTAAGCGTCTGCTGGAACGCAGCTTCATTCCCTGATGCTGAGCGCGCTTCGGTAACAGCGGCTGCGACCTCTTCTCGGGACACCTGCACGCCAGCCTTGACCGCCTCCTGGAGCGCCAGCCGCTGGGTGATCAGCATGGTGAGCATCCGGTATCGCAGCCTGTCGTCCGCAGGACCGCTCGTCTTCTGCATGCGGGTGACTGCGGTATCGACTTCGGACAGCTTGATCTCCTCACCGTTGACCACGGCGGCTATCCCGTCAGGCAGAAAGAACTTGTAGTACCCGACACCTGCCACCAACGCCAGCATGAACACCAGCGCAACCACGAATACGGAGGGCCTGCGTGACTTCGCGGGTAGAACCGCGGCACTCCCGGTCATCGGCTTACCATATTCACTGCAAAATTCGGCATCAGCTTCATTGGTCGTTTTGCACTCGGGACAAAGCATCGAAATCCTCCTCACCGGCATTTGCTTCTGAACCGGACACCATGTTAGATTGCAATACGTCTGCCAGAAAGGAACGTGCAATAAATCAATAGGATGGAATTAGCGCGTTAGACCTGCTGTGTCATTTGATACAAAGGGGAACGGAGAACACACACGGAAGGAAAACCTTGTTATAAAAAAACGAGCCAGGCAGAAAGAATCTGCCCGGCTCATGTACGGTCGGAGGTAAAAATCGATGGGGCTGTGCGAATGCGGCTTACGCTTTCTTGATATACAGCTCCCACATGCCTTTGTCTTCCAGCTTCACCGCTTCCATGGTAAAATTGTTCTTCTCGCAATAGCGCGGAATGCTGTCCTCGGCCGACGCCGGAGCATCACACAGGACCTTGAGCATCTGGCCGCTTGCGAGCTTTTCGAGCGCCTTTTTGGTCAACAACAGCGGATAGGGGCAGACCCTTCCAAGCGTATCCAGCGTTTCCTTCGGTGTTTCATCTTTCAGTGACATGATAGTTCCTCCTCATCAATTTTGGTATCAAAATTCGGGCATTCCTCCCGCCCGTTCGCATCACACGAAAAACGTCCCCACAAGACGCCTCTGAACTGTAGAGGATAGTACCTTAACAAAAACCATCTCGCGTGTCAATACTCGTTTTTGAGGTTCGCAATCGCTGAATCGGCACTGCCGGTTTCCCTATTTGAATCTTTCATTGCGCTATAACGAGAGCTTATGGTCGCGCGCTTGCTCTCTGCTTGCATTTTATTTTTTTTTGTATTATGGTACTCCCGCGTTCGTCATTTCATCGTTTTTCCCTTATAAAAGGCCATAATTTAGAAACTGAAGATATTCTATATCGCGCAACAAGTTCGTTGATCGATCGGTCGCCCCGCTGGTGCGATCATCCATCCTTGATGCAAACAGTATTGGCCGTTCAGCACACAGGCACAATTTTGGACAGAGGAGGTGGTGTCGTTCGGGTCCGATCACACGTTCTTATTCGCGGCAAAATGGTTTTCTGCATTCTCATCACCAACCAAATTACTAACGCTGAATCTGACTTTAAGGAGGGCATCATGGGGAAAAAGATCGCTGTACTCGTCAGGGACCGGCAAGGCGAGGCCCTGAGGATGTCTGTGGGCATTACGCTCATGGACGACACCATCGACGTTTATGTGCTGGACAGGAAGGTTGAGAGCAACGATGACAATGATCTGAATCTTGAGACGATCAAGGACATGGACATGAAGATCTTCACGAACACAAAGGACAATGCCGGTATGGACTACCTGTCCACAGAAGATCTGGCTCAGAAGCTCCTGGAGTACGATCATATCGTACCGTACTAATACGACCGGAACAAGGAGAATACGATGAAGATACTGCACATGGTGAAAAAAGACCTTACGCCCACGGAAAACAAGATCATGGAATCGCATAAAAAGGGACATACGGTCACGATCGTGAACCTCAGGGAGGAAAAGGACTACGGCAAGATCGTTGATCTCATTTTCTCCAACGATAAGGTCATCTCGTGGTGATCGTGACGCTGGTACGACAGCGGACATCTTCCGCACACAGGAATTTTTCGAGGAGGGAGCACACATGAAACTCGGCATCTTTGTGAATACCGATAAGAACCTTGCTGCAGTGCAAGGCATTACCAAAGCAGCGCTCGCGAAAGGACACACCGTCACCCTGTTCAACATGGACGACGGAACAAAGCTCATCCATAGCCCCGTGTACGCTGAATTATGCAAGACTCCGGGAGTTACCGTGGGAT
>Ga0315268_10003089_pt1 | contig 18462 bp, 18 predicted proteins | sample C1_top_MG_FD_204535 | JGI IMG/M metagenome (GOLD analysis project Ga0315268, IMG submission 204535) | Sediment microbial communities from Yellowstone Lake, YNP, Wyoming, USA - C1_top | ecosystem: Environmental > Aquatic > Freshwater > Lake > Sediment | place: USA: Wyoming | collected 2017-08-01
TGCTGCCTGGCTCGCAATGAAAAAGGGTTGCACTCCAGTGTTTGTTTACTTTGACAATTCTCCCTTCACTGATGAGACAACGCAGCAGAGAGCCGTTGAAACCATAAAGAAACTGAAACAACACAGCACTGAAAAAAGCTTCAGAATCTATCTTGTTCCTCACGGGAACGACTTGAATGATATTCTAAGAAATTGTCCACGCAACTTGACCTGCGTCCTTTGTAAGAGGATGATGTATCGAGTGGCAGAGAAAATCGCTTTGAAGGAAGGGGGAGAAGCAATGGTCACGGGCGAAATAATTGGGGAACACGCAAGTCAAACCCTGCGAAACCTTCACGTCGAAAGCCAAGCTGTGTCAAAAACAACTCTGCTGCGGCCACTGATAGGCATGGACAAAATCGAGGTGGAAAATATTGCCAGAAAAATCGGAACCTTCAATGAGTCTGCTAAGCCAGCACAAAGTTGCAGGGGTCCGCCTCCAAAGCCTCGAACTCGTGCAAGACTTGAAGAAGTGCTCAAAGCTGAGGAAAGACTTAGAATCGAGAGCATGGTTGAGCGGGATCTGAAAGGAGCATCAATCCTCATTATTTGATGGGACTCATTTTAGAATTGCCTGTAATGTTTCATTGGAGGTTCAATTCGAAGGTAATTGGTACGTTTTCTCCCCATGATTGTCTGATTGGGCATATTTTCTGTGCTATCTTGTAGACGGATTCGGCTTTTTTCCTCTCGCGCGCTGTGTCCGTTTCTAGTTTTACTTTCATGTTGAAGTGTATATTCGTGAAAATGAGTTTGTCTAGTCCTTCTGCATTCATTTTTAAAGTTGCTTTGGTTTCAAGATTCTTAAGGTTTAACTTGGAGTTTCGTGCAATTAGAAGAAACAATGTGTTTATGCATGAAGCCAAAGATGCAGCGAAAATTTCCTCTGGCACGCAGTATCCTTCTCTTCCCCCAAATTCTGGCGGAGGGCTGACTGTCGTAATGCGTTTGCCCTTTACTGTCACGTCGCATTCAGTTCCACTTTTCCAGTTAGCAGTGCCTTCGAAAGTGAATTCTGGCATAAAATAGAATTTACGTTTGTTTTTCTTAAATGTTTCTTTTCTTAAGACGGCTGAAGAGAAATAGGAAGCGTGAATAGTGGATTTCTTGAAAATGTATCAATTTGCCGCATCGAAATTCATGTAGCGCGTATTTAGGAACTTGGAAGAAAACTCTGTGAGAACTAGCAAACTAGTATTGCTGGATTCCTTGTGTTTATTTTCGCCATTCACATGAGTGTTCGCAGTAGGGGTCGCCCTTGGACATGCAAGTTAATCGATCTACCCTAACATTCTTGCCCATTGCTTTTGAAAGTCCTTCATGGAAACCCTCGTGAAGCACATCACACATGATTTCAGGCATTTTTACAGCCATCTCAAAGAAGAGACAGTTGTGCAAGCGGTAGACAATCTTCTTGTCGTTAACCTCGATAATTTCGGGTTCAGCGCCCACTTTTTCAAGATAGCCCTTCACAAAGAATTCTTCATATGACTTTATTGACCAATCTTTTATTTCGTGTTCTGACTCTAACCTTTTTGCAGTGTTCTCGCCCATTTCTTGTCCGGCCTTCTTCAGAATTTTTTTGGCTTGATCTTCTCCAAGTACGTATCGTAATGTGCTGACGATGAAATTGCTTAGCATGAGATACCGCCGTTTAGGATAGCTGACAATCTGAGGCTCTCTGACTGTCTTGTAATGGATTTTTGGTCTTCCAACAGAGCCAGCCCGCTCTTCGTAAGCTTCAATGAATCCAGCTTCAACCAAAGACTGGAGGTGATGTCGAATCGTAATTGGCTGAAGATTTAGCCTTTGCGCTATCTCTTCAACACTCATTGGCTTCTTGTACAGCAATTTGAGAATATCCAGTCTTGACTTGCTTGAAAGAGCTCGATACGCTTCGGTTTCCATCAAAATTTCTTCCTCACCTTCTGATATAATGACACAGTGTCTAATATTTATTATTTTTATAAGCTTTCTAATAATATTTTGGTAATTACTCTCTTTACAAGCATTTCACCCTGCTTTCTTGAGCGGGCGGACGCGCAGGAAGTTTAAATGACAAAAATCTCAAGTCAACGCCGTCAAAGAAGAACAAATGGGAAGTCTTTCTTCCCATAAAAGGAAATATTTATTAGATAAATTTGATATTTTTAAAATCAAAGCGCTGATAGACAGAGGTGTTAGAATTGCTGAAAATTGATGACCTTGATCACCAAATACTGAGAATGCTTGAAGAAGACAGCAGGATTTCGTACAGGCAACTCGGACAAAAACTAGGCATCGAGGAATCAACGGCTCGAAAACGCGTGGTGCGGCTTAAGGAGAGAGGCGTTATTGAACGTTTCACGATAGATGTCAACGACTCAACTCTTGGAAGAACTATCACAGCGTTCATAACTGTTTATCCAAGTTTGAAGCACGCCGATGAGGTAATCAATCAGGTTGTAAACCTAGAAGAAGTCATTGAATCTTACAACCTGAGCGGGCGATGCGGAGTGTTTCTCAAAGCCACATTCGGAGACATGAAGGGGCTCAACGGGTTCATTTCGAAGATAAGGAGCATCACAGGCATCGTTGGCATACACACATGCATCTCGCTCGAAACGATAAAGAAACCACGAATTATAGCCTAGTGGATCTTTACGTAAGACTAACGCGCGCTCATCTGCTTCTCTAGAACAGCATTCTGCTTTGGCAAAAGCGACTTGTAAATATCTAAGGTTTGTTCGGCTGCCTTAGTCCAAGTGAAATATTGCAGAACTCGTTTGCGTCCGTTCTCTCCCCATTGTTTCGCTCTTTCAGGATTCTCTAACACCGATTTTATTCCCCAAGCAATGTCGGTGGGATTGTTGCCATTCACGTGAACGCCGTTCTGCTCCGGGCCGCTTGGCACCACTTGTTCCTTAAAGCCTACGACGCCCTGAGCGCCTACAACCACTGGTTTAGCTATCGACATGGCTTCTAGGCTCACTATGCCGAATGGTTCGTATGTTGAGGGAAAAACACACAAGTCCGCGGCTGCATAGTGATTAATTCTGTCCTGTTCAGGAACAAACTCGAATTGGCAGATAACGTTGTCACTGACGCCCAGTCTACTTGCCAGTTCGAACACGTCTTTCTGTTCTTCACCTTTCCCCAGAATCACTAGTTTAGCTAGTGGAAAATCTTTCACGATTGAGGGCATTGCTTGAACAAGGTTTCTAACACCCTTAACCCATGTTAATCGTCCAATAAAGAGTATCATGCTTCCATCTTTGGGCACGCCATAACGTTTCCGAACCTCCTGCACATCTTGAGGGTTTACCTTTGCAGGATCGTACTTGGTTGGGTCAACCCCGTTCCAGACCACGCTTATTTTGGAAGCTGGCCATCCATGCCTTACTAGGTCTTCGCGCATGGATTCGCTTACTGTAACAATGTGATCGCATGTCTGGGCTGTTTGATATTCCAAGTGTGATACGACTTCGGAGCCTTGGCCTCCACTTCTGCCCCATTCGGTGCTGTGGACATGGAAGACAACAGGGATTTTTGTCTCGTTTTTCACTATGTTTCCTGCTATGCTGCTCAGCCAGTCGTGCACGCAGACTATGTCGAATTTGACGTCTTCTTTCCTGATCAGATCGTTGACGAGCTTTGTTGAACTGAGAATGTTGTAGAGAAAAATATCGTTGAAGAAACGCATGTTTGTGCCCCATTTGCGCAGGTCTTCGGTTACGAACATGGGGAAAACGTTGCTGGCGTCGGCTATTAACGGACGATGAACCTCGATACCTCGGAGAACTTCTTTCGTGTTGAGGTTTCCAGGGTTTAATGTGAAAACGGAGACGTCGTGGCCCAATTCTATGTATTCTCGTGTGATGTACTCAGCGTATGTTCCTAAGCCGCCAACTAGGGCGGGTGGATATTCCCAGACGAAGAATGCTATTCGCAACTAGACACCAATCGAGATGTATCAAAGTTAACATTTAACGATTATGAATCGAGGCTCTTCGAGAGGCAATTCTTTAATTCACAAACCATCAAAGAAAAACGAGAAGCATTTGACAACAAGAAATGCCTCGAGGTTAGAAGTTGAAGTTAATTTACGTGGTCATTGATGGCATGGCTGATCTGCCTATCCCTGAACTAGGCGACGAAACTCCGCTGAGCATAGCTGAAACTCCAAACATGGACTATCTCGCCAAGAACGGAAAAACAGGACTTATGTACACAGTAAGAAAGGGAGTAGCCCCTGAGAGCGATGTCGGGGTAATATCAATTCTAGGCTACGACCCATTCATATATGCCACAGGCAGAGGCGTATTGGAAGCAGTAGGTGCGGGCGTGCCCATGAAAAACGGTGATCTTGCTCTTCGGTGCAACTTTGCAACTTTAGGGCATCGAAATAAAATAATTGACCGCAGAGTCGGAAGAAACCTAACCTCAAAAGAAGCAAAAATCCTGAGTCAAACCGTTAACGAGAAACTTCAGTTGACAACCTATCCAGCTAATTTCGATTTATGCAGCACTGTTGGACATCGAGCCGTATTGGTTATGAAGAGTAAAGGAAAACCGCTTTCGAGCCAGATTACGAACACCGACCCAGCCTACGAGAAATTTGAAGAACTCGGCGTTGCTACAACACGAACTGAAATGGTTCTGAGAAAGTGCGAACCCATGGACCAAAGCGATGCAGCAAAGGTTTCAGCGGCACTTGTAGACGAGTTTGTTCAGAAATCGCATGTGATTCTGGACAGCCACGAGATTAATAGGAAGCGTGCTGCCGAGGGAAAGTTGAAAGCAAATGTGATACTCACGCGTGATGCAGGACACGCTCTTCCAGATTTCTTCAACATAAATGAAAGATACAAAGTTCGATTCGCTTGTTTAGCAGATATGCCTGTGGAAAGAGGCATCGCACAACTAGCTGGAATGCATCTTATTGACTTGCCAGCGCCGTCAAAAGATCTTGAAGCTGACTGCTTGCTCAGAGTTAAGAAACTATTTGAGGCGCTGCCACGCTACGACTGCTTCTACATTCACATTAAGGGTCCAGACGAACCAGCTCATGACGGCGATTTCCAGCTTAAAACAGAAATGATTGCTACAATTGACAAATTCTTCTTTGGTGAGATACTGACCAAAATTGATTCGAAAGGCAGCATCATTTGCATCGCTTCTGACCACTCCACGCCGTGCAAGTTGAAGACGCACAGCGACGACCCTGTGCCAGTGTTGATCTCGGGAGACAAAATCAAAGGCGATAAGGTAGCCAAGTTTTCAGAGGGAGAGTGCAGAAAAGGGAGTTTGGGAGTTCTGAAACGCGGAACAGAACTCATGCCTAAGCTTATGAGTTTTATGAGACCAAGTAGGGCTTTGCGAAAAGCCTAAAGCATTCCTTACATGCTTTATGTTCAGCTTATTTGAGGAGACGTGTGCAATTGGCTGGATTGATGCTAGTTCGAGACGTGATGACTAAGAATCCTAAGGTGGTTAGGCGGGACACAAGTGTGCAGGAGATTGTTGCTACCATGAACAAGTTTGACATAAGCAGTGTTGTAGTCGTTCAGGAAGAGCGTCCTGTCGGCATTGTTACGCATAAGGACATTGTGTCGAAGATTGTTCAGCCGCGTATTCCACCGGATGCTGTGACAGCTCGAGAAGTTATGTCGTCTCCAATAGTTAGCATTAGTGAGGATGCTAGCACTGAGGAAGCTGCTAAACTCATGGTTAGGAAACGCATTAAGAAGTTGCCAGTTGTGAGAGACGACAAACTTGTTGGAATAATAACCACGATGGATTTGGTGCGAGAAGCGCCAAAGCTCGCTGCATTAATGGAAGAACTGCTCAGGGCTTCACGCTAGGCACTTTTGCCGATGTGACAAAAGCGTCAAATAACCAATTCATGAATAATCAGTTACATGAACCAAACTAAGCGGTCAATACACTCTCTGGCTTCAACATTTTCCATCGTTGCTTTTGATCCCGTAACCAAGGACTTGGGTGTTGCGGTTCAGTCACGCTATTTCTCTGTGGGTTCAGTTGTGCCTTGGGCGGAAAGCGGGGTTGGCGCCGTCGCTACTCAGGCTGATGTCAACGTGTCCTATGGTCCGCGTGGACTGCAACTTCTGAAGAAGGGACTGACAGTTGAAGAAGTGATACATAGGTTGACAAAAGATGACAAAGAGAGAGATCACAGGCAACTCGGAATAATCGCTTCACGTGGCAATGCCCAAGCCTTCACTGGCAAGAAATGCCTCGATTGGGCTGGGAGCAAAGTTGGAGAGAACTACGCGGCGCAGGGAAACATCTTGGCTAGAGAAGAGGTTGTCAAGAACATGGGTAAGAGATTTGAGTCAACTAAAGGCGGCTTGGCTGAAAGACTGGTTGCGGCGCTCGAAGGCGGAGAAGAAGCGGGAGGCGACGTTCGGGGGAGACAGTCTGCAGCCTTGCTCGTGGTTAGGAAGGGTTGTGGTCCTGCAGGTTACGGAGACAGATACATAGAGCTGCGAGTTGAAGACCACCAGAATCCCATAGCGGAACTGAAGCGTCTTCTTGGTCTGCACCATGCTTACACTCTAATTGGGCAGGGTGAAGACGAACTTGAGAAGGGAGACTTCAAAACTGCTCTTGTGACTCTGAAAAAGGCGGTTTCGCTCAACCCAAAAATCGATGACGCATACATTGACTTGGGCATTGTGAATATGAAACTTGGCAAGAAGAAGGAGTCCGTTGACGCGTTCAAGGAGGCTTTTCGCCTCAATCCTAACATGAAAACTGTGGTTAAGCAGTTTCCCAAGGCTGGATTTATGGAGTACAGCAAGGAAATCTTTGCAGAACTCGGAATATCGTAGAAAAGCTAACTCTAGAGCAAGAGAAGTATTGGAGCGATTAGCAGAGCAGTCATGTTGGTGAGTTTCATAAAGATGTTAAGAGACGGGCCTGCAACGTCTTTTAGTGGGTCGCCGACAGTGTCGCCTGTTACAGCTGCCATGTGAGTTGGGGTTCCCTTCATCCAGAATTTTCTCTCGATGTATTTTTTGGCGTTGTCCCATATGCCGCCGCCAAACGTGAAGGAAGGCGACAAAAGGGCGGATGTGGCTAATCCTCCCAGCAGCATGGCGCCTAGAGCATATTTTCCGAGTATGAATCCCACAGCAACTGGCGAAGCGATTGCTAAGAGCCCTGGCCCAATCATCTGTTTGAGTGCGTTTTTTGTGCCTATGTCCACGCAACGAGCATAGTCTGGCTTGGCTTTGCCTTCTAGAATGTTCGGGTTCTCTTTGAACTGTCGCCTCACTTCATCGACCATCTGATAGGCTGTTTTGGCTGTTGCTCCGATTGCCAAGGAGGAGAACAGGAAGGGTAGAGCTGCGCCTAACAGAAGTCCGACGATAATTACGGGATTTACGAGCCCCAGCGAAACTGAGTCGAGTCCCACTTCTTTGCCGTAAGTGGCAAATATTACAATGGTTGAAACCGTGCCCGATGCTGTTGCGAATGCTTTTGTGTAGGCTTTGGTTGTGTTGCCCATGGCGTCGAGTTCTTCAAGTGTCTCTCCGTTTCTTGACCCAGACATTTGGGTTATGCCCACTGCGTTGTCGCTTATGGGTCCAAAGGCGTCGCTTGACATGATTATGCCTATGGCTAAGTCGGTTCCAATGTTTGCTGCAACTATCCCGTAGAGTGAACCGTTGGTTATATAGTAAGAGAACAAGATGGCTGCTAAAATGGCTAGCAAGGGCATGAGTGGACTTTGAAAAGCATAGGACAAACCTGTTATGATATTGATGGCGGCACCTCGCTCTGAAGATTCAGCTATTTTTTTGACAGGTCTGCTGTCGATACCAATATAGTATTGAACGGCTAATCCAACCGCGAGGCTCGCGACCAAACCGCTAACAACAGCGTAGAATACTCTCACGTCGTTCAACAAAACCATTACAGAGAAAAACGCCCCCAGCACGCAGACTATGGCTGTGATCAAGAGACCGATGTTGAAAGACATTATGGGTTTTATCTTACTCCATCCTCTGATGATAAAAACTCCAACTATTGTTGCCACGATTCCCGAAGCGCCGAGCATCAAAGGGAACATGAAAGCGTTTATTTCGCTTACTACTCCCAGCGGAACTAGCACCAGAGCGCCTAAGAGCATGGCTGTTATGTAGTCGTCGCTTATGGATTCAAAAAGATCTGAGCCTCTTCCAGCGCAGTCACCCACGTTGTCGCCCACTTGGTCAGCGATAACGGCTGGATTGCGCAAGTCGTCTTCGGGAATCCGCAGTTCAATTTTGCCCACTAAGTCTGCGCCTATGTCAGCTCCTTTGGTGAAGATGCCTCCGCCTAGTTGAGCAAAAAGGGCTGCGAGGCTGGCGCCGAAGCCGAAGCCTACAATCAACTTTGGGTCTCGGTAGAACCAAAAGAGTAGGCTGACGCCGAGGAGGCTGAGTCCAACAACTGATAAGCCCATGACGGCTCCGCCTCTGAAGGCTAACGTAAACGGTTTTGTCGTAGAGGCTCTTGAGGCATTGGCTGTTCTCACGCCTGCTTTCACAGCCACACGTAAACCGATGTAAGCGGCAAGCAGGGATAGGGCTGCACCGAACACGAAGGCGATAGCCACTCTCACGTCTCTGAAGAATATGGCTAATGGAATAAGCGATAATGCAGCGAAAATTCCTATGGTTGTGTATTGTCGTTTTATGAAGGCTTTGGCGCCCTCTTCAATAAACCCCGCGACTTTTTCCATCTGTCGCGGTCCGACGGGTTCCCTGAGGATGGACCAAGCTAAGATAGCGACGACGAGCATGGCAAGGACTCCGACTGCCAACGCGAGCCATGTGAGGTCCATTTACCACCGGGCACCTTCTCCTTTACTTGGAATTTTCACCGTAACGATATTGGTCTTACAGCATGTATGGACTCAAACTTATAAACATAACATGTTTGTCTTGGCAACAAAAGTCGTATAAATCCCAGTAACGATACATAAATTAAAGGAACAACATTGAGCCCCAGCGAGAAACGAACCCTGCAAGTATGGTTAATTCTCATTCTTATCGCAGCGGGCCTCAGCATGGTACCAGCCATTCTTCTCCAAAATCTCTGGCTAATGCTGATAGTATGGGCTGTAGTAGCCTTCGACCTCTACTGGTTCTACATCAGATACCACAAAAAGAAAAGACCAAGATACCCAATGGCGCCCCTGCCTGGCGAAGGAGCAGACGCCTACTTTCCCAGAACAGACATACCACGACCAATACACGCAGACGCTATCAAAATGCAAGAAAGACAAAAAAGACTCGCCAAAATCAAGAAAACGAGACAAAAGAAAAAATAAGAATCAACATCGAACCCTACATGGAAACCCATTCAAAACATGACATGCTTGTCTTGGCTGTATGTTTATTTTTGGATTATTGTTAGGTGTGGTTCTGTTTCTTTTTCTTTTGCTGCGTATGTGGCTAGTGCTAGTGCCCAGAGTTGGTCGTCGTGTGCGTTGGGTGGGTGGTAGAATGTCATTGTGCCTTTTTCTTCGGGTTTCTGTGTGGGTTTTGATTTGCCGAACCTGTATTGTTGCTCGTTGATTTGTGTGAGTAGGGCGCGGTCTAGTGGTAGGATGAGGCGTTTTTGTTCCATTCTTGTTTGTAGTAGGATCATGAGGTCTTGTTTGGTTTTGGATGTGAAGGTTAAGCCGTTGATTTGGGGTGCGAATTGGTTTATTTCTTCGATTAGGCTTTCGCCTACTGCGCTTTGGTCTACGTAGCCTCTGACTATGTCGAATTTCTGGTTTAGTCTTTGTATGTAAGCGACAATGTCTGTGTATGGTGTACCTAGTGGGAATTGTTTTAGCTGAATGAGTCTGTAGCTTTCGTTTTCTTCTTGTTTGAGCATGGTTATGACGCTGTAGTCGACTTTTTTCCCGAAGTCTGCGCCTAAGTAGTAATAGCCCGTGATTTTGTCTTCTGGTATCAATTGGTCCTCAGAGAGTAAATCGTAGTCTTCTGTGCATTCGCGGATTAGGTCTTGTTTGAAGAAGCTGTTTTCGTCTTCTACGAATTCGGCTTCGTACTCCATTTTGTAGCGTAATTCGCCTATGTCTCTTCTTTGTTCTTCTAGAAAGGCTTTGGTTATGCGTGGGCATTGTTCTGCTTTGACGTGTTGGCTCCAGTAGTTTGGGTTTTTGAAGCTTCTGTAGTAGATGTGATCTCGTCCCCAGGGCGTACTAAGCATTATGGCTGTGCCGTTTGTGGTTGCGAGCATGGGAAAAATGACGCTGGCGATGACGTCTTCGGGCATGAAAGCGGCTTCGTCCATAACGATCAGGTCGGCTGTGAAGCCTCTTAATGATGCGCCGTCTGGTCCGCATGGTAAGGCTGTGATTTGGCTTCCGTTAGTGAGCTGAATCTGGGTTCGGGTTGATTTTGTCACTGATTTGCGTAGGATGGGGTGTTTTTGGATGGTGTTTTCGATTATTCCGAACATTATCATGCTTTGGCGTAGGCTACTGCTTACGATTAAGGTGGTTGTTTTTGCGTTTGTGTAGGCGAAGTGGATCACTTTGGCGGCTATGGCTGTGGTTTTGCCTGTTTGTCTCGCCCAGCAGGCTACGATGCGTTTGCTTGTGCACTTTAGTAGTTCTGCTTGGTATTGAAAGAGTTCTAGGTTTAGGATTGCTTCTGCAAAGAATATAGGGTTGTTTCGTAAAGTTGCTTTGGTCTGGTTAATGTCCTTTGAAGCCATAGTTGGATACTCTCTGCATTCCTCTGGCTCTTAACACAACTCGGTGGAAATCCATTGCATCGCGTCTCATTATTCGAGCTTCTTTTGTTGGGAGTTTCTTTTCCATAGAAGATAGAAAAGTTGCTAGGTCGATTTCTGCTGTTGGTTTGGTTCCTATTTTGTTGAGGGCTTGAACCACGTCGACTAGGGCTTCAGCTTGTCTTGCGAGGGCTTTTAGCCACCGCAGTTTCTTTTCAGGCGGAACTCTTCTCGAGTTAATTTGGCTCTCCGTGAACATTATGCCCTTCTTCAAATTGTCTGCCGTCATGTGAAGCGTCTCTTCAGAAGTTTCGTGACCAGTTTCTTGACGTTTTGCTTCAACATCATCTTGAACCATTGTACGTGCATCTCGGACTTGGTTAAACAAGTCACTAACGTCGAGTCGCTACCAATAAGGTAGAGTGAAATTTACCAATTCACAAATTTACAAAGCTACTCCACCAAAAAGAGGGTTGAACGGACTCTTCGTTCTGCATGAGATCTTTTCTATATGTTTGCAACAGAAAACATTAATTGTTTTCAGAAGACTACTGAGAGAGCAGAGTAATAGAAGTCTGATTTTCATGTATCGCCGCCGAAGTGCGCCTTTCAAATTCGACAAAGCCTGTGAGATGCGACACAATCCGACGCCAGCAGAAGAGCGCATGTGGGAAATTCTGAAAAGTCAGGTGATGCCGAATTTTCCGAATCATATCTTCCGCCGACAGTGGGTGGCATACGGTTACATCCTTGACTTTTACTGTCCGATACTGAGGCTAGGACTAGAAATTGACGGTGACATACATGATGACCGAAGAGGATACGATGAGGAAAGAGACTCGAACCTCGCACGGTAGGGCATACAGGTGCTCCGAACCAGCAATGATGTTTTCAACAACCCTCAGATTGCAACGGAACTCTGTCAAATAATACAAGACAAAATGAGGCCCTGGTATAAGAAAATCTTTAGGTTCTTCAAGTGACAGCGTGCGATAAAACTAAAAGCGAATACATTCATGATTTGTTATTAAAGGCGTGGATGCTGTGTCAGACTTAGCTAAAAACGTGAACCTGACGCGAATAACAGTTCCAATAAGTTATGTTCAACCCCTTCGCGCTAAAATCAACACACTTGAAGAAAAATTGCTGGAAGAAGGATTGAACGAAAGTCAAATAGAAGAGAAGAAAAATCTACTTGAGAAATCTTGGAAATCTGAAATGGATTCAATAGGTATTAGATTCTTAGGCGAAGCCCTAGTCAGCCATTCAGCTCAGAAAATATATCTCATAGACCTAGGAGGACGCCTTTCAGATTCCGTTTTTTCTTCGATTCCAAGCTACCTTAAGTCACGAATTGAACGGGTTGATAAGAACCAGAAAATTTCAAAATCCATTTCCGAGATGTTAGACCCAATTGCAGATGACCTTGGGCCAATTTGGGAAAAAGTAAGAAAACAAAACGGAAAGAGCCCACATGATTTTGAAGGGCATGAACATGGCTACTGTTTACTGAGAGAGTTTCTCACCACAGTGGCGATAGCGGCCAAATTTGAAACTGAAGCAGACGCAAACTTGGAAATAGTGAGAGCATCAGTTGATCGAATTAGGCAACAAATTAGGTCTGCGGAATCGCAAGCGCTCTTGGCTAGAATAGATGGAATATTGAAGTGTTACCCAATTTCTATACAGATACCGTGCATTAAGCCAATAGACCAGAGAATACCCCAAGATTTGTTAAGAGATTTATTAGACGACTCCAAAATGATTTCCTTGTCAGAATCTCGCTATCTACTAGGAATTCCAGGAAAATTTGAAATTGCCATCATTAGAATTCGACGAAAACTAAGAGACATTTTGTCTCAGCCTAGAAATAGACGCAACTTAGCCTTGGCCGCCAAATTGGGTAACTTGGCAACAAAGCAGGTTAATATGGAATTGCCTGAAATTGGCGTTGAATATGCAAAGACATTTTCGCCGCCTCTAGTTTCTTTAGATGAGGTTAAACCCCTATGCTTGAGCACAGTTAGAGAACTTCTCGACACTAAACCTCCAAAATTGTAATCAACTCATAAAGACTCCTATCTCGATTAGGAAATATCTTTCGTCATGGTATGTGCAAACACATGCTTTGGAAGACCCATCTCAGGATCAGCTTTGAGGTTCTAAGAATAATAGATGTCTCCTTGTCAAATGAAGTTGCTCAAAGTTTCAAGAATGGAGTCTTGACACCTGACCAATGGAAAGACTACCCTCACCACTATGGCAAGTCAAGGAAGATAAAGGAATATTTGATGAAATCAAGAGGATACTTCCTGCAGGATGATTTTCCAAATGCTTTTTTTCATCTCGGAGTAGCTCTTCACTACATCCAAGACTCGTACACCTCCATGGCTTCTTTCTACCCAAAACATCAAAGTTGGGAAGAAGATATTGAGTATGCCAATTTCACCTATGACCTTGAGAAAACAATTGACCATTCTCTCAGCAGCAAATCGTATGAAAGAGATAGATGTCTCCAACTTGCCAATATTCTTTCCAAAAGAGCACAAGGCAGAGACAACACTCTATACATGGCAACATTGTCAGGGCATGCAGCATCAAAGAGTTTTGCTAAACCAATAGTTGACCTCAATCTTGGGTTGAGAGCAAGTTGTGTTGTTGCAGAATCAGTGCTTAGCTCTAAAAACTGCCCTGCCTTGGAAGACAAACTGAGAGATGGGCTTTCGAATTATGAAGTTCTGATGAGAACTGCTGAGACAGAATTGTCGAACAAAATCATCAGGCTTGTCAATGAGAGAGACGATTTGGAAAAACGCAAAGTCCCACAAACAGGAATAGTCCCCAAGATAAAGAACTGGATTTTGGGAATAAGAATTGCATTAAAGGACTCAGCAGTAAACTCCAACAACAATAATTACGCTCAACAGAACCATCTGGAGAAAGTGGTCAAGGAGTATGTGAAAGCTGCAAATATAACGGTCATTCCTTACATAGGATGGTATAAATTTCAAATTCCAAGAATTAATCCAAGCGTTGTCGAAAGAGAGCTTCTGTCAGTTCAAGAGATTGCAGAGAGCTTGGGTGAGAGCGAGCATGTCTTGAGGGAGTCATTGAACAAGGTTAACATATCGATTTACCACGTTGGAGATAGGGATTTGGTTAGAAGAGCAGAGTTAAAGAGGTTTCCACATCTATTTCCTGTCAAAGGTTGATTTGTGTGTGGGATAGAAGTTCTACCCGCTCTCCTCTACCGTTTGGAATGCTCTCTTCTTTCACTATTCTTTGATGATTAATGCTTTTCCGCATTTACTTTCACAGACCTGTCTGAGGTTTTCAAGCGTTTGTTTCTCCATGAGTTTTAAATGGTTTCAACAAGCCCTTTTTGTTACCCGTCAATCCGCCAATGTGCGCATCTTCAACGGGTCGCAGAGTGAGAGAAACAAGAACACGATTTGACTTCGATGACTCTCTCACCCTCTGCCATTGAGGTGACAAAGAATGGTGAGGTGTCTTGACTGCTGCAATTTAACCAAGTCGTGGATTCCCACAACCAAGCCTCAATGGTTGTTTGACGAGATGTGGAAATGTAGAATCACAGGCAAGTTCTTTGAAATGTATTATCTAGTCGAAATAGAGAGATACTGTAATGATTATGGAAAGCCGAAGGCAACCAAAACGGAAGACTTGAGCTGCAGAGGTCGAGCCGATTCATAGTGATAAACCATCTAAAAGAAAGAGAGATGAGAGAAAACTAAAACCAAGAAAGCTCTCAGAGATTGAACTTTGCTGCCTTGAGAACCTCTGCAAAATTCTTGATGTTCTGTGCGGTCAGAACTTCTCTCAACCTGTCCCTATCCTTTGGATACAACTTTGTCCTCGCAAAGTAATGGAGTGCCATAAGTAACTCACCAATATTCTTGAACCCGTCTAACGTGCTTATGAAATCAACTCCGTCTCCCTCAGGAGGGCACACTCTAATCAAATATTGAACAGGAAATGGCTCCTCAAACGCTGCTACAATTGCCAGTGAATAACCGCCTTTGTTGCTTTCCTTCAACAAAACATTCTCAACCCTTGACATTCTTGTCTCTCCATAATGTCCTCTTTGATAAAACAAAATATCATTTCAACTTGCATTAATGATTTATGTACAATGAAATCTAAGGCTGCTTGTCTGTACTTCCGACTGCTACGCTTAAAATCGCTCTCCAACACTATTATAGAATAACTGAACCATGAAAGCCTTGGTGAAAAAGCATGAACACTGACTACATAATCTACATCACAACCAAGAATGGAAAAACATGGAAATACCAGAAAGAAAACAAAAGTTGGACACAAACCGCTCCAACAGGCAAAACCAGACAACTCACCGCAGAACAGCTACTATCACATCTTCTACCTCCACTCGCATCCGACCAACCCAACCTCACCGTCACAGTAAAACGAAAAACAAGAAAAAGACAGCAAGACACCCTCAATTAATGGAAACACGCTCTTCCCATTCTCTCAACTCACCTTTTCATCAGGCATTTTGAGTATTGGATAGAATTTCTATGCACACACACCAAAGGTGAACCTCTGCAGGAAAATTCTTAAGAACACAACGAGACGATTCTGAAGATACTGATGAGGAAAAATGTTCAAGGTTCGTTTTGCAGTCGTTGAGGATTGTGAAAACCTGCACAATTGTTTGATTGGGACTTTTGAGAGTCTTCTTGAGTGGTTGCCTGCTTCTTTCGTTGACCCTGAACTCAAGAGCATGCATCAACCTGAGGACATCAAGAAGCTCAGGGAGAGAATAGAAAACAAGAACGAGATTCTTCTAATTGCTGAGGAAAACCATCAGATTGTAGGTATAGCTTTGGGACGAGAAGCAGGGGGAGTGTGCAGTCTCGGATTTCTTGCGGTAACGAAGGAGTGCAGAGGCAGAGGTGTTGGGTCAAGACTTCTAAACAGGTTCATTAGAGAAGGAAGGAAAAGAAAAGCCCACAAAATCTCGCTGCACACGTCACCGCACCTCGTACCAGCAATAAGGCTATACGTCAGCAATGGATTCTTGCCCGAAGGCTTCTTGAGAAAACACACAAGAGGATTGGACATGATAATCTACAGCAAATTTCTTCAGTGATATTGATTGGTTGGTTGGATAGAAATTCTATGCCCACACACACCTCGCCAAACGCTTGAGAAACGAGAGGCAATCGTGGAATCCCAGAATTGCAAGTCTAACTCGGTATTCTTAGAGACTTGATGATGCAAAAACGTTAAAGTGTGGAAAGACAACGTAAGGCTAAAGGAATAGGTGAATACGTCATTAGCAATATCTAAATTGTTGGCGGGCGTAGATTTATTGCACCTATGGTCGTTGCTAGGAAGAGTATGTAGATGAAAAGAAGAATTGCACCTTCTTTCCAGCCCAATCTTTCCATTGATAAGAAATACCATAGAAAGAGGTTAGCAACCAACGAAAAGATGACCAAATCGGTAAAAAAGGCGATGTTCTTTACTGAAAAAGGCGAGGCAAGTAGCGTAATTCCCAAAATCAATGTTATATTTATGAAACAACTTCCCACAATATCTCCGAACGCTAACGCTGAATGTCCTCTAAGAAATGCGTTTACGTCAATGGAAAATTCTGGCAAACTTGTGCCGAAAGCAATGATGGTAGCACCGATGATTGACTTAGATACACCTGCAAACTCTGCTAGAGCTACGGAAGATTCAACGATGAAGTAAGCACTCAAAACGACGCCAGCGACTCCCAAAAAAGTGAGAATAACATAAAGTTTCACCTTCCTTTTCATCTCTTCCGAAACGGTCTGATTATTTTCTTGTGGAATTCTTATCTTTGACAGTTGATACGTGTATAAACCAAAAATCAGCACCAAGACTAAACCAATGAACTGACTCGCAAAAGTAAGATACACCAACATTAAAGGAATGAGGGAAGCGATAAATAGACCAAAGTAGAGACTCCCAAACTCTTCCTTAGCCATGGTAGGAATCATTTTCACATTTCTTGAACGTTTCTGCAAAGCAACTAGGAGTGTTGCCAAACCTATTATCAGACAAATATTCACTATGTTTGAGCCTATGACGTTTCCAACAGAGACCGCAGTTTTCTCTCCATTTCCAAGAAGCGAAAGGATAGCCACACTCAATTCTGGTATAGACGTTGAAAATGCTATTAAGATAAAACCAAGTGTCGTTTTTCCAAGCCCAGTTATGGCTGAAACCTTGATTGTGTTGCTGATTGCCAAATGACTAGACAATGCAAGCACAATCAAGAACACACCGAGAAGGATTAAGGCAATCAGCACGTCCATTACAATCTCTCCAAGTGCCTTTGACTAGGCAACATAACACGTGTACATCGGACAGAATTCCATATATCATAGTGATCGTTGACTAAAGCCCTAATTTTCGCGCATGAAGCTGTCTGTGTTTCTGCGTCGCGATACGTTGGAAGCATTAAAGCTGTTGACACTTACTTGCTGACCTCTTCTTTGAGTTTGACTAAAGCCCTGTGTATGGAGTGGCTTCGGTTGGCAAAGACACCTTTCTTTATCATCTCATCTATCCAAGTGAGGAATTCTCGATCTATGGCTATGGAAATCCTAGCTTTCTTCGGAGATTCTGATGGCTTCTTCACCATGCCTTTCACATTCTCTGTGTATGAATAGTCAAGAGCAGCTTTTCACGCGCCATTCGGAGGGGTAAGCGCTTGCTTGACTAAGCTTTTCCTTTCCTATACCTCTTCGGAAGTTCAGGTTTCTTTTTCTGCTTCTTTTTCATCTCTTTATCCCTCATGGTTGTTTGTGTTGTTCTTGCACGACAGCTTTCTCCTTCTCACTGATTCTAGCCTTATTCCAACCATCATAATGTGCGCGAGCAATTCATAGCAGAATAGCAAATATTCGCAACTACTTATAAATATTCCCAATATGGAATATGAAATGGCTAATTGCAATACGGTGATAAGTATTTCAATTTTGCTATTCACATTTGTCTTCCAAAAGCATTATAAGCCTTTCAGGATTCCTTAAGCATATTGAGTTGTTAATCGTGTCTCTACGAGAGATTGTGGTATCAGGTGAAGATGCCTTACAAGTTGCTGATGCCTTGACCTCATCAAGCCTTAGAGTTCTGCAGTTGCTTTCAAAAGAACGTTTAGACGTTTCAACAATTGCTGAAAGACTGAAGCTGAGCCAACCTTACATAAGTGAACAAGTACGCAAACTAGAAGAAGCGAATCTGGTTAGAGTTAGCTACGAACGGGGAAAAAGGGGAGTTCGTAAGATCTGTGAACTAGCAGTTAAGAAAATCGTCATAGTGATCAGACCCTAAGCTGCGCTGACGCGCGCCTCCAGCTATCGAGCAAATCAGCGCGCACTAATTGAATCAAAAAAAGTCGAAATACTGCCATCTTTTTCCAGAGTTTATTTTCTTCCTATCGATTTTTCTTGTCCACTTCTCTTGTCCACTTCTCTTATCCTGAATTATTTGCAATCCCGCAAATACAGAAATCATTTCTTCGCGGTTTGTGTGTGTGGGATAGAAATTCTATCTCTTTTTTGACGCACGCCTTGTTTTGATTTGTGTGTTAGGTTTTTCTTCTGATTAGTAAGCCGCTTAATATGCCGCAGACACTGCCGGTGACTGTGAGGGCAAAGGGCA
>Ga0315268_10003090_pt1 | contig 18462 bp, 10 predicted proteins | sample C1_top_MG_FD_204535 | JGI IMG/M metagenome (GOLD analysis project Ga0315268, IMG submission 204535) | Sediment microbial communities from Yellowstone Lake, YNP, Wyoming, USA - C1_top | ecosystem: Environmental > Aquatic > Freshwater > Lake > Sediment | place: USA: Wyoming | collected 2017-08-01
ACGCTTGTCGCGTCTACTGCTTGCTCCCACCGCGCTCCTATTGGCCGCCCAGCTTGCCGGCGCCCAGCAGGCGGTGGATCAGGAGTACACCAAGAAGATCAAGGAATTCCTGCAGGACGCCCGCATCTCCACCGAACTCGTCGATCACCTGCCGGCGTCGAGCAAGGTCCCCACGCCGCTCAAGTTCCTCGGCCGCATCGTCGGTACCCCCGGCGAGCTGACGTACGCCAAGGACATCCACCGCTACCTCGAGGCCGTGGCCAAGGCGAGCGGCGGACGCGCCAAGTTCTGGACCATCGGCAAGACCGAGGAAGGGCGCGACATGGTATTGATGGCCATCGCCGATCCGGCGACCATCAGCCAGCTCGACAATTACAAGGGCATGCTTCACGCCCTCACCGACCCGCGGAAGACCAGCGACGCCGACGCGCAACGGCTGCTCAAGACCGCCAAGCCCATCTACTGGGTGACGTCGGGCATGCATTCGCCTGAGACCGGTGGCCCCGAGATGCTGATGGAACTCGCGTATCGTCTGGTGGTCGATGACGGCGAGTTCTTCCAGAACATCCGCAAGAACGTCATCACGTTCATCACGCCCGTGCTCGAGGTGGATGGACGCGAGAAGCACGTCGACACGTACTACTTCAACAAGAAGCGCGCCGCCGGCGAGGCCCGCCTCCCCCTGATGTACTGGGGCAAGTACGTGCAGCACGACAACAACCGCGACGGCATGGGCCAGGTGCTCGCGTTGACGAAGAACACCACCCGGACGTTCCTCGAGTGGACGCCGACCATCATGCACGACCTGCACGAGTCGGTGACGTACCTGTATGCCTCGACCGGCAGCGGCCCGTACAACGAGCAGCTCGACCCGATCACGGTGAACGAGTGGTGGATGCTGGCCGAGAACGAAGTGATGGAGATGGCCAAGCGCGGCGTGCCCGGCGTCTGGACCTACGGGTTCTACGACGGCTGGACGCCCAACTACATGTTCTTCATCGCGCACTCGCACAACGCGGTCGGCCGGTTCTACGAGGTGCAGAGCTACGGCCCCGACAACTACGTCGTGCGGCCGCCGGCCACGACGACGAGCCGCGAGTGGTTCCGCCCCAACCCGCCGCTGCAGAGCATCAACTGGGGGCCGCGCAACAACACCAACATCCAGGAATCGGCCCTCCTGCTCTCGCTGTCGCACGTGGCCAAGAACCGCTCGCTCTACCTCGAGAACTACTGGCTCAAGAACAAGCGTTCAGTGGACAAGGGCAAGAACGGCCCCACGTATGCGTGGGTCATCCCGGCCGGACAGACGAAGAAGGCCGACGCGGCCGACGCCGTGAACGAGCTGATGACGCAGGGACTGGAGTTCCACCGCGCGACGTCGGCGTTCAAGGCCGGCAGCGTGGACGTGAAGCCCGGCGACTACATCATCCGCGCCGACCAGCCGTACCGCACGCTGGCCGACATGTACTTCTCGCTGCAGAACTACTCCCCGTCCAACCCCGCGCCCTATGACGACACGGGGTGGACCTTCCCGCTCATGCGCGACCTCGTGATCGCGCCCGTGGCCGACAAGGCCATCCTCGCCCAGCCGATGGACGCGATCGGCGGCAAGGTGGTGGCGGCCGGCGGCGTGGCCGGCACGGGGAGCACGATCATCGTTGCCGCGACGAGCGACAACAATCTCGTGACCTTCCGGTTCAAGAACGCCGACGTGAAGATCGCGGCCGCCGAAGAGGACTTCGAGGCGGGCGGCCAGAAGTTTGCCGCCGGATCGTTCATCATCGGCAACGCCGATCGCGCCGCGCTCGAGCCGCAGCTCAAGGCACTCGGCCTCACGGGCGTCGCGGTGGCCAGCGCGCCGACGGTGAAGACGCACGACCTCGACGTGCCGCGCATCGGCTACATGCACAGCTGGACGCGCACGCAGGACGAGGGCTGGGTGCGCGCCGCGCTCGACCATTTCGGCGTGCCGTACACCTACTTCGCCGACCAGTTGCTGCGTTCCACGCCCAACCTGCGCGCCAAGTACGACGTGATCATCTACCCGCACGTCAGCGGCACGCCGCAGTCGATCGTGGCCGGCATGCCGAGCATGGGCTCCCTGCCGCTGCCGTACAAGAAGTCGGCCGAGACGCCGAACCTCGGCGCGGTGGACTCGAGCGACGACATTCGCGGCGGCATGGGCCTCGACGGCCTGATGAACCTGAACAAGTTCGTGCAGGAGGGCGGCACGCTCATCACCGAGGGAGCGACGTCGGCGCTCTTCCCCGAGTACAACCTGACGCCGGGCGTGACGGTGGAAACGCCGGCCGACCTGTTCGTGCGCGGCTCGATCCTCCGCGGCATCATCGCCGACAAGAAGAGCCCGATCGCGTACGGGTATCCCGGCAACCAGGTGCCCGTCTACTTCAACACCGCGCCGGTGCTGAGCGCCGGCGGCTTTGGCGGCGGGTTCGGCGGCGGCGGGCGCAGCTCGGTGCTGACCCAGAACGTGACCCCCATGGCAACGCCGCTCAAGTTGTCGCCGTGGGACGCGTCGGCGGCGGCCGCGGTGCAGCCGAGCGGGGATGCCACCGGGCGGGGGGGTCGTGGTGGCGGCGGTGGCATGGGTGGGTTCGGCGGTGGAGCGGCGGGTGAACGGCCGCGCGTGATCCTGTCCTTCCCGACGAACGCCGACGACATGCTGCTGTCCGGCACGCTGGTCAACGGGCAGTCGCTGAGCGGGCGGGCGCAGGTGGTCGATGCGCCGGTCGGCAAGGGGCACGTGGTGATGTTCGCCATTCGTCCGTTCTGGCGGTGGCAGACGCAGGGGACGTATTCGTTGGGCTTCAACGCGATCATGAACTGGAACGATCTGGACGCGGGGAAGAAGTAGAGACTCCGCAGCTTCACCGCGACGGACTGGACGGCCCACCCTTCACGGGGTGGGCCGTTCGGCTATTTCGGGTGGCGCGCGGCGACTGCGCACCAAATGGTTGCGAGGCGGTAGTCGGCGCGCACCGCGGGCCCTATGTTTGCTGCCGTCATTGCGATCGCTCGGCACGCTGCCACATCAACCTACGCACTTCCATGACCCGTTCGCGTCACCATCTGATCGCCCTGCTCGCCAGCGTCACGCCGCTCATCGCCGTCGCGCAGCGGCCGGCCGCGACCGTCCCCGTCTGGACAGGTAAGCCCGACTTCGTCCTCGGAAAGGAGGACGACGAGCACGAGTCGTTCAGTTTCGTTTCGGGCATGGCCGTCTTGCGCGATGGCCGGCTGGTGGTGGCCGACTGGAAGGAACATCGCGTGCGAGTCTTCTCGCCGGGCGGCAAGTATCAGTTCGACATCGGGCGCGAGGGGGGCGGGCCAGGCGAGTTCCGGCAGCCGTGCTGCATGCGCGTGCTCGACGACGGCACGTTGCTGGTTGGCGATCCGCAGGCGCGCCGGTTCAACCGGTATCGGGTGGAGGCGTCGCGCGCTTTTAGCATCGGCACCGTCGTGACACGCGGTGGTGTCATGCTGAACCCGTCCGCCCCCGCCCCGTCGCGTCTGGGCGCTAATCGGTATGCTCGGCTCCTGTCCATCATGGGGGACTGTCGCAGCGAGTACGAGGTGCAACAGATGGACTCGCTGGGCACTCCGGTGTCGAGCTTCAAGGTCGCGGCGCCCCCCGCGGACAGCCTCGACCTCTACGTGAAGCGGAAACAGCAGCGCGATGGCGGTCGCAGCTGCGACTCTTACCCCATGATTTACGGCTCGCAGTATCTGCTCGCCTTCTCGCCCGCGGGCGATTTCGCCCGCGTCATCAGCGGCCGGTACGACATCGAGTGGCGCACGGCCGACGGCAAGTTGCGGACGCGCATCGCTCGCGCCCCGGAACCGCCGATTCCGTTCACGGCCGACGAACGGCAGATGGTCTCGCTCTCCCTCGACTTGATTCGCAAGGAATACCCGGGTCCGCGTCGAGTGGTGGCGCCCGCGGGGCGCGCCCCCATCTCGTCGCTGCTCTTCGACGAACTGAATCGCCTCTGGGTCGTGCGCGACACACCAGAGACGTCGCCCGGCGCGGCCGACATCTATGACGCGTTCGGTCACCAGGTGGCGCGCGCCACATGGCCCGCAGGGTATGCGCTCCGCGATCGTGACCTGGCCACGGCGTCGGCGTTGTTCATCCTGACGTCAGACACGAGCGACGTCACGCACGTCACGCGGATTCGGTTCCGCTGACACGAACACCACGTTGCTCACGGGATTCAATTCCTCCTTACACTCACTCACTTCGATGACCGCCTTGCGCCATCAACTGCTCGCCCTGCTCGCCAGCGTCACACCGCTCATCGCCGTCGCGCAGCGACCGGCCGCGACCGTCCCCGTCTGGACAGGCAAGCCCGACCTCGTCCTCGGAAAGGAGGACGACGAGCACGAAACGTTCAGTTTCGTTTCGGGCATGGCCGTCTTGCGCGATGGCCGGCTGGTGGTGGCCGACTGGAAGGATCATCGCGTGCGGGTCTTCTCGCCCAGCGGCCAGTATCAGTTCGACATCGGGCGCGAAGGCGGCGGCCCCGGCGAGTTCCGCCAGCCCTGCTGCATGCGCGTGCTCGACGACGGCACGTTGCTGGTGGGCGATCCGCAGGCAAGCCGGTTCAACCTGTATCGCGTGGAGGCATCGCGCGCGGTCAGCATTGGCACCATCGTGACACGGGGAGCAGCACGTCTGGATCCGCTTGCGCCAGCCTTGTCGCGTCTGGCCGTCAACCGGTTTGCGATGCTCAGCAGCAACGACGCGGGAGATTGCCGCCGCGAGCACGAAGTACAGCACATGGATTCGACTGGCAAGCCATTGACCAACGTGAAGATTGCCACGCCCCCTGAGGACAGCCTCGATATCTACGTAAGCCGCATGCAGTTCCGCGGCGGACGAGGCTGCGCCTACCATAACGTGGCTTACGGGTCGCGGTTCTTGCTGGCCCTTGCACCAAACGGTGGCTTCGCGCGCGCGGTCAGCGGTCGGTATGACATCGAGTGGCGTTCCGCCGACGGCAAGGTGCGAGCGCGCCTGTCCAAAGATCCAGAGCCGCCGGCACCGCTCACCAGCAACGAGCGGGCTCGGCAGTCGCAGACGATTGACGACGTCCGCAATGCGTACAAGGGGCCTCGCCGTGTCGTCGTGCCAGACGGACGTCCCCCCATCGCGGCATTGAAGTTCGACGAACTGAACCGCCTCTGGGTGGTGCGAAGCACGCCGGCCACTTCACTCCGTGTCGCCGACGTCTACGACGCTTCGGGCCGGCTCTTGGCGCGCGCCACGTGGCCAGCTGAACTTCCGCTCGAAGGCAGCAGCGTGGTCATGTCAACCGCGCTGTACATCGCGACGACGGACACGAGTGACGTCAGGCACATCACGAGGATTCGGTTTCGCTGAGAGGGGCGTTGTGGTAGTGTGAAACGGCGCGGGTGCGGTGCCATGACGCGGCGCGCGGCGTGCCTCGCCGCTACACCGCGCGGCCCCCGCGCCGCCTCCAGTGGGCTGCTCCCTCATCTACGGAACCGTCTTCCCAGGTCTTGGACTCGGCGATACGGGGATGACGACTACTTCTTCGGTTCCATTCGAAGCCGTCAACACTCCGGTAAGATATTCCTCGCCGACTTCATGAACACGAAGGTCGCGCGGGAACTCCACGGACTTCAGGCGCCGTCCCGACATATCATAGATCTCCCACTTGGTGCGCGCATCTCCCGGAAAGGAGGTCTGCACCCAAAGCGCACCACTACCTGCGCCGATTATCCCCGAGAAAACCGGTAGCTCACGCGGGACACCGAGAGCGGCAAGTTGGCGCCGATACGCCTTGCCAACCGCACCAGGCGCGAACCGCACTCGCTCATCAAGCGCCGCATCAATGTTCGCCTGCATTGGCACCCTTCGTTCAAGGGCTATTGTCACTGATCCGCCCCGCTCACCGTCAACCGAGTAGGCTACTACGTCAGCTGACCCGGCAGCACCAATCCAGAGCCTGGTCGGCGTAGCGGCCAGAGTGATCATGGCCCCGAGCGGCACTGGAATGATGTTCTGTCCCATCGCCGTATTCTCGAACGCCGGCAGTTGCGCAACGTCGATATACTTCTCCGTTCGGAGATCCAGCTTGACGACCCATGCCCGTGCGATCGCGGGTACGCCACCACCAGTTCCCCTGGCCTCCATTCGGTCAACGAACACGAATGACGCCATTGGTCCACAACTCCGCACCATTGGAAAGCCACGCAAATAGATCGTCTTCAACACGCGCCCAGTTGCATCGAGCAGGGTCAGTCGATTCTGCCTCAGATCATGTATCACCAGCGTATCCGGTGCGCACTGCCCCATCCAGGCAATCTGTTCGTACTCACCGGGGCCGCTGCCCTTGCGACCGATCTCGCGAAGCACCCGTCCTTTCGCGTCAAAGAATGTCAGAGCGACATCACTCGCTACTGCAAGATCGCCATTGCGCAAGCGCGCCGTTCCGGTGACGGGCCCAAACAACACTTCACCAGCATTGTTCTCCGAGCGCACAATCAGGCTCGGCTTCGCCGACGTGGACCAAGTTTGCTCCTGAGTCCGACACTCGGCGGAAGGCACTAACAACCCCCCAATGAGCACAGCAGCTAATGAACGCATTATCGACGTACTCCCGGCGAGCGGACGTCCACATGGCGACGCTCAAGCCTGCCCACCAGTTTCATGAGGTCGCGGGGCGCTCCAACGAACAGTTCTTCGTTCAACAGAAAGGTCGGCGTGGCATACACCCCAAGCTTCGCTCCATCGATACTGTCGGCAGCAAGCTGTCTCAAGGCATAGGCGCCGTGGGTGCAGCGCCGAAATGCGGCTGTGTCATGCACCCCCGCTTTTGCAGCGAGTTCCGTCCACTTACTTCGCCCGAAAAGAGAGTCCTGCGAGATCATGAGCAAATGCAGAGCGGAAAAGGCTCCTGTCGAATCGGCACAAATGGCGGCAAGCGCAGCCGGCCTTGCTCTGAAGTGACCTTCCAATGGCCATTGCCGCCATCGGATGTTTACGGCCGATGGATATCTTGCTTGGATCACTTGAACCTGCTCAGCTAATCGCCTGCAAGAAGGACATTCATAGTCCGCAAATATTACGAATTGCACTTTCGCGTTGGGCACTCCCTGGGCTGGTCCGCGCATTGCGTAGACCCGCCACTGAGAGATGGTGTCGGTCGCGACCGTCAAGAGGTACCTCGGCGGACGAAGAACACGCACGACGCTCACGCCCGTAAGTACGACGGCACACACGCTCATCAATAGGATAGCCCAATTCACCAGCCGTTGCGACGTATTCGAGGTCACATGTCCTCGCCTTGTACCGTGATGTTCCACCACTGACGACCTGCTAAACTCTGGAAATGGGTCCACTCAATACCAGCCGGGCCCATGCTCTGCGACTCATTAGCGGTCACAGCGATCCAGCCTATTGGGCTTCTTCAGCATGAAGTGCGTTGGGTGCCGCCCAATTACGGCGTACGGTATGAGCTTCCGACAAGCATCGCCACGGATTCATCTCGGCGCGTGGACATACCCGCATCGCGTACCATGACGCCGTTGTCGTCGGCGCAAGCCGCAACGGATATGCCAATTGGGGTTCCGCGTGTCGCTACATACGCGAAGCGTCGATCCTGACTTGCCGACGGTTGTGCTCTGGATCGGGTGGCGTATGCCCTACCTCGGGCAGCGTCAAACCGACACAGTCTCTCGCCAGTCGGAACTGATTCTTCCCACCGCTCTCTAGCGGGCCCACTGATCACCTCTCGCGCCGCAACGCCCACCGCGCGGTCGGCGTCACCGCCGTTCGGTGTGGCATAGACGCAGGGGAATCACTGGGTCCTCCGTGGCCAAGCCCTCTGGTCATTACCCTCGTAGCACCTGCACTCGTGGCACCTACACTCGCTCCCACGGCATAGATCATGACGTGGGAGCGGAGACCCGGCGCCCTCAAAGTACGATACCCACCTTCACAGCGGCTACTCTTCAGAAACGCTCCAGCAGTGCGGCCCGAATGGATTCGCGAAGCACACGCAGGCGCTGCCGCCGCCGTCACAGTCCGATTCCACCTTGCAGGAGCCTGAGCATGAAAGCGGAGCGGCACTTAGCGTACTCACAAACACCACATTGCCTGCAACGATGACGAATGCAGCAGCGAGCAGCGACAATTTCCTTCGCATGGCTTCTTCCTCCACAGACGTGAGTGATTACCGTCAGACCCATCCCAACGCTACAAGATGAGACTCGGTATCGCGGTTTCCAACAGCCATTTCGTTCCGTCGCCCCGCCATATTGCACATTCACCTACCATTTGGTGTTGATGCCCCTCAGGATCTTCCCCACCCGCGGGGCAGTCGTTGGGGGAAGGCGACCACGTCACCGCATCCCTGTACGTCGAGACGACAGACACGAGCGACGTGACGCACATCACGCGGGTTCGGTTTCGCTGATTGATACGTTGGTACGCCCACGCCCCCACGGCAGCAACATCACCGGCACCACCACCATCGCCCCCAGCGTCCCGAATACCGTCCCCCCCACCGTCGCCAGCGCGATCGCTCCGAACAGCGACGTCGCATCGGTGCCCACCGCCAGCGGCACCAGCGACGCCAGCGTCGTGAGCGTCACGAGCACGATCATCGCGCTGCGCTCCATCGCCGCCCGCCAGATGGCCGTAGCGGTCAACGGCAGATTCCGCCCTCCGCCATCCGCCATCTGCCGTCCGCCGTCCGCCGTCCGCCGTCTCCTCCGCATCACGCCATCAATCAGCAGAATACTCTGATGCACCGCGAGCCCGACCACGAGAATCACCCCCACCGCGGCCTCGCGCGTGAACGCGGCCTTCATCACCCAGAACGCGGCAATCACCCCGCCCAGCGCAATCGGCAGTGACAGGAAGACCATCGCCGCCGCCCACGCCGAGTCGAACACCATCGCTACCGCCAGCACTACCAGCGTGATGCCGATGCCGAACACGAGCCACAGCCCTTTCTCCGACTCGTCCGCGCCGGAAAATCCCCACTCGATGTCGCCAACCGAATAGCCCGGCGGCACCACGATGCGCTTCATGAACGCCTTGTGCGTGCGGTCGGCCAGCTTGGTCGGCCCGCGAAACTCGTAGCTCACGATGCGCACGTACTGCTGGTTCTCGCGCGAGATCGTCCCCAGCGCCTCGGCTTCGTCGACGCGCGCGAGATCGCCGATCTTCACCGGCGCCTGCCGCGATGTGGGCACGATGGCGGCGCGCAGCTCATCCAGTGACCGCTCGCGTGCCCCCGCCGCCTTGACGCTCACTGGCAGTTCGTCGCCATTGATCTCCAGCCGCTGCTGACCCACCGCGCCACGCACTTCGCGCGACACGGCCGCCGCGAAGTCGCGGGCCGTCACGCCGAACCGGGCGAGCGCGCCGCGGTCGGGCTCGAGCGTCACCGCCCACGCCTTGTCGCTACCGAAGAACGATGCGGCATTCACGTTGACGTCGCGCACGCGTGCGATCTTCTCCAGCCGCGCCTTGAGGTCCAGCGCCAGACGCTCCACGCCGGCATACGAGTAGCCCAGCACCTTGATGCGATAGCTCGACATGCCGCCACCGCCGCCGCCTGACGAGAAACCCGGCCCCTGTCCGCGGACGCTGATCCACGCCCCACCCACGAAGACCGCGCGCTGCGTCAGCGCCTCCTCGAGTTCCGCCGGCAGGGCGCTCATTTCCGCATCGCGCGCGATCGTCACCGACATGTCGGCGCCGTTGCCGCCATAGCTCCGCGCCACCACGTCCTCCACCCCGGGCTGGTGCAGCACCACGGCTTCGAGGCTCTGCATCGCCGCGTCGAGCGTCACGGGGTCCGAGCCACGCGGAAAACTCAGGTGAACGCTGATCGTCGTCCGCCGCTCGCCACCATACTGCCCAAAGGCGAAGCGCGGCACCTTCTTCACGAATCCCCACGACAACACGCCGAGTCCCGCGACGACCAGCGGCAGCACCGCCCAGCGCCAGCGCAGCAGCCGTACGAGAAACAATCCATACATCCGCTGCGCGCGCGGCCAGGTGCGCGCCGCGATGCCGTGCCGCGCGGCCAGCGCGGGAATCACGAGCACCGCGCCGACCACCGACCACCCCAGCGCGAACACGAACGCCGCGGCAAAGGGGGCGAACGCGGCCCGCGCGTTCCCTTGCAGGTACAGGAACGGAAAGAGCACCACGCACGTCGTCAGCGTCGAACCCAGCACCGCTGGGAACATCAGCTCGCCCACGTGCGCGCGCCCCTCGGGCGTATCGGGCGACGCGCGCAGCCGCTCCACAACGACGAGCGGATTCTGCACCAGCACGCCGATGCCCATGCCGAGTCCGGCCAGCGTGAGCGTGTTGGCCGGAATCTTGAAGATGTACAGCCCCAGTGCCGTCCCCGTGATGGAGATTGCCGCGCTCGCCATCACCAGCGCCACGGCGCGGCCGTTGCGCAGCATGATCACGAGCACCAGCATCACCGCGCCGAAGGCGATGGCGCCCCGGATCAGGAGGTCGCGCAGTTCGCGCGCCAGTTCAAGGCTGTCGTCGGTGTTGATCTCATACTGCACGCCGGCCGGCAACTGCGACTCCATGGAGGCGAGCGCGGCGCGTACCGCCTTGGCCGTCTTGATGGCGTCGGCGCCGGCGCCGCGCACGACGGTAAAGGCGATCGCCGGAAATCCATTGATGCGATAGAACGAATTGCGCGCATCCTCCTCGGGGCGAATGGTCGCCAGCTCGCCCAGCCGGAAGATGCGCCCCCCGGGGCCGCGCACGGGCAGCCGTTGCAGTTCCTCGAGGTCGCGCGGCTGGTCGCGCAGCACCACCTGCCGTGTACGCACGCCGAGTCGTTCCTCGCCCAACGCGGCCACCTGCCGCGCCTGCCCGATGGCCTGCACGAGAAGCCCCGGGGCGACGTTGAGTTGCCGCAACAGGCTCGCATCGTACGTCACCGACACGCCAAACTGCGTGCCGCCAGAGAGGCCGACTGCGCTCACTCCCGGAACCGCGCTCACGCGCGGCCTGATCTGCTCGTCGACAACTCTCTGCAGCGCTCCCTTGGTGTACGGTCCGGTGAGCGAGACGCGCAGCAGCGGCGCCTCGCTGAGCTCCTCGGGCACGTAGTTGCTCACCGAGGGCGTCATGACGCCGGCGGGAAAGTCCTTGCGCAGCAGTTCCAGTCGTTCGAGAATCGACAGCCTTGCCAGTTGCACGTCGGCCGTCGGGTCAAGCTCCACCGTGAGCTGCGACGATCCGTCGCGCGACGCGCTGCTGGTGCGCCGCACGCCGCGCACCCCCTGCACCGCCGACTCCACGGGCGACGTGATGTACATCTCCATCAACTCGGCTGACGCGCCGAGCCAGCCGGCCGACACCTGCAGCCGCGGAAGTTCGACGGTCGTCTTGGAGGCCAGCGCGAGGCGCGTGAACGCCATCGCCCCCGACAGGATGAGCGCGAGCGTGGCGGCCCACACCACCGCGGGGCGGGAGACGGCCCAGCGGATCACGAGGCGCGCCGCCGCTCCATCACGAAGTACGCCGCCGGCAGCAGGAAGAACGTCACCGCCAGCGCCGTGACCGACCCGCCGATGACGCCGGCCGCCAGCGGCTGATACAGCGCGCCGCCGCTCCCGATGCCGAAGATCAGCGGCAACACACCCGTGATGGTCGTGATGCTGGTCATCGCGATGGCGCGCAGGCGCACGAGGCCGCCCTTCAGGATCGCCTCTTCGAGGCCCATCCCCTGCTCGCGATAGCGACGAATCGCGTCGAGCTTCACCACCGCCTCGTTGTCGGCCATGCCGATCATCACCACGATGCCGATCATCGACACCACGTTGATGCTCTGCCCCGTCATCCACAGGAAGAGAAAGCCGCCGGCCGCGGCCAGCGGCACGGTGAGCATGACAACCAGCGGAATGGTGAACGACGCGAACTCGCCGGCCAGCACGAGAAACATCAGGGCGACACTCAGCACGCCCACCAATTCCAGTTGGCCCGTCGTCCGCCGGCGCTCGGCGTCGGCGCCCGTCACCTTCATCGTCGTGCCCGCGGGCAGGTGCAGCGCGCCGATCGCGCGCGTCACCTCCTCGGTCGCGCGCGCCGTGCCGCCATCGGCCACCTGTCCTTCGACCAGGGTTACCGGACGCCGGTCGACGCGCACCACTTCAATGGGGGCGCGCGTCTCGCGCCAGGCCACGAGTTCGCCCACGGAGACGCCGCGCACGGTGGTCGCCAGCGCGGTCTCCAGGCTCTCATGCGACGTGCCCGCGTATCGAACCCGGATCTTCGTGCGGCGGTCCGTTTCGCGAAACTCGCTCGCCGGCACGCCCCCCAGCGCGCCCTGCAGCGCGCGCTGCACCGCCATCACGGCGATGCCGCGCTCGGCCAGCCGCGTGCGCTCCAGCGTGATCTCCACGATCGGCTGCGTCGAGCTGAACGCGTCGCGCACGTCGGTCAGCGAGCGCACCGCCTGCACCCGCACGCGGGCGCTGTCGGCCCACTCCTGCGACTCGGCGAGTGTGCGCGCGCCGACTTCCACGCGCACCAGGCGTCCTTCGCGCCCAATCAGCGACCCGAACTCGCTCTGTCCCGCGAGGTCGAGCGCCAGCCGCCCGTTGGCCAGGTCGGGCACCGCACGACGCAACGACTCGGCGAACGGCGCCGCGGACTTCCCATCGGGCACCGGAATCAGCAACTGCGCCGACGCGCTCGTTCCCGGATCGGCCCCGGACAGAACCTCCTCGTTGGTGGCCAGCCCGACGCGCGCATAGACGTTCTTCGCGCCCAACGCCGTCGCCGCCGTCTCGATGCGCTGCACCTGCCGCGCCGTCTCCTCGATGGCCGTCCCCTCGGGCAGCCTGAGAACGGCCACCACAATCCCCTCGTCCACTTGCGGCAGAATCTCCTTGGGCAGGCGCCAAACGGCGACAACGGTCAGCAACACCACGGCGATCGCGGACATGAAGACGATGCCCGTGTTCCGCAACGACCAGACCACGCCGCGCTCGTACCAGTGCACCCACCACGCGCCCCAGACGTCGAGGCGTCGATAGAGCGCCCCATGCTCCCGCCGTCTGCCGTCCGCCGTCTGCCCTCTGCCGTCTGCCGTCCGCCGTCTGCTCGTAATCATCACCGGCATCAACGTAAGCGCCAGCACCAGCGACGCCCCCACACTAGTGACCACAGACAGCGACAGGTCGCGGAAGAGCACCGCGGCCAGTCCCTTCACGAAGATGATCGGCCCGAAGACCAGCAACGTCGTGAGCGTGCCGGCAATCAGCGGCCCCGACACTTCCTCGGTCGCCGCCACCGTCGCCTCCAGCAGCGGCATCCCCTCCTCTCGCTTTCGTTCCGTCGCCTCGGCCACGACGATGGCGTTGTCCACCAGCAGGCCCACGCCGAGCGCGAGCCCGCCGAGTGAAAGCACGTTCACCGACACGTTCATCTGCTGCAGCAGCACGAGCGCCACCAGCACCGACAGCGGCACCATCAACCCGATGATGATCGACCCGCGCCAATCGCGCAGGAAGAGCAGAATCACGAGCAGCGACAGCACGCCGCCGTAGATGATCTCCTGGCTCAGGTTTCCCAGCGCATCGACCACAAAGTCCGCCTGCGCGGCAACGAGCGTCATGCGCAGCGCCGGGAATTCCTTCTGCAGTTGCGCGATGCTCTCGGTGAGGCGGCGCGTGGCCGCCACCGTGTTGGCGCCCGCGTCCTTGTACACCACCAGTCCTACGGCCCCCTTGCCGTCGAGCTGCGTGAGCGTCTTTGGTTCCTCGGCAGTCGTGCGAATGGTCGCAACGTCGCGCAGTCGGTACGTCGCGCCGGGCGGCCCGATGGGCGTGTCGCCAATCTCGTCGGCGCTCCGGAACTCGGTGAGGGCGCGCACCGAAAAGCGAAACTGTCCGCGCCGAATCGTCCCGCCCGCCCCGCTCACGTTCGCGTTCTCGATCGCCATCGCGACGTCGTCGGGCGTCAGGCCGAGCGCGCGGAGACGGCCGGGGTCGAGTTCCACTCGAATCTCGTCGTCCGGCGCGCCGACCACGGCGACGCTGGCCACTCCCTCCAACTGTTCGATGCGCCGCGCGTGCACGTCGCGCGCATTGCGCGCCAGCGAGCGCAGGTCGCCCGCGCCCGTGAGTGCGATCACGGCGATCGGCCGCTCGCCGGGATCGCTCGTCAGCAATATTGGACGCTCGGCCCGCTCGGGAAGCAGGCCGCGCGCATTGTCGAGTCGTTCGCGCACGGTGAGCACCGTCTGCTGCATCGCGGTGCCCCACGCGAAGTGTGCGGTGGTGGTCACCTCGCCGTTGCGGCTCACCGAGCGCAGCTCGACGAGCCCCGGCGTGGCGGCGATGGCTTCTTCCACGGGCTCCGCGACGAATCGCGAGACTTCCTCGGCCGCCGCCCCCGGATAGGCCGTGCGGATGGTCAGCACGGGCAGCGTGACGTCGGGGAGCAGCGACACCGGCAGCTTGGTGAGCGAGACCGCGCCGAGCAGAATGACGGCCAGCGTGCACGCCACCGTCGTCACCGGGCGACGGACCGACATCGAGACGAGTGACACGGGCTGAGGCGCCTGTTAGGGCTTGGCCGGTTTCGTCTCGCGCGGCACCACGATGCGCACCGGCGCGTCGTGCGTGAGCGTGAGGTGTCCTTCGACGATCACCTGGTCGCCGGGCTTCACCGGCACCAGACCCGTGGACGAATCGGCGAGCACTTCGGTCTCGCGGCCGTTGGAGCGCCCCGGCGTGATGTACGTCCACTGCGCGCGACCGTCCTTGACGATAAATACCAGCGGACGCCCATCGCGCTCGATGACCGCCTTGGCCGGCACCAGGCGACGATTGGGCAGCCGCGCGGCCTCAAGTCGGACATCGGCGTACATTCCCGGCCGCAGCACGCCATTGCCGCTAGCGCGCACGTAGGCGCGCCCGGCGCGCGTGGCGCTATCGACGCGCGGGAGGATGGCGATGATGCGTCCCGTGGTCGTGCGATTCGGCGCGGCGGCCGAGGAGATCAGCGCTTCGCCGCCAAGGCGGATGAGGGGCAGGTCGTGCTCGAGCACGGCGGCCTCGATGCGCAGGTGTTCGATGTCCACCACGGAGGTGACGTCCTGCCCCGCGCTCAGGCGTTCGCCCGCGGCGACGTTCACGCGGTCGACGACGCCATCGAACGGCGCGGCAATGATGGCGCGTTCGCGGTCGAGCTTGGCGCGATCAAGGGCGACCTTGGCGGCGGCAAAGCCCGACCGCGTGGCCGCGACGCGCCGGTAGGCTTCGGACGACGAGCGCTTGGCGGTAATCGAGTCGGTAAGGATGAACTCCTGGTATTTCAGCTCGGCTTCATCGTACCCGACCTGCCGTTCGCGGAGCGCCAGGTCGAACGGGCGCGGGTCGAGCTCGACCAGTGGCGCACCCGCCTTGACCCGGTCGCCCGGGCGCACCAGGACGCGCGCGACGGTGCCGCCCACTTCGGCCTTGAGCGTGCCTTCCGCGTCGCTACGCACCTGGCCTGTGGTGTTGATGCTCAGCACCAAGTCGGCGTCGCGGGCGGCTTCGGCGACGACGGGGAGGTTGACGGGGCGGTCGCTCGTGGCGGACGCGGTGGAGTCGGCCGACGCGCCTTTGGCGACGGCGTTCTTCGCCGCGCTGTTGGAGCAGGCGGCGAGGGCGAGGGCAATAGTGAAGGCCGCAGCCGCACGGTATGAGGTCAGGCGCATCGGTAAAGGCATGGGTGAGAAGCGCACCGCGCCCTCGTCGCGCGGCGGCGGCCGTCGTGGCACGGCCTCGTGCCTCCCTATGTACGACTCCGGGCTCACGACGGCAAGGCCGGAATGATGCAGGGCGAACGGCGGGCGAAGCTCTCCCGCAATCGCGCGGAGACCAGATTTCGGACTTCTGGCGAGCCGGGTTCACCGGCGCCTGAGATCTCGTGTTGCGTCAATCCAAGCGAGCGGTTGAGGACGCGGCGTTCAGTGCGCACGGTCGACCATTCCTTCTTTCTGTCGTGTCCGGTCGCGCCATCTGACAAAACCGGTGCAAGGTAGTGCAGACACCGGACGATATCCACGAGCCTCGCCGGCGTCATACCCGTCTGTTTCAGATCCCGATAGAGGTGCGTGCGTCCCACTTGCTCGTTGGCGCTCCACTTCTTGACACTCAGCGACGCGACCGGCATCAGCATCAACTTCTCGCACGCATGCAAGAGCGACACGGGTGCACACTCGTACACGAGCCTCAGCGCCGCGACGCGATGGCGCGCCTTCTCCGGCCACGTCGCCCATAGCTGCAGGAGCGCCTGCCATCGCTCCGTCTTGACGCGCAGGACGTCGTCGAGCAGCTCCGCGGGCGCACTGGCCGGGTCGCCTGAATCAGCGTCCCACAACGCGACCACTGGCGCGGACGACGCGGGCACAGCGCGTACGAGGCGGCCTGCCCTCCCGCTGTCCGTTACACACCCACGGAGATGCAGCACAACGAGTCGCGCCCCCTGCGCGACCCGTTGATGGAGCACTTCCTCCGACTCGGCAAACGCAAGCGGGGCGCAAGGCAGCAGCGCCTTCAGCACTTGCTGCGTGATGCGATCGCAACTGGTATGAACAACCACCGGCCTTTCCAGTCCTTCGCCGTCCATATCGCGTTGGCCTCCGGCCCAAGAAACACGCGTCATCGGTACCACCGGGGGATCCGAGTCAATATACGCTACGTTCGGTGGTTGCGCCATTACAACATGTAACGCTTGGTGCGGCTGCGCAGCAGAAGCGCCGCTAGCCCGGGTTCCGAGCTTTGGCGGCATTGTGCGTACATTGACTGCCCTGCGCTCCCCTTGACTCTACCCTAGTTGTACTGTGTTAGTAATCTCTAGGTTCTCGTCCGTAGCGTTTCCCGCAACACGGGCATTGCGCCAGCGCGCGGGCGAGGGCGCGGCCCAGCCGAAACCGGGCGGTGGCGATCGACCACGGGACGTGGCGCTGCATCGGCGCCAGCCCCGCGCGGGCGGAAGCCGGCGGGTACGGGAGGCGTTTTGAGTCGAGCGAAGTTTTTTCCCCGGCGGCCAGCCGCTCAAGCATCAGAAACCCGTACGCCGCGACGCACTGGCTCGCGTGATGATGAAATCCGCGCCAGTTGCGACCTTCGTAATGCCCGAGCCCGACTTCTTGCTTGAGTTCCAGATAGTCGCGCTCGATCCGCCAGCGCAGTTTGACCGTAGCCACGAGGGCCTTGCACGAGATGTCAGCCGGCAGGGTCGAGAGAACGTAGTGCGTGGGCTCGCTCTCCCCGAGGGGCCATTCGATGAGCAGCCACTCTTCCTTGCGGGGATGATCGGCGTGTGCGGCGCGCACACGGACCCGCGCGAAACGCGACGACAGTGCGGCGTTGGTGCCCTCGCGCCACGTCACCCCGGCGATACTGGGTCGCCGGCAGCGCGAACGCGAGTGCGCGTACGCTGATCGGCTGATGCGTGGCATCACGCCGCACGCACGTGCGTGGTCGGCCACGACCCGGCTTTCCGGGGACGTTCGTCGGGGTGCTCGCTGGTTGATGCGTCTTCCACCACACCGCGGTGCGTATTTCGGACCAAGCCGATCACTGATTTCGGTCGAAGGCGATCACGGATTTCGGCGGAAGCCGATCACCCGTTTCGGTCCAAGCCGATCACTCGTTTCGGACGAAGCCGATCACCGATTTCGGTCCAAGCCGATCACCCATTTCGGGTGAAGCCGATCACGACGTGAGGTAGGGTGAGCGCTGCGGGATCCAACCCGCTGGCGGCGATCCTTCCGGGACCTTCTTCCCGGAGCGACGCGGTGCCAGCAGTGAGGATTTCCATGCGGAAGGTTCTTGATGTCCTGCGCCTGGCCTTTGACCAGCGCCGCAGCCAACGCGAGATCGCACGCTGTCTCGCGCTCTCCCAGAGCACGATCAACGAATACCTGCACCGGTTCACGGCGAGCGCGCTGCCGTGGCCCCTGCCCAGCGACGTCGATGAGGCGGTCCTCGACCAGCGCCTCTTCGCCTACCCCGAACGGGTGCCGATCCACGGACGGGCACAGCCCGACTGGGCCGTCGTCCATCAGGAACTGCGGCGCATGGGCGTCACGCTCCACCTGCTCTGGCTGGAGTACAAGGCGGGGATCCCGGAGGGGTATCAGTACACCCAGTTCTGCCACCACTACCACGCGTGGGCCGCGCGACTCGACCCGGTGCTCCGGCAGACGCACGCCCCGGGCGAGCGGGTGTTTGTTGAATACGCCGGACCGACCATCGTTGTGCTCGATCCGACGACCGGCGAGGACCGCGAGGCGCAACTGTGTCACTTTTCACGAGCTTGATCCACTACTTCTCACCAGCTTGATCCACCCTGCCGAGACTGCCGTGCATTATGAGGTCGGGATCGGTTGAGCGCTACTTCCGGCGGCGCGGGGGGCGAGG
>Ga0315268_10003091_pt1 | contig 18460 bp, 13 predicted proteins | sample C1_top_MG_FD_204535 | JGI IMG/M metagenome (GOLD analysis project Ga0315268, IMG submission 204535) | Sediment microbial communities from Yellowstone Lake, YNP, Wyoming, USA - C1_top | ecosystem: Environmental > Aquatic > Freshwater > Lake > Sediment | place: USA: Wyoming | collected 2017-08-01
CCACGGCCAGCCGGACGGCACCGGTATGGCCGCGCAGGAGCCCGGTGTCGGGCTCCACCTCGTGCCGCATGATGTCCTCTTCGCCCGGGATGGTGCCCTCGGGGAAGATCACCAGCGCCTTGCCGTCGCGCAGCGCTTGCACTGCGCGTTCGAGGCCGGCCGCGTCACCGCCGCGGCGGATGAAAGGAGAGTCGGAGAGCGCGATCATGTGGCGCAGCACCGGCCAGCGCTCGAACTCGGACTTGGCGAGAAAGCGCACGCGCCGCGGCGACGTGGCGCCGATCACCTGCACGTCGTTCCAGCTCTGATGGTTGCTCGCGAAGAGCACGCCGCCGCTGGTCGGCACCAGGTCGAGCCCCTCGGCCCGCAGCTGGTTGCTCTTCTCGTAGACCGAGGCAAAGACTTTCTTCACCGCGCGGTAGACGCTGTCCGTCGTGCGGTTGAGCATGCGGGTTGCCTTGAGCGCGCTGACCGCACCGCCGAGCGCCAGGTCGGCTGGCTTCAACAGCGCAAACACCAATTTTTCGCGATCCATCTTCGTCCTCATTCCCCGCCATTACGCAGTGCGTCATAGTGCCCGGTTGTTGGCAGGTTGTCCAGCGGCGCAAGAAAAGTGTGCTACATGACAGCCCATGAGCAAGGTCCATCTCGTTGCCGCACGCGCCAGCGACCCGGCCGACCAGACATTGGCGCGCGTGCGCGCGCTGTGGCAGGCAGCCGGCTTCGATCAGGTCGTCAGCAAGGGTGACCTGACCGCCATCAAGCTCCACGTCGGCGAGCCCGGCACCACGACCTACGTCTCGCCCGATATCGCGGCCGCGCTGGTGCGCTGTTGCCTCGAAGCTGGAGCCAAGCCGTTTTTGACCGATAGCGCGGTGCTCTACCGCGGCGAGCGCGACAATGCGGTCGACCACGCGCGAGTCGCGGTCGAGCACGGTTTCAGCATCGATCGCGTGGGTGCTCCGTTTGTGCCAGCGGACGGCCTGATCGGCGCCGACGAGATCGAGGTGCGGGTCGACGGCAAGTACTTCGCGAAGGTAGCGATCGCCTCGGCCATCCTGCAGGCGCGTTCGCTCATCGTGCTCACTCACGCCACCGGTCACCTCGGCACCGGCTACGGCGGAGCGCTCAAGAACCTGGGCATGGGCTGCGCATCGCGCAAGGGCAAGCTGCGGCAGCACCATGGCCAGCAGCCGACCATCAACCCCGACCTCTGCACCGCTTGCGGCACCTGCGCCGAATGGTGTCCTTCCGACGCCATCACGGTCGATAAAGCCGCCCACATCGATGACGGCACGTGTATCGGCTGCGGCGAGTGCATTGCGGTCTGCCGCGACGGCGCGGTCGAGCACGAGTGGGGCATCATGGGCGTCGAACTCCAGGAGCGCGTGGTCGAGCATGCGGCTGCCGTCGTTCGCAGCAAGCCTGGCAAGATCGCATACCTGACCGTGGCCGAGCAGATCACCAAAGACTGCGATTGCATGGGCCGGCAGCAGCGCCCGCTGCTGGACGACATCGGTTTGCTTGCGGCACGCGATCCGGTGGCGATCGAGCAAGCCGTGCTCGACCTGGTCCGTGCCCGCACTGGCCGCACACTGGAGGCGATGTCCTACCCGCGCCAGGATGGCAGCGCGCAGATCCGCTATGCCAAGGGGATGGGGCTAGGCGACAGTGAGGTCGAGCTGGTTGAATTGAGCGCCTAACAGCCTGGAGTCAGCTCGACCAGCAGCTCATTGTCGTCACTGCAAAACTCGACCTGGCGTTCGCCAAACTGTCCGGCGTTGCGCTGTTCGTCAATGTCCTTGATGAAGAGGATGCAAGGTTCGTCGTAAGGGACGTAGAAGTAGCCGTCGCGCGCCGAATAGGTCTTCGAGTGTTCCTTGTATTCGACGTCGCAATCGCAGTCGCAGTGACCACAATCGCAGTCGTCGTCGCAGTCGCGCTTTTCCACCATGCACTGGATCTCGATGCCGACCAGACCCTGGCCCGTGATTGCGTCGACCACACGCCCGGTCTTGGAAAAATGGAACGGCACCGCGTCTTCGCAGCCCGCGCCCAGGAGAACGACAGCGAGCACTCCGCATCCGACCAGTCTGCTCTTCATCGCTGCATCCTCCTCTTGCCATTGAATGTTGATTTGGCTTCCGCAAACCACACCGGTCCGGTCCCCAAAAAAGCATTGGGCCGGATGCGATCGTTCCGTCAGAAAAAGCGAGGGGGGGGTGGTCAGCCGCTCATCAGCTCGGTCAGCACATCGCGCAGTGCTTCAAATCCCTGGGTTGAAGATGGCGCCTCGCCACGTTTTTTTGGCTTTAGCGCCTCGTTGCCGTAGAGCGCGGCCGCAGCCGTTTCGTCAGCGCCAGACCAGGTCAGCGCGTCGATCAGGGCGCGCACCACATCGCCGTGCTTGAGCTCGCAGCTGGTCTTCTTCTTGATGTCGCCGATCAATCGATCGAGGTAGCTGAGCTGCCGTTTGCTCAGCACCACCGAGACAGGCGAGTCCTCGTCACTGGCGCTAAACACGTTGAGCCGCATTGTCTGCTGCTGGTCGAGATCAGACTTCTTGCTGTCCTTGCCTGCCATGGCGTTCTCCTCGGCCGCAGGTCGAACCTGCGCAATCACCGTACCCTTCTAGAAAACCGCTGGTCGGCTCCAAACGCAAGTTACTGACATCAAGGATCGACGTAGACCGGCACACTGACGGCCAGGCGACCGGCCAGCAGCACCTCGGCCTCGATCAGACTGATTGCGGCCAGTGGGCGCCGCGGCAACAGCAGAGGCAGGCTCTTGTCGCCCGAGCGCGAGCGCTTTGGATCGGTGGTCGCCCCAGGTGTCGGGTCGGCCGCGAACCAACCGGCATCGACCCGAAAGGTCTCGGGAACGCCGCCCGCGGCTGGATAGACCTGGTAGTTCACCGAGGTCACCAGCGCGCGCAGCACGTCAGGATAGCTGATGCGCAGGCTCAGCCCTCCGCGCGCTGGCTCGGCCACGCCGGTGATGGTGCCCGGGAGGTATGCGACCCGGAGCCTCGGATCCTGCCGCGGCAATGACACCTGCACCGCCATCCTCGCCGTGGACGCGTCGATCAGGGTGACCTCGGCCTCGACCACGACCGTTTCGGCAACCGGCCGTGGCCCGACCGGCAGATCGAACAGGTAGCGCTGGTCGTCGTCGGCATTGTCCGGCTTTTGCCAAGCGCCGCCTGCGAGCCGGTAGCGCACGCTCGTGAATTGGGCCGGTGGCAGGCGCCCCTGGACGAGATGCACCTCGATCGAGCGCTCGAGCTGGTAGGAGAGCACGCGGGCATCGAGCGCTGCTGGCCACTTCGGATGCAGGTCGAGCATCAGCTCGGCCCGGATCCGCCGGGCTTCGCGCTCGACCCCATTCACCGCGTTGCGTAGCGGACCGGTCCGGCTGATTGGCTGGAACCGCAGGTGGGTATGGTGGTGGTGATACTTCTGCCAGCCGTCCCAGCGATCGAAGGTGCAGATCGCCTCGAGACCGCGGAGGTCGATCGGTTTTGCACCGTGCGTGGCCGCCAGCGACCACTCCTGCAACTTCTGCCGGACCAAACGGAAGACCGCCTCGTCGACACCGATCTCATCGAGCAACTGCCCGGCAAACCGCTCTCGATGCAGCTTGAGCAACTCGAGAAAGAAAACACTCTGCCGCTCCACGTCGAGCCGATTCGCGGCGCCGATGCAGCGGTTGAGGTCGCGCGGCTGGCTGCTGCCATAGCGCTGGGCCTGTTCGTAGTGGTCGGTGCAAGCCGCCAGATCCTCGGCCAGCAGCTGCCCCTTGACGCTGGTCAGATAGTAGCCGACGTCGAGATTGACGCCTCCGTCGTGCGAACCTCCGGGGTGACGACCGCGCGGTGGCTGCCGCAGCCGATGCTCGGCGCTCGGCGACGGATCGAAGTCGATCGGGGTGTCGCCGTTTTCTGCCGACTGGTCGAACAGGGCGGCGGGCAGCGCGCCGGCACCAAGTTCCTGGACCGTGCGCCGGGCGGCGATCTCGACCACGGCCAGCGGCACGCTTTGCGCCCAGCGAAACATCGGCTCGCCGTCCGCCCCGCCCTCCTGGTCGTGTGGCAGCACGCGAAAACCTGCGCCCGGCGCCAGCGGCTGGTCCAGATGGTAGAACAGATTGGGCACGCCCTGCTGGTACCTGTCGCGGCCATCGTTTGCCAGGCCGCGCTGGGCGGGAGCCACCAGCGCCAGTGGGCCGACGATCCACAACAACGACAAGGCAGAATGCAAGTGACGTCTCATGCCGGCCTCCTGTACGAGCAGCGCGTGGACAGTGCTACCATGACGCGCGCGGTTTGCGTACCCGAAGCCGGTTGCGCGTGGACGCAACGCAGGAGGCTCCCATGATCGAGGCATTGCTCAGCGATGACGATCGCGCGTTACGCGACGAGGTGCGGCGATTCGTCGCCAGCGAAGTTCCCGCCGAGCTGGTGCGCGACATGGATGCGGACAAGGTCCACTACCCGCGCGAATACGTTGCGGCTCTGGGCCGACACAACCTGCTCGGCTTGCGCTTCCCGCGCGAATGGGGTGGTCGCGGCCTGGGCTGGACCAGCGAGATCGTCGCACTCGAGGAAATCGGCGTGCTCGGCGCCTCGCTCGCCTGTCTCTACAGTTTGCCGTCGATCGTGGGCGAGGCGCTTTGGCGATTTGGCGACGACAAACAACGCGCGCGCTACCTGCGGCCGATGCTGGCCGGCGAGAAAACCTGCGCTGAGGCGCTGACCGAGCCGCGCGGCGGATCCGATTTCTTCGGCGCCACCTGCCGTGCCGTGCGCGACGGTGACGGCTATCTGCTGTCGGGCCAGAAACGCTTTGTCGTCGGTGCCGAGGGTGCCGACTTCTTTCTGGTCTACGCGCGCAGCGGCGACGACGCGGATCCGCACCGGCGCATCTCGCTGTTCCTGGTCGACCGCGGACCTGGCGTCACGGTCGAGCACCTGTACGGGTTGATGGGGACGCGCGGCGGCGGCGCCGGCCGCATCGTGTTCCGCGACGTGCGGGTGCCGCTGGCCAACCGGGTCGGTGACGAGGGCGCCGGCGGCGACATCTTCAATCGCATGATGATCCCCGAGCGCATGACCAGCGCAGCCGGAGTCTGCGGCACCGCGCGCGCTGCACTTGAGGTGGCCGCCAGGTACACCACCAAGCGCAAGGCGTTTGGCAAGACCATCGACCGCTTCGAGGGCGTCAGCTTTCGCATCGCCGACGCCATCGCTGCGCTGGATGCGGCGCGCGCCCTGACCTACGCCGCCGCCCGCACCGTCGACGCCGACCGCGACGCGCGTCGGCTGGTCAGCGAGGCCAAGAAGGTCGCCACCGAAAACGCCTGGGCCGTCGTGAACAACGCCATGCAGGTGATGGGTGGCATCGGCTACACCGACGTCTTCCCGATCGAGCGGTTGCTGCGCGATACCCGACTGTCGATGATCTGGACCGGCACCAACGAGATCATGAACCTGTTGATCCAGCACGAGTACTACGCCGAGCTGGGCGCCGATCGCGGGCGTAAGCGCGACGTCGAGCGCGACGCCGCCCACGGCGACCTGGTCGACGAGAAAATCTACGAGTAGCGCTGCGGTGCTGCTTGGGTGAAGAAAACTAATCGCGCGGCGGTTTGGGCGGGACGTCCGCATCCTCGCGTTCGGTCGTCTCGTCGCGCTTGAGCACAGCGCGCTCGTCGCGTCGGCGCACCCACTGACGCTGGGCGACCGGCAGCGCAGGCCGGATTCCGCCAGGCGCCGCCGGCTCGACGGGCGACGGCGCGGTCGCCGCCGGTCGTATCGGCGGCGCTGCGGCCGGTGGTGCGACCACTTGGGCGGCGGGTATCGCTGGACGGCTGGGGGTCGGCGCCGGCCGCTCCTCCGGCATGGCCGCGGCAGGTCGATGGCTCTCGTCGACATGGGGCGTGCCCGGCAGCGTGGGCTTGACGGGCGCGCTGGCCACCGGCGGTCGGACGCTGGCTGGTTCACCCAGGATGTCGCCGATGTCGACTCCGGGCAGTGACTCCGCACGCCGGGTTCGCGTGAATCGGACTGTCGGCTTGTTGCCGATCGGGATCTGTAGCTGCTCGCCAGCTACCGGTTCGGCGGTCTTTGCAACCCGTTGCGCATTGGCAGCGGTGGCCACCGGCGGCGCCTCCAGGGCTGCAGTTCTGGCGTCGCTGACGTCGTCGAAATCGATGATCAAGCTCTCGTACGCTGGCACCGGCGCGAAGTCGCTCCGCAACGGCTGCGGGGGATTGGACTCGTCGACCTCGATGTCGATCTCGGTTGGCAGTGCATGAAAATGCTGCGCATTGTCGACCACGCTTGAACGGATTGGCGACGCGGCGACCGCTGGCGGAGGCACCGGCGGCGCCGGTTGCGACGTCGTGCGCGCCACTGGCGCGATCGGCGCTGGTGCCGCGAGCGGTGTTGGCATCGTGGACAAGAAGCCAGCTGGCGTTCCGATCACAACGTGTGGCACCGAGTCGGTGACGATCGGAATGTCGTCGCCAACCTCGACCAAATCGGCCTCATCGATGTCCGGCAGATCGGCGTCCGCAGGTGTGATCGGCGGACGCGGCGACAGTGGAGCCAACTTGGCGGCGACCCCAAACGCGGTGGTCGGGATCGCCATCAGCGGCCGCGGCGACGCCATGAGTGGCGACGCTGGTGGCGCCGGCGGCGGCGCAGCGATCGGTTCGTCGGTCGGTGCTTGCGGCGCACCAGTGACTCGCGTCGGCTCGTCGTCGCTCGGCATCGAGCCAGTCGCGTCGGCCATCAGTTGCCGGCTGCTGTCGAGGTCGACTCCGATCTCTTCAGGCTCCTCGAAGGTGACCAGCTGCGGCGGCCGGCTCGCCGGGTCAACGTGGCCCGACGCGGCGGGCGCAGCCGGCACCGGTGCCAATGCTCGCGGCGTCGGAACCGTCACTTCGGGCGCGGCCGGGGCAGTGGCAACATCGCTCATCAACTCGACGACATCGAGCAAGTCGCCCAGGCGAGCCAGCCGCATCCGATCGTGACCTTGGGTTTGCGGTGCATCGTCTTCAAACTCGGTGAGCGCGCGATTCTTGAGATCGCCCTCCTTGGTCGAGGTGAAGGCCGCTGTGTCACCGACCAGCTGCTTGACCACGACCGAGACCGAATGGTTGGCCGGGTCGTCGTCCCCGCCAAAGGTGGTCGGCGCCGGCCCACCGAGAAACAGGTGCTCGAGAAACGCCGCCAGCGGCTCGCGCGCAGCGCGCGGATTGATCTTGTGCAACTGCCTGGTCAGCTCGTCTCGAAACTCGGCAGCCGTGGCAAATCGGCGTTCGCGATCGGGGTGCACGGCGCGGGCAAACAGCTGGTCGACCTCGGTCGCAATCCCAGGCGTCCGCTCGCTCGGCATCAGCGGTGCAGGATGGGCCACTTTCTCGAGCAGCGAGAGCGGATTGTCGTCGACGAACCGCTTGGTGCCCGTGACCAGCTCGAACAGCACGATGCCGGCGGAATAGACGTCGGTGCGCTCGTCCAGCCGCTTGCCGCGCGCCTGTTCGGGCGACATGTAACCAAAGTTGCCGAGCAGGACGTTGGCCTGGGTTTCACTGCTGCGCTGGGTCGACTTGGCCAGGCCGAAATCGATGATCTTGACCTCGCCCTCGAACGAGACCAGCACGTTCTGCGGGCTGATGTCGCGGTGGATGAGATTGATGCGGCGGCCTTCGGCGTCGACCTGCTTGTGAGCGTAGGCCATGCCGCTGAGGATCTCGCGGACAATGAAAAGCGCGATGTCGATCGGGATCCGCCGCTTCTTCTCGTGACAGAAGCGCAGAATGCGCCGCAGGTCGAAACCGTCGACGAACTCCGACGCCATGTACAGCTCGTTGCCGATCCGACCGAGGTCGAACACCTGCACCACGTTGGGGTGACACAGCCGCGCACCGAGCTTGGCCTCGTCGATGAAGCGCGTCGTGACGTCGCTGTCGTTGACAAACTTGGTGAGCAGCTTTTTCAGCGCATAGTACTTTTGAAAGCCGGCCAGTCCGGTCGCGCGGGCGAGGAAGATCTCGCCCATGCCCCCGCGCGCCAGCAGCTTGAGCAGGGTGTAGGGGCCAAAGGTGCGCGGCAGGGTTTCGCCGGTCATCTCCCGCCCCCGTCGACCGCTGCCGTCTGACTCACCAGGAACAACACGACCGGGTCGGCGCGACCGCGCAATGCGTGCGGGCCGAGTGCGACCACCTGCCAGCCCGCGGCGTCGCCCAGCGCGTCGCGTACCGAACTGGTGCACAGCACCTGAGCCTGCTGCGCCAGCTCGGCCACCCGGGTCGCGCTGCGCACGGCGGTGCCGACCGCCGCATAGACGTGCCGGGATTCGTCTCCAAAAAGACCGGCGACAACCGATCCGCAGTCGATACCGACGCGGATCCACAGGGCCACCCGGCCGTCGGCGAGATCGGCACTGGTCATGCGCGCCAGGGCCAGCGCCGCCCGCGCTGCCCGCGGCGCGGCCGACCTCAAGTCGCCCGCGAACTGAATGAGTGCGCCGTTGCCAGAGGTGGTCTCGACCGTCCCGTGCTGCGTTTGCGCTGCACGAAATACCGCCTGCTGAAAGCGGCCGAGCACCAGCGACACCAGCGACGTCGGTGCGGTGGGCAACAGTTCGTCAAATCCAACCAGCTCGGCGAACACCAGTGCGCCGTCCTCGCGCTCGCATGGCGCACCGGTCGGCGCGCTGCCGGTCGCCAGTTGCAGCAGCCGTGCGGCCATGCGCGTCGGCAGTGTGCGCTGCAACAGGCTCTGTAGCTCGTCACTGCGCACGCTCGATGCGGCGGTGACGGGCGCAGCCATGCGACCGGCCAGCAAGTGCGCGACCGCGGTCACCGTCTCGACCTCGCGGTCGGTGAAACCGGCGTCGGCAAACGGCCGGGTCAGGTAGATGCAGCCGATCGCGCGCTCGCCGGTGAGCAGCGGCACGCACATCACCGCCCCGACCCCATCCAGGTCCCACAGGCCGGAGGTCAGCGACGCGTCGGCCGCGGTGTCGCGCGAGAACAGCGCACGTCCCTCGGCCACCACCTTGCGCGCGACTGGCCAGCTGATCGCGGTCTCGGTCTCGCGCGACGCCAGACCATCGCGCAGCGTCGCCTTTGCCTCGAGCTGACCTTTGCTGTCGGCCACCAGCAGGACCGCCGTGGTCGCCTGGGTCAACTCGCGTACCAGTTCGAGCACGTCGCGGAAAAACTCTTCGCTGCTGGTGGTGCGCCCGAACCGCTCGCTGACGCGGTACAGGATCGCCAGGTTGCGCACCATCGGATCGCCGGCATCCAGCGCCTGCTGCATGCCCTGCTGCTGCAGATCGTCGAGCGATTGCGCCACCTCGACCGGCCGTGGTGCGCGCACCAGCTGCGAATCGAGGTCGCGCGCGACCTCGTCGGCATCGCTCTTGCTCACCACCAGCTTGCGCGTGCCGAGATAGACGATGTCGCCGGCCACGATCTCGCTGGTTCGCACCTTGAGACCGTTGACGAAGATTCCGTTGTGGCTGTCCAGGTCGTAGATCTCGAGTTTTTCGCCCGCCAGCACGAACTTGGCATGACGGCGCGACACGAAAGGCGCCTCGACTCGCACGTCACAATTCGCCGAGCGTCCGACCAGGCTGATACCACTGCGCAGCAGGACATCCTGCAACGGGCCGCGACTGTCCTCGACGGTGATCTTGAACGGCATCGCACCGATTCCTGGGCCCAGATTCAAGCACACGGCCGCAGGGGACGCCAGGGGGGACTGCTCCGGCGCCGATCGGAGCAGCGAGTCAGCCGCGCAAGTTGAGCGCTGCCGGCAACAGCTCGAAGCTTGCCGGCAGTCGACCCGGCTGCTCACCGTCGACGTCGAGCAAAATCTCGTCGCCGCGCACCGGCCGTGCGACGACTCGCGTGGCTCGCGCCTCCGAAACCCCGCGCATGGCCAGGTGCGCACCCCGGTAGACCTTAGAGGCGTTGATCAAAAATGCCAGCGGCCGCCAGCCCCAGACGCGCACGACGTCGAACAGTGCGTCGTCGACCGCCGCGTGCGGTGCGATCTGCATGCCGCCGCCAAAGAACTGGCCGTTGGCGACCGCGCACAGGGTCAGCTCGATCGTGGCCGCAGCGGCGCCGTCGAGGCCGATCTCGACCGGGCAGTTGTGGTACCTGAAGATCGCGCGCGCCGTCTCCAGCGCATAGGCGACGCGGCCGCCCGATCGGCGCGAGTTGACCGCGCGCACCACCAGCCCCGACACGCCGAAGCTGGCGATGTTGATGAAGATGCGCTGCCGCTCGTGCCCCGAGTGATCGACGAAGGTGACGCGTCCGACGTCGACGCGGCGGGCTGCGCTGCGCGCGATCGCATCGATGCGCGCTGCCAGATCCCCGCGCATGCCCAGCCCGCGCCCGAGATCGGATCCAGTGCCCGAGCTGATGAAGGCAAACGCCGCAGGGGTCGCGATCGGTGTCATCGTGTCGTCGAAGAAACCGTTGACCACCTCATTGTTGGTGCCGTCGCCGCCGATCGCGACCACCAGCTCGGCCCCACCGCGCAACGCGTCGCGTGTCAGCGCCGTGGCGTGGCCCTGGCCGCTGGTCAACTGCGCTTGCAGCGATGGCCAGACCGCGCGCAACGCCTGCTCCATGGCCGGCCACTCGCGACCGGTGGCGCCCAGCTTGGACCGCGGATTGACGATGACCGTGACTCGCTGTTCCATCGCTCAGCCTCCAGCCGGTGCCGCTCGCGTCGCCAGCTGCACACCTGCCACCAGTTCAACCACGTCGAGCACCAGCGCACCAGCCCGATGCAACTCGACCTCGGCCTGTGGACAGGCGGTGACCACGCCCGTGGCTGCCGCCGGCCGGCTGAGCCAGCGCCGGCGCGCCGCCGCCTGAGCACCGGCTGGATTGCTGTGGGGGTACAGTCCACCGCCGCCGACGCATTCGGCGTGCTCGCGGTTCCAGGCGAACTCGAGCGGCGGCTCGCCCAGCACGCGCTCGATCACACGACGCGGCGCGCTGTAGACACCCAGGCGCCGGCCGAGAAAGCACGGATCGTGGTAGGCCAGCGTCGGCCCCGGCCGTTGCGGGATGCGATCGAGCCGCAGCGCGAGCTCCTCGATGACGGTGGTGATGCGCGGCCGCACGCGATGGCCGCGATGGGGATACACGACGCTCAACAGATAGGCGTCCTCGGGTGCCAGGCAGACCACGGTCTCGTGCTGCGCCAGCGCGGCGCACAGTTTTTGTGCGTGGCGGTCGAAGCGGCCGTGCAGACCCGCCCACAGCAGGTGCGCGCCTGCATCGGTCGTCGCCAGCGGTCGGGCCAGCGGTCCGGCCTGGACGCCGACGTCGTGCAGCACCCGCTGCGCCAGCGCGGCCAGGCCCGGGCGCCCGAACAGCGCAGCAGACCCGACCAGCAGCACAGCGGGCCCGACGGCCCCGGTCACCTCGTTGTGGTAGGCTGCAGCGGCGCCATCGACGAGCTGACCGTCGCGGTCGAACCGATCGGCGAGCACCACCGCGCGCGGCGAGGCGCCCGCCGCGTACGCTTCGCGCCGCATCTCGAACAGCGCCGACCCGGCGTCGACCGCATGCTCGCAGAACGCCGTGCAGGCGCCGCAACCGGTACAGGCATCGAAGACACGGGCGACCTCGCTGTCGATGGCAGCGCCATGTTCGACGCAGCGATACGCCAGCCACATCTTGCCCCAGGTGGTGACGGTCTCGCGCGCCTCGGCCAGGCCGACCGGGCAGACCGCGCGGCACATCTTGGGGCAGTACGCGCACAGCGCCATCTCGTGGCCGTGGTCCACGGAGTGCTTGCTCATGGCAGCGCCTCGGCCTGTGGCAGCAGCTGCGCCAGGGCTTGTGCGAGGCCGCTGGCCGCGGGCGCTGGCGGCAGCGGCGCGCCAGACAACTGGTCCCGGTCGACGACGACAGCACAACCGCCCCAGGGCGCCAATGCCAGCCGTGCCGCGTGTTTGCTGGCAGCGCTCCAGGCGATCAGTGCGGCGAGCAGCGCCCGCTCATCGACGTCGTACCAACTGCGGCAGACCAGCACGCGACCGGGTGCAAACACCGAGGACGTCGACGGTGCCGTCGTCGGCGCGCGCCGCACCCGCTGCTGGGCGGTCAGGTCATCGATCCGGGCCTGCCAGACTGGCAGCGCCAGCTCGTCTCCGGCGTGGGTCAGCTCGAGTACGGCCGCACCGTGCGCAACCACGATCTCGACCACCGCGGCGCCGCGCTCGACCAGCGCGCGACCGGCGTGCAGCAGCAGTGCGGGCTCCTCGGCCAGCAGCCGCTGCTGCACCGGGGCCGCGCACGGCCGGGCGTCGAGCCAGACCTCCTCGACCGCTACGCCCGCGATCCCGCGGCCGAGCACGAACGAGTTGGCGTCCGGTCCGGTGGCCGAGCGAGGCGTGAGCGGCGTACTCCAGCGCACGCCGCGGTGACGACCGACCACCGCGCACAGCCGCGCCACGATGCGCGGATCCTGCTGCGCCAGCGCGTCGGCGAGCGTCAGTTCACCAAAGCTTTCGCGCTGGCCACCGATCTCGAGTGCCACCTCGGCCAGACGATCTGCCAGCGTTGCCAGCCGCAGCGTCACTGGAGCCCGCAACAGGCCGCTGCTCGGATCGAGGACAAAATCGCCCAGCGGTCGCAAGCCGGTCTCGATCGGATCGACGGCGGGGGCCGGTTGCGGCGGCGACGCCGCAGTTCCGATCGTCTTGCCGAGGCCAAGCACACCCGGGTTGAGCACCTGGTCGGGATCGAGCGCGCGCTTGAGGGTGCGGCGCAGCTCACGGCCGACCGGGCCAGCTGCCTGATCCAGCCACGGCGCCTTGAGCCGCCCCACGCCGTGATGATGGCTGATCGCCGCGCCCACGCGCTGTGCCGTGTCGAGGCCGGCGCGCCAGGCCGCCAGGTGGTTGGCGGACGCCTCGTCCAGGGTGTCGCCGTTGCCGACGAAGGTGAAGTAGATCGAGCAGCCATCGTGGTAGGCGTGAGAAAAATGGGCCAGGCATAGCGCGTGCCGTTGCACCGCCGTACGCACTTCGCGGTACAGCGCTAGCAATTGCGACCAGCGCACCGCGACCTCGAAGGTGTCGGCCCAGAAGCCGGTGTCGACGATCGTGCTCATCTTGTACGAGACCGCGTACCGATGGGCCAGCCAGTGATGGCCGGGCGCGGATCCGAGATCGCTGCCGCCCGCACTCGTCACCACCTGGCGAGCGCTGCCCAGCGCCGCGTGCACCTCGGCGGCGCCGCCTTCAAAGCCGTAGACCAACCGGCAGCGCTGCAGCCGTCTCACCAGCTGTCCGCCCAGGCGCGGCCAGGCTCCAAAGCCCAGGCTGGCCAGACGCCGCTGCGCCGATCGCCAGGTGTCCTCGACCAGCCGCTCCATGGCTGGCAACTCGATGCGCTGGCCGAGCGCGCTGCGCGGGCGGTGAGCCTCGGACCGCAAGTCGCCGGTATTGTCGGCCCCGCGAATCCGCTCGAGGCCGGCGCAGCCAATCGCGCCGGGCTCGACGTCCGGTGGTTGATCCTGGTCAAAACCACTGGCGTGGCCAGAGAGCAGCGTGTCGACCGGATCGTACAGACGCAGGATTGCCGGCGTCAGACCATGGCGCAGCATCTCGTGCATGGCGTCCACGGCGCTGGCGACGTCGGCAAACTCGGCTCCGCGCAGCGCCCGGTGCGAGGGCAACGCGTGAACGCGGAGCGCCGCGCGCGTGATGATCAGCAGCGCACCCTCGCTGCCGACGAGCAGGCCCAGCACGTCCAGATCATCCGCGCCCCGGCCAACGCGTTGCTGCGCACCGGTGCCGTCGACGCCTTCGATCCAGACCACCATGTCCTCGATCTTGCCGTAGCGAGACGAGAGTTGACCGGCCGACCGGGTAGCGACCCAGCCGCCGACGGTCGAGCAATAGATGGACGACGGGAAGTGGCCGAGCGAAAAACCGCGCTCGTTGAGCCAGCGTTCGAGTTGCTCGCCCACGACACCGGCGTCGACGATGCAGATCTGGCGCTCGCGGTCGAGTTCGATGCTGGCCAGCCGCTTGAGGTCGACCATGACCGTGTGGTCGCCGCCCGCGATGCCGCTGACCACGCCCGAGCCCGCGCCAAACGGCACCAGTGCCAGGCCATGCTGGCGGGCCAGCCGGACCAGCGCCACCACATCGGCGACGCGCTCTGGCCAAACCACGACGGCCGGCTTGTCCAGCTCGGCGCCCGCGCGAACCCGGATCAGGCTCTGGATCGAGAGGTCACGGGCGTAAGCCCAGCGATCGACCTCGCTGCACGAGACCTGTGCTGCCGACAGCTCGTTCGTCAGCAACGCGGCCAGCGTGGAGCCACCCTTGGACACTCTCTTCTCCTCGGTCTCTCGTGGCGATCGCCCACAAACGTGAGGCGAAACTTGAGTTCTCTATCGCTACTTTTCCCGAGAAGCAATTTCATCCGACAGCAATCTCTGCGCCACTACATAAGAATTTGCCACCTTCGCATGGCACGAAAGCCGCGGCCCTTGACGAGCGCACGCAACAGGTTGTAACTACCAGCGTTCAATTAGGGTGTGTTCGCCACACCCGTTGCTGCCGGGGGGGTAGCATGCGCGTGCTCATCGCCGAAGACGACGCCCAGTCGCGTGAGTTGCTGGAGCTTTTCTCGCGCGGCGCGGATTACCAGCTGGTCTTCGCCGAGGACGGCGGCCGCGCCATCGAGCTGTTCAAGACCCAGGGCGCCGACGTCGTGGTCACCGACATCCGGATGCCGGTCGCCGATGGCGAAGCGGTGCTCAAGGCGGTCCTGGACGAAAAGCCCGGCGTGCCGGTCCTGATCATGACCGCCCACGGTTCGATCGAGGACGCGGTGCGGCTGTTGCGCAGCGGCGCGGCCGACTACATCACCAAGCCGATCACGAAGGAGGTGTTCAACCACCGGGTCGAGCGCGCGCTCGAATCGGTGCGGTTGAACGAGGAGATCCTGCGGCTGCGCGCCGAGAGCCTGAAAGTGGCCTCGCAGGAGATCATCGGCGCCTCGCTGCAGATGGCCAAGGTTCTGGCCAGGCTGCCGCTGACCGCGCAGACCGACGCTGCAGTCATCATCTACGGCGAGTCCGGCACTGGCAAGGAGCTGATCGCGGCCACCCTGCACCGGATGTCCAAGCGCGCCAAGCAACCGTTCGTCACGGTCAACTGTGGCGCCCTGCCCGACACCCTGCTCGAGTCCGAGCTGTTCGGCTACAAGCGCGGCGCGTTCACCGATGCCCATCGCGATACGCCCGGCCTGGTCGAAGAGGCCAATGGCGGGACCTTGTTTCTGGACGAGATCGGCGACCTGAGCCTGGGCGTGCAGGTCAAGCTGCTGCGTTTTTTGCAGAGCAAGGAATACAAGCCGCTGGGCAGCCCGCACGTGCGGCACGCCGACCTGCGTATCGTCACCGCCACCAATCGCGAACTGCGCACGATGGTGCAGCAGGGCACGTTTCGCGAGGACCTGTACTACCGGCTCAATATCGTTCCAATCCAGTTGCCCGCACTGCGCGAACGACCGGCCGACATCCCGCTGCTGGCCAACCACTTTCTGCGCCACTTTCGCAGCGAGTTCGAAAAGCCAGCCGAGTCGTTCTCGGCCGAGGCGATGCAGCGGTTGGTCGCCTACGGCTGGCCGGGCAATGTGCGCGAACTCGAGAACAAGGTTCAGCAGGCCGTGGTCATGGCGCAAAAGCGGGTGATCGAGGTGACTGACCTGATGTTCGAGGACGAGGTCACGGTGCTTGACATCTCGTCGCCGAGCACCTTCAAGGCCGAGAAGCGGCGGCTCGTCAACGAGTTCGAGATGCGGTATGTCGGCCGCGTGCTAGAGATGTATACAGGCAACATATCGGCCGCTGCGCGCCACGCCGGAATGGACCGAAAGAACCTGTGGTCGATCATGCGTAAACACGGTATCAACGCGCCCCGCGGCAAGAACAACGGTCACGCCGACGACGCGTCGATGACCTGAACCGCATCGGGTGCAGCATGGAAACTCCGGACCCCACATATTTCTGCTGGCACTGCAGCAACGAGCTCGTCTTCGAGGTGAAGATGGGCCAGCGCGACGACTGTCCGCACTGCGCCAGCGATCTGCACTGTTGCAAGAACTGCCAGCTCTACGATCCGGGCGCGCACAACAGCTGCCGCGAACCGACCAGCGACTACGTGCCGGACAAGGAGAAGTTCAACTTCTGCGGCTGGTTCAAGTTCATCGTTGGACCGCGCGAAGGCGCGGGCAAGGTCGACGACGCCAAGGCCAAGCTCGAGGCGCTGTTCAAGCGAAAATGAGCGGCACCCAGAACGCGCTGTAGGAGCAGGCAAACGCGACCCCGCGTTCGCTGACCGCCAGGCTCGACGGCGCGCAGAACGCCGCCACGTTCTCGGCGACGCCACCGGTGCGCGCGATGCGGAACACTCCACCCGCCCCGGTGTAATAGAGCTGGTCGCCCTGCAGCGCGATCAACGACAGATCCTCGACGTCACCGATCAACACCGTCGCCTGGTTCGTGCTCAGGTTGTAGCGCGTGACCGTGCCACGCACGTCGCCCCCACCGTAGACCACGACCGAGGTGAAAAAGACCTCGTCGCCGTCAAGCACCAGTGCCTTGCCGCCGGTCACATTGGTGACCACCGCGAACGAGTCGAGGTCGCTGATGGTGCCCCGCGCGATGCCGCCCTGGTGCAGCGTGGCCAGCTGGTCAGCTTGCAGCGAGAAGTTCAGCACCGGACCGCCGCAGCCGAGGCAGGTCGCGACCGTCTCGTCGGCGTTGGTCGCATCGGCGGCGCTGGTGCGCCAGATCTGATCGAAACCGGCCTGCGCGAAGTAGACCCAGCCATCGGCAAAACGGATGTGGCGCGGTCCGGTGATGCTGTACTTCAGCGCCAGCACGTCGTTGGGGTTGCCACCGGGCGTGATCGGCAAGCGCAGGATGCGGCCGCGGTGCTCGCCACCGCCAGCCGAGTCGGCGACGTAGACATAGCCGAAGGCGACATCGATGGCGCTGCCCTCGGCCTCGATCTCGCCGACCAGATCCCAGCTCACGTTGCTCGACGTGTCGAACCGATGCACGTGCAGGCGCGGGTAGTGGTACATCTCGGTCCAGCTCTTCTCCATCACGTAGACCTGATCCGCGCTGACTGCGACGCCGCCGATTGCGCCATTGGCGCTGGTGAACAGTGTGCGCACGGTGCCGATCACGGGCGGCACACCGCCGTCGGTGCTGCTATCGGGCTCGCAGGCTGTGCCCGCGGCGTCGACCCGGTATCCGTCGTCGCAGTAGCAGTAGCCGTCGATGTTGAGGTGAGCGTTCAACGGACAGCTGCTCGTGCTGCAGTCCGGATCGGGTTGTGCGCAAAAATCGTCGCACAGGCCGTCGCCGTACCACTGATTGGTCACGCAGGCATCGTCGCAGTCGGGGTCGCGCAGCGGACAGAAGGTGTCGCACATCCGGTCGCCGTACCAGCCGCTGTCCGCGCAGATGTCACCGTTCGTGGCCGCGTCGGACTGGCCGCCGCTGTGGTCGCTGCTCGCGGATCCGGCGTCGCGGCCCGGCGGATCGTCGTCCGTCGTCGGAACGCTGGCGCCGTCGGCGGCCGCCCCGCCATCGCGGTCGTCACCCACCACCTCCTCGACACCGTCGACCGGCGTCGGTCCATGCACCGACGGTTGACACGCGACCAGACCTGTCACCGCGCACGCCAACAGCATTGTTCGCAGCATCGCTCGACTCCGCCGGCGACCGCTCGTTGCGGCGGGCGCCAATCTGCATTCGGAGTGGCAGTGCAGCGGGTCGAAAAAAGGTTCGGTCGATCCGGTTCTGACCGAATGAATGCGACTACTCGAAGACGATCACAGGCAGGTCGGTCCAGGACGCGCCGTCCCCGAGCTGTCCGGTCTCGTCGTCGCCCCAGCACCAGAGGGACCGATCAGCGCGCCGGCTGCACGCATGGCGGGAACCGACCTGGACGTCGATCCAGTCGCTGTCGGATGCGACCTGGCCTGGCACGAACCGGTTGCTGTGATCGCCCAGCCCGAGCTGCCCCTGGTCGTTGAGGCCCCAGCACCAGAGGCTGCCCGGCGCCTGGGTCGCGCAGCAGCTGGCCCCGCCGCAGCTCACGAGTTGCCAGCCGGTCGCGCTGCCAACGCGCGACGGCTCGTTGACGCTGGCGGTCGTGCCGGGATCGATCCCGATCTGCCCGCCGTAGTTGTCGCCCCAGCACCAGAGCGCGCCGCTGTTGTCGATGGCGCAACTGAAGGCGCCGCCACAGTCCACCTCGCTCCAGCTGCCGCCAGTCGGATGGTTCACCGTGCCCGGGCTCGAGCGGTCGAGGTTGCTGCCGTTACCGAGCTGGCCATCGTAATTGCGGCCCCAGCACAACAGCGTACCGCTGCGAATGCC
>Ga0315268_10003092_pt1 | contig 18458 bp, 20 predicted proteins | sample C1_top_MG_FD_204535 | JGI IMG/M metagenome (GOLD analysis project Ga0315268, IMG submission 204535) | Sediment microbial communities from Yellowstone Lake, YNP, Wyoming, USA - C1_top | ecosystem: Environmental > Aquatic > Freshwater > Lake > Sediment | place: USA: Wyoming | collected 2017-08-01
AATGGCGTTGGGCAGGACCACATCGAAGGCCGAGATCCGGTCGGTGGCCACTATCAGCAGGTGTTCGCCCAGATCGTAGATGTCGCGCACCTTGCCCTGGGAGACCTTTTTCAGGTCGGGGAAATTGGTCTGGGTGATGGTTTTCATTAGTTGATAATAATGCTTTGATTATTTGTTGTATTTTAATTCTGCGTCCTGGGATTTCTTCTCCACTTCCTTCTTCATCTTCTCCCGCATCTCCTCCAGCTTCTGGGCAATCTCCGGGTATTTCAGCGACAGTATCTGGGCCGCCAGGATGCCCGCGTTCCTTGCTCCGTCAATGGCCACTGTGGCCACCGGAATGCCCGAGGGCATCTGGACCGTGGCGTACAGCGCGTCCACTCCGGCCAGGGCCCCGCTCTTCAGAGGCACGCCGATCACCGGCAGTGTGGTGTGGGCCGCCACCGCCCCGGCCAGATGGGCCGCCAGCCCGGCCCCGGCGATGATGCATTCAAAACCGCTGCTGCGGGCATTCTTGGCGAACTCGGCCACTTTCTCCGGAACCCGGTGGGCCGAGAGGATCTTGACCTGGGGGGTTATTCCGAATTCCTTCAGGGCCTCAATGGCCTTCTCCATCACCGGCAGGTCGCTGTCGGAACCCATCAGAACCGCTACCTTGGGATTGGGCATATTATGGTCTCCTCGTAGGTGGGGGCAATACATGAATTGCCCTCACTTGTTATCTGTTCCCGTTAGGATGCGGACTGCCTCGTCCCTACGTAATTGACATGATCTTGTACTTGATGGTCCCGGACGGGACCTTGATCTCGGCGATCTCGCCCTTCTTTTTCCCCAGCAGGCCTTTGCCGATAGGACTTTCCACCGAGATCTTGCCGGCATCGAAATCGGCTTCGTGCGGTCCCACCAGGGTGTAGGTCTCCTGGCTGTTGTCCGAAAGGTCCTTGACGATGACCGAACGGCCGAACACCGCCACCCCCTGGGCCAGCTGGCTTTCGTCAATCACATCGGCCTGGACCAGGTCCTCCTGCAGCTTGCGGATCCGGGATTCGATCAGCCCCTGTTTGTCCTTGGCCGAATGGTATTCGGCGTTCTCCGAAAGGTCTCCCAGACTGCGGGCGTGGGCCAGGGCGGCCGAAATGGCGGGCCTCTCCACTTTTACCAGATGTTCCAGCTCGGCCTTGATCTTGGCCAGCCCTTCCTTGGTCAGCACCACTCTGCTCATAATCGCCGTTATAAATTAGAGGTTTATATTTTCTTTCCCATGATCTCCAGCGCCTCGCCGGCCAGGAACAGCGAACCCGTAACCAGCACCAGGTCCTGGGCTGTGGCCAGCTCCCTGGCCCGTTCCAGCGCCTGGCTGAGAGTCTCGGTCTCGATCACCGGCACCGCGAATTTTTTGGCCTCTTTCTTGATGGCCTCTGGTAGAGCCGCCCGGGAATGCTTGGCCTTGGTTATGACCAGCACCCGGCTTTGGGGCACCAGGTTGGAGACGATCCCTGCGATGTCCTTGTTGGCCGATATCCCCAGCACCAGTATCCGGGGCCTTTCGGGATACAGCGTCTCCACCGCCTTTTTGAGCCGGTAGGCCGAATAATCGTTATGGGCTCCGTCCAGCATGATCAACGGATGTTTGGATACCGTCTGCATCCGGCCCGGCCAGTGGACATCCTTGAACCCCTTGCGGATGGCGGCATCCCCCACCTGCTGGTTGCGGAACTGCAGGGACCTTAAGGCGGCAAAGGCCGCCGCCGCGTTCTCGGCCTGAAAATCGCCGGACAGCCCCAGCTCCACCCCGGTCATCTTGCCGAAGGTGCCGGCCAGGTCCAGGATCAGATGCTCCGGGTCCTGCTCCGATATCTTAAAGACCACGTCCTTGCCCACCTGAAACAGACGGGTGTTTAGATCACGGCACTTGTTCAGGATCACCTTCAGCGCTTCGGCCCCCTGGGGAGCGGTGACCACCAAACCGTCCTGCCTGATGATCCCGGCCTTTTCCGAGGCGATCTCCTTGAGGCTTTCCCCCAGGATCTCGGTATGATCGTGGCTGATGTTGGTGATCACCGAAACCCGGGGATTGACCACGTTGGTGCAGTCCAGGCGCCCGCCCACCCCCACCTCCAGCACCGCCCACTCCACGCCCATCTCCTGAAAATACAAGAAAGCCATGGCGGTCAGGATCTCGAACACTGTGGACCTGCCCCCGGCCGGAGAGGCGGAATTGAATTTCTGCTTTTCCAGGAACGGCTTCAGGCAGTCCAGCCTTTGAGCGAAGTCTTTTTCCAGGATATTGCGGCCGTTCAGCCTGATCCGCTCGCAAAAGCTTATCAGGTGGGGCGATGAGTACAACCCGACCTTGAGCCCCTGGGCCCTAAGTGCGCTTTCGATGAAGGCGGCGGTGGATCCCTTGCCCTTGGTCCCGGCCACCAATATCGACTTGAAGGAATTCTGGGGATTGCCCAACTGGTTCAGAAGCTGCCGGAACCCGTCCAGGTTATAGGAAGCATCGTGGTATTTTTGCCCCGGAGCCTTTTCCAGGTCCAAAAATGACATCAGATATTCTATGGCGTACTGGTAGGTCATTTTTCCGTTGGTAGTCGGTTTATTCTGGTTTTTGCGAAACGATTATGGCGTATCTGGCCGTCCAAAGAAAGACCGGAACGCTTCCCAGGATCACATCCCAGGCCCTAAGCAGATCATAGGCCGGAGGGAATCTCAGCCGGACCAGGTCGGCCATCCGCTCCAGCCGCCAGACGAAGAAGAAAACGCCCCGACAGCATCTGACGGTGAACCCTCTTTTTCTGATGCTGTCCAACAAGCCGTCCTTGGAAACAAAGCCCTGAAAAGGCAGCAAGGACCATTCCCTGATATGGGTCTCCTGGTCCAGAAATTTAACCGGAGCCCCTTTGGCCAGACCCTTGTAAAGTTTGAACCAATCGGCCAGAGGAACGGTGATCACGAATGTGCCGCCGGGCCTGAGGGCCGAAAAGGCCTGATCTATCGCTCCTTCCAAATCAGGAATATGCTCCAGCACCTGGCTGGCTATGACCAGTTCAAAACTGTTCCGGGCGAAGGGGAGTTTTTCGGCCGAAGCCTGGACCACATTTCCAAAACCCTTGTCCTTGGCCCTTTGCAGAGAGACCTCCGCCACATCCAGGCCGAAGAACCCGGCTTCGGGAGTTCCCTCCAGGAAGCCCTTCAATGAACCCATCACATGGCCGTCGCCGCAGCCGATCTCCAGTATTCTCCGGGGCGCCGTCTTTTTGCATAGCGGCAGCAGGCTTTTCAGCCGCATGTCCGGGCCGGCGTGCCGGTAATAGTTTTGAGAACTGTCTCCGTCGCTTACCGCCAGCCGATCGTAAGTGCTCTGGACCATCTGAGGTTTCATTGGTCCTCGTTCTTAAAGCAAAAACGGCTGACTCCGTTTGCCCCCCCGGCCCACAAACAGCCGTCCAGCGAATAGACCGACCACACCTGTTCGTCCAGCAGACCGTCGGCCGCATGGTAGACTATGAATTGGTTGCGGCTTTTGACGAACCGCACCAGCCCGTTGTCGGTGCCGATCCAGACATTGCCGCTATCTGCCGCCAGGCACAGTCCCTGGCCGGCGGCATAATTACCTGACCGAAGGAAGGTCCGGTAACTGTTGTCCTTCCTATTGCCGGCCAGCAAAAAATCCTTTCCCAGCCACCAGGTGATGGTGTCCTCGGAGACCACCGCCGCCATTGGTTCTTCCAGCTGAGCCGGGTCTGGATCTCCAAACCTCTTAGGCTTAAGGCTGTCCTGCCGGTCCAGCTTGATCGCCCCGCGGTCGGTAGCCAGGTAGATGAATCTGCCATCGGCGCTGATGCCGTTGATCTTATGGTTCTCCAGCTGGGGCCAAAGGCTGCTGGTGGTCTTTATGCTCCGCTGATACAGGCCCAGTCCGTAGTCGGTGCCGGCCCACAGACTGTCGCCTTCCAGGTACAGGCAATTTATCCGGCCGGAAGGCAGGCCATCGTAAGCGGTGATGTTCCGGACAAAGTCCTGGCCCCGCTTGAAGGCCAGTATCCCCCGGTCGGTCCCGGCAAAGACCTCGCGATCGTCGAATGATACCGCCAGTATCGAATACTCGGCCAGATCGGCGTTGAACATCCGGTTCATCTGCTGCCAGCGCTGGCCTTCGGCCCCGATCAGGGTGATGCCGCCAGGGCCGGCCAGGAGCAGGCTCCCCCCATTAGAGGCCATGGCGTTCACTCCGGAGCTGGCCAAGAACCCCCTGGTGGCCTGGGTCAAATTGCGGGTGAAGGTATTGTACTTCCATAGTCCCAGCCCCCGGTACCATACCCAGGCCTCGGGCCCGTACCGCTCGTAGGCCAGGGCGGTGATGGGGTGGACCACGGCCCATTCATCCATGATCTGATATGGGGAAAGCCCCAGCAGCCGGAGATCGTTCCTGATCGTGCTCAAGTCGGCAAAACCCTGCCACTCCCGGACGGTTCCGCTGTCGGCGGACAAAGAAATCGCTCTGGTCCAACGGTCTAAAGAATAAACCCCATTGGAGGTGCGGGCCCAAACGCCCTTGGCGTCGAACGACAGTCCCAGCACCGGAGCCGGAAATTGGACCGGATTGTAATAGAACTTGGTCAGGCCATTGTAGGGAGTTACGCTTTGACCCGTGACAAAATAGAAATCCCCGGTCATCCAGTCCAGTGCGGTGAACTGGAAGTTCGACGGAGGAGCCTGGGACAGGAAGGAAAAATCCCATTTGTCAAGCAGTTTGTCGTAGCGCACGCCCCCGGAACCGGTAAAAGCATACAGGTAACGGGTGTCCGCGATCAGGGTCTTTACCTCCCCGTCCAGAGTGCTGCCGCCAAAGGCTTTGAACTGCTGCCAATTCCGAATGTCGGCCTTTGAGCTGCTTCCGAAGACCAGCTGAACTATCAGAAAGAATAATATGGCGTGAAGTCTTTTGATATTTTCCTGATTGGTTTCATGGGTTCATGGATTCATGGATTCCTAATAAATAAGATACCTATTTCCGGTCCCCGTTACTAAGGGTCTTCACTTCCTGGTGTCTAAAGCAGCTCGCCAAATGATCGTTGACCATCCCGGACGCCTGCATGAAAGCGTAGCAGATGGTGGTGCCCACGAAACTGAATCCCCGGGCCTTGAGGTCCTTTGACATGTCATCCGACTGGACGCTGGAGGTGGGGATCTGGCCGACGGTTTCCCACTTATTATCAACCGGCTGGAATCCCACGAAGGACCAGATGTATTTCCCGAAGGTTCCGAACTCTTTTTGAATCTTTAAAAAAGCCTTGGCGTTCTTCACCGTGGCCTCGATCTTCAGCCGATTGCGGATTATCCCCGGGTCCGCCAGCAGCCGCTGGATGTCGGGCTGGGTGAACCGGGCCACCTTTTTGGGGTCAAAGGCCTTGAAGGCTTTTCTGAAGTTTTCCCTTTTGTGCAGGATGGTGCTCCAGCTCAGGCCGGCCTGGAAAGCGTCCAGCACCAGGAACTCAAAGAGCTTCTGGTCATTGTGCAGCGGCACGCCCCATTCGGTGTCGTGATACTCCATCATTTGGGCGTCGTCCTGGGGCCAGGGGCAGGTTTGTTTTACAGTGATGGTAGGTTCCTCCGCCAATGCTGTTGCTGTTGTTGTCCCGGGGAATTTATGCTTTCGTGCTCGTCCTTCACTTTGGCTTAGGGCGTATTGGGCTTCAGGTCTGCCGGGACCGGTTTATCGGCAATTCCGGCTTCTTTCCTTATCTGCCCGATGTCCATTACCCTGATCCAGATGGACAGGTTGGCAAATATCTGGTGGAAACCAAACCCGCCTCCGGTCATTTCAGCAATGGCCTCCTCCTTGCTCCAGCCCTGTACTGCTACCCGGTATATGGCGCACATAGTACCGGTGCGGTCGGAGCCGTGCTGGCAGTGGACCAGCACAGGAGTCCTGGCGCTGTCAGAGACTATTTTCAGGAACCTGACCGCTTCCTCTTTTTCCGGATGCCAGGCCACCATGTATATGTGTTCCCTGACCGGGCCGGTATTCCCGAGCTCATCCTGGTCGGTGTGAAACGACCTTAGGTTGACGACGGTCTTTATCCCCAGCTGTTTGAGATTCTTCATTCCCATGGAGTCGGGCTGGGCGCTGCGGTATAGGTCATCGCTGACCTTGAAAAGATTGGGCACCCCGGCCATGCTCACCGGCTGGGCCCAGTTGGCCGGCCGTTGGACGGCTGGGTCGCCCGCCAAGGAAATGACCGCAATTAAAAGCAGACCCGGGGTTATATATTTTCTCATTTTAGGAACGGCTGATTGGTGATTGTTGTTGCTGCCATCCCGTCATGCCGACAGACCCAAATACCGCTTTGCCAATTCCGCCAGCAGTTTGGCCCCGTTGGGCAAAACTTCTTCGTCAATGTTGAACTTGGGATGGTGCCAGGGAAAGGCTGTCTTGGCATCTTTGCAGCTTCCCAGCCGTAAGAAAGCCCCGGGAGCCTTTTGCAGAAAATAGGCAAAATCCTCTCCGCCCATCAGTGGGTCAGGGATATGAACTGCGGCCGACGGTCCCAGCAGGCTCTGGATAACGCCGTCGGCAAAGCCGATCATCTTGGGATCGTTGGAAAGAACCGGATAACCCCGTTCATATTCCACCTCCGCCCGAAGCCCGTTGGCCCGGGCCGTGTTTTCGGCGACCTGTTTGATCCAAACCGGCAGCATCTTCCAGGTATGGCGGTCGATGGACCGGGCGGTGCCTTCCAGCAGAGCGGTCTCGGGGATGATGTTATGCTTGGTGCCGGAGGCGAACCTGCCCACGGTGATCACCGCCGGCCGGGCCGGATCAATCCTGCGGCTGACTATGGTCTGCAGGGCCGCCACTATCTGGGCTCCGGCGATGATAGGGTCCAGACAGTTGTGGGGCCGGGCGGCGTGCCCGCCCCGGCCTTTGACGGTGATCTTGAAATTGTCGGAGGCGGCCATCATCGGGCCCTGGCGCAAACCGATCCTGCCCGAGGGCAGGGACGAGTCCAGGTGCAGGCCGAAGACCGCGTTGACCCTGGGATCTTCCAGGGCGCCGGCGGCGATCATCCCCAGCGCCCCGCCCGGCGGGGTCTCCTCACCCGGCTGGAACAGCAGCTTGACATTGCCTTTCAGGTGATCCTTTTTGTTGGCCAGGATGGAAGCCGCCCCCAGCAGCATGGCGCAGTGTCCGTCATGTCCGCAAGCGTGCATTTTGCCGGGATTTTTGGAACGGTAAGGAACCTGGTTCTCCTCCTGAACCGGCAGGGCATCCATGTCGGCCCTCAGTGCCACAGTCCTTCCCTGGCTTTTTCCTTTTAGGAGCCCGACTACTCCGGTCCCGCCCACCCCGGTCTTGACCTGCCAGCCCAGGCGCTTCAGTTCTGCGGCCACGGCCTTGGAGGTCAGGACCTCGTGGAAGGAAAGTTCGGGAGCTGCGTGTATCCTGCGCCTCCAGGCGATAACGTAATCTTTAAGTTGGCTGTCTGATGATTTCATGGTATCTTATAGCTTGTTGCTGGCCTTTGTTTCTGCGTCTCAGGGAACCGTAACAGAAGTTCAGCCCGCCGCCTGGTTCTTGCCCCCTGCCTTGGCCCGGTAAAGCGCCTTGTCGGCGCTGTCCAGCAGACCGTTGTGGTTGTCGGAGTCGTCGCCCAGGCTGGCCACCCCGATGCTGGCGGTTATCTTGCCCTTGGGCATCACCGCCTGGTTGGGGAACCTGTAATCGGCGATCTTCTGGCAGATCCGCCCGGCGATGATCAGCGCCCCCTTCTTTTTGGTGGAGGGCAGGATGACGGCGAATTCCTCCCCCCCGTAGCGGGCCGCCGTATCCACCTTGCGCACCGCTTTTTTAAGCACCTTGGAAACCTCCACCAAAAGCAGGTCCCCGGCAATGTGCCCGTTGGTGTCGTTGTATCTTTTGAAATCGTCCAGGTCCAGCATCAGCAGTGACAGCGGGTGCTGGTAGCGCCGGGCCCGCTCCACCTCCTCCTCGAACCGGTCCTGAAAATAGCGGTGGTTGTACAGCCCGGTCAGGCCGTCGGTCACCGCCGAGAGCAGGGTCTTTTCGTAGAGGTCCATCTCGATCACCTTGGGATTCTCCAGTTTCTGCTGGAGGTTGGTAAAATAATCCAGCAGCGAGACCCGGATCCCCACGTTGCGGCCCAGTTTGGCGGCCAGTTCCAGTTTGTGCTTCAGCACGTTCTCCCAGTGGTTCCGGGCCTGCCCCTCGCTGAAGCGCAGATGAGTAAGGGTGTAGATCAGGTCGCTGTAAAGGCTGGCGGTTTTTTCATCCAGCACCACCTCCAGCTGTTTGACCACGTCCTCGGTCTCGCCGTGATCCTTGCCCAGCACCTCGATGATCTCCTTGGTGAATCCGTTCTTTTTGGGAACCATACTACACCTCGCAGGTTTATGGTGAATTGGTGGTGATCGTGACACCGGGGCTGGCCCAACTCCCAAGATGCCCGCTGATATTTACCGTGGTCATTGTAAATGCCGGTTCTCTCCGGTCTTCCCGGTTTACTTATAGCCCCATCCTTCCGGCTTCAGCTTGATTTGCCGTTTATCCGGCAGCTTTCCTTGGGAGCGATGGGGGACATCTGGCGCAGCCGGGAGATTATGGCCGGCAGTTCGGCGATCACGTAATCCACCTCCTGTTCGCTGTTATCCCGTCCCAGGCTGAAGCGCACCGAACCCTGGGCTGTTTCGGTGGGAACCCCCATGGCCGCCAGCACGTGCGACGGCTCCAGGCTGCCCGAGGTGCAGGCCGAGCCCGAGGAGGAGGCGATGCCCTTGATGTCCAGCGACAGCAGAATGGATTCGCCTTCGATGAATTCAAAGCTGACGTTGAGGGTGCCCGGAAGCCCCCGGTCCTGGGAACCGTTGCGCCGGATATTGGAAATATTTTTATGCAGGCCCTGCCACAGCCGTTCTCTCAATGCTGATAATTTTACGGCCTGGGACTCCCGTTCGCCGGCCGCCAGCTCGGCCGCGCATCCTAAGGCCACTATTCCCGCCACGTTCTCGGTCCCGGCCCGGCGGTTCTTTTCGTGGCCGCCTCCGTGGATCAGCGGATGAAGCTTGGTGCCCTTCCTGATGTACAGCGCCCCCACTCCCTTGGGGGCGTAGATCTTGTGGCCGGAGAGGGAAAGCAGGTCCACCCCCAGCTTTTGGACGTCGGTCTCCAGCTTACCGAAGGTCTGGATGGCGTCGGTGTGGAAATATGCATTATGGGAATGACAGATGGCGGCGATCTCCTCCAACGGCTGGATGGTTCCAACTTCATTGTTGGCGTGCATTACCGAGACTAGTGCCGTTTCATCGTTCACCGCCTGCTTCAGGGCTTCCAGGTCCAGCCGGCCTTCGCCGTCCACCCCCACATAAGAGGCCTTGGCCCCGTGGTGCTTTTCCAGGTATTCGAATGAATGCAGCACCGCGTGGTGCTCGATCTTGGAGGTGACCAGTGCGGACCGCCCGGCCCTATTAGCAAAAAACACGCCCTTGATGGCGTGGTTGTCGGCTTCGGTTCCCGAGCCGGTAAAGACTATCTCCGCCGGCCCGCAGTTCAGGACCGCGGCTATCTTCCGGCGGGACTCCTCTATGGCCTGGCGGGCCTCCCTGCCCCGGGCGTGAAGGCTGGAAGCGTTGCCGTAATTGCTTTGATAATATGGCAGCATGGCCTCCAACACTTCTGGGCGCACCGGGGTGGTGGCATTATGGTCTAAATATACAGCTGGCATATTAGCCTCCCTGATGAATGATTGTGCCGTTCCCACAACAGAAATGGAAAACGGCCGGTCAAAGTGGATGACGAGGCAGGACCCCGGCCTTATTCCGGGGACCGCCCGTTCATCCCAGCAGCCCTTTACGCACCGCTTCCTTCTTGCTTTCCAGGGTCAATACCTTATCCACCCGGTCGTCTATCCGGATGTTGGTGGAAACCCTTAAGGCTCCGGAGAGCAGGCATTTCTGGTGCATGGCCTGGGCCACCGCCAGTATGTCATCCAGGCTGCCCTCCAGATTGGTGCCCATGGCCGTGATCTCGTACTTCAGGCCGGAGCTTCGGGCCAGCCTGATGGCGTCCACCACAAACTCGGAGATGCTGGGGCTTAAAGTCCCCACCGGGGTCACGCTGATCTCTGCTACCGGCATCGGGGTTTCTCCTTAAGAAAATATTTTCAGGGTCCGAACAGGACGCAAACCCTTGAACTGATTACTTCTTGGCCGGGGCGCTCTTTTTCACGGTCTTGGCCGTGGCCAGCAGCCTTTTTTTGCGCTCCTGCTTTTTGGTGCGGGCCAACTTGAATTTAAGCCTCTGTCTTTTCTGTTTGTTCTTGCTTCTGGCCATTTTGATGCTCCTGTGAATTTTGTGGTTTATCGTTTTGTATTTTGTTCGCAGATTGGAGAATAAACCGGATACTTACGGGACGCTGATTGACGCAGATTAAATCGATTTATCTTTAGCACCAGACAACTTGAATGAACAATTCCTGTGATTCATGACTTCCTTATGAAAATCATCTCTAATCATCTCGGCTCTTTCCCCGCTTGAAGAACTTCAGCCAGTCGGCCACGTCGGCCTGCTGCGGTTTTTCTTCAATGCCGGGCGGACCGGCTATAGCCTGTTCCGCCTTCTGGGCAAAGACCGCCGAGTTCATGGTCTCCACCCGGCGCCGCCGGGCGAACCCGGAAACCTGGTTGTCTGAGCTGACCACCAGCAGCCGGCCCTTGTCGGGGCTGGCCTGGACCATCTTGCGGATCTCATCATCAGCCGTCCTGGGAAAAGCCGAATAGGACGTCTTGATGCCCTGTATGATCTGCCGCCGGGGCAGGGAAGATTCCTTAGGCCCGTCGAAGACCACTGTCACTTCCTGGCCGGTGGCTTTTTTGTAACGGCGCAGCAGTTCCAGCAGGCGGTCCCGCCCTTGCTGCTGGTTCCTGACGAGCACCGGCCGGACCTCTTTCCAGGCGAAAGCCAGGTTATACCCGTCGATGATCAAAGAGCGCGGCATCGGGAAAAGATCAGGCTTTGATGAACATCCGGGCAAGCACATAGGCCAGGGCCGAGATGGCGGCCGAACAGGGAATGGTCAGGACCCAGGCCCACAGTATCTGGCCGGCCACTCCCCAGCGCACCGCGCTCATCCGCTTCAGGCTGCCCACCCCCATGATGGCCCCGGTGATGGTGTGGGTGGTGCTGACCGGCACCCCCATGAAGGAGGAGATGAAGAGCGAGGTGGCCGCCCCGAACTCGGCGCAGAAGCCGTCCACCGGCTGCAGCTTGGCTACTTTCTGCCCCATGGTCTTGACTATCCTCCAACCCCCGGACATGGTCCCCAGGGCGATGGCCCCGTGGCAGGAAAGCACCACCCATAAGGGTATGTGAAAGGATTTTCCCAACAGCCCGGCTGAGAACAGCAGCCCGGCTATTATCCCCATGGTCTTCTGGGCGTCGTTGCCGCCGTGCCCCAGACTGTAAAAGGCCGCCGATAACAGCTGCCCCTTGCGGAAGACGTGGTCAACGTCCCGGGGCGAGACCCGCCTGAATATCCAGTGCACCGCCACTCCGTTCAAAAGTCCCAGGGCCATTCCCAGTACCGGTGAGATGAAGATAAAGGCCACGGTCTTCATTATCCCGGCCCAGAGCAGGGCGCCGGCCCCGGCCTTGACCAGGGCGGCCCCGATCAGCCCTCCCATCAGGGCGTGGGAGGAACTGGTGGGCAGACCGACGTACCAGGTAATCAGGTCCCAGATGCAGGCCCCCATCAGGGTGGCGAAGATGATGTGGGAATCCATCACCGTGATGTCCACAATCCCCCGGCCGATGGTCCCGGCCACATGCAGCCCGAAGAACAAAAAGGCGATGAAGTTGAAGAAGGCCGCCCAAAGCACCGCATGACGGGGTGAAAGCACCCTGGTGGATACTATGGTGGCGATGGAGTTGGCCGAGTCGTGAAAGCCGTTCAGAAAGTCGAAGAACAGCGCCAATACTATCAAAAAGAAGATGAAGGGCGTCATAATCTATGCCGTCAGCTGTTCTTCACCAGAATGGATTCGATGATATTGGCCACATCCTCGCAGATGTCCAGACAGGTCTCGGCCCCTTCGAAGGTCTCTTTCCACTTGATGGTGGCGATGGGGTCGGTGGAATTGTCGAACAGGCTGCCGATCACCGTATCCCTCAGGTGGTCCCCTTCGTTCTCCAGCCGGTTGATCTCGATGCAGCTGACCAGAATGGGCTTGTGGTGCTTGCTGTGCCGCAGGCCGCTCAGGGCCTTGGCCAGGGCGCAGGAGGACTGCTCGATCAGCAGGGCGAACTGGACCATGTCCTTGTTCACCGTGTTCAGCTTGTACATCCGCATCCGCTTAGCCACCGAATAGATCATGTCCACCAGGTCATCCAACTCGTGGGCCAGGGCGTAGATATCCTCCCGGTCGAACGGGGTGATGAAGCAGCGGTTGAGCTTGTCGATGATGTCGTGGGTGATCAGGTCGCAGCTGTGCTCGATGTCGCTCATCTTTTCGATGTTGGCGTCGTCGAACTGCCCCTTCTCGGCCATTTCCCGGAAATGCGCGGCAGCGATGGTGATGATCTCCGCCTGCTTGTCGAACAGGTCAAAGAATTGAACTTCCTTGGGTATCAGGCTGAATCCCATTGTTTCTCCTGGTTGGGGTTGGGGCAATTTATGAATTGCCCTTACATTTATTATCGTTTGAGACATGGCAAGCCGTGCCATTGGTATCTGATTAGAGTGACCGTCTTTCTTGATGATAAATCATGTTAATCCTGTCAACCCAGGGTAAATATGATGCTCTTTGGCCTCACTTGTTCTGCCCGGTCTGCAGCAGTTTGTTCAGGTCCTTGTGCTGCTCAAGCAGCTCCACCGCCTTCAGCACCTGGGCGTCGCCCTCCAGCAGGAAGGCGGTCATGGCTTTGTCGCCGTAAAGTTTGGAGAGCAGCTCCCGCTTGATGGCCTTTTTGATGTAAGCTTCGCTTTCTTTGAATTCCTGTTCGCTGTATTCAAATTTCTCTTCGGACAGAAGTTTCCTGAACTCGGCCAGCATCGGACCGTCCACTTCCATGGTCAGGGGCAGATCCTTGCGGGTTACCGTGTATTTGACCGCGAACTTGAAGAACAGGGTCTTGCGCTCCAGATTGCTCTCTATCTTTTTAAGCAGGGGCAGTTCCACCTTAACATCCGGAACGATGCCGCCGCCGCCGTAGACCGTGCGCTTCAGCCCGCCCAGGGTGGTGAACATCTCCTTGGTGGCGGTGGAATCCTCCTCCAGGCTGTCCAGCTCGCCCGACTGCCAGGCGCTGTTGTCCCGGTGGATGCAGCGGCCGGATGGAGTATAGTACTTGGCGGTGGTCAGTTTCATGGCGATGGAATCTCCCAGCGGGATCACGGTCTGGACCGAACCCTTGCCAAAGCTGGTCTGCCCCACTATCAGCGCCCGGTCCCAGTCCTGCATGGCGCCGGCCACGATCTCGGAGGCCGAGGCCGACCCCTGGTTGATCAGCACCACCATGCTGCCCTTTTTAGAGCCGTAAATGGGATCCGAGGCCACTCTAAAGTCGTGGTTGGAATCCTGCAGCCGGCCCCGGGTGAACACCACCATCGAACCCTTGTCGATGAAATTGCTGGAGATGTCCACCGCTTCGTTCAGCAGCCCGCCGGGGTTATTGCGCAGGTCCAGGATCAGCTGCTTGACCCCCTGACTTTCCAATACTTGGATGGCCCGGCTCAGGTCGGGGCCGGATTTTTCCGAGAAGTTAGCCAGCCAGATGTAGCCGATCTTGTTCTTGACGAACCCGGAATAGGGAATGCTCTGGATCTCTATCTTGGCCCGGGTGATGGTAAAGTCCATCAGCTGGTCCACCCCTTCCCGCTGGATGGTGATGGTGACCTCGGTTCCGGGCTGGCCCCTCAGCTTGCCGATGGCGCCCTCGGTGGTGATGCCCCGGGTGGAAACGTTCTCGATCTTAACGATCCGGTCTCCGGCCTGGATGCCCATCCGGGCCGCCGGGGTCCCGGCCATGGGCGAGACCACCGTCAGCACGTTGTCCCGGATGTCTATCTGGATCCCCAGCCCGCCAAAGCTGCCCTGGGTGCTGATCTTCAGGTCCTTGAGGGTTTTGGGGTCCAGGAACTGGGAGTGGGGATCAAGGCTGCCCAGCATCCCCCGAATGGCCCCATATATCAGTTTCTGGGGGTCGGGGGCCACCACATAGCGCTCGTAAACCGTATTGAACACCTGGCGGAACAGTTTTTGGTACTGCAGCACCTGGTCGGTCAGCTGGCTTTGGGCGTAGAGGGCGAACATCCCGCCGGCCACCATGCTGAACACGGCGATGCCGGCGATCAGCATGAAAAGCTTGCGCTTGGTGATCATGATATTATTCCCTTCCTCCATAGTTTTGGAGTCCTTTTTAAACTTGACTTTAAGATTGGGACCGGAATTACTTTAAACGATTGAGCACCAGTTGCCGGACCGCGGCCTGGATCACGTCCGGGGGGAAGCTTCCGTCCAGCACCTTGACCCTGGCCGGGTCGGCCTTAGCTATCGTTTGAAAACCTTTGCGAACTTTTTGGTGAAAGGCCTGCTCCTGTTTCTCCATCCGGTCAAAGCCCCGCTTTCTTCCGGCGGCCCGGGCAAAACCCTGTTCCACCGGCAGGTCAAAGACCAGGGTCAGCCTGGGCCAGCAGCCGTCCACCGCGATCTGGTTCAGTTGTCTGACCATCTCCAGATCCATCCCCCGGCCGTATCCCTGATAGGCGGTGGAGGAATCGGCGAAGCGGTCGCAGAGTACGATCTGGCCATGGCTCAGGGCCGGTTTTATCACCTGGGCCAGGTGCTGGGCCCGCGAGGCCTGCAGCAGCAGCAGCTCGGTCAGCGGGGACATGCTGTGATTCCTGGAATCCAGCAGCACCTTGCGGATCTTCTCGGCCAAGGGCGTCCCGCCCGGTTCCCTGGTGACAAGCACCCGGTGCCCCTGAAAGCTGAGCCAGCTGGCCAGCAGCTTTACCTGGGTGGTCTTCCCGCAGCCCTCGATGCCCTCAAAGCTGACAAACAGCCCTTTTCCATTTCTGGTTTGGGATTTACTATTCGGACTGCGTCGTGATTTTGTTTCTAAAATAATCCCCAAAATATTTCCAAATCGAAAATTGTGAATTCCAAATCGTTATTTCCGTCCCAGTCTCTTGATGTACTCTTCCACGCTGTTGCGGGCCTTGTCGTCCGGCACCTGCTGCATCGGCGACTTCATAAAATAGCTGGAGGGTTCCAGCATGGTCCCGGAAAGCTTATGATCCATGGCCAGCTTGGCGCAGCGCACCGCATCGATCACCACTCCGGCCGAGTTGGGAGAATCCCACACTTCCAGTTTCATCTCCAGGTTCAGCGGCACGTCGCCGAAGGTCTGGCCTTCCATCTTGATGTGGCAGTATTTGCGGTCCAACAGCCAGGGCACGTAATCCGACGGCCCCACGTGGATGTCGTCGGCCGGCATCTTGTAATCCATCATCGAGGTCACGGCGTTGGTCTTGGATATTTTTTTGGATTCCAGACGTTCCCGCTCCAGCATGTTCAGGAAATCGGTGTTGCCGCCGAAGTTCAGCTGATATGTCCTCAACAGCTTGACCCCGCGGTCCATGAACAGGCGGGTCAGCACCCGGTGGGTTATGGTGGCCCCCACCTGGGATTTGATATCGTCGCCGATGCAGGGCACGCCGGCCTTCTTAAAGCGGTTGGACCAGTACTGCTCGCGAGCGATGAAGACAGGAATGCAGTTGACAAAGCCGCACTTGGCCTCCAGTATCTGCTCCACATACCACTTGGTGGCCTCCTCCGAGCCCACCGGCAGGTAGCTGACCACCACGTCGGTCTTGGTGTCCTGAAGCAGCTTGACGATGTCCACCGTGGAGCCCGGGGCCTTCTGGATGATCTGGGAGAGGTACTTGCCCAGGCCGTCGTGCAGCATGCCGCGCTGGACTGTGATCCCGCTCTTGGGAACCTGGCAGAATTTGAGGGTGTTGTTGGGCTTGGTGTAGATGGCGGTGGCCAGGTCCTTGCCCACCTTGTTCTTGTCGATATCGATGGCGGCCGAGAACTCGATGTCCGAAACATGGTAGCCGCCCAAGTTTACGTGCATCAGACCGGGGATCTTGTCGCCGGGCTTGGCGTTCCGGTAATAGTGGACGCCCTGAACGAAGGAGGAGGCGCAGTTGCCTACTCCGATGATGGCTACCCTGACCTTGCGCGAGCCGGTATTTTTAACTGCCGGCTTGACTGTTTTCTTGGAGATGCTCTTTCCCATGTGGTCCTTTCTGAAAAACTAAAATTTTTATATTATTTGCTTATTTGATTGCGAGGGGAGTGGCTTGCCCTTGGTCCTGTTCCGCACGTGCAGTATTCTCTGGATCGCAGTGACATTAGTGAAGATGGCCAGGACCCACAGGGCGGCGGTGAATATCCCGTGCCATTTCTCATTATGGGTCAGGCTGGTAAAAAGCCCGGTGAACACCGTGCCGGTGATGATCACCGCGATCCGCTCCGGCCTTTCCATGATACCCACCTTGCAGTCCTCGCCCAGCCCCTCGGCCCGGGCCCGGGTGTAGCTGACCATCAGCGAGCCCACCAGGGCCAGGTCGGTCAGCAGGGCCTGCAGCCACATGGCCTTGGTGGAATAAAAGTAGGACAGCCCGATGAACATGGCCAGCTCGGAATAGCGGTCCAGCACCGAATCGTAGAACATCCCGAACTTGGTGACGTTGCCCGAGAGCCGGGCCAGCGAGCCGTCGATGGCGTCGCAGATGGCCGACAACAAGGCTACCATTCCGCCCCAGAAGAAGTGGTCGGCGGCGAACAGGGCCCCGGCCCCCAGTCCGAAAATGAAACCGGCCGTGGTCAGCCAGTTGGCCTTGACCCTGGCCTTGGCGAACAGGTTGATGAACGGTTTGAACAGGTTGACAAAGCCCTTGTTGAGCCATTCGGGAAACATCTTTTACTCTACCTTTCCGGCAATAACGATTACATATTCTCCCCGGGGCGTTTTGGTCTGATACTTGTGAGCCAGCTCGGCGATGTCTCCCCGCTCGAACTCCTCGTGCATTTTGGTGAGCTCCCGGCCCAATACCGCCGGGCGTGGGGCAAAGGCTGAGGCCAGGTCGGACAGGGTTTTGGCGATCCGGTGCGGCGACTCGTACATCACCAGGGTATTCTGTCCTTCCTTGAGGGACTCCAGCAGCTTGGCCCTTTTCCCGGATTTCAAAGGCAGGAATCCCAAAAAAAGAAACCGGCTGGGGTCCAGCCCCGAGCAGACCAGGGCAGAGATCAGGGCGGTGGCCCCGGGGACCGGCACTATCCTGATCCCGGCCTGTAACGCTTTGGCCACCAGGATCACCGCCGGATCGCTGATCCCGGGGGTTCCGGCGTCGGTCACCAAAGCCACCTGCTGCCCGACCAGAAGTTTTTCCACCAATTCCGGAGTTCTCTGGTCCTGGTTGTGGGAATAAAAAGAGCACAACGGCTTCTTGATGTCAAAATGCTTCAGCAGCTGGCCGGTATGCCTGGTGTCCTCGGCCGCGATCAGGTCAACCTCCTTGAGCACCCTCAGCGCCCGGATCGTGATGTCCTCCAGATTGCCGATGGGCGTGGCCACTAAATACAAAATGCCCGGCATTTTACAACCGTTCAAACATTTCAAACATTTCAAACGTTTGAAACATCGGTTAGAGCAGATCCTTGAGCTTGGAGTGGCGTCCGAAGCTTGAGGCCTTTAAGGCGAAACGGAAATCCTTGAGGGCCAGCTGCACTACCCCGTCCAGCCTCTTGCCCAGAACCACCCGGAAGGAGTCCACGAAATTGTCTATCCACTCGGCAAAGGCCTTGCCCAATTCCTCGGGAGTGGCCACCACCTTGCCGGCCTCCTTGGCCTCGCCGTCGGCGGTATCGAAGTCGTTGAGGAAGGGATAATGCACCGTGGCCGATTCCTTGGAAGAGGTCAGTGTTTTGCTGACCACAGTCGGCCCGGCGATCATCTTCAGCTCTCCCACGATCTTGTTGAGGGCGTTCAGGAACAAAGTGATCTGGGCCTGGCTGGCCTGCTCGGCCATCACCGGGATCTTGTCGAAGGCGTCTATCACCACGGCTCCGGGGGCGGTGGCCGCCTGCTTCAGCGCGGCCTTGACCACTTCCAGCCCCAGGCTGTCCACCTTCCAGGTGAAATAGCCGGAGCAGGGTGCCCCCTCCTTGAACCGGAGATAGGACATGTCGAAGCCCCGCTTGATCTCCAGAAAGCCGTCGAACTTGACCCCCACCAGTTTTTCGAATACCTTCTCGGTCTCCACCGTGGCCAGGTCCAGGTTCTTGAAGGCCGGCTTGACGCTGAAGGTGGCCATGATCATGTCCACCAGCTCCTCCGGGGTCTCGTAGATGGAGACGGTCCCGGT
>Ga0315268_10003093_pt1 | contig 18455 bp, 18 predicted proteins | sample C1_top_MG_FD_204535 | JGI IMG/M metagenome (GOLD analysis project Ga0315268, IMG submission 204535) | Sediment microbial communities from Yellowstone Lake, YNP, Wyoming, USA - C1_top | ecosystem: Environmental > Aquatic > Freshwater > Lake > Sediment | place: USA: Wyoming | collected 2017-08-01
CTTCGTACAGGGAAAAGCGCTGGGACATGTAGCCGATGTTTTTCTTGATCTGCTCGGTTTCCCGGATGATGTCGAAGCCGCCCACCTGTCCTTCGCCGCCGCTGGGGAGCAAAAGGCCGTTCAGCATGCGAATGGTGGTGGACTTCCCCGCCCCATTGGGGCCCAGAAAGCCGAAGATCTCCCCCCGGCGCACCGCAAAGCTGATGCCGTCCACCGCCTTAAATTCGCCGAAATAGCGGGAGAGGTTCTGGACGACGATGGCTTTTTCCGTTTGCGTCCCGACGGGCATATTGATTATTGGACCCCGGATCTGGAAATATGTCGGGTGAGTCCTACGCACCAAAATTGGCGCGTAAGGCGCGCCCTACATCAACAAGCAGTGGCACCGGCTTCCAGCCGGTGTACATAGGCCGGAGGCCTGTGCCACTGGTTTTTTCTTCAAATATGCCTTGTCCTTGAGGTTATGTGGGACACCCGCCCTCGGGTGTCTGGTTTCGTCGCCGCCGAGGGCGGCTACATTTTCATCATATGCGGGTGTGCCGAAGGTCCATGAATGACTTTTCCCCTTTTCGCCTTTTCCTTTTTTCCCCTCACTCCTCCTGCCGCCGGACGATCTGCACGAACAGGTCCTCCAGGCCGGGACGGGCCCCGACGATTTGCACACCCCTTAAACCGGCCGCTTCCAGGGCCTGGCGCAATGGTTCGACGGCCGCATCGGCATGTGCCACCGTCACCATCAGGCGGTCCCCCATGGCCAGGGACTGGCGCACCAGGGGGTGGGGGGCGAGAATCTTCCGGGCGGCCCACAGGTCGGAGGCCCGGACCTCCAGCAGCTCCCCGGCAAAAGCGTCTTTAATGGCCTTGGGCGTGTCCACCACCAGGAGCTTGCCCCGGTGCATCAGCCCCACCCGGTGGGCCCGCTCCGCTTCATCCATGTACGCGGTGGACAGAAAAATAGTCATGCCACCCCCCAGGAGCCGGTACAGGATCTCCCAGAATTCCCGCCGGGAGACCGGGTCCACCCCGAAAGTGGGTTCGTCCAGGAAAAGCAGGCGGGGCCGGTGGATCAGGGCGCAGACCAGGCCCAGTTTCTGGCGCATGCCCCCGGAGAGATTGCCGGCCAGACGGGACTGAAAAGGGGTGAGGTTCGCAAAGCCCAGGAGCTCCGGCATCCGCTGGTCGCGCTCCGCCCGGTCCACCTGGTAGATGTCGGCATAAAAAGTGATATTTTCGGCTACGGTGAGGTCGTCATACAGACCGAACCGCTGGGGCATGTAGCCGATTCTCTCCTTGAGGAGCTCGGACTCCTTCACCGTGTCAAAGCCCAGCACCTGGGCCCGGCCTTCGTCCGGGTCCATGATGCCGCAGAGCAGGCGCATGGTGGTGGTCTTGCCGGCGCCGTCCGGGCCCACCAGCGCGAAGGCCTCCCCGGGCGCGACCGTGAGGCTGAGGTGATCCACCGCCACCAGGTCTCCGAACCGCTTGGTCAGGCCGTCCGCCAGGATCGCCGCTTCACTTGGACTGGCCGTCAAGGAGAATAACCGCCTCGGCCGGCATCCCCGGCTTCAGGTCATAGCGCAGGTTTTCGGCCCGGATCTTGGTGCGGTAAACCAGGGTCACCCGCTCTTTGTAAGTCTCCACGGTCTTGGGGGTAAACTCGGCCTGGGAGCTGATGAAGGAGACCCAGGCGGGGTATTGCTTGCCGGGATAGGTGTCCGTGATGATGTAAGCCTTTTGGCCGTACTTTACCTTGGCCAGCACGTCTTCGGGGATGTAGCCCACGAAATAAATATTGTCCATGTCCCCCATGGTCAGGACCGTGGAGCCCACCGCCGCGGTCTGGCCGGGTTGGGCCGGGCGCACCAGGACCACGCCGTTCACCGGGGCGGAAATGGTGGCATAGCCCAGCCTGGTGTTGGCCAGGTCAAGGTTTGCCTTGGCCTGTTTATAGTCCGCCCGGGCCTGCTCGATGTCTTCTTTCCGGTAGCCTTCCTTGCGCAGGCTGTATTGCTCCGCGGCGCTCCGGTGGGTCTCCTTGGCCATCAGGTAGTCAGCCAGGAACTTGTCCCGGGTCAGGGCCGCCACCACCTTCCTTTCAAAGAGATTCTGGTAGCGCTCATAATCGACTTTTTTATTGACCAGGTCCGCCCAGGCCTTGCCCACCTGGGCCTCGGCGTCTTTGACTTCCTGGGGGCGATAGCCGGTTTCCAGCTTATCAAGGTTCGCCTTGGTGGAGGCAAGCCTGGCCTGGGCCGCGTGCACGTCGTCCCGGAGGTCCTGGGCCTCCAGTTCGGCCACGGGCTGGCCGTAGTTGATCCAGTCCCCCTCATCAAAATTAATCAGGGAGATGATGCCGGCCACCTTGAAGGACAGGTCCGTCTCCGTGGCCTCCATGTGCCCCTGAAGTCTGAGTTCGTTCGGCGGTATGGCCCGGGGCCCCCAAACCAGCCAGTAGCCCAGCCCCACCCCCAGGGCGGCGAGCAGGAGCACGAGAATGATGGCCCGTTTCCCCTTCACTTGCAAGGTCTTTCCCCCTCCGGCCGAATCGGATTTCAAAAATAAATACATAGCAAATTTTGCCGAGGAAATCCAGAAATTAGCCGTCAGCAGTCAGCAGGTAGGGCGGGCACCGCCCGCCATCTTTTAACTTATTCTTTGCGCCTTGGCGCCTTGGCGTGAGACAAATGGTGCGCGGAGCGCACCCTACATTTATATTTTATTGGCAGCCAATGCCCGCCCTACATGGAATCGTCAAGGGCCGCCCCGCTGGCCGCCGCAGCCGGGCTCACCACCAACACCGGCAGGTCCGAGGCCTCCAGGACCCGCTCGGTCACCGATCCCAGGAGGGAGCGCCGGTGGCCCTTGCGGCCGATCTTCCCCATGACAATGAGGTCCACCCCCTGGCGCGCCGCCTCCTGGAGGATGATTTCGTCAGGCATGCCTTGCTGCAGATCGATGTCGGAGGCCACCCCCCGCTTCTGGGCCTCCCGGGCCAGGGTGGTGAGCACCCGCCGGCCGCTGTCCTCCATCTCTTTAAGGATATGGGGTCTCTCCTTTCCGGAAAGCCGGGACAGTTCCGCCAGGACCGAAGCATCCACCACATAGAGTAAAATGAGCTCCCCCCGGTAGGTAGCAGCCAGGTCCAGAGCCAGATGATGCGCCGCCAGAGACGCAGCCGAACCGTCAATGGGCACCAGGATTTTGTGAAGCCGCGCCATATCAACCCCTTTTGGCAGTCAGAGCCGAAAAGTGGGGTGCGCACCGCGCACCTAATATCCTCACGCCAAGACGCAAAGGCGCAAAGAATGGCGGGCAGGGCCCGCCCTACATTTTCGCCTTCCGCGCCTTGACGCGTTTCAGGTGAAACAGGGCTTCCCGCTCCCGCTCCTCCAGGGCCCCTTCGAGATAATGGATGGTTTCCAGATAAGTGGGAATGATCACGTAATTCAAGGCATTGGTGAGCCGCACGGTGCGCTGCAACTCCGCGGCCAGACGCCAAACCACCGCCTCCACTTCCGCCAGTTCGGCCAGTTTCTCCAAGCTCTGGCGAAGGGCCGACTGGCACTCATCCAGGGCCGCCACCGTGCCCCCGAAGCTGAACTGGGGGCGCCGGGAACCGGCCTGAAACTCCACCACCGGCATGGGCAACCCCAAGAAGGCCCGGTCCTTGATGACCATACGATCGTCCCCTTTCACCCCCAGGGCGGCCCGGGCCACCGCTTCCCGGCCCTGGGCCAGCAGACCGGCCCTGAGCTCCCGGTAGGCCCCGGCCAGGCTGCTTTCCACCGCGCGCCTGAGCTTCCCGGCCTGGGCCTGCATCCGCAATAACTCCTCCAGCAGCAGGTCCCGCTTCTCCTCCAGGAAACTCCGGGCCTCCGCCGCCAGGATCTGCTCCTCCCGCACCCTGAGCAAATTCCCTTTGGTAACCGATACCTGCAATCGTGCCATGTGCGCTCCGTTAGGAATGCTGTGGGGAAGCCGGCCAGGGGCCGATGGCCCCTTAGCCCACTCCCCCATATTTCGCTATCTCTTCTTCCGTTACCCGGGTCAGGTCGCTCCGGGGCAATTCCTTTAGCACCTTCCAGGCCAGGTCCAGGGTGGCGTTGATGGAGCGGTTTTCGTCCTGGCCCTGGTTCAGGAATTGTTCTTCGAAGGCCCGGCCGAAGTTCAGGATCTGGCGGTCCGGGGGCGACAGGCTGTCTTCGCCGATGATGGTGGCCAGGGCCTGGATGCGCTGCACCCGGGCGTAGGCGGCGTAGAGTTGGGAGGACACGTGACTGTGGTCGCCCCGGGTGCGCCCCTCCCCGATGCCGTCGCTCATGAGGCGGGAAAGCGACGGCAGCACATTGATGGGGGGATAGACGCCCTTCTGGTGCAGGGCCCGGTCCAGGACGATCTGGCCTTCGGTGATATAGCCGGTGAGGTCCGGGATGGGATGGGTGATGTCGTCGTTGGGCATGGTGAGGATGGGCAGTTGGGTGATGGAGCCGTCGCTCCCGACGATTTTCCCCGCCCGCTCATAGATGGCCGCCAGGTCGCTGTACAGGTATCCCGGGTAGCCTTTGCGGCTGGGGACCTCCCCCTTGGAGGTGGCCACTTCCCGGAGAGCCTCGCAATAGTTGGTCATGTCGGTGAGGACCACCAGGATATGGCGGTTCTTCTCAAAGGCTAGGTATTCCGCCACCGTCAGGGCCAGGCGGGGGGTGATCAGGCGCTCGATGGCCGGGTCGTCCGCCAGGTTGAGGAACATCACCACGTTGTTGAGCACGCCGCTGGCCTCAAAGGACTGGCGGAAGAGGTTGGCCACGTCGTGCTGCACCCCCATGGCGGCAAAGACCACGGCAAAGTTGGCTTCTGCACCGGGGAGCCGGGCCTGGCGCACGATCTGGGCCGCCAGTTCGTGGTGGGGCAGCCCGCTCATGGCAAAGATGGGCAGTTTCTGGCCCCGGACCAGAGTATTCATGCCGTCGATGGCGGAGATGCCGGTCTGGATGAACTCCTGGGGGTAAGTCCGGGCCGTGGGGTTGATGGGCTGGCCGTTGATGTTCCGGGAAGTTTCCCCCACCGGAGGCGGGCCGCCGTCCCGGGGCTGGCCCAGGCCGTCGAAGATGCGCCCCAGCAGGTCTTCGGCTACCGGAATCATCATGGGCGCGCCGGCGAAGCGGATCTGGGTGCGGCTCAAGGACAGGCCCATGGCGTCGCCGAAGAGTTCGATGACTGCCTCTCCCCGGCCCGCGGCCAGGACCCGGCCGAGTTTGCGGGTGCCGTCCGGGAAAGTGACGGCGACGCTTTCATCAAAACCCACCCCGGCCACGCCTGCCACGATGAGGAGGGGCCCGGAAATGGATTTCAGGCTCAGGTATTCACGCCCGGTGGGGAGGGGATTTTCCGGTCCCATGACGTTCTGCCTTTAATTCGTTTTCGGTTTTTGGTTTTCGGTTTTCGGTAACAGACCATTGATCTTGAGTCGTTGCTCGTTCCCAAGTGCAACTTGGGAACGAGAAAACTGCTATGAAAAGTTTTTATAAGTTGGTGGCACAGGCGTCTCGCCTGTGCAGATAGGGGCGATATGCGGACCGCCCCTGCACGGCGGGCGGGCGCCCGCCCTACCAGCTTTTCATAATTTACGGGTGGGCCAAGGGCCCATCAGTAACTGGTTAAATTATGTGGGACACCCGCCCTCGGGTGTCTGGTTCCTGCGCCGCCGGGGGCGGCGGCGCTACATTTTCATGGTTTACGGGTGCGCCGCAGGCTCATGCTAAACTGCTCCCAAAATCTTCCCCAAGGCATTATTCCGGCACGGCAGTCCTTTCAAATGAGCCGCCGCCCCTAAATCGGCGATTGCTCTTAGAACCAGTGAACCCCTCCGCTTTTTCCTCTTTTCACCTTTTTGCCCTTTCGCCTTTTCCCCTAAGTTCCCAACGCCTCCAGCCTGCCCTTCAGCGTCTCCCCCAGCCCATCAAACTCCGCCAACTCGGCATCCCCCCACTTTGCCTTCATCCGCACCAGTTCGCCCAGCTCCGGGATCTCCCGGATCTGGTACAGGGGGATGCCTTTATTCAGCACTGCCCTGGCCCGGCGGTGGGTGTCCAGGATCAGGCTGAGCATCTTCATCTGTTTGGCCGGCGAGCAGAACATGTCCGTGGCATCGAAGGCGCTCTGCTGTAGGAAGCCCTCCTTGAGCCAGCGGGCGGCCTCCAGGGTGAGGCGCTGGGAGTCCGGCAGGGCTTCCTCGCCGATGAGCTTGACGATGCGCTGCAGTTGATAATCCTCCTGGAGGAGCTTCAGAGTTGCCTGCCGCATCTCGCCCCACTCCGGGTCGATGTGTTCGGCCCACCAGCCCTGGATGGCCTCGGCGTACTCGCTATAGCTGTCCGTGGTGTTGATGGCGGGAAAATACCGGGCCGCGGCCAGTTCCTTGTCCAGGCCCCAGAAACAGCGGACAAACCGCTTGGTGTGTTGGGTGACGGGCTCGGAAAAATCCCCCCCCGGCGGCGACACCGCGCCGATGACGGACACCGAGCCCCTTTCCCCGTTCAGGGTGACCACAGGACCGGCCCGTTCGTAGAACTCCGCCAGCCGGGTGGCCAGATAGGCGGGGAAGCCCTCTTCCGCAGGCATCTCCTCCAGGCGGCCGGAAATCTCCCGTAAAGCCTCGGCCCAGCGGGAGGTGGAGTCGGCCATCAGGGCCACGTGGTAGCCCATGTCCCGGAAAGCCTCGGCCAGGGTGATGGCCGTGTAGATGGAGGCCTCCCGGGCCGCCACCGGCATGTTGGAGGTGTTGGCGATGAGCACCGTGCGCTCCAGCAGGGGGTGGCCGGTGCGGGGGTCCTGGAGATTGGGGAGTTCGGTGAGGATACCGGTCATTTCGTTGCCCCGCTCCCCGCAGCCCACGTAAACGATGAGGTCGGCAGCGCACCACTTGGACAGTTGGTGCTGGGTGATGGTCTTGCCGGTGCCGAACCCGCCGGGGATAGCCGCGGCGCCGCCCCGGGCCAGGGGAAAGAGGACGTCCATGACCCGCTGCCCGGTGATCAGGGGCTCAGCCGGCAGCAGCCGCTCCCGGTAGGGCCTGAGGCGGCGCACCGGCCAGCGGTGCCAGAGATAAAGGGGCGTTTCCCTGCCCCGGTCGTCCCTGATCTGGGTAATGGGGTCCTTCAAGGTATACTCGCCCGGCGGCACGATCCGGGTGATAATCCCCTGAACTCCAGGCGGCGCCAGAACCCGGTGCTCCAGGGCCGCGGTTTCCGGCACGACGCCGAGGATCTCTCCTCCCTGGACGGCATCACCCGCCTTGAGCCTGGGCGTGAAGGACCAGACCTTCTCCCGGTCCAGGGGCAAAACCTGGGTCCCCCGGGAAATGAAGGGTCCGGTGGCTTCCTGCAATACCGTCAAGGGCCGCTGCATGCCGTCAAAGATCCGGCCCACCAGGCCCGGGCCGATCTCCACCGACAACGGCGCCCCCTGGCCCGCCACCGGGTCCCCGGGGCGGATGCCGGCCGTGTCCTCATAGACCTGAACCGTGGCCACCTCGCCGATGAGCTCGATGACCTCCCCCACCAGGCGGTCGGCCCCCACCTCCACCACTTCATACATGGCGAGAGCGCGCCCCCCGGAGGCCTTGACCACCGGCCCGCTGACCCAGATTACTTCAGAGGAATTCGGCATGGTTATTGGGGGAAGGATTGTCAGTGGGTCGCAGACCCACTGACAATCCTTCCCCCAAACCCCCTTCCCCAACCCCGTAAGGGTTTTCGATTAATTTAGTTGGGCGCACCGCCCAGCCAATCAGGCAGCGCAACCATTCATGGACCTTCGACCCACCCGTAAATCAGGAAAAGTCCGGTAGGCGGGCCTCCGTGCCCGTCACCCGCGCCAGGCAATGGTGCACATTAACTTTCAACTTTGAACCTTGAACTTTTCAAGGCAGTTAATGTAGGGTGGGCATGGCCCACCTAATCATGCAGCGGAAAATACTAATAAATTGGCATAATTTAACCCATAACCCCAGTGGCACAGGCTTCCAGCCTGTGCTTCGCCGCTTCAGAGATTGGAGCGCGACCCGGCGCCGGATAAATAGCCCAGGGGAACGATCAGGGCATAATAAGGCACCAGGTAAAGGGCGGCCAGCACCGAGGTCAGGGGATCGTTGAAATACTGGCCTAAAACGATGACCAGGACATTATTGATCCAACCCAAAGCGCCGGCGGCCGCACTCCTTTCCGGGGCCGGGTTGGACCAAAACAACAGCATGCCGGCGCCGGCCAGGAACGCCCCTAAAGCACAGCTCAACAGTACCGCGGTCACCACCTGGGCCTGGTGCTCCCTGAGGAAAGGCGCGTAAAGGCCGAAGGCCCCCAGGTTCATGCCGGCGAACAGGGCCAGGGAGATCGGGTAAGCCTGCCGGTCCAGCCACGCCGACGCCCTCGGCAACAATCGCCGGGAAAGAATCGACATCAGGAGGGGGATGAAGATCAAGGCCGCCAGGAACAAGACCAGGCCAATCAGGTCGATATGCACCTCACGGCCCACCAGGACCCTTACTATCAGGGGGAGGCTCACGGGCAGCAATAAAGTGGTCACCACGGTCATGGCCAGCACCAGGGAAATGTTGGCCCCGATATACCCGGAAAAAAAGGGGGCGGACAAGCCGGTGGAGACTCCGGCCAGCAACATAAGGCCCAGGGTATAGGCCGGAAGAAATTTTACCACCAGTAAAAAGACGATCACCGGCAGCACCACCAGTTTGGCCAGGATCAACAGGCCCAGCTTGACGGCGCGGCGGCGCAGGGTGTCCCAAATCTCCCCGGGGATAACCTTGAGGAAGGCCAGGAAAAGCATTCCCATGAGCATCCAGGACAGAAAGGGACCGAGCCTCCGGGACTCGGTGGGCCAGTACACGCCGGCCGCCATGCTGCCGAACATCACCGCCAAAAGCACCAGATCTTTAATTCTCAACATTAAGGGGGTTCGCTGATTATTAATTTTTAAGAAAAGCTCATTAACCGGACATGGTTTCCACCGCCGGCGTCAGCCCAGGCTATCGCCTGGATTTAGAATTAAAGCCGCCGAAGCGCTCAAAGAGGCGGACCGCTTCCTGGTTAATTGCCGCCGATTCGCCGGCCTTGGCATTGCCCAGGAGATACCTGTAGGTCTCCCTGAGATTGCCGTCGCCATAGACTTCCGAAAAATTCGGACCTGCAAAAGAAATGCGCGTACTATATCCTATTGCCAGGAGGCCCGTCACAGAGAAATAGCCAACATAAATCATCACCGCATAAGATAAAACTTTGGAGCGATTTTGCCGCTGAATTGCCTGATAACCCGTCCCGATTAAAAGCGGCATCACTGGCATCCAGAAACGAGCGTCCCTATAAGGCCAGGCCAATAGCAGGAGTATATAGGTGATAAGGTATATCTGAATGGCATTAATAGGTTTTTTTTTCACTATCCCGACTATCAATATAGAAAGACATATCAACCCTATAGGTAGAGCAAGGTATGATACTAAGTAAGGCATCTTTCCTAGAGGAATGTTGATGACCAACTCGCCTAGTTCTGATAGTCTGGACATCATTACTTGAAGAATCCCCGCCAAGAACCCTCCTAACAGACCAAATGTTTCAGCAGCCTCCGGAATATATTCCGTTTTACTTAAAGATAAGCTGGACAGGAGAAGAAGTAAGCTGAGAATAATAGCAATGCCATAATGGATTTGCTTACTTTGGGCTTTCTTCATGATCACCAACAAAAATGCAGGGATGAGCGCAACTCCTATTGTGCGAACCTCAATGGCCAAAGCGGCTGTCAGAATGGCCAGTATCGGGTAGATCAGGCTAAGAGGCTTTTGGGAATCCTCCATTCTGGCAAGAATTAGCAAGCAAGACATGGATAAACCATAAAAGACCGGGTCGCTGATAGGTAAAGTAACGTGCTTTATTAAAATATAGGACAGCAAACTTAAACAAATTAGACAAATCGCGGTCGGGTAATCAAAATGATAAGCTGTATAAAATAAACCGAAGGCCATGATGGTCCCCAAACCAAGAAATAGCAAGTTTATGGCCACGAGTGATCCAGGGTTTGCCCAGCCCCAATAATCTAACCAGGCCACTAAGGCGGGATAGCCGTTGGGATAGTGGGTAACTTTTCCGTGATAAAGGAACCCCTTTCCCTCGGCAGCCGACTCCGCCAGAGATAAAAAAACCAACGAATCCGTATTTAATCGAAGGGGGCTGAATAACTGCAGGGCATACAACAAAAGCAGAATAAGCAGCGCGATATAGATCAGAATGATTTTATAATTCAAGTGATATCTCAGAAGCATCTATTTTCTCGATTAATGCCCTTGTTTTCTCTCCCAAATCTCATCATCCCCCCTCACCGCCCCACAGCCGCCGGGCCAGTTCGGTGCGCAGGCGCTCCCGCTGCCGGTCGATCATGCCCTGGAAGGTGAGATCATAGCGCATCTGGCCATCGGCCCGGACGGCGATACAGCCGCCCGGGGGCGTATCCGCATCGGTCGCCAGTTCCAGCCGGGAGCCGGTTTCCCGGCCCACGGCCGCCAGGAGTTCCGGGGTCAGCCACCGGGTCTCTTCGGGGTGAGCCACGATCCGGAAACTATCTCCCTGCAATTCCTGGACTGCCTTAGCCAGCCTCTGCCTGAGCCAATCCTGATACTCCGGCGTCTGGCGGGACGCCCGCAAACGCTCCAGACCCTGGGCAAAGATCTCGCCCAGCAGGGCCTCTTTGGTCTCGGCGATCTCCCGTTTGCCCGCGAGCGCCCTCCGGTCTTCCCGGCTCCGGGCCGCGAACTCTGCCTGCGCCCGCACCTGCCCCTCGGTGCGTTCCTTGACCTCCCGGCTCCGGGCCTCTGCCGCGGCCACCAGGGCCTCGGCCTGTTCCCGGGCCCGGCTGCGAATCCTGTCGGCCTCTTCCCTCCCCTGGCTCAGGATGGCCTGACAGAGGAGCTCTACCTGGTCATAAAGGGGCATGGTCGTAAAGTTTTCTTTTTCGGTTTTCGGTTTTCGGTTTTCTGTTAAAGCACGGTAGGGCGGGCCTCCGTGCCCGCCACCATTCGATCGGTGCGCAGAGCGCACCCTACATTCCTTCTCGTTCCTAAGTTGTACTTGGGAACGATAATGGCTGCCAGGCTTAGCTTGGCGGGAAAAAGGCCGCCAAGCTCATCTTGGGTTCCCCGCCTTCCGTTCGGGTTTCGGCGTCCTATGTAGGTATCCCCATCAGCGCCCGTAGTCGCTCCAGCATGGATTGTTCCCGGGGCATCGGTCCTTCCCGGTCGGGGATCTCCAGGATCAGGGGTCTGACGCTGTCCCGCCTGGCCCCGTCCACTTCCGCCCTGATCCCCGCCGCCAGCCGTTCGGTAATCATGACCAGCCCCACCCGGGCATCGCCCCGGGCCTGGGCCAACAACTCCCGGGCCTCAGCCGGCCCTTCGGCCGCCCCACCCCGCACCCCCGCCAGGGCAAAGGCCAGGAAAGTGCGAGCATCGGCAATGATGAAAAACTCCAGGTCGCTGATGGCCTTCTCCAAGCAATTGTTTGCAGGGGTTTCCACAGGCGAGGACGCCTGTGCCACTGACTCCTGCACCCCTCCCCCAACCCCAAAACTTAAAGGGGGTTGGGAGGGGAGTTTGAGGGGAGGGCCGGGGGGGCGGGGGGCCCCCCGGCCCCCCCCCCCCCCCCGCGCCCCGACGCCCCCCCCCCCCCCGGGCGCCCCCCCGCCGCGCCCCGGCCACCCACCCCCCCCCCCCCCCACCCACAACCCCCCCCCCGATCACCCGCGCGGGTGCCGCCCCCCCCCCCGCCCCCCCCCCCCCCCCCCCCCCCCCCCCCCCCCCCCCCCCCCCCCAACTCACACCTTTCCCAAGATCATGATGGCGATGATCAGGCCGTAAATGGCTATGCCTTCGGCCAGGCCGACGAAGATCAGGGCCCGGCCGGCCAACTCCGGTTTTTCACTGATGGCCCCCAGGGCCGCAGCTCCCACCGTAGCCACCGCCAGCCCCGCGCCCAGGGCCCCGGCTCCCGCGGCGATGGCCGCCGAAAGAAAGGCCCAGCGCACCACCCCGGGGTCGGTAATGGGCCCGGCGTCGGCGGCCCAGGCGGCGTTTGCCCAAAGAAAACCCCCGCCCAGGGAAATGATGGCCAGGGTGATGCAGGCCAGAAATCTTTGCACCATCTTTACCCCCTTGTCAAAAAGACTTCCGTTCCAGGGGTGTGAAGACCTCGCCGCCCCCGTGGAAGAACTTGCTCATGAATTCGTAGTATTCCAGGCGGATGATCTGGATAGACACCACCAATCCCTCCAGGAGGATGATCACCACGTTGCCGAGGCAGATGGCCACCCAGTAGAAGACGCCGCCCCCCGGCATCCTTCCCAAGGTCTCGGCCAGGGAAAAGACGGCGATGAACAGGCCGGCGTGGGCCAGGGCAAAGGCGGCGATCCGGATGAAGGAAATGGTGTTGGCCACGTAACGCACCGTGTCGTCGACGATTTCAATGCCCCCTTCCAGGATTTGCAGCCCCCGACCCTCCACCTGGGGGTGGTTTTCTTTAGGGATCAGCAGGCGCTGCCCAATAAACAGGGCGCTCATGGCCAGGGTCGCCAGGACCACCACCAGGGCCACCCAGAAATCCCACTCCAGGGCCCCGGTGAGGAGGTAGCGCAGTCCCAGGGCGGCGATGATCCAGTAAAACAGGGCCGCCACCAGGCCGGCCGCAGGCAGCCTGGCGGCCCTGAGCCGCAGGGCGTTGATGAAGCCGAAAATCAGCCCCAGGCTGATAAACCCCACCCCGATGATGACGGACATCTTCATAAAATAGACGATATTTTTCAAGGGGGCGAACCAGAGGGTGGGGATCAGGCCCTCCATGCCGAAGACGCTGCCGTAAAGGGCCCCGAAGATGATGGAGGACACCCCGCATTCCATCAGGATGATGCCGTAATCGGTATACCGGAAAAACCGGCGGAAAATCAGGTAACCCAAGCCCAGGAGCACCGCGCCCTGGCCCACGTCGCCGAACATCATGCCGAACATCACCAGGAAGCTGATGGCCAAAAAGACGGTGGGCTCCACTTCGCCGTAGGTGGGGGTGCCGTAGGCCCTGGTGAGACGCTCGAAGGGCCTGAGCAGGTAAGGGTTGTTAAAAAGGATGGGGATCTTCAGGATGCCTTCCCGCACCCCGGGAATGGCTTCGGCGCTCAGCACTTCCACCATGGCATGGGGGCCGATTTCCCGGGTCAGGGCCTCTTTGAGCTGATCCACTAGGTGGGCCGGGATCCAGCCGCTGATGAGATAGGCGTGGTCCACCTTGCCGAACAGCACCCGGGCCCGGAGCAGGGTGCGGGTCAGGTCGATGCGGTTGCGCAGCCGCACCAGGTCCGGGCCCAGCCGGGTCCTGAGTTCCGCGGCGCGGGCCTGGAGCTGTTCCTGGGATTCCATCAGCCCCTGGATCTGCTGCTCGATGCCGGCCAGGACTGCCGCCAGGGTCGCGCCCGGAGCGGCCGGGGGCAGGTCCATGAGTTCAAAAAAGGCCCCTTTCAAAGCCTGGTCCATCACCTCGCCATCTTTTGCCAGGGCCGCGGCCAGGATCACGGTGCGGTCCTCCGCGACGCTCACCGGAATCAGGGCATGGTGCAGATGGGCCACGGCTTCTTCCAGCTTGGCCAGATTTTCGGTGGGGACCAGTCCGGGTTTTAGGTAAGTGAAGCGCAGGCTTGCCAGTTCCGTCAGATCAAGGCCGCTTGCCATCAGCAGGGACAGATTTTGCCCCTGCCGCTTGAACGTCGCCAGCCGGTCTGCGACTCCCTTAAGCTTCTCAGCCAGGGGCCCCACCGCCTGGCGGATGTCCTCGACGATCTCCTCCTGCCGGTAAATATCCCTGGCCGGGTCCAGGTCCGAGGGAATCTCCACCACCTCGGGGGTAATGGCCAGGGCCTGGGCCCAGCGGTCCACCTCCTCCCCCAGGCGCTCGTATCGGGCCAGCAGATCCCGCTCCAACTGCCCCATGTAGCCAAGTTTCCCCAGGGGCGTTTCCACCAGGTTGATGAGGTGCATGAGCCTGAGTCTGGTCAGAACCGCGGTGGCCCGGGAGATATCCTGGTCCTCCACCTGGATATTCACCAGCACCAGGGGGACGGGTCTAAACATGGGCCCCCTCCAGGGATCGCTCTTGCAGCAGCGGCGCCAGCCGCTCCGGGGGCACTTTGAGCAGGATGCCGGTCACCAGGGTGAGGAGATTGCGGATTTCCAATTCTTTCAGAAACAGGAAGGTAATGGGCAGGCCGATCTGGAAAGGGGGCTGGGCTGAAACCCGGGCCAGTTTTTGGAGCCAGTGGCGCATCAGCCGGGCTTCCACTTCGGCCAGGCTCGCGGCTCCTGCGAGCCAAGGTCCGTAAGGGAGGTCGGCTAGAGCTGCGACCATCTTCTCCAGGTTGGCGGCAAAGGCCAGGGCCCGGCGTCGGGCCATGCTCCGAAAGCTCCCGGCCGCAATCAGATACTGGTAAATCTCTTCCCCCGGGAAACCGTAAATTTCCCGGAAGCGCCCCACCCAGATGATATTGGTGAGGTCTGCCAGGCCCCCCAGGAGGCCGGCGGCGATGCGGCGGTCCGGTCCTGCCAGCTCGGCCAACCCCTGCCACAGAGCGCTGAAGACATAGAGGTCCAGGGACATCTCCAGGGGAAAGAGACTCGCCTCCCGCCGGTACCGGGCCAGGCCCCGGGCCAGGGGCGGACCCCAGGGAGTGGGGGCGAGCCGGTCCACCAGGGCCGGAACAGTTTCCAGATTCAGCAGTTCCGGGAAGTTTAGCGGGGTTAAACCGCTAACGGGGAGCAGAAGCCGCACCGCCTGGGCCGGGGGCAGCCCCTGGTGCAAGGCCCGGAGCACCACCTTGAGGTTCTCCACCACCAATCGCTGGGCCAGTACGGCGATGAAGGACCGCTCCCGGGAGGGCAGGCCCCGGCCCACCTTCTGGAAGGCCTGGGCCAGTTCGCCGTAAACCCGGCGGCCAAACTCGGCTTCCGCGTCCGGCCGGTGCCAATCCCACCCGGCCAGAGCGGGCGCGTAAGCCGTGGCGGTCAGATACCCCAGAAAATCGTCGAGGGTCCGGACCAGCAAAAGAAAATGGTAGTCCTCCGGCGTGAGCAGACGGCTTTTCAGGGCCATGACCTTGGCACCACCGTAGGCGTAGCGGAATACCCGGAGCATCACTCTCCCAGGACCTGGGACACCAACCAGGCCACCGCTTCTTCCCGGCGGCCCTCGGGTTTACTGCGTAACTCATGAATATAATTCTGCTTTTCCGCATCAGCGGCAGCGGCGTGTTTTTCGGCCTCGGCCAGGATTTTCGCCTGCAGACTTTTCTCCATCTCGGCCAGTTGCCGCTGCAGGTCCGCCTGGGCCGCCGCGACCCGGGCCCGGGCCTCCTCCAGCCGCGCCTGGGCCTCCTTCTCAGCCTGGGCTACCTCCTCCCGGGCCTGTTGATCCGCCGTGAAGATCTTTTGCAAATCCGGCAACATCAACCCTCCGCCACTACCGGGCGCCGACCCAGCTTAGGGGACTGGAACGCATCTTTGGGCTAACATTAAACATTTTTCCAGTTTTGACAAGGTCAATTGAGGCGTGGGAGGGAAAACGCAGGGCCGGGTGGATGGTTGATTATACTGAGCAATCGAAATTATTTTGGTAACCGCGGACCTTAGCCCGCGCTCATCCAGAGGTATTATCCCACGGCACGATGCAGCTATACGAGCATGACCGATTTTCAGTCACCCCCGGAGAATGAAAATCCAGAATGGCAAAAACCGCGACTTTCACGGGTCAAAGCCTGCGGCCACATTTTTAATGAAGCCTTTAGGGCCAAAACATAAATCGGCGGCAAAGCTCCAGCGCCCTGGGCATGGCGGCGCCGACCTGCTAATCGAAAGAAATCTCCGCCTCGGGGGGATCGATTTCCGGCGGCAACTCCTGAAAGGGAAAGGGCCGGGCATTCTCGTTCAAGGTCATATAGCGCATCAGCCGATAAGAATAGGCGATCACCCGGTTGGCGAAGACCCGGGCCGGTTCCACATGCTTCAAGGTGATGAGCAGATAGATAAATTGCGCGACGGTGATGAAGGCGATGACCATTTTCGCCAGCCCGAGGACGATGGCAAAGAAAATGGTGTAAGCCAGGCGGATGACAATCTGTTTCCGGGTTACCCCGGCCTGAGGCGTGTCGTTCATAAGCCCTCCTTATGCTTTACCGTGAAAGTCTACCTCAAGATCCCCGCAAATCCCTCTTAGGAAAGGGGCGTTTAAGAGGCCTGCGGGTCAATTTCCCCTTTTCTAAAAGGGGACAGGGGGATTTTCATTTTCGGGGCCAAAAATCGGTCATGGGCCTTAACCCATGTTTTCATGCTTTGGCAGTTTCTGCATGGGATTTGGCGTAGTGTTGCCTGAGCAGGTCATCCCCCCAGTCGTCCTGTAAATCCCGCCATACCGTGTGAATATGGTTGGCCTGGTTCTGGGTGTTGTCGTATTCCACCAGGAAACTCGGCCCGTGGACCCGGTAATAGTGGGGCTGGCCGGGCTCCGCCGCCCCGGCCCAGGCAAAATGCAGATAGCCCCACCCTTCCTGGTCGATGCGGTGGAGCTGGGACTCCGCCACGTCCGGAGGCATGCGGCTGGTATATTCCACCACCAGGTCCTGGAAAAACCGCTGCTGGTCCTTACTCATGGCGGCAAAGGAAAGGCCTTCCGGCGCCTCCAGCCGCACCCGCCTGGCCGTGCCGGTGACAATGTCTCCGGGCGCGGCCGGGGCTATTACCGCCCGGTTGCGTCGGCCTGCCTCCAGGGAATTGAGCAGCCGCCGGGCCAGGTCTTCTTCGGCCGCCAGGACCCGCAGCCCGGCCAGCGCCATGCCCTCCGGGACCCGGCCCGGATTAACCCCAAAGAAATTCGGCGTGGGGGCCACCCGGTTGCCCCCCACTATCAGGAAATTCACCGACAGGTGGTGGCCGTCCAGCCGCCAACCCCAGTGAGGCCCGGGAAACCCGAACAACGTCAAATAATAGAGATAGGAGTCCCGCAGGTGGCGCCCCTGGCGACCCTCCAACCGGCGCAATACTGATTCCAGGGCCATAATAGCCATGGCCCGGCTATAACCCCGACGGCTGAGGCCGCTGGCCAGCAGGACATAGGCCAACTGCCTCTGGGCGCTGGACAATTCCTTCAATGATAAACCAAACCGCTCCCCGGGCCGATAATCCCAGTTCAGCCGCTCCGGGCTTTCCAACGGGAACCAGCCTCGAGCCTGCTGGTCAGGCCCCAGGGAAGCGAAAAAGGCCGAGGCCGCCTCGGCCATCAACCGCACCGTGCCGGCCTCCAACTCCCCGGGCATGTGCACCGCCGGTGTCAGGGACAGGATATGCATAATGGTTAGCTATCAGCTATCAGCTATCAGCTGTCAGTTGTCAGTTGTCAGTTGTCCTCTGCCGCATCAATAATAATGAAAATGTAGCGCCGCCGCCCTCGGCGCCGCCTGATCACTTTTCGAAGCAAGCAGGGCGGCCCTCGGTGCCCGCCACCATGCGGATTCGGTGCACAGTGCGCACCATACATTAACTGCTTTCCAGGTTCTTTCCCATTTATTTCCTGACTGCTGGCTGCTGACTGCTGCCTCCTTGATTTTACTAAGCCCTACCTCCCAAAATACCCGGTAAGGGTGGCCGAAGCCAGGACCTTGCCTTCCAGGGCCTTTTGAAAGGCGCTGAGGCTGGTGTGGCCGGGGAGGTTCAGCTTGGCGACGTTTAGCGCATAAATGGTCACCACGTAGGAATGGTCGCCGGTCCCCGGAGGCGGTTGGGGTCCGCCATACCCCTGAGTGCCGAAGGAATTGCGCAGTTCCACGGCGCCGGCGGGCATTCCACCCCCCGAGGCGCCTTCCGGGAGCCCGGTGGTTTTGGCCGGAATGTTGATCACCAGCCAGTGCACCCAGTTCCTGGCCACGGGATGGGTATCGACGATGGCCAGCGCCAGGGACTTGGTGCCCGCCGGCGGCGCGGTCCAGCTCAAGGGGAGGGAAACGTTGTCCCCGCCGGCGCCCGGCATGGCATACTCCAACGGTATTTTTCCGCCGTCAGGGAAAGCCTTGGATGAAAGCTTCATGGTTTGACCTCCTGAGTTCATGGCCGCAGTCATGATCATAAATATAGCCAGCGCGGTCGCGATAATCCAGGTTCTGCCGGTAGTCATCCCCGTTCTCCTCGGGCTCAGGATCGACTGGTCTGAAAGCGATCCCCTAACCGCCAAAATTCTGGCGAGGGCTTAGTGCATGATTTCCTAAGATACGGCAAGGTTTCTCATCGGCCCCCTCACCCCAGCCCTCTCCCCCCAGTGGGGGGAGAGGGAGTATTACCAAAGTCCCTTCCTTGTTCCCTCTCCCCCAACGGGGGA
>Ga0315268_10003094_pt1 | contig 18455 bp, 22 predicted proteins | sample C1_top_MG_FD_204535 | JGI IMG/M metagenome (GOLD analysis project Ga0315268, IMG submission 204535) | Sediment microbial communities from Yellowstone Lake, YNP, Wyoming, USA - C1_top | ecosystem: Environmental > Aquatic > Freshwater > Lake > Sediment | place: USA: Wyoming | collected 2017-08-01
TCAATTTCTGCTTCTTTCTCTTCTTTTCCTTCCATGAATCATGTTGCCTTCTGTATATATAAAGATTATGTTCGAAGCGAAAAAGATACAGAGTGTGAAATAGAAAAAAGGTAATTTAGTGTTTTCTCTATTCCCATGCATGGCTTTATAGGAAAATTGCATTTTCCAGGCAAAATGTCGCTACTTCTTCTTGGTAGGATAGCTTCAAATTATAATTGCGAATATATATTTGAAGTCATCTTATGCCCCTGTCGGGATTCGAACCCGAGTTTCAAGCTCCGGAGGCTTGAAGGATATCCGCTACCTTACAGGGGCATGATGCACTTTTAGATGGTGATATATAAAGGTGGTTTCTCAGGAGGGGAAAGAAAGAATGAATCAGTATAATATGCCCCCGTCGGGATTCGAACCCGAGTCGCAAGCTTTCAGCTTGCCGTGAAACGCACTCGGTGCGTCGAAGTGCAAACCGCAGGCTCGCAGGATATCCGCTACCCTACAGGGGCTTTAATATAAGAAAAGGGCGGGTTTTATAAGCTTTCCCCTCTCATGTGCATTCCCCATCCTTGGCACTGGTGTAAGATTTATATAGTTCATCTCTCATTTCATCGATATGGGGCAGACCTTGAGTGTGGCGCGTATGGCAACAATGATTGTCATAATTACATTGTTTTTCTTGCCTGTCGCAATTTTAGACCCCCAGGAAGACTCTCTCGAGATTGTCAATCAGTTCATAATTAGCAGGGTAGGGGAGGAGTATTTCTACAAACATTATGTGCCACTAAAAGCAGAACAGAGAAGCCTCGCATGTATCTTTGCAGAATACAAATATGAATATCCTCCCTACATAGAGAACTATAGATTCTCTTTCTATTATGATACCTTGGATAGAATTGTATGGAGTAATGGGATTTTGTTGATGCCCCAAGCAATTAAAATCGATGGAAGAAAGGCAATCAAGATTGCAAAAGACAATGGCATTCTTCTGACTCCCCAAGGGATTGTGGCAAACATCTACTTTGATTGGGAAAACACTGCGAGATTTGTGTGGTGTGTAATCATAATAGGTGACCCTAATATCTATATGAACAAAGGTATTATTCAGGTGATATTGGATGCAGAGACAGGGGAGATTTTAAGAAAGGATCATGTAATTAATCCCAGATTTTTATATAAATATATCCTTCATCAAAGATTAATCACATCATTTCCCCCGAAACCAGGAATTATAATAAGACAAGATAATCCAACACCCCCTTCACAAATAATCACCTTAGGGCTGTCAATTTTTATCATTATTTTTTTCATAGTCCTCATCTGGAAAAGAAGAAATTTCAAGCTTAGCGAGAAATGGATTCTAAATATGGGGGTGGTTATAGGCGTCATTGTCTTCATGTTACTTTTCATTTTTTCTCTGTATAGTCATTTGGATTATTACAGCGCAACTCTCACTCGGGATACATTACTCGATGAAATAAGCATAGCAATACCATGGGGATTTCCTGTTTTGGTTGGTACAATCTTTTACAGGAGTAAATATTCCTCCACTAAAGTATTTTTTCATGCAATTGCGTTATCTCTTATAAGCAGCATCATCGCTGTTTTCCTCATATGGACCTTGGTTTTATCAGTTGGTCAATTACACACCATTTTTTTTGAGACAATTAGAGACTCCATTGAGATATTCGGAATGGTTTATCTTGCATTGATTTCCATGATGAGCCTGACACTATTGTATTTCAAAGAAAAAGATTGATGCTATTCTTTAATAACTCATCCCACACTCACCACAATCCCCGCAGGCAGCCCTGGTCGTGGCTCTATGTTCTTCACAACCTTTCCGAATTTGGGGATGACAATCATGTAGGTCCCATATTTGAGAACTTCCACCACAAAGCGTCCCTGCGCATCGGTCCTTACCCTGTAGGAGTAGGAGCCGTTCTCGGGCACGACCTCAACATCCACAAAGGGTATGGGCTTGCCATGCATCGTCACCGCACCTGCAATGGTGTTCATGCCTTTTCTATTCATGTAGAGCGTCATGGTCATGCTGTTCTCAATGACCCCTCTTTTTTCTGCGACCTCATACCATTCCTTCTGTGCGGTCACTATGTAGGCTCCCTTCGGGATAAAGAGGAGTGCCATGCCTCCCCCATCTGTGCTATTCTGAGAGAGGTCTGCCATGTTGCCCGCAGATACCAAAACTGAAGGGATGGGATTCCCGAATATGTCCCTCACGGCAAAAAGAATCGAGATTTTCGATTTCTTGAGCGTCACGTAAAGAGTATGGGTCCCCACGACATAGAAGTGCGTCATGTAGGTGGCATAGCCAGGTTTCGATACCATGATGGTATGATATGTCCTCGAAAGGGTGAGTCCCGCATTGCCATAGATGTCTGTTCTTACCTTCTGGAAGTCCACCACAGTAATGAGCGCGTCGGGGACAGGGTAGCCATACTCGTCCGTGACGTGGAAATATACGTTTTCTATGGCTGAGGCTGGAAACACAGAAGAAATCAGCACGAAGAAGAGGAATGCTCTTTTCATGAGCGTAGTGTATTTTCTACTATTTAAATCTTACTATTGGAATAAATACTTTCACTATTGTCCCTGTCGATTCATCCCTCTTTTCAAAGATTTTCGTAAACCCGGACATAGAGCCCTCCTCGTAGAGCATCCTGAAGAGAAGAGTCTGGCGTAATTTCTTCTCGTCAAGGCTTCCTGAGGCATAATCAGTGAAGAATCGCCATGCGACGACCCTTCCCCCGTCAAGAGAGAATCGCGCCGAGGTTGCCACTATGAAATCTACATTTTTTTCTTTTACCAGTGCAAGAGCCTCCTCCTCATTGGTTTTCATGAGGATTGTCTGGTAGGTATTGTCGAGATTCTGGGGAGAACATAATGGCAATTTCTCAGAGACCGCCTGTGCGGCAAACCCATTGTCCCAGGCGGTGAGAATCAATTTCCCTTCCTTCGTCCCAATGAATCGATATGCCTCATATTCAGCCTCCGAGACCTGGGGGGGATGGGAAGGGGATGCAAGAACGTACACGCCATACGCTATGAATAGAGCCAAAACAATCGCCACGCGAGAATGGAAATTCTTTTTGAGAATGGTGCCCCAGAGTAATATGACTATGAAGGGGAGGAAGACTAGTGGCGTGAAATACCCGGTCGTCACAGCAACCAGGGCGAAGGCAAACACCGCCACTATAGCATAGGAAATATTATTTTTCCACTCCTCGCTCCATGAGACGAGAGCCTCCGCGGCGGTGAGCGCGAAGGCAAGGTCGACTATGCGCGTCGCCCTGTCAAAGAGGAGTGATGAGGAGAGGCCCACGAAGAGTAGAAAAATCATGAACGCATTCTTCTTCTTGAAGAAGGAGAGTATGCCGAAAGGCAGCAGGAAGAAGAGGGCATTGTAGCGCTGCCACAAAAGATAGACATTTGTGGGAACGAAATCAGGGCTGCCAATTCTGAGTGTGGAGAGCAACCCTTCCTTGGTATAGGGAGATATCCGGGAAATGAAGTCTATCGCAAGAATCGTGATCCTTTCAGAAAGACCTAAAAGATTGAGGAGGATGAGTATGAGGAATACAATAGCCAGTCCAAAGGACACGACTGGGAACACCTTTTCTCCCCACACCCGCTGAAGACCAATATAGGCATAGTAGAGAAAGAGAACCTCTGCCGCAAGAACGATTAAAGGATTGATCTGCAGTGCAATAAGAAAGAGAGGAATGAGAAGGATGGCCCACAAGAATTTTTTGTCGCCTGCCCTCAGGCCTGCGTAGAGAAGGAGGATGAAGAAGGGCATCTGAACGAGGTCATGGGTGAAGAGGAGGATGCCCATGGCGAGGGGCTGTATGGAGAACGCATACAGGAGGGAAGCCACAAACCCTCCATTCTCTCCCAGAATCCTTGCCGACACTAAATAGAGGATCACCGCGGTGCATGAGGAAATGATGAGACCGCACCCGAATACGGCATAGAGAAGGGTCTCGTCCTTAATCATCGTGCCGAGGAGGCGCAGGAGCCAGAATGTGATGTCGTAGTGGGAGAGTCCCATGGTTCCTCGAGCCACGCCATAGTAGAAGTATGTCTCCGTAACGGGTGTCGTATGCCCACCATATCGGGAAAGGTAAAAAACATCGAGAAGCAGCCTCACAAGTGATGCAAGTGCGAAGACAAATCCTGCCTTTTTTGATCTTGTCATGGAGATACCGATGTTCACCCTTGAAGCACCCTAAGACGGCTTTTTGGAAGGCATATAAATCTATCGCATTCATCTCCAACCCCATTTGCAGTGAGATAAGCGAGAGGAAGAACGGGATATAGTGTGCTTTTAAAAATCCCCTTTTTAATATGGGAACCCTCCTGCACAATCCTTATAAATAAAGAGAAAAAGTGGACTCCGTGCACAGGACGAAGTCGGGCATACCGGGATTTGACGAAATCATAGAAGGGGGGTTTCCCACTGGCACCTCCGTCCTTCTCTCTGGTACCGCAGGTGCGGGAAAAACAATTTTCGGCATACAATTTCTCGTCAACGGCATAAAGCAGTTCAATGAGAACGGGATATTCGTTTCCTTTGAGGAGAGGCCCAAGGATCTGAGAAGCGAGATGGATAATTTTGGATGGAACCTTCGTGACTACGAGGAGAGGAAACAGCTCGCCATCATAGACGTGGCCTCGGCCCGGGATGGCATACGGAGCGGGGAACAATACCTCGTGGACACCTCCTCCCGCGCCCTCAATGTCACCAACCTCGCTACCCAGATTTTTGCCTTGAGCAATGAACTAAAGGCATCCCGCGTGGTCATAGATTCCATTCCCTCCCTCGAGCTCAGGCTCATCGACGTGACAGAGGTTCGCCGGGCGGTATCCCTGCTCACCAATCTCCTTTTGGAAATGAACGTCACCTCTCTCATAGTCACCGAGATTGCCAACCCCTTCGAGTTCTCACGCTATGGATTTGAGGAGTATGTGACGCGCGGCCTCATAAACATGAAGATGATTTCCCAGTACGGTGAGCTGAGGCGCACCATTCAGGTCGTCAAGATGAGAGGGACCAATCATTCTACCCGCACCTTCCCCTTCGAAATACTCGAGAATGGCATTGAGATCCAGACGCTTCGGAAGATATAATCAAAAGCTTTAAATAGTGTTGCATAGAGTGACCTCATGCCAAAACGACACAAGGCTGAACAGGGGGCGATGCCTGCGACAGGCGCTGGCTTGATACGCTACTTCGACGAGGATGCGAAGGGCATAAAGTTCAAACCCGAATACCTCCTCATTCTCTGCGGCGTCATCATTCTCATAGAACTCTTCCTGCAGGCATACGGTGCCGAGATCTTCGGACCTTGAATAAGGGGGGGTGGGGGGATGAAGGGAGTTTTGGGACTGGGATGGGCAGATTTTAACTTAAAAGGTTTTAATGAAATGAGGGAAGAGCTATCATTTCTGAAGGATATAGAAGTTGAATATAAGAAGTTTGAGCCCTCATTTGTTGATCGTTTGCATCTTTGTTTGGATTATAAAATCCCGACTCATTCAAGCAAGAGCAATCAGAAAGATGCTAATCATATCATATTCTTGGCAGGCGGAAAAAAGATGCTTGAATTCTGGAAAAGGGGTGGATTCAAGATGGGTATTATTCATGAAAATCTCGAAGAGAGTGATTTTGAGAAAGTTGAATTTGCTCTTTTCAGGAGGCACTGGATAACCAAAAGAACGAGTGGACTCTTTGGTGTGTTCATTAATTATTCAACTACCATACTACTATTTATCTCTGCCCTGATGGCAATTATATTCACACATGAAGGGATTTATTTAGGAACCACTCTTTCAATTCTCCTAGGCATTTTTTCTTATTGTAATTTGAGAAATATAGAGAGAGTTTGGAACCTCACCTGACGAAACCCTTTTATACTCATGCTTTTCCTTTCTTCGTGCCTGGCTGGATGAAATCTTGGGCGTGGGTGATTGACCACAAAGAACACATACTCTTCCTGTTTTTTTGCTTCATTGTAGGTGGTCTGGGACAGGACAAGAGGATTGCCCTCATTCCCATTGCATTCGTCATTCTCATCTTCGTCCTCCTTGCCGCTTGGAGGTTGGGCAGGTTTGCATTATTGGTAGGGCTTCTTTCCTCTGCCATCGTCTCAGAAAGGATTCCCTCAGAGAAGAAATTCATCCTTATCCTTTTTTTCGCAATTCTGGGTCTGGGTGCAGGATTGTTCTTCTCAGGGATGAAAAAGGGAAAAGAAGATACGAGACAGAAGATTCCTGATACCCAAAAAGCTGAGAACAAAAAGGAAGAGGAAAAAAAGATTTCCTATGAGAAGGAAGTGCCCTGCAAATTCTGCGGTCGTCTCATATCCAAAGCCGAGCTTGAGTGTCCCTACTGCAGGAAAAAACAGTATGACCTTCATGAGATAAACACGCTGCTTGAGAAGAAATCCCGCATACGGGAGGCGCTCGACAATCTGGAGCTGCGATTCATGAACGGCGAGGTGGATGATGAAACTTACAAATCACTGAAGAAGAAGTGGAACGTGCGCCTCGCAGACATCGAGGAGAAAATCATTTCATCGCAGATGAAGCATTGATTCCTCATACCCACATATGGATGCACACCTTCTCTCCCGCCTCAATCCCCTCCCTGTTCTCCTCGATTGTGATGAACCCGTCTGAGAGCACGAGTGAGGAGATGATGCCCGAGCCCTTGAGCGCAACAGGATAGACGAGGTCTTTCTCCATTCGCACGCGCACGAAGTCGCGCCTCCCCACCTCTGAGGCGACCTTCTCCCCAAGGATGCCGAATGCGAATTTCTGTATCTCTGTGCCCAACATCCTCTCCAACACGGGAATGACGAATGCGTAGAATTGAATGAAGCATGCGACAGGATATCCTGACATTATAAAAACTGGGGGATTCCGTGAAAACCCAAATGGCCTCCCCGGTCTCATGGCGACACCGGAAAAGAGGGGGTCAACAATATCTGAGACGAGGTCCTTTTTGCCTACGCTGCTTCCTCCCGTCACGAGGAGAAAATCGGATTTTCTACTACCCTCTTCAAGCACCCTCTGCAAAGAGACCTTCTCATCCTTCACCATTCTTGAAAAGACGACTTCTCCTCCACAATTCTTTACAAGGGAGGATATCATGAGTGAGTTTGATTCCAAGATTTTCCCCGCTCCTAATGCGGAGACACTTCTTACAAGCTCTGAACCTGTGATTGCAATGCCGACCCGTGGTTTTCTTTTCACAAGAACCTCTCTTATGCCGCATGACCTCAATATACCCAGGTCCTGTGGACGAATCCGTCTCCCTTTCCTCGCAATCACCTCCCCCCTTCTCACGTCTTCCCCACGCGCCGATACATTAAGACTTGGATACCCCCTCTCCCCTATGAGTATGAAGTCATTTTCATTGTGCGCATATTCCTTCATCATGACACAATCACATCCTCGTGGCATGGAAGAACCCGTGGCGACCTCCACGCACTGGCCTCTTCTCACCTTTCCGCAAAAAACCTCACCCGCCATGGCTTGCCCGAGGAGCGCGAGTCGCGCGGGTTTCTGGAGGGATGCATGCAGGACATCATCGCCGAGGCACGCAAACCCATCCACAGCCGCCCTCGCCCAGGGAGGGGAATCCAGGGGGGATTTTGTGTCGCGGGCGATGACCCCGTCGAGACTCATGCGCAGTGGCACCGATTCCTCTACCGTCTCCTGAAAAGAAGAGAGAACAATTCTTTCTGCATCTTCAAACGAAATGACTTTTCTCACATCAATCCCTCAGCATGTGGATGAGGTGGGAGGCCTGCTCCAGCACAAGCCTCACGCCGAGCCTGCAGGCGGCAGGGCTTCCGGGGAGACAGAATATCGCAGAGTCCCCTTTGATACCGGCGAGTGCCCCCGAAAGATAGCTTGCAGAACCAATCTCCTCGAAACTTAAGGCTCGGAAAATCTCACCAAATCCCGGAAGCTCTCTTGAAAGCAGGGGTTTCACCGCAGCCACTGTGCTGTCCTTCCTGGATACGCCTGTACCACCCGTGGTCACCACGATGTCTGAACTCTTTGCAAGTTCACAGATGGCAACCTGTATGGCAAGACCATCGTCTTTGACGATCCTCCTCTCCACAACCTCATGCTCTCGAGAAATCTCTTCAAAGAGAATCCGCCCGGACTCATCCGTCTTTTCTGTCCGCGTGTCTGATATGGTGAGTATCGAGAACTTGAGCCTCAGTTTCGCATAATCGTGCATGGGTATTCTCGAAAGATTTATATAAAAGCCTTGCCACCATGTGCATGCTTTTGAGCGTTGACGTGGGGAAGGGAACGACAGATATTGTGCTCTATGAGGGGGATGTGCTGCTCAAAGCCATCGTCCCCTCCTCCTCGACGCTCCTTGCCCGGGCAATTGAGAAGACAGAGGAAGACGTTGTGGTGAGTGGATACACGATGGGAGGGGGTCCCCTCGCCTCCGCCATAAAGAATCATCTCTTGAAATATAAAGTATTCATGACGAAGAACGCCGCGCTCTCGCTTTCTGATAACGTGGGAAAGATTGAATCCTGGGACGTTGAGGTTATAGATGAGGGCGATGTCACAAAAAGGAGAGGGAAAAGGATTTTTCTCCAGGATCTCGACATGGAATTCCTGAGGCGTCTTTTGGAGGATACAGGATTCTCCTTTCATGATATAGGTGGGTGCGGGCTTGCACTGCAGGATCACGGATTCTCACTCTCCTCGAACAGGCAGAACAGGTTTGCCATATACACAAAGATTCTTATGGAGAAGAAATTCATGCTCCCTCGACTCTTCTTTAGAAAAATCCCCTCCAGCCTCACCAGGGCAAGGGCAGCCTTCGCGCAGATATCGTTCACGCATAAGATTTTCATGGATTCCTCTTATGCCGCATTGCTTGGCATATACTATGCGTGTGGCAACTGTCTTGCGGTCAACATAGGCAACGGACACACCATTGCAGCACTCATACGCAAGGGAGAGATACTGGGTCTCTTTGAGCACCACACCCATCTTCTCACACCCGGAAACCTTGAAATGTTTTTACGAATGCTCTCCTCAGGGACACTCAAAAACGAAGACATTTTCGAGAGCGGGGGGCATGGTGCCTTCTCAAGAATTCCAAGAGAACTCCCCATTTTTGTCGCCGGTCCCGGAAGAAGACTCATGGAGAAAACCTCTCTCTCCTTTGAATATGCGTATTCTTTTGGTGATGTCATGATTCCCGGCAATCTCGCCTTGACAGAGATAATGAAGAAGCTGGGGTGGGATGTGTCGCCACCGAGAAAAGATAGATTTAAAAATGGGTGAGACAGGTACGTATGTGAATTCTTCGGCAATAGAAGAGACTCCTTCGGGAACCATACGGGCGGCACTCCTCGTTTCCACGATGGCTTCTTTCCTCACGCCTTTCATGGGTTCCTCCCTTACCATTGCACTTCCCATCATTGCCCGAGAGCTTTCCATGAACGCCATCCTTCTCTCATGGATTGCCACCTCATACATACTGGCTGCGGCGATGTTTCTCCTGCCATTCGGAAAGATTGCAGACATATACGGGAGAAAGAGGATTTTTGTTGCGGGCATTCTTGTATACACACTCATGTCTTACCTCTGCGGGACGTCAAATTCTGCCACGATGCTCATCGTCACGAGGGTCTTTCAGGGGATAGGGGGTGCGATGATATTCGGTACGAGTGTCGCCATCCTCATCTCCGTGTACCCTCCAAAAGAGAGGGGCAAGGCACTGGGGATAAACGTTGCCTCCGTGTATCTTGGGCTCTCTTGCGGTCCCATCGTGGGGGGATTTCTCACCCAGCACTTTGGGTGGAGGAGCATCTTTTTTATAAACATACCCTTCGGACTCATCATATTGGGATTTACCTTTTGGAAACTCAGGGGTGAGTGGGCCGAGGCGCGCGGAGAGAGATTCGACCTTGGGGGGTCCCTCATCTACAGTTTTTCCCTCGTCGCACTCATGTATGGATTCTCGCAACTGACTTCTCCTGTAGGCATAGTATCGGTCATCGCAGGCATCCTTGGGATTTTCTTCTTTGTGAGAAGGGAATCTCGATTCGCATACCCCCTCCTCAACATGAATCTTTTTAGAGTAAACATGGTCTTCGCCTTCTCCAACCTCGCCGCGCTCATAAACTATATGGCAACCTCTGCCGTGGGATTCCTCCTGAGTCTCTACCTGCAGTATGTGAGGAATCTTTCCCCCCAGGACGCGGGACTCGTAATGATTTCCCAACCAGTCGTCATGGCGGTCTTTTCTCCCTTTGCGGGAAGACTCTCAGACAGAATAGAGCCGAGAGTGGTCGCTTCTCTCGGCATGGCTTTGACCATGGTCGGTCTCATCCTCCTCATTCCGCTCCAAAAGGATACGGCACTGTCTTTTATATTGGTGAGCCTCGTGCTTCTCGGATGCGGGTTTGCCCTCTTCTCCTCTCCCAACACAAACGCCGTCATGAGTTCGGTGGAAAAACGGCTCTATGGCGTGGCATCCGCAACCATAGGAACGATGAGGCTTGTGGGCCAGATGCTTTCCATGGGGGTCGTCATTGTCATTTTTGCCATTCTTGGATTTGGAAGCGTTCAAATATCTCCGTCCTATTTCCCCCTCCTCCTCGCGAGTATGAAGATAGCCTTCATCATCTTTGCCCTTCTCTGCTTTGGCGGAATATTCGCCTCTCTCGCCCGCGGCAAGGTTCATTGAAGGTGCGCCCGTGGTAGGCACAAATCTTTTATACCTCTTGTACGTCATTGGCACATGGATGGTCCCGAGGGTACAAAAAGATGCATTCTCTCACCGCAAAAAAAAGTGACTTTCAGAATATCCACAAAGGAATAATAATCGAGGAGGAAGAAACATGATAAAAATCTCCTGCATGAGAAAAGAGGACATACCATTCTGCAAGGGATTGACAGATGTGGAGGGGTGGGGAAATAAGGGCAATGATTTCAGGAGACTCATCGATACTGAAGAAGAAGGATGTTTCGTCGCATGGGAGGGCGACAGGAAATTGGGGATGGTAACGACAACCTCCTATGACGGCTACGCGTTTCTGGGCTCTCTCATAGTGGTCGGAGAAGAGAGGGGGAAAGGCATTGGTGCTGAACTCATGAGATGTGCATTGGAATACCTCGAGGGCAAGGGAGTCACCACGGTGGAGCTTGATGGGGTCTTTGCCGCCGTATCGCTTTACAGGAGATTCGGGTTTCGGGACAAATATCTGTCTTTAAGGTTCAGGAGGCAACCTCTCAAGAGTGACGAGAAATACCAATTGACCCTCCCGCCCCAGGCTTCCGACGAAATAGCCCTCTTTGACAGGAGAAAAACAGGCATTAAAAGAGAGAGGCTCATCAGCAGGCTCATAGGCGATTTCCCCGATTCTGTGTACGTCATAAAGAAAAAGAGAATGCTTGGCTATGCCATAGTAAGACGCAGGGAAGGGGGATTCTTCGCCATAGGTCCGCTCGTCGCAGAGAACCCCAGGCTCGCAGAGACGCTTGTCTCAGGAATCATACAGAAATATCCCGGCAGGATTCTGACAATCGGAGTCCCCGCTGTGAATAAGGATATGGTCGATATTCTCCTCAAGAACAGATTCCTCCACTGTCCGCCCTCCTTGAGAATGTACCGGGGCAAAAAAATAGCTTATGAGAAGCATGTGTATGGGATAATGGGTCCTGAGAAAGGGTGAGGTAAAGAAATGACGAAAACGAGGTTCCTCATCACTGTAAAGGATATATTCAAGCAACGGGCGCGGGTTGCGGTGGATGTGGCACGGGAGTTGGTGTAGAAAGGTTTATATACTCATATGAGTAGGAATTCTACAAATTGGACAGTGAAAAAATGTGGGCAGAAATAATGATAAAATGTAAGAAAGACTTACCTCAGAATTTAGAAGAAATATTTGGAAAAGAGTTTATGGCTCCTTCTGAAGATAAGAAAAGGGTAATTGATTCGACAATAACATGGAATGGTAATTATAGTTTTCTAAATCACATTTGCTATGCACAACTATCCAATACTCGAGTTTTTTTTATTATCTGTGAGAGTTCATCAATTATGAAAATACAGATTGAAAGTAATGTCGATAAGAGTGATATTAGAGCACTTAATAAGGTAGTAGAGGAACTAATACTTCAAATCATTACATTCCTCAAAAAGAATCATAATGGAATTATTGAAGTAAAAGCTCTACTATATGCTGAAGGAGGGTGGCTGCAAACCTGCGAGTATGTTCCATTTTGGAGGAGAATATTCATGACATTACAGAATAATAAATTATTGGATTTGATAATCCCACTATTTACAGCGATTTCTAGTGTAATCATTAAATTTGATGTATTTAAGGCTATTTTGAACGCTATAATTGTTATTACCGCAACCTTTATATTTCTATGTATAAAAATATACTTTGAAAAGGAATTTTCATATTCAGCAGAGGTGTGAGATATGTATGAGTCTACGGTGCAATTGATAGAACAAATCAATAATAAGTTGCCAATGCAATTGGGTGAGAATTATTCAATCAAGCCTCAATATTTAGATATTATAAATAGGAGAAAGAATATCGAAATGCGACCAGACTTTGAAATCATAAATAAGAAGACTCAAACAAAGGTTATTGTTGAAGTGAAAGGTTCTACACTTAATGATGATTTACCCTTGGCAATTCTCCCTCTTATGAACAAATTTAAATATGCTAACAAAAAGCCCAGGGTAAAGTTTGTTTTAATTAGTGTTTCAAAGATTTCGAAACTATTAAAAGATGAATTAGAAAAAGAAGGTTTTTCCATTATTGAACAATCAAAAAATGAAGATGTTATTAATAAACTTGTAGATATTATTAAAGAGCCAATAAATAGATGAAGAATGATTTTGGAGAGAAATATTTAATATCCGATAATAACCTTTCCTCTTCTCCTTCACCCTTATTCCTGTGATTCTGGTTTTTGGGTACTGTCCATTTTCATTCTTTTCTGCGGATTTCACCATGTCCCAGATGGTGAGAAGGGCTGTAGAGACACCGACGAGTGCTTCCATCTCCACGCCCGTCCCGTAATGAGCAGATGCAATGCATGTGCATTTTATGCCATCGTTCAGGAATTGGAAATCAATGGAAACATTGGTGAGAGGAATCTGGTGGCAGAGGGGTATTATCTCAGATGTCTTTTTCGCTGCCTGTATCCCCGCAATCTGTGCGGTCGCAAGCACGTTACCCTTTTTTGCCTTCTCTTTTTTTATGAGCGAGAGCGTTTCTCTTGCGAGTATTATCTTTCCTTCAGCGACGGCAGTTCGCAGTGAGTCTTCTTTTCTTGAAATATCGACCATGGCGACCCTTCCCCTCTTTGTGTGTGTGAGCCTCACATGACCCACCTTTCCCTGCCCTCAAAAATCTCCTTCTTCCATATAGGCACATTCTTCTTTATTTCTTCCAGAATATAGCGGCATGCGGCGAAGGCGGCTTTCCTGTGACCCGCGCTCACACCGATAAAAAGTATGTTGTCGCCCAGGGCAAACGAGCCCGTCCTGTGTATAATTGTTGCCCTCTTTATGTCGAATTGTTTCAGTGCTTTTTTCTCAATCTCTAAAAGGTTTCTTTCTGCCATGTCCTTGTAGGTTTCAATCTCGATTTCTTTGAGACCTTGCTCCTTCCTCACCGTCCCCACAAAGATACAGAGAGCGCCGCAAGACTTGCGTTTGAGATTCCTTATCTCGATATCTATGGAGAAATCATTTCTCGTAATCCTTATCATCTAACCACCGCTCACGGGAGGGAAGAGCGCCACCACGTCGCCATCATGCAGTTCCTCGTTCTTGCCAAACTCGTGGTTGAGGGAAATCAGTATGCGGGGACCGAACCCATACTTTTCTTTAAGTGAATTCACAAGCGACTGGAGTCTCATCCCCGGCACGCATTCGATTTCTTCCTCTCTCTTCCCAGTCTTCTCGCGGAAGGAGGCAAAGTACTTGACACGTATCTTCATCGCTACCGCCAGTAGGGTTCTCTCATTTCCACGGCCCTCCTGAATTGGCAATCGAGGGTGGAATCGTCTGAGCCGAGATGCTCCCTTATGTTTATATGGTTGTCGGAACGGAGGAGGCAGGGCTTGAGGAACCCGTCGGAGGTGAGCCGCAACCTGTTGCAGGCGCCACAGAAGGACGTATTGTGGACGCTGCGCACCACCTCCACCTCCTGCGGGACAAAATACTTCCTGCGCCTGTGCATAGTGCGTTCCGCCACATGCAGGGCTCGCGATTCGAGTTCACGTTCAATCGGGGAGAGGTCGAAGAAAAGGCTCCTCAACCTCTCGTCCTCCCTTGGCGCCACAAATTCTATGAGCTGGAGCACCATGCCCTCGCGCATGAAATCTATCATGTCGGATATCTCATCCGCGTTCATCCTCGTCACCACCATGTTGATTTTAAGTGGGGTCAGACCAGCCTGAAACGCTGCCTCGATACCCCCGCGCACCTTATCCAGTGTATCTGTCCCCGTGATCTTTGAGAACCGTTCGGGTGAAAGCGTGTCGAGGCTCACATTCACTCTGGCGAGTCCCGCATCTTTCAGGGCGCGCGCGTGGCGCGAGAGCAGCACGCCGTTGGTGGTCATGGACACCTCCTGCACCATGGGTGCGATACGAGACACGATGACTGCGATATCGTTTCTGAGGAGCGGTTCACCGCCCGTGAGCTTTATTTTTCGAATGCCATTCCTCACGCACACGGACACAATCCTTTCTATCTCTGCGGCAGTCATCTCCCCGTTGGGGGCAACCTCCCCCTCGCCGTGGCAGTAGAAGCAGGTCATGTTGCACCTCTGAGTTAAAGAGATCCTCAGATTGTCTATGGGGCGTCCGAATCTGTCAATCATTCTCATCACCGAGAACGATGACATCCACCATGTCTCCCTCTTCCACATACTCAACGTCCTCGGGGATGACCGCAAATCCCTCTGCGTCAGAGAAGGTGGAGTATGCCCCGCTCCCCTTGTCGATGCTGTGTGCCATGCCATCTTTTATCTTCACGGAGATAAACTGCGTCTTGCCCTTGTCGCACGCAATCCTTTCTGCGGACTTGAATCTCGATTTCCTGAATTTGTTTCGTTCGCCTGTCAATCTCGCAAGAAAGGGCAGGACGAAAATGAAAAACATAATGAGGCAGGAGGTGGGATTGCCCGGCAAGCCGAATACGAGTTTCCTTCCCACCTGGGCAATGAGTGTTGGTTTTCCTGGTTTGACCGCGATACCGTGTATGAAAACCTTTCCCATTTCTTCAAGAACTGAGGACACCAAATCCCGCGAGCCCGCGGATGCCCCTGCGGAAAAGAGGATGAGGTCATATTTTTTGGCTTCTAGAATCATTTTTCGTATCGACTTTTTTTCGTCTCTCGCGATGCCCAGGAAATGGGCATGCGCCCCCGATTGCTCCACATAGGAGGAGAGTGTGGGGCCGTTTATGTCGAATACCTTTGCCTTCCCGATGCGTCCGCCTGCCTTCACAATTTCATTTCCTGACGATATGATTGCGACGCGCGGCTTCCTGTAGACATCAAGAACGCGAACCCCGAAGGCGGAGAGAAGACCGATATGGCGGGGAGTCAGTTTCGTTCCTGCCTTGAGAAGCAAGTCGCCTTTCTTGAAGTCAGAGCCTGCAGAAAGGATATGTTCCCCTACTGATACGCCTTTCATCAGAGATACTTTATTTCTGATTTGTGTTGTGTATTCTACCATGACCACGCCGTCTGCGTGTTTCGGTATACCCGCTCCTGTGGCGACATATGCGGCCCACCCCCTCCTGAGGGAATAGCGGGATGTATCTCCCGCGTTGATGCTTTCCCTCACATGAAGAATTACCGGTTCCTTTTCTGAGACGGAAAATGTGTCCTGCGATATGACCGCGTAGCCATCCATAAGGCTTTTGTCGAAGGGTGGCAGGGAGAATGGGGCATATATATCTCTGAAGGAAACTCTCCCGCATGCCTTTGCAGCTTCAATTCTTTCAGCCCTGGGACTCACGGGCCAATTCGCGAGGAACTCCTGCACCTCGGAGGGAGACTTCACCTGAAGGAACATGGGAATCTATATATCCAACCGAACACATCGCTTAAAAATCTATCCAAATTCTGGACGAGGCATATCACGCCTTCAACCGAGGTCCATGTCGACCCACTCCAGTTTCACATTCCCCCTTCCCGCCAACCTATCGTAGAGTTGCCCGACATGATGCTGTATGTGCCGGATGTTATAGAACTGGAGTTCCATCTTTCCGAAGGGCAAAAAGAAAAATCCGGATTCATCTCCCAGGTTCATTATGGGAATTCTTTCGTCAACCTGCTTTTCGCATACTTCGAAGTACTCCAGGATTTCCTCTTTGGTGTATGGGTCTTCTATCTTAGGATTCTCGTGGGGAGGCCAGGGGAGCGGCCCTAGATAATTATAATTGTCCCTGTGTTTTGCCCATGGAATGAAGTCCTTTTCGGAGTCCTGCAGATACATGTGGGTGTAGAAGAGAGTGTGGTAACAGATATGCCAGAATCTATTCTTGCGTTCCCTGTCATCCCACAGCGATTCTGGACATCCGGCGATGGCCTGTCCCAGCATTTTAAGGGATGCATGGAATTGAGATTTCAATACCTCTTCAATGCGCATAATCAACCTCTGACTATAATTCATGTGAGATTAATAAACTTTACGAGCCATTGGAAATCTTTATATAGTTGATTATATGATTATATGTAGTGTTTTTATGACAGAAATGCAGTTGCGTTTGATAAAAGCCCTGGCTGACGAAACCAGGCTCAAAATAATCTATTTCCTGAGAGGTGGGGAAAAGTGTGTCTGCACTATCTATCCCTATCTCAACACCACCCAATCCAATGCCTCTCAGCATCTACGCATACTTCGAGACGCGAACATACTCAGGATGAGACGGGAGGGAAAGATGATTTTCTACAGCGTGGGAGATAAAGAGATTTTCTCTGTACTCGAAAAACTATCCGCCATTGCCTCGCGCAGCCTCGACAGTCTGAAGAAGAGATGAAAATCTGTTCGTTTTGCATCACCCAAGGACACTTTTAAACCAAAAGCTTTATAAATCAATAATTAAATTCTAATATGTTCATATCATAAAAAGAGGTAAAAGAATGATAACAGAAATCATAATGACGGGACTTCTTGCTCTAAAAGAATACCTTTCCACTCATGTCTTGACGTGCCTTGTTCCCGCCTTCTTCATTGCGGGTGCCATTGCAGTATTCGTTTCCAAGGATTCAGTCATCAGATACTTCGGGGCAGATGTGAAGAAGTACAAATCCTACAGCATCGCATCGATTTCTGGTTTCATTCTCGCCGCGTGCTCCTGCACCGTCATACCCCTCTTCGCAGGTATATACAAACGCGGAGCTGGCATAGGGCCCGCGACGGCATTTCTCTATTCAGGTCCTGCCATCAATATACTCGCAGTCGTTTTCACAGCGAGGATTCTCGGATTCCAGATAGGTGTTGCGAGGGCTGTCATGGCTATTGTGATGGCTGTGGTGGTGGGGCTTTGCATGGCATTCCTATTCAAGAAAACAGATTCAGAGGGAGCGTTTGCGGTTCAGTCCTCTGCTCATTCCTATGGCGGGTACAAAACAATAGGATTCTTCATAATCCTCGTCCTCATACTCGTTATAGGCGCCTCTTCTATAAGCTGGGGCATAAAGGTGCCAGTCCTTGTCATTTTCCTTGCAGCCGTTGGGTATATGGTGAAATTCTGGTTTTCAAGGGAGGATTTTGAGTACTGGATGCGTGAAACCTACTTCCTCGCGAAATCGATTTTCCCTCTCCTGCTCGTGGGCGTTTTTCTTGCAGGAATCATACAAGCCATCCTTCCACCGCACTATGTGGCGAAGTATGCAGGAGAGAACAACCTTCAGGCAAACTTTCTGGCTGCCATAATCGGAGCCTTCATGTATTTCGCCACACTCACAGAAGTTCCCATTATCCAGTCTCTCATGGCTCTGGGCATGAACAAGGGACCCGAGCTTGCCCTTCTTCTCGCAGGTCCGGCTCTATCTCTTCCCAGCATACTCGCCATAAGGCAGATTCTGGGAACGAAGAAAACCATAGCCTATATCTGTCTTGTGGTGGTTTTCGCCACCATATCAGGATTCGTGTATGGAGGTATCTAGATGGCTGAAAAGAGGAGACTTTCTCTACTCGACAGATTTCTGACGCTCTGGATATTCCTCGCCATGGGTGCGGGAATACTCCTGGGTTATTTTGCCCCGGCGGTTACAGGATTCATTGCGGGATTGCAGGTGGGGACGACTTCAATTCCTATAGCCATCGGGCTGATATTGATGATGTATCCGCCTCTCGCAAAGGTAAAATATGAGGAGATGGGAAGAATTTTTGCGGATTGG
>Ga0315268_10003095_pt1 | contig 18454 bp, 14 predicted proteins | sample C1_top_MG_FD_204535 | JGI IMG/M metagenome (GOLD analysis project Ga0315268, IMG submission 204535) | Sediment microbial communities from Yellowstone Lake, YNP, Wyoming, USA - C1_top | ecosystem: Environmental > Aquatic > Freshwater > Lake > Sediment | place: USA: Wyoming | collected 2017-08-01
TGAAATTCACGTGGCGGCAGCCGCCCTCGGCTGCCGCGAAACTAAATACACGTTGTGCCGCGGGCGCCTCGCCCGCAGGGATACACCTTCGCCGGAATTGCTCTAGTCCCGAGTCCCGAGTCGCGAGCAGGAACACTCGGACTCGTGATTCGGGACTCGTGGTTCGGGACTCGCGACTCGGGACTCGGGACTGCTACTCGCGACTCGGCACTCGGGACTCACCCCCCGCCGGACCTTCCGGCCCACCTCGCATCATCGCCGTGGATGTATCCCGCCCGGCGAGTTATTCTTGAAAGTCAACTCCTGACACGGCAACTGGCCACTGACGACTGATCATGCTCCTGCACGGCATCTTTCCGCCCATCACCACGCCCTTCTATCCCGAGGGGAACGTTTATTTCAAGAAGCTGGAAGCCAACGTCGAGCGCTGGTGCAAGTCGCCGGTGGCGGGCCTGGTGGTGCTGGGCTCGACCGGCGAGGCCATCCTGCTCAGCGACCAGGAGCGCCGCGACGTGTTCAAAGCCGCGCGCCAGGCCGCCGCGCCCCATAAGGTGCTGATCGCGGGCACCGGCATCGAGTCGGCGATCGAGACCCTGCGCCTCACCGAGTACGCCGCCTCGCTCGGCTACGACGCCGCCATGGTGCGCACCCCGCATTACTACAAGGGGCAGATGAACCGCCCGCAGAACATGCTGGCCTTTTATCGCACCGTGGCCGACCGCTCGCCGCTGCCCATCGTCATCTACAACTTCCCGCAGGCCACCGGCTACGACATTCCGGCCGAGGTGGTGATCGAGCTGGCCGAGCATCCCAACATCATCGCCATCAAGGAATCCTGCGGCTCGGTGGAGAAAGTGCAGAACATGGTGGCTTCCACCCGGCACATTCAGCGCAGCGTCACCGTGACGGAAGTCCAGGAGGCGGTCACAGCGCGCATGCTGCGCGCCGCCACCGCCGGCGGGGAGCTGGTGACCATGGGCGGGCCCAAGCCGTCATCGTCATCGGTGGACATCATCGGCGGCCTGCGCACGCGCCGGAAGGAGGTCGGGTTCCAGGTGCTGGTAGGCGCGGCGCACAAGCTGGAGCCGTCGCTGGCCGTCGGCGCCGTGGGCGCCATCCTGGCCTTTGCCTGCTGCGCTCCCACCGCCTGCTTTGAGATTTACGCCGCCTGCAAGGAGCGCAACCAGGCGGTGGCCCACGAAAAGCAGGAGCGCATCGTGGAGCCGGCGCAGAAGGTGGTGGCCGAGATGAGCATCCCGGGCGTCAAGTACGCCATGGATCTGAACGGCTACTACGGCGGCCCGGTGCGCCTGCCCCTGCTGCCGCTCACCGCCGCCGAAAAGGCCACGGTCGATAAGCTGATGGCCAACATCAGGAACTGAGAACCAAGCCGCGGATTACGCGGATGTTCGCGGACCAGAGGAGAAGTCATCCGCGATAATCCGCGAAATCCGCTCTTGCGCCAGCTCTCATTGACCCCCGTCCGTCGCCGTGAGATATTGAAGGGCACCTCTCCACCACATAACAACTGACATTCGTGCTAGAGGAGCAGCGAACGTGCGCATCATTCCCCGGGAAACGAAGTTTTTCGACCTGTTCGCCGAGGTTGCCGCCAACGTCACCGAAGCCGCGCGCTTGCTGCGCGGCATCCTCGACGACTTCGACAACGTGCCGGCCCGGGTCGAAAAGCTGAAGGCGCTGGAGCGCCGTGGTGACGACATGACCCACGCCATCATCACCAAGCTCAACCAGACCTTCATCACCCCCTTCGACCGGGAAGACATCCACCGGCTGGCCTCCTCGCTGGATGACGTTTTGGACTTCGTCAATGCCGCCGGCCAGCGCCTCGTCGTTTACAACTTTTGCAGCGCTCCTCCCCGTGCCTCGGAGCTGGCCGCCATCATCGTGCGCCAGGTCGAAGAGCTCAGCAAAGCGGTCTCGCTGCTGGAAAAGAACAAGCATGTGCTGGAGCATTGCGTCGAGGTCAACCGCCTGGAGAACGAAGCCGACCGCGTTTGCCGCCAGGTCATCGGCCGCCTCTTTGAGCAGGAGAAGGACCCCATCGCCCTGATCAAGATGAAAGAGCTCTACGAAGTGCTGGAAATGGCTACCGACAAGGCTGAGGACGCCGCCAACGTGCTGGAGGCGGTGGTTTTGAAAAGCGCCTGAGCGCGCCGCTGCGCATTGCAAACCGACCACGCGAGGAATCCAGTCTGGTGAACACGGCACTGATACTGGTCATCATCACCGTCACCGTCGCCCTGGTATTCGATTTTTTCAACGGCTTCCACGACGCCGCCAACAGCATCGCCACCGTAGTTTCCACGCGCGTGCTGCCGCCCACCGTCGCTGTCTTCTGGGCCGCGTTTTTCAACTTCATCGCCGCCTTCGTGCTCGGCACCGCCGTCGCCCACACTATCGGCAAAGGCATGATCCGGCTCGACATGGTCACCCAGTACGTGGTCCTCGCCGGTCTCTGGGGCGCCATCGTTTGGGACATCCTCACCTGGGTGCTGGGCCTGCCCACTTCTTCCTCGCACGCCCTCATTGGCGGCTATGCCGGGGCCGCCGTCGCCCGCGCCTGGATCCTGACCGGCTCCTACCACCAGGCCTGGGCTGTCATCCTCCCCTCCGGCTGGACCAAGACCCTGATCTTCATCGTGCTCTCGCCGCTGCTGGGCCTGGTCATCGGCTTTGCCGCCATGGTGATCGTGTACTGGGTTTTCCGCAACAAGTCGCCGCAGCAGGTTGATGGCCTGTTCCGCCGCGCCCAGTTGATCTCCGCCGCCGGCGTCAGCCTCGCCCACGGCGGCAACGACGCCCAGAAGACCATGGGCATCATTGCCGGCGCCCTTTACACCGGCGGCTTCATGACCGTCACCGACATGAACGGCGACTGGGGAAAGTTCCACTGGCCGATCATCCTCATGGCCAACGCCGCCATCGCCCTGGGCACTTATTTCGGCGGCTGGCGCATTGTTCGCACCATGGGTTCCAAGATCACCAAGCTGAAGCCGGTGGGCGGCTTCTGCGCCGAAACCGGCAGCGCCATCACCTTGTTGGGCACCGCCCTGGCCGGCATCCCGGTGAGCACCACTCATACCATCACCGGCGCCATCGTGGGCGTCGGCGCCACCCATCGCCTCTCGGCGGTGCGCTGGGGCGTGGCCCGCCGCATCGTCTGGGCCTGGATTTTCACCATTCCCGCCTCCGGCGCCATCGCTGGCCTTTTCTTCGTCGCCATCCGGCTGTTCTATCGGGCTGCTTGAGATTTGCCGATTGGCTGATTTGCCGAGTTGCTGATTGCCCCGCTTCAAATCACCAAATCGCCAAGTCAGCAAATCACCAAATCAGCCAATCACCCCATCGTCTTGCTACAATTCAGTAGCGATGACTCCAACCAGCCCCTTCACTGACGTGCCCTCGGCCGTCGACGACATTCGCGTCGGCCGCATGGTTATCGTGGTTGACGACGAGGATCGCGAGAACGAAGGCGACCTCACCCTGGCCGCCGAAAAGGTCACCCCCGAGGCCATCAACTTCATGGCCCGTTTCGGCCGCGGCCTGGTCTGCCTGGCCATGACCGAAGAGCGCCTGGACCAGTTGCGCATCGGGCCCATGACGGCGGAAAACACCTCGCAGTTCGGCACCGCCTTCTGCGAGGCCATCGACGCGCGCGACGGCGTCACCACCGGCATTTCCGCCTACGACCGCGCCCGCACCATCCAGGTGGCCATTGACCCGGCCTCCCGTCCCGCCGACCTCGCCCGCCCCGGCCACATCTTTCCCCTGCGCGCCCGCCGCGGCGGCGTGCTGGTGCGCGCCGGCCAGACCGAAGCCTCGGTCGACCTGGCACGCCTCGCCGGCCTCGTCCCCGCCGGCGTGATCTGCGAAATCATGAACGAAGACGGCACCATGGCGCGGGTTCCCGACCTGGTGAAGTTCTGCGCCGAGCACGGCCTCAAGGTGCTCACCGTGGCCGAACTCATCCGCTACCGCATGCTGCACGAGCGCTACGTGCGGCGCGTCGGCGAGGCCCTGCTGCCCACTCAACACGGCGAGTTCCGCTTCATCGCTTACGAAAGCGAAGTCGACGGCGGCGAAACCCACGTCGCCCTCGTTCGCGGCGACGTCGAGCACGCCCGCCAGCCGGTCCTGGTGCGCATGCACTCCCACTGCCTGGTCGGCGACGTCTTCGGCGCCACCTGGTGCGGCTGCCACAACGTCATCGAGCGCTCGCTCGAAATGATCGCCCACGCCGAATGCGGCGCCCTCATCTACCTGCACCAGACCTCGCGCGGATACACCGTCGACGGCCTGGCCGGCAAGAACGTGCTCACCTTCCACCGCGAGCATCGCCTGCCCGCCCTGCCGGAGAGCGAACGCAAAACCCAGCGCGAAATCGGCCTCGGCGCCCAGATCCTTTCCGACCTCAACCTCACCAGCATCCGCCTGCTCACCAACCACCCCCGCAAGGTGGCGGCCCTGGAAGGCTTCGGCATCGAGATCGTCGAGCAGGTCCCCATCCCGGCGGCGGAAAAGGCGGTCCGCTCGTAGCTCGGGCAAGTGATGAGAATCAAAACATAGGGCCACCCAGCCCCACTCAAGCCAAAAGCGGGCTTGAGTGGGCCACCGAGCCACCGCCCACCGCCCACCGCCCACCCCTTCCGCATCGTAGAATAAGAGCGTGGGGTTTGAGCGCACCGCCGAGGATGGCCCGGTGATCAACTCACTTCTGGACCGCAAAATCGAGAAGCGTCCCGACCGCGCCGGGTGGCCCACCCTTGTCTCGCCCGGTAAAGCCTGCCACAACCGGAGACAACGGGCGGCAAGGATGCCCCGAGTTCCGCAGGAACGCCAGAACCCAGCCCGGCACGTAAGTGCCGGGAATATGCGGATGGAAAATCCCCGAGTCCCGCCAGGGACGGCAGAATCAATTCATCCCGTGCCGCGCCAAAATGCGCGCTAATTCCTCTCCGTATCCCCGCCGCTGATGGTGTTCCTTCTGGTGAAGGATGTAGTTCACCGTAGCATCGGTCGGCGAGATACTCACGCTGAAAGCGGCATATCCTTCCTGCCACATGAATGGTCTGCCGGTCTGTTGGTGAAGCCACCGGGATGAATTCGCCTTGATCTTCTGGACGGCCGCAGCCAGCGTGACGGTTGCTGGAAGCAGGAGAAGAATGTGCACGTGATCAGCCATGCCCCCGACCGCAATGGCGGTTGTCCCGCATCGGCGTGCGATGCCGCCGATGAACGCCCAGGCGCGGTCCTGCAGTTCGCCGGGGATGGCAGCGAGGCGGTCCTTGGTGGAAAAAATGCAATGGACGCGCAAAGAAACGCGGGTGTGATTCACGGTCGCAATGTATCACCACGGAAAGAGATTCTGCCGTCCCTGCGGGACTCCACGGTGAAATTCCGTTCCCAACCCGGCACTCACGTGCCGGGCTGGGTTCTGGCGCGCTGACGCGCTTACAGAAGTGCAGAATTGATCCGAGGAATGCGTCCGCAGAATTAACCCGCGTCCCGCCAGGGACGCCAGAGCTCAGACCGGCACGTAAATGCCGGGAATATGCGGATGGAAAATCCCGGAGTCCCGCCAGAGACGCCAGAACCCACCCACCGGCCACTCTCTTGCATCGTAGAATAAGAGTGTGGGGTATGAGCGCACCGCCGAGGATGGCCCCGTGACCAACTCACTTCTGGACCGCAAAATCGAGAAGCGTCCCGACCGCGTTCGCCTGCACGGGCGCATCCTGTTTCTCACCGAAGATCCCGAGCTGATCAAAAAGCAGCTTGCCGGCTGGGACCTGGCGTGGGACACCGCGCATCCGGAAAAAAATCCCAAGCTGCGCGACGATATCTCGACCGACGAGATCACCCCGGCGCACATCTGCTTCTTCTTTGACGAGACTCTGGGCGAGTTCCCCTACACCGGCCTGAAGTGCGGCGCCGAGACTCCCATCAGGCGCGGCGACGTCAAGCGCGGCGGATTCGTGGCTGCCGTCAGCGGCAAGCGGCGCGGCAAAGGCTCCAGCCGCGAGCAGTCGCCTTACGCCGAGCGCTCGGCCGGCATCCAGTTGGTGATCGCCGAAAACATCGAGCGCATTTACCGGCAGAACTGCCAGAACCTGGGCGTGCTGACCTCCACCAACTTCGGGCTGATCGACCAGATTCGCCGCGGCGAGGAGATTCCGCTCCGCGAGTTCACCGCCGGCGAGGACGAAATCACGCGCCAGGTGATCGAGTACGGCGGCCTGTTCCCGTTCAATGTGGCGCGCCTGCAAGGCAAGGTTTCCGTGCCGCCGATCACTACCGCGCCGCGCCCGATGACGCTGGCGGAAAAGATTTTTGCGCGGCACATGGTACAAACGGCGACCGACCATCGACCATCGACCATCGACGGTGTTTTCGTCCGCCCCGGCGACACCGGCTTCGCGCGCGCCGACCTGCGCTTCTCGCACGAGTACGTCACGCCGATGGCCGCAATTTTCTACGAGCACTTCGTCGGCAAGAACGTGCCGGTGAACGATCCCGCCAGCATCAAGTTCTTCCGCGATCACCTGACCTTCCTGGACGAGGTGCTCTCGGAAGAGAAGCGCAAGATGGGCCTGCTGGACCTGGCGGCGCAGCTCAAGCTCAAGCAGCAGGATTTCGCGCGCGCCCAGGGCATCGAGCTGCACGGCGAGCTGCGCGACCGCAAGGGTTCGGAGGGCATCTGCCACTCCATCATGCTGGAAAGCTACGCCCTGCCGGGGCAGGTGGTGGTGGGCTCGGACTCGCACACGCCGCACTCGGGGGCCATCGGCTGCGTGGCCTTTGGCATCGGCACCACCGACGTGTTCAATTCCTGGATCACGCGCGACGTGCGGGTGCGGGTGCCGGAGTCGGTAAAGATCGTGATACGAGGTAAACGGCGGCTTAACGTCGCGGCCAAGGACTTCATCCTGGCTATCCTGGCCACCGATCACGTGCGCAGCGGCAAGGCCATCGCCAAGGTCATCGAATATGCCGGCGAGGCCGTCGAGGACCTGAGCGTGGACGAGCGCGCCACCCTCACCAACATGGCGGCCGAGATCGGCGGATTCACGGGCATTGTGGCCCCGGACCGGAAGGCGGTTGAGTTCCTGGTGGAGCGCCGCGGCCTGGACCGCGCCCAGGCCGAGCGCCTGATCCAGGGCCTCACCAGCGATCCCGATGCGGAGTACGCGCACCTCATCGAGATGGACGCCGAGCAGATTTACCCCATGATCGCCACCCCGGGCGATCCCGGCAACGGCAAGTTCGTGCGCGAACTGAACACGCCGGGGCCCGTCGAGATCGCCTACGGCGGCACCTGCACCGCCGGCAAGAATGAAGACATGGACATGTACGCGCGCGTGCTGGCCGACGCGCTGAAGCAGGGCAAGCGCGTGGCCGAGTCGGTGCAGTTCTTTATTCAGTTCGGCTCGCAGCAGACGCGCGATTACTGCATCCGCAAGGGCTACCTGGATGTATTTCGCCAGGCGGGTGCGCAGGTGATCGAGCCCAGTTGCGGGGCGTGCATCAACGCCGGCCCGGGAGTTTCCTCGCGCCCGGACCAGGTGGTGATCAGCGCCCAGAACCGCAATTTTCCCGGACGCAGCGGGCCGGGGCTGATGTACCTGGCCAGCCCCCTCACGGTGGCCGCCAGCGCCGTGGCCGGCTACATCAAAGAATACGAGCCGGTCGAGGAGGCGGTGAGTGCCTGATTGCCGGATTGCGGAATTGTGGATCGGCAAATCGGCAATTGCCGTGACTTCTGTCATAGCTGGCGCGCCGCAGAGGCCGCAAGCTGAAGGAACGCGGGATTTGGCCCGCGCGGAACGGCTTTGTTAAAATCGCCTGTCTGGTAGATAGACGCGAGGGAGATACACGATGGCGTACATAATTGCGGAACCATGCATCGGCACCAAGGACACCGCCTGCGTCGATGCCTGCCCGGTGGACTGCATCCATCCCAAGAAGGACGAAGCGGCCCACGGCGCCGAGGAAATGCTCTACATCGATCCCATCGAGTGCATTGACTGTGGGGCGTGCGTGCCGGTGTGCCCGGTGTCGGCGATCTTCGCATTGGATGATCTGCCGGAGAAGTGGAAAGCGTTCGCCGAGCGCAACGCGGCCTATTTCGGGCGGACGCCGGCGTAGGCCCGCCAGAGGTTTGCTGGAGGCGCGTACCGCGAAGGTGCGCGCCCTCTTATTTTCAGTCCCTTCCGCTGACCGCGGGAGTCAGTTAGAATCACATTTTGCCCCCTGGATGGAAAGCGCTTTAGGGCCCGCCGGGCAGTTCTATGCCGCTCAAGGACTCGGAGGCGGTGGTGCTGCGCAGTTATCCGCTGCGCGAAGCCGACCTGCTGGTGACGTTTTTCACCCGCGCCGAAGGCAAGGTGCGGGGGGTGGCGCGGGCGGCGAAGAAGTCGAAGCGGCGGTTCGGAGGCGCGCTGGAGCCGCTCACCTGCGTGCGCGTGTACTGGGAAGACCGGGAGCGGCAGGAATTGGCGCGCATCGATTCCTGCGAGGTGCTGCAATCGCCGCTGGCGGAGGCGGTGGATTATCCGCGGGCGGTGGCGTTGGGCCATGTGGCGGAGCTGCTGGACGAGCTGCTGCCGGAGCGCGAGGCCAACGACGCGGTGTTCCGGCTGACGGTATCGGTGCTGCGGAACCTGCGGGCGGGCGCGATCTGGATGCCGCTGACGTATTTCGAGCTCTGGCTGACGCGGCTGGCCGGGTTTCTGCCGGAGCTGGGCGCTTGCGTGGTGTGCGGCGCGGCCCTGAACGGGCGCGCCTTCTATCACGCGCTGGCAGACGGGCTGATGTGCGAAGGGGACAAGCGCCTGGCGTCGTCGGAGATGTCGCGCGAGTCGCGGGCGCTGGCGGCGGAGATGTTCCGTTCGCCGGTGGATGCGATGGCACGGCAGGTGTGGCCGAAGTCGAAGGCGGCGGATCTGCGGAAGTTCCTGGTGCAGATTCTGGAGCGGCACCTGGAGAAGAAACTGGTGACGGCGGGGATGCTGGAGAAGCTGTAGCTCTTAGCTATTAGCTTTGGCTCTTAGCTGGAGCGTGGTGAGTTCAGGTCCAGTTTGTTTGTCTGGTGCGGAATCCATGGCCCGGGCCTTTCCCCCAAGTCTTCATCAGCTAAGAGCTAACAGCTAAGAGCTAATGGCTACTCAACAAAATGCGCCTACGTTTCAGGAGCTGATGCTGCGGCTGTCGGAATTTTTTGCGCGCGAGGGATGCGTGCTGCAGCAGCCGTACGATCTGGAGGTCGGCGCGGGCACCATGGCGCCGGAGACTTTCCTGCGGGTGCTGGGGCCGCGGCCCTACAAGGTGGCGTACTACCAGCCGTCGCGGCGGCCGGCCGACGGGCGCTACGGGGAGAACCCGAATCGCCTATACAAACACTTGCAGATGCAAGTAATCCTTAAACCTCCGCCTGAAGATGTGCAGGAGCTCTATTTGCGCTCGCTGGAGGCCATCGGCATTGACCTGCGCCAGCACGACATCAAGTTCGAAGAGGACAACTGGGAGTCGCCGACGCTGGGGGCGTGGGGCATCGGATGGCAGGTGATGCTGGACGGGCTGGAGATCACCCAGTTCACCTACTTCCAGCAGTGCGGCGGGCTGGACCTGGACCCCATCTCGGCCGAGCTGACCTACGGCATGGAGCGCATCGCGGCGTTTCTGCAGGACGTGAATTCGATTTACGACATCGTGTGGTCGCGCGACCCGGACAGTGGGCGCGTGGTGACGTATGGCGATGTGCGGCTGGCCGACGAACTGCAATTTTCCGTGTACAACTTCGAAGCGGCCGACGTCGATAAGACGTGGAAGCATTTCGAGCTGAATGAGGCGGAGTGCAAGGCGCTGCTGGAGAAGTTCGCGGAGCTGATGCGGCAGCCGGGGGCGGCTGCCGCCACGCGGCGGTTCCCGGTGCTGCCGGCGTTCGACCTGACACTGAAGTGCTCGCACCTGTTCAACATTCTGGACTCGCGGGGCGCCATCTCGGTGACGGAGCGGGTGGGAGTGATCGCGCGGGTGCGTCAGTTGGCGGTGGGCGTGGCCAAAGCGTGGGTGGCGCAGGAAGAAGCTGTCAGCCGTCAGCAATCAGCCGTCAGCCCAGCAGGACCCGCAGTGCAGGCCAGTGTGGCTGAAAGCTGAGAGCTGAGAGCTGAAAGCTGAAAGCTGAGAGCTAAGAGCTAAGAGCTAAGAGCTAAGAGCTAAGAGCTAAGAACATCATGCCAGATTTTCTGCTTGAGATCGGATTGGAAGAGATACCGGCGCGGATGATAGACAGCGCCGAAGATGAGCTGCGGCGGCGGGTGGGCGAGGTGCTGGTACGTGAATCGCTTGTCCAGACGTCCGCCCAGACGAGCAAAAGCGGCTCGTCTGGGGCACCCACCGAACCCACATCTGCCAAACCGGGGCAGATGTAGGGCACCGTCAGCGTAGAGGCGTACTCGACGCCGCGGCGGCTGGCGGTTTTGGCGCGCGGGATCGCCGCGAAGCAGGCGGACACGGAAGAGCTGCAGATGGGACCGGCGGTGAAGGCGGCGTTCAAGGACGGCAAACCGACGATGGCGGCGGTCAAGTTCGCAGAGAAAGTCGGGCTGCCGGTGGAGAAGCTGGAGCGGGTGACGACGCCGAAGGGCGAGTACGTGGCGGCGCGGGTGGCGCGCAAAGGGCGCACGGCGGAGCAGATACTGGCGGAGGCGCTGCCCAAGGAGATCAACGCCATTTACTGGGCGAAAAGCATGTACTGGCGCCAGGGAAAGCCGGAGCGCTTCGTGCGCCCGCTGCACTGGCTCGTGGCATTGCTGGGCGACAAGCTTGTGCCGGTGGAATACGGCGGCGTGAAGGCGGGGCGGAAGTCGCGGGGTCATCGGTTACTCGGGAAAACCCCCACCCAGCAAGAGATCGAGATCAAGGAGCCGACCTCGTACGCGGCGGATTTGAAAGAGGCGGGGGTGTTCGCGCGCAAGGAAGAGCGCTACGCCTTGATCCGCAGCGCGCTGGACCGGGCGGTGCAGGGAATCGGGCGCTGGCGCGAAGACCGCGAGCTGATGAATACGGTGGTGAACCTGACGGAGTTCCCGTCCGTTATTCTGGGGAATTTCGAAAGCGAGTTCCTGGCGCTGCCGGAAGAAGTGCTGGTCACGGTGATGCGCGACCACCAGAAATATTTCGCGGTGGAAGACGCGGCCGGCAGGCTGGCGCCGCACTTCCTGGCGGTGCTGAACACGGACGGCGATCCCACGGGAATCATCCGGCACGGGCACGAGCGCGTGCTGCGGGCGCGCTTCAACGACGCGCGCTTCTTCTGGGAAGTGGACCAGAAGACGCCGCTCAAGCAGCGGGTCGAAATGCTGAAGGCGGTGACCTTCCAGAAAGAGCTGGGCAGCTATTTCGACAAGACGCTGCGGGTGCAGCGGCTGGGCAGCCAGATATCCGCGGCGCTGAAGGACGCCGGTGTGGCGGTGCGTCCCGGGGTGGTGCACAAAGCGGCGCTGCTGGCCAAGACCGACCTGACCACCGAGCTGGTGAAGGAGTTCACCGAGCTGCAGGGGGTGGTGGGCGGGCTCTACGCCAGGGTGCAGCAACTGGAGGTCCCTGCCGACGTGCAGAACGCGATGGCGACCGCGATTTACGATCAGTACAAGCCGCAGTCGATGGAAGACGCGGCGCCGCGCACGGTGGAGGGAGCGGTGCTGGCCATCGCCGACAAGGCGGATTCGGTTGCCGGGATGTTCGCGCTGGGGCTGGCGCCGAGCGGGTCGAAGGATCCGTTTGCGCTGCGAAGACAGGCGAACGGGGTCGTGAAGACCATCGCGGAGCACAAGCTCCCGCTGAGCCTGGGGCGCATGATGGCCGACGCGCTGAGCGGATATGCCGGGTCGGCGGCGGAACAGAAGTTCACCGCGACGGCAGAGTACGAAAGCGCGGTTGCCGCTTTTTTCCGCGAGCGGCTGGAGTTCTACCTGCGCGACACGCTGGGCTTCGCCTACGACGTGGTGAACGCGGTGCTGGCGGCCGGCGCTGACGACGTGACGGATGCGGTGGCGCGGGCCGAGGCGGTGGCCGGGGTGCGGCCGTCGGAGGACTTCGAAGCGATCTCGGCGGCGTTCAAGCGGATCAAGAACATCCTGCGGCAGGCGCGGGAGACCGGGAAGGCGATTGCGCCGGAGTTTAAGGCCGATGCGGCGGCCGAGGAGGCGGAGCGCACGTTGGCGTCGGAGATGCAGCGGGTGGCGCCGCGGGTGCGGGAGTTGGCTGCGCAGCGAGACTATGCAGGCGCGCTGGCGGAGATCGCGACCATTCGTCCGGCGGTGGACCGGTTCTTCGACAAGGTGATGGTGATGGTCGAGGATGAGAGCGTGCGGGCCAACCGCCTGGCGTTATTGCAGGCGCTGCTGGACGAGTTTTCGACGATCGCGGATTTTTCCGAGATGGTGACGGAGAGGAAGTAGCCACCTCAGGGGCTAAAGCCCCGGAGAGTTTAGGAGCCGTGAATCGCAGGCCTGAAGGCCTGCGCCACCCGGTTCGGCCGTCCCTTGGGAGCAAATTCGCGAACGACCCCAGCACTGAAGTGCTGGGCTATTGTCAGTCGCCCCTGCGGGGCTGAGCTGTCGCGATTGTGACAGAAGAGAAGTAACCGCAAAGGGCGCGAAGGATTTTTGGGGAGAGAAGAAGTCGCACTGCGGGAGGGACGGAAGAAGCAGGGGTCCTTCGACTCGGGCTTGCGCCCTCGCTCAGGATGACAGTGGTTAAGGACCGCGAGGGAATAGGGGTCCTTCGACTCGGGCTTGCGCCCTCGCTCAGGATGACAGTGGTTTAGGTTTGGGGTCGGTGCACTGATATCAGTTTCTTTACGACATTCATAGATTCATACAAAAAGGACGGGATCATGAGCACTACTACGACGGAAGTTGAGAATGCACAGATGGCAACTGCAAAGGAAGGCGCGACCAAGTACGTGTATTTCTTCGGCGAAGGCAAGGCCGACGGCAACGGCAACATGAAGGCGGAACTGGGCGGCAAGGGGGCCGGGCTGGCGGAGATGACCAACGCCGGGCTGCCGGTGCCGCCGGGGTTCACCATACAAAGCGAGGGCTGCCGCGAGTACATGCGGACGGGCGCAGTGCCGGCGGAAGTGGAGCGGGAGGCCAACGAAGCGCTGGCGCGGCTGGAAAAGATACTGGGCCAGAAGCTGGGCACGGGGGCCAATCCCCTGCTGGTGAGCGTGCGCTCGGGCGCGAAGTTCTCCATGCCCGGAATGATGGACACCATCCTGAACCTGGGGCTGAACGATCAGTCGGTGGAGGCGCTGGCCAGGCGCGCCCATAATCCGCGCTTCGCCTACGACAGCTATCGGCGGCTGATCCAGATGTTCGGCAACGTAGTGCTGGAAATTCCCAAGCCGGCGTTCGAGGAGGTATTCGAGGGAGTCAAGAAAAAGAAGAAGGCGAAGCTGGACACGCAGCTGGACGCCGCGGCCCTGAAGGAAGTGATCGCGGAATACAAGAAGGCGGTGAAGAAGCACGCCAGGCGCGACTTCCCGCAGGCGCCGCAGGAGCAGCTTGCGATGGCGCGCGACGCCGTGTTCCGCTCCTGGAACACCGAGCGCGCCAAGACGTACCGGCGGATCAACAACATCGACGACATGCTGGGCACGGCGGTGAACGTGCAGGCCATGGTCTTCGGCAACCTGGGCGAAACCAGTGGCACCGGCGTGGGCTTCACGCGCAATCCGGCGACCGGCGACAAGGAGTTCTACGGCGAGTTCCTGATGAACGCGCAGGGCGAGGACGTGGTTTCCGGCGTGCGCACACCGATCCACATCAGCGAGCTGCACAAGACGATGCCGCAGGTCTACGACCAGTTGCGCGAGATCACCACGCGGCTGGAAAAGCATTATCGCGACGTGCAGGACTTCGAGTTCACCATCCAGGAGGGCAAGCTCTACATGCTGCAGACGCGCAACGGCAAGCGCACCGGGCGCGCCGCGGTGCGGGTGGCTATCCAGATGGTGGACGAGGGGCTGATCAGCAAGGAAGAGGCGTTCATGCGGGTGGAGCCCAACCAGCTTTACGACTTCCTGGTGCCGCGGCTGGACGAGAAGGGCGCCAAGGTCGAGGTGCTGGCGATGGGGTTGCCGGCGTCGCCGGGAGCCGCGGTGGGGAAGATCGTGTTCACCGCCGATGACGCGGTGGAGCGCGCCAGCGAGCACAAAGAGCCGGTGATCCTGGTGCGCGCCGAAACTACGCCGGAAGACATCCACGGCATGGAAGTGGCGAAGGGGATTCTGACCTCGCGCGGCGGCATGACCAGTCACGCGGCGGTGGTGACGCGCGGCATGGGCAAGTGCTGCGTGGCGGGCGCAGGCGACATCGAGGTGGACGAGAAGGCGCGCCAGGTGCGGGTGAAGGGCGAGGTGTTCAAGGAAGGCGACTGGATTTCGCTGGACGGCACCACCGGACGCGTGATCAAGGGCAAACTGAACACGCTGCCGGCGTCGGCCGACGATCCGGAGTTGCAGAAGCTGATGAGCTGGTCGGAGCCGTACCGCAAGATGGGGGTGCGCGCCAACGCCGACATTCCGCGCGACGCCATTCAGGCGCGGGCGTTTGGGGCCGAAGGCATCGGGCTGTGCCGCACCGAGCACATGTTCTTTGCCGAGGACCGCATCCCGCACATGCGGGCGATGATCCTGGCCAACAACGAAAAAGACCGGCGGGCGGCGCTGAAGAAGCTGCTGCCCATGCAGCGGCAGGACTTCATCGGGGTGTTCCGGGCCATGGACGGCTATCCGGTGACGATCCGCACGCTGGACCCGCCGCTGCACGAGTTCCTGCCCTCGCGTGAGGAATTGATGGTGCAGATCGGAGTGCTGGAGGCGACCAAGCCGAAGTCTCCCAAGCTGAAGGAGCTGCGCACGCTGCTGAACCGGGTGAACCAGTTGCACGAGCTGAACCCGATGCTGGGCTTCCGCGGCTGCCGCCTGGGGATTGCGTTTCCGGAGATCACTGAAATGCAGGTGCGGGCGATTTTTGAGGCCGCGGTGCAGGTGGCCAAGCAAGGGGTGAAGGTGAAACCCGAGGTCATGATTCCGCTGACGGCCACGCTGAAGGAGATGGCCAACCAGAGTGCGATCGTGCGGCGGGTGGCAGAGGAAGTGTTCGCCGAGAAGGAACGCCGCGTGGAGTACCTGGTGGGAACGATGATCGAGCTGCCGCGGGCGGCGCTGGTGGCGGACGAGATCGCCAAAGAGGCCGAGTTCTTCAGCTACGGCACCAACGATTTGACGCAGACCACGTTCGGCTTCTCGCGCGACGACATCAACAAGTTCCTGTCGATCTATTTGCAGGAAGGCATCCTGAAGCAGGACCCGTTCGCGGTGCTGGACCGCGAGGGCGTGGGCCAGTTGGTGAGGATGGGCATTGAGAAGGGCCGCGGGATCAGGCACGATCTGAAGGTCGGGATCTGCGGCGAACACGGCGGCGAGCCGTCGTCGGTGGAGTTCTGCTACCAGGTGGGGATGAATTACGTGTCGTGCTCGCCGTACCGCGTGCTCACGGCGCGGCTGGCGGCGGCGCAGGCGGCGGCCAGCGAGAAGCTGGGAGCGGAGGCGGGAAGGACGAAGTAGGCTTTAGGCGCTAGGCGTTAGGCGTTAGGCTTTAGGCAAGAAGGCCCAGCTTTGTGCTGGGCCTTTGGTTTTGTCCGAGTTCGGCGGTCGAGATACCGATCACCCAAAACCGATCGCCGATGGCTATTTTGACGTTGTCGCTTCAAGGAACTTCACAAAATCCTGCTTCATCTTGGCGTGGGCCTGGCTGTCGAGATAGACCATGTGGCCGGAGTCGTAGTGGGCGTAGGAAATGTTCCTGCGGTAATCCGGCGAGAGGTCCAGGTGATCCATGGTGTAGTCGGCGGCGAAGAAAGGCGTGGCCAGGTCGTAGTAGCCCTCCATCACCAGCACCTTGAGGAACGCGTCCTTCACCATGGCCTGGCGCAGCGGGGTGGCGGTGTCGGCGTAGCCGCTGCCGAAGCCGGGCGTGGCGCCTGTCCATCTCCACTGGAACATGCCGGACTGCTGGGCCGAGGTCCAGTAGGGCATGTCGGTTTTGTAGTTCAGCTCGGTGCGGATGTACTGGTTGAAGACGGTGGTGAAGGGCGGGCCGATCATGGATCCGCTGGGATCGTAGAAGGGGGTATCCATGAAGCCGTTGGGATCGGGGCCGGTGAAGCGGCCGTCGAGGCGGCCGACGCGCAGCTTCTGGTCCGCGAGCAGCCAGTGGGTGAAGATGCGCACGTCCACCCGCAGGTTGGAGAGATCGATGATGTTCCTGGGCAGGCCGGTGTAGAGGGCGAGCTTGTCGATCACGGCCTGGCGCTCCGGCGGAGTGAGGGCGTCGCCTTTGTTCAGGGCGTTGGTGTAGTCGGTCATGGCCCACTGTTCCACCTGCTGGCGGGTGCGGTTCAGGTCCTGCATGAGCTCGGGGGCGAGCTTGTGATGGTAGGCGGCGATCATGGTGTAGGAGGGGAGGATCAGCGGGTAGGGAAGGTCGTTGGTCCTGGCGAACTCGAGCGTCTCGAAGTTCAGCACGGTGGAGAGCAGCACGATGCCGTTGAAGTTGATGCCGCGTTCGGTCATGTATCCGGCCAGGCCGGCCGAGCGCGTGGTGCCGTAGCTCTCGCCGAATAAGTACAGGGGCGAGGACCAGCGCTCGCAGCGGCTGATGTACATGCGGATGAATTCGCCGAAGGCCTCCAGGTCGCCGCGGACGTTCCAGAACTTGCGGCCGGCGGCGGCATCGGCGGGGCGGCTGTAGCCGGTGCCGACGGCGTCCACCAGCACCAGGTCGGTCTTGTCGAGCGGGGTGTCCGGGTTGTCCACCAGGTGATAGGGCGACTGCGGCAGCCAGCCCTGGGGTTGCAGCGCCACCTTGCGCGGGCCGAGCGCGCCCATGTGCAGCCAGATGGAGGCCGAGCCTGGGCCGCCGTTGTAGGCGAAGGTCAGGGGGCGCCTGGCCGGGTCGGCGCCGTCGAGAGTGTAGGCGACGAAAAACATCTCCGCTTCGATCTTGCCTTCGGCGTCCTTGATGGGCAGACGTCCGGCGGTGGCGGTGTAGTGCAGGGTCTTGCCGGCGACGCTGATGGTGTGGTGGGTCTGCACCGGGGCGTGCTCGGTCATATCGAAAAGGAAGGCGCGAACCGCCGGGGCGCGCTCGCCGGGCCGGGCGGGACGCTCCTCTTCCGGCGGCGGCTGCTCCGGCCGCACCGGCGCGGGACGCTGCGCCGCCGGCGGCGCCGGTTGCTCCTGTTTCTGGATCTCCTGGGGCGTTTGCTCGGAGGGAGTCTGCGGCTTGGCCACCTGGGGCGGCGCCTTCTGAACGCGCTCCTTGGGCGGATTGGGTTGTTGCGCCAAAGCGGGAAGAGCAAGACACAGCGACAGCAGCAACATTGTGCGGGGGAAGAATTTCATGGAAAGCCTCGAACTGAAGTGACCAGCCGGCCATTGTAGAACGAAGGTAAGCGCGGGGGCCAGCGGGTGGGTCGTGGCGCGATCAAGCCGTTCAGTTGCACTACCCGGGCGGTCTCGGCGTGATGGAGAAAGCTGAAGGCGTCGTCCTGAGCGCGCCCCTTCAGCCTCCAAATGCATCGGCGCCTCCGGCACTGGCGAAGTTTCTGGCTGTCTGAGGGGAAAAGCATGGATGCTGAGTCGCGGCCAACAGCGGGGCCGCGACTCAGCATGACGCCTTCATGTCTCATGCATGATGCCACCATGTTTCAGCAGGAGAGCTCAGTGGGTCTTTTGCAAGCGCGCGATCAGTTTCTGGGCGAGGTTCTCTTCGGATTCGGACCAGAGCACGCGGCCGCTGATGCCGCAGTTCTTCTCCACCGCGCTGGTGAAGGTGACCAGCTTCTGGACGTTGGCGCGGACGCGCTGCTCGGCGGCTTCGGTAAGATCGAGGTATTCAAACAGGAACGGGGTGTCCACGTCGAAGTCCACCTGCACGTGTCCGCTCTGCTGGTAGGCGCCATCATCGAAGCCCAGTCCCTGGGCGATGAACTTGGCCGGGCACGGCTCGATCAGCCACTCGTCCGATTCCTCCGAGGGCACCCAGAGGTCCCAATAAGCTTCCAGCATGTAGGCGAAGTCGGGATGCAGCATGTCGCCGACGATGGCGATGGCCTGCTCCGGGTCGAGGCCGGGACGGAAGCGGCGCTCCAGGATGGTGGGTTCGTTCCAGGAGACCGGCTGCACCACCACGGAGGAAATGCCGGGACGCGGCGCGGAGAACGGGAACTGGCGCACCACGGAGAGCAGGCGCGGCATGATTTCCGGGTTGCGGAAGTGAGGGAACCAGACGCTGAGGTAGAGCGGATCGGCCATGCCGTTGAGATTCTAGACGCCATCAGCGGGATTCACCACCGGGAC
>Ga0315268_10003096_pt1 | contig 18451 bp, 17 predicted proteins | sample C1_top_MG_FD_204535 | JGI IMG/M metagenome (GOLD analysis project Ga0315268, IMG submission 204535) | Sediment microbial communities from Yellowstone Lake, YNP, Wyoming, USA - C1_top | ecosystem: Environmental > Aquatic > Freshwater > Lake > Sediment | place: USA: Wyoming | collected 2017-08-01
CCCACCCACCGTCCATGAGGATATCGGTGCCGGTCATGAACGATGTTGCGTCGGTGCAGATGTAACGTGCCAAGGCGCCGATTTCTTCCGGCTTGCCCCAGCGTGCCGCCGGCGTCGCCGCCATCAATGCGGCGTTCTTCTGCGCATCGGCGCGCAGCGGCGCGGTCAGGTCGGTTGCGTAAAACCCGGGGCTGATGGCCACCACGGTGATGCCGTCGCCGACGAGTTCCAGCGCAAGACACTTGGTCAGGCCCAGCAATCCGGCCTTGGAGGCGCAGTAGGAACCGCGTCCGGCGCTGCCGATATGCGCCATGATCGAGGTCATATTGATGATGCGGCCCCATTTCGCCTTCTTCATGTGCGGAATGAACGCGCGCGACACCAGGAAAACGCCGGTCAGGTTGGTATCCACGACCAGCTTCCATTCGTCGAGAGAAAAATCGGCTACGTTCTTGCGCACCGCCGTGCCGGCATTGTTGATGAGGATGTGGGTGCCGCCGAAACGCGCGATGACGTCTTTTTCGAGTTTCCCGATCTGGGCCTCGTCGCGCACGTCGGCCATGAAGATTTCGCTTTCCGCGCCAATGTCCGCCGCGAGCTTCCGCGTTTCCGTCAACTTGTCGCGATTGCGGCCGACCAAAGCCAGCCTCGCACCCGACTCACCCAGCGCCAGTGCCATTGCCCTGCCCAGTCCACGGCTCGCGCCGGTGATGACAGCGACCTTTCCCTGCAAGAACTTTCCTTCCATGATTTCCTCCGGATCTTGTTTTCGTGAGCGGTGCGAAGTATACCTCGCGCTCCTCCCGGTTCGATCAGACCAGGAGAGACGCCACGGAGCGTGCGCAGCGAATTGCGGCCATGAACCTGTCGTGACGTCTCTTCCCTCATCCCCAGCCCTTCTCCCAAAGGGAGAAGGGAGCGTCGTGCTCCCCGCCCGGGCGGGGAGGTTCATGGGTTGTTGCCCGGGCGAGCGAAGCTGGCCTACACTTGCGCCATGCGCATCGTTGGGCAGCAGAATCGCTCCGAAATAGAGCTGGATCCACTCCAGGCCTACCGTCGTGGTCGCACTCTGGACGCTCTGTTGCGCCAGGCCGCGCCGCCCTTCCAGCGAGGTGTAACGCGCGGCTCGCACGAGTATTTCAATCGTCTCGACGCCGAACGCCAGAAGCAGGCCGCGCGCGCGCTGAATGCGCAATGACCTCGGGTGACCCACTGCTCAGACTGCTTGGGCGGTTCCGCGACGAAGGGGTTGCATACGTGCTGGTGGGAGGGCAGGCGGTTCGTCTCAACGGTTATCTGCGCGCGACGGAAGATGTGGACGTGCTGGTCAAGCCGACTCGCGCCAACGGCGAGAAGATCATCCGCGCACTGAGTTTCCTCGTGGCGTCCAGGGAACTCGACGCAGCGTGGTTCGTTCCGTCCGAGGATGGTAATGTGGAGAACATCAGGGTCGCCGACGATTTGCTTGTCGATCTGCTATTTTCCGCGAATGGTGAGACTTATGAATCGGTCCAGCCCTACGTACGCGAGTTGGTGATTGAGGGCACGCCAGTGAAAGTGCTCAACATCGACGGCCTCATCAAGACCAAGACCGATTATCGGGAAAAAGATCTCCTGGACAAACAGATGCTGTCCCGGATCAGGGACAGTTTAAAGAACGACGAATAATGGAATCGGTTCTGTTGCGAGGCGGCAAGGTCTGGGACGGGAGCGGTCAACCGGCGTTTCCCGCCGATGTCCTGGTCTGCGGAAACCGCATCGCCGAAGTCCGCCCGCAGGGCCCGCGCACCCAGGATGGAGCACGGTATATCGATATCCCGGGACACACCATTATTCCCGGTCTGGTCGACGGCCACGCCCATCTGCCCTTTCTGCACAAGGCGAACATTGCCGACACCGGCGACGTCCCGCCGGAAGAGCACACGCTGCAGACCACGCTGCATGCCCGGGTCGTGCTCGAGGCAGGCTTTACGTCCTGCGTCAGCGGCGGATCCGCGAAACCCCGCATCGACGTGGTCATCCGCAACGAGATCGACGCCGGGCACATCCCCGGGCCGCGGCTGCTGGCGGCCGGCCCGGAACTGACCAACACCGGCAACCTGGGCGACGAACGCCGCATGCACATCCATCGCGAATCGATCGCCATGATCGTGGATGGCGCGGACGAGATGCTGCGGACCTGCAGAATCTTGATTCGGGAGGGCGTGGACACCATCAAGCTGAACATCTCGGGCAATCAAACCACACCGAACGCCGGTTCTCACCAGAACATCATGAGCGACGACGAGGTCGCAACAGCCGCCCGCACCGCGCATGCTCACGGCAAGCGCGTTGCCGCTCACGTGCGCGCAGCCGCGTCGATCAAGCTGGCGCTCAAGCATGAAGTCGACATTCTGTATCACTGCGAATATGCCGACGAGGAATGCCTCGATCTTCTGCAAGCGGCCCGCGATAGAATCTTCGTCGCGCCGGCGATCGGCCTCCTGCACAACCTCCTGTACGAGGCCGAACCCTGGGGCATCACGTATCAAAAAGCGGAGGCTGCCGGCGTGGTTCACCAGTTCGAATGCGCACAGCGGGTGTTTGCCGAACTGCGCAAGCGCGGCGTTCGCGTCCTCGTGGGCGGGGACTACGGATTTCCGTGGACGCCGCACGGAACCAACGCCCGTGATCTCGGGCATTTCGTGCGCTTCTTCGGCTACTCCGATGCCGAAGCCCTCAGTGCCGCGACCAAAGTTGGCGCCGCCGCGATGATGCTCGACGGCAGGACTGGCGAGGTGGCAAAGGGTTTTCTGGCCGATCTGGTGGTGGTGGCCGGTGAGCCGCACAACGACGTGCGATTGCTGCAGTCGCCCGGCAACATCAAGCTCGTTATGAAGGACGGCCGCATCCATAAGAATCTTTTCAACACCCTGCACTGACGGGAGACGTACCGATGCTTCAGACCACCACCCTTGCCCTGGAAGACGCCAAGCGCGTCGCCGCTGCCGCGCGAGCCGAAGCCGAAAAGAACGCATGGGCGGTGGTCATCGCCGTCCTCGATGACGGCGGCCACTTGATCTATCTCGAGCGCATGGACGGGACACAGAAGGCTTCCAGCAGGATCGCCGAGGAGAAGGGACGTACCGCGATTCTGTTCAAGCGGCCGACCAAAGCCATCGAAGACAACGTTCTCGAAGGGCGCACCGCGATGTTGGCACTCCCCGGCGCGGTTCCGTTGGAAGGTGGCGTTCCGCTGCTCAAGGACGGCCGCTTCGTGGGCGCGATCGGCGTGTCGGGTGTGCAGTCGTTTCAGGACGGCATCGTTGCGCGTGCAGGCGTCGCCGCCCTTTGAATCCGGTCAGGGCCTCAGGCACTACCTTAACGAACTATGTTCCCTCCCTCACTAGTGGGGGAGGGCTAGGGTGGGGGCAACTCTTGCCAAATGCACGTCACACGCATGCCCCCCCATCCCCACCTTCCCCCGCAAGCGAGGGAAGGAGCATGTGAGGCAATGAGCGGCTTCAAGTAGTGCCATGACGGTCAGGGCCCGGTCACTTCGCCGAATCGCACCCACTGCCTGCCGTCGAAGCGCATGAGCTGCAACTGCTTGATCGGATCGTAATCGGTTGCACTGGTGTTAATGCGCACGCCGGGCAGCAGCATGGGCAGTTCCAGATTCCTGAGATTCGCCACCTGCTTCATCACGTTTTCGCGCGTCAGCTCGTCGCCGCACTGCTTCAGCACCTGAATCAGCAATTGCGCGTTGGTATACGCATACACGTTATAGATCTCGGCCACGTCACCGTCCGGATAATAGCGTTTCATCCAGGCCAGCCAGTCCAGCGTCGCGGCGTCCGCTTTCCATTGCGGGTCGGTGGGATCCTTGACATAGGCCGATGAGATCACGCCCATCGATTTTTCCAGTCCGGCCGGCTGCAGCACCGCGGAAACCGAAGTGGCGCTGTAGGGAATGAAGTAAAGCGGTTTCCAGCCGATGTCGTAGGCCTTGCGGATCGCCTGGGCGGAGAATTTCGGCGACGTAAAGCTGAAGAACGTGTCGGCACCGGACCCCTTCAAGGTGGCGATCTGCGAATCCACCGAAGGATCGGTGGATTCGTACGACGCTTCCGCGACGATCATGCGCTGCGCTTTGTCGCCGAGATGATCCCTCAGGGCCTTGACGTAGTCCTTGCCAAAGTCGTCGTTCTGGTAGAGCACGCCAATTTTTGCGTCCGGCCGATTCTTCAGCAGATAGCGAACGTAGCCGGTCGTGCCTGTTTTCTGGCTGGGCAGAAACGCCATCGTCCACGGAAAGTTACGCGCATCGCCCCACTTCATTCCGGTTGCGGCGATGAGCAGTTGCGGCACCTTCTTCGCATTCAGGTACTTCATTGCGGCCGTGTTCGTCGGTGTTCCGAAGGAACTGAACAGCAGCAGGACTTCGTCGGACTCCACCAGCTTGCGTGTCTGCTCGATGGTCTTCGGCGGGCTGTAGCCGTCGTCGAGCGAGAGCAATTTGATCTTGCGCCCGTTGAGGCCCCCTTTCGAATTGATCATCTCGAAATAGGCCGCCTGAGCCTTGCCGATGGTGCCGAACGCGGATAACGGCCCGCTGTAAGGCATGGTCTGGCCGATCTTGATCTCGGTGTCGGTCACACCCGGTCCGTAATTCTTCTCCGCGTGACTGCTCAGCGGTGCTGCAACCAACGCGGTCAACACCACAAACGCCCGCAAACGACGCGACATGACCCTCCCCCTTCGATGATCCGGCATCAGTGCCGGCAAAGCCCCCGATGTCCGGGTGGCCCCGCAGCGGAGCTAGTGTAGTGCTTCAGTCTGTTTGGAACTTATGCGGCTCTGTAACCGAAAGACTCCTTCCCTCGCTTGCGGGGGAAGGCGGGGATGGGGGCATATTTAGCGTGCACGTGCGGGATTCGCCCCCACCCTACCCTCCCCCGCACGCGAGGGAGGGAAAGTTCCGGTAATTCAGAAGCACTACACTAGCGCCCGATGATCTTGCCGAACCGCGCCCACTCCTTGCCGTCGAAGCGGGCAAGCTGTGCCGACTCGATCAGGAAAAAATCATCGGGGCCGGTGTTCCACTTGATTCCCGGCAACATCATCGGCAACTGCAGATCGCGGATCGAGGCCATTTGTTTCATCACGTTTTCGCGGCTCAGATCGTCACCGCAGGCCTTGAGCACGTGCACGACTCCCTGCGCTATGAGGTAACCGGATACGTTGAAGCTATCCCTGATGTCGCCTTCCGGATAATACTTCTTGAACCAGGCGGCATACTCCTTGAACCCAGGGTCATTCTGCCACTGCGGATCCACCGGATCCTTCCAGTAGGCTGCGCTGATCAGCCCCACGGATTTGTCCAGACCCGCCGGCGTGAGTACCGAACCGACCGAAATCGACACGTTGTTGAGAATGTGCAGCGGCTTCCAGCCCATGTCGTAAATCTTGCGGATCGCCTGGGCGGCGAACTTGGGCGTCGTGACGTTGTAGAAAGTGTCCGCGCCCGACGCCTTGAGCGTAACGATCTGCGAGTCCACGGTAGGATCGGTGACCTCGTAGCTGACCTCCGCCACGATCATCTTCGCCGCCTTGTCGCCGAGACCGTCCTTCAACCCCTTGACGTAGTCCTTCCCGTAATCGTCGTTCTGGAACAGGATCGCGATCTTCGCATCCGGCTTGTTATCGAGGATGTATTGCGCGTAGATGTGACCCTCGGCCTGATAGTTGAGATTGAAGCCCATGGTCCAGGGGAAATTCTTCGGATCTCCCCATTTCGTCGCGCCGGTATTCACAAAGATGTGCGGCACGCCCTTGGCGTTGACGTACTTGTGGATCGCCGAATTGGGCGGTGTACCCAGCGTGCCGGCCAGGAACAGCACCTGTTCCTGCTCGATCAGCTTGCGTACCTGCTCGACCGTGCGCGGCGGACTGTAGCCGTCGTCCAGGCTGATGAAGTTGATCTTGCGGCCGTTGACCCCGCCCTGGTCGTTGATCATCTTGAAATAAGCGGATTCCGCCCGGCCGATGGTGCCGTAGGCCGAGGCCGGTCCGCTGTAGGGATTGGTGCTGCCGATCTTGATCTCGGTATCACTCGCCCCCGGACCGTATTTTTTCTCCGCATGGACGAATTGCGGAACAGCGGCTACGAGAGCAACCGCGAACAGTACTCGATGGATGCGCATCATGATCCTTCTCCTTTCAGTAAATTGACCCCATAGTCCCACAACCTGCGCCGCAACCCAAACTGATTCTTCGCGGTGGACGAGGTCAAGCTACTTGCCCAGCACCTCTCCGAAATGCACCCAGCGCTTACCGTCGAAGCGCATGAGCTGGACCTGCTTGAGTGGATAGAAGTCGGTCGGGCTCGTGTTGATGCTGATGCCGGGGAGCAGCCCGGCCACTTCCAGGTTCTTCAAGTTCGCAGCCTGGCGCATGACATTCTCGCGGGTGAGATCGTCGCCGCACAGCTTGAGCACCTGAACAAGCGTCTGCGCGGCGGCGTAGCCGTAGACATTGATAATATCGTCCGGGTTACCATCCGGGTAGTATCTCTTCATGAGGGCGACATAGTTCTTGATCGCCTTGTCCTCCCTCCAGGCAGGGTCGGTCGGGTCTTTGAGATAGTTGCTGGAGATCAGACCCATCGACTTCTCCAGCCCGGCCGGCTGAAGCACCGACGCGATTGAGTTCGATACATTGTTGATGATGTGCAGCGGCCTCCACCCGATGTCGTAGACCTTGCGGATCGCCTGCGCGGCGAATTTCGGTATCGATATGTCGAACAACACGTCGGCTCCCGACGCCTGCAACGACACGATTTGCGAGTCGATCGTCGGATCGGTCGCTTCGTAGCTCACCTCCGCCACGATCATCCTCGCGGCCTTTTCGCCGAGACCATCCTTGAAGCCCTTGAGATAGTCCTTACCGTAGTCGTCATTCTGGTACAGCACTGCGATTCTGGCGTCGGGCTTATTCTGCAGCAGATACCTGGCATAGATCCGACTCTCATGTTGGTAGGGGGGCAGCCAGCCCATGGTCCAGGGGAAATGTTGAGGATCGCCCCATTTGCTCGCGCCGGTTGACACGAAAAGCTGGGGCACTTTCTTCGCGTTCATGTATTTGTGGATCGCGGTGTTATGCGCCGTGCCCAGGTTCCCGAAGGTCAACAACACTTCCTCCTCTTCCACCAGCTTGCGGATTTGCTCGACTGTGCGCGGCGGGCTGTAGCCGTCGTCGAGGCTGATGAAGTTGATCTTGCGGCCGTTGATCCCGCCCTGGTCGTTGATCATCTTGAAATAGGCCACCTCCGCCTTGCCGATCGTCCCATACGTTGAACCCGGACCGCTGTAGGGCATGGTCTGGCCGATCTTGATCTCGGTGTCGGTGGCGCCCGGGTCGTACTTTTTCTCGGCAAGTGCCACACCGGATTGCAGCAAGAAGGAAATGGACAGTATGCTCTGCGTCAACGCGCTTGATGCCAGCCATCGGCCGGCTGCTTCCTGCTTAGTCCAGAACGCCGAGTCCTGCTTCTCTGCAAGCACCGAACACTCGCGGGCCGACCCCGGACGGGACGGCCCGTTCAAGTTTGGTCGCGGCATGCCGTCGATATCGTCGGGCATCGAGATGAGCCGGCTTCAGGCGGCCGCGCATTCTCCAGGCAATGGCGAATCAATATTTTCCTATATCAATTTTTTTATCATGCTTTGTTCAATAGCCGCATGGTAACTGCCCGGCAGCGGCGTCCGGGAAGGCGAGCGCAAGATTCTCACCGTCGAGGTTGGTTGCTACGAACCGTATTCGTCGCCGTGGCGTTGACGGGGTGCGGTTCGACGGCTGCGCCCGTCGACGCCAGTCAGGGCGTGGTTGGCGGGGCCGGCGACGACGCACCCGGAAATTCATCGAAGCTAAGCGGGCCGGCAGCTTCGTGGTTCCATCTCGATGCGCTCGAGCTCAACGTGTACGGGCTCTCGTACCATCCCGATCGCGAAACCGTTCACCGCGAGGGTCTGGACAACCAGGTCAATCCCGGGCTTGCCCTTCACTACGAGTTGGTCAATGACGCGCGAAGCGTAACCTTTACCGAGCTGGGCGCGTACCGTGATTCGGGACGAAACCTGGCGAAGTTTGTCGCCCTGGGCTACCAATTCAAGTACGGTCAGCACTGGCGGATTGGGGGCGCGCTGGCTGCCATGGATAGCGAGACCTACAACAACGGCGTTGCCTTTGTCGGCATGATCCCGCTCATTACCTACGACGCCGGCCCGCTCAAACTGAACGCAGTCTATTTTCCGAAATTCGCGAATTACAACGAGATCGCTGCCTACGGCTTCTACATCACGCTTCCGTTGGGGCGCTGGCTGCGGTAATCCCGTCAGAAACGATACGCGGAACCGGCCGGCAGGAAATCGGCGTCTGCGAGTCGCGCGTCGAGATCGAGGTTCTGGTACCCGTTGTTCTTCACGAGTCGGTTATTGCGGTCGTATACGCGTTACTAATCGACGGTCATCTGGTTATCGACGGACTTCGCACCCGCCGCGCCGCGCGCGATGGCGACGGCCCGATGCGATTCTTTCCAGGTCTCGACGTTCCCGCTCAGTCTCACCACGCCGGCCGTTGAGGTCACGCTGATATTGCGAGCGCTCACGGTCTTAATCGTCGTTTGCGCCCGTACTCTGGCGATTACCTTCGGCCGCGCAACCGCTCAGGGCAATTGCCAAGACCGCCGCCCGCGTCCACCTACTGTTGCAAATCGTGGTCATGGCTATCCCCTCGCAATGCATTCCGGGCGGCAAAGGCGCGTGGTTTGAAGCCATCACACCCGCGCTCAATGCCAGTTGATACCGATTGTGGAATGAAGTCGGTGCGCCAACGAACACAAACGCTTTTTCGAAGCGCACGCTCCGCGGTCGAGCGAATTTCACGCGGTGTCTGCCGGCGCACGTGCGACAAGAATCACCTGGGCGATGAGTTGATCGGGCATATCAGTCGCGATGGCGCCGCCATCAAGCGAGCATCTACGCCATCGTGAGCAGATTCACCTGAGAAATGCCCCCCCCGAAGGCAAATGGCGCGGCGCAGTATCGACGAATTTAGACTTTTGCAAGCGGCTCTGGCCGATATTCAGCGGGACTTTATTTGAGCTGCAGCTCGAAGCTGCCTTCGTCGCGCTGGACCGAAATCATCCGCAGCAATGGGGTAAGTTGCTCCTGATACTGGGGAGGGACGCGCACAGTCGCGTGGAACTCAGGGTTTGCGCCATTGGTCCATGATCCCGAACCGTCGAGCTGCATCGGTCCCTGCAAAGTACTCAGCAAGGCATGTACCGTATTGCCTTGGCCGTCGAGTCGTAGTTCATAGCTGCCGATAGGGGACACCGGAGAGAACGCCGAGCCGGCGGCACGCCACTGCAGCGTGACATTGCCGTGCATGCCATCTCGCCCGATGGACAGGTTGGTCGCGTGCAGCAGCACATCGCCCGAAAGTCGCAGGGGCTTCAGTCGGGGTTCGGCCAGAGCCAGCACCGCCGCCGGAAAACTTAACTCGGCACTGGCAAGTTCGACTTGCGAGAAAGATATCGTGACGGGAAATTGGCGCGCCGCCCGATCCAACGCAACCTCGCAGACCAGGCGCCCGCGCAGCAACGATTGCGGCAACACGCGCCAGGAAATATCTCTTGCGATTGCGTTTCGGCCACTCACATCGCGAATTTCGATCAGTCCGTCGCCTGCCCAAATCGTGCCTTGCGCCTGCGCGAGACGCAGCCTGCCGTTGCTGGCCCGCTGAAGACCGGCGTCGACCAAGGTCCCCGGCGCCGTGGCAACCAACACTACCAGGTAAGTGCCGAGCCCGACCGCAGCCAGACCCCAGCGCTTCATGGGCGTCCGGCGCGCACGAAAGTCGCTGTTGCGCTGACCAGGCCTGGCTTGGACAGCGCTTCGATGCGGCAGGTGTCCAGGCGAATTTGCTGCGCATTCAGCGTGGCAACCCAGTAGAGCCAGTTCGGGAACGGCACCGCTCCGAATACCACTTGTACCCGGTTTGCCTCCGGCGCGTCGATGCGAACCAACGCGCTCGCGAGTCCTGCCGACCCCGCCTGAGCCTGAATGGGCGTGCGCAAATCAGTTTGCGATGCCGCCGGTGGAGGTACAGCGCGCAACCGTTCAATTTCATCCGCCTGCCGCTCGAGCAGGGCGGCGTCTGCACGAAGCGCTAACACACTGGCACGTAACGGCGGACGAGCCCGACTGGCTGAATACAGCAGCGACGCGTACAGCGCCCCAATAATGATAATGGCCAGTACCGTGACGATCACTCGCTCCCGCGGTGCCCGTGCTTGCCAGAGTTGGCGCAGACGCTCCTTCATGAAGCTCGCACCGTAATGACAGCGTTGCCGCGCCCGCTACCCGCCGCAGATGAAGAGCTATCGGCGCTCAGACCCGCCTGCCGCAGCCGGGTCACGATTCGAATGACGCTCGGCTCGTCCAGGGCCCGGACTTCAAGCGTCATTCGTCCGCTTTCGTAGGACACGATGCGCACGGCCCCCATGGGCAGATCTTTCATCTCCGAAACCACCTTCTCGATCATGGGCAGGAAATCTCCCACATCAGGCTGACCCGCGGCATGACGCGCTTCGGCGAGTTTGCGGCGCATCTGCAGCAGCGGGTCCACCACCGCGACAGCGTCGGGAAACGCGGCGCGGAACTGCGATTCCATTTGCCGCCGCAGACTTCGTTGCTCGCCGGCAAGCAGCGTCCAATCGACGACCAGCGCGACCGCGTGAACCGCGAGCGCAAGCCCCGCGATCCAGGCCGCCCCGCGCAACTGCGAAGCGACGACGGGAAGACCGCGCCAGCGCGGGCTTTCCTGCGCCAGGCTTATCCCCTCGCCGGACGCTGCCTCTCGCCAATCCCATGGCCCGGCAAGACGAATCGGCACGCCAAGACTGTCCTGCCAAGCCTCTACTTCAGGCAGCGCATCTGCGCCGGTGGTGTAGAGCGCGAGGGAGCGTGGTCGATTCGCGTTCGTTTCTGCCCGTTCAAGCATGAGGCGCAATGAAAGTGGCGGTGACTCGCGGTCGCCGGCGTCGGTTGCTGCAGCTTCCAGTTTCCCGGTTCGTACAAATCCCTCCTGTCCATTCCAGGCAACGCTCCATTCGCCGGCCGCCCAGGGCAAGAGCAACATCTCGCTGTGCACTTCATAGCTGCGGATGCCCACCTTGTCGAGCGCATTGCGCCAGCGCTGCAGACCCGGCCTGTCGAGGACGGCAAGTACGTCGCCGTCGGCTACCGTTCCGAGCCAACTCACGTGGTTGGCATCCGGTTCGCTGACGGTCCGCTCCTCGACTGCGAAGGCAAGCACCGATCCTGCGGCGCGACGCGCCCCGGCCGGCAGACGCGCATGAGTGATCAGGACGTCCGCCGCCGGAATAATCAGTTGCACGCGATCCGCACGCCGGGGCAACCCCGTAAGCGGACTTTCCCCGGCCGTACACTTGCCATTGTCGTTCAGCAATGCCCACTGGCACTGCGGCGGCGATGCTCGCAATGGACAATAAACTCGAAGCAGATTCATTGGTATTTACGCCACACGATGACCGGCCACCCCGTATCGGACCGCGCCAGCAGCGCCGCGCCGCGCGCTTGCGCACCGCCGATGGTCACGTGCACCCGCGCGACGAAGTAACGACTGGTTACCACGAGGTCGTTGCCTGCGATTTCAATGCCGCGGGGCAACCGGCTCGTGAAATCGGCGTAATCACGAAAATAAGCCCGCTCACGCTGTGCGGCCAATGCGCGCGCCGCATCCAGATCCAGACCCTCGATGACAGCGGAAAGGACCTCGGCTGAGGCCGTGTTCACGTTGATGGCCGTATTCGCGGGCAGCGCACTCACAAATGGGCGCAGACGCGCGCGCACCTGGTCGTTGAATCCGCGCACCAGGGCGAGTTCTGCCACGTCGGTGAGGGGCCGGTTTGCCGCGAGGTAGGGCGGCTGCAGCGACAGGTAGTATTCGTCTTCGGCACCTGCGTTTGGCTGCGGCTCGTTGTCCGCATCGATCCAATCGGCAAGCGAGTAGGCAAGGGTCGCCGGAAGGCCCAGTATCGCCAGCAGACGCCGGAACCGCTCAAGCTGCACGACGCTGATTTTCCCTCCCCTAGCCAGATTATTGAGATTGAATGCGCCCTGCTGGTCATCGATATAGCCGGCAAGTTCACCGTTGTCGACCGGCATGGGCGGCAAGCGCAGTGCCCAGGGTTCCTTCAGGTGATCAACATTGTTCAAGCGGCGATCATCGCTCAGTACGGCGCGGGCCCAGTCCACTCCGGCCTGAATCAGGACTTGTGCCTGGGCGTGATCGACCGCGAGTTCACTTTCACGCGACCACGTGCTCTGCGTCACCATCATGGCGGTAGTGGCAATCGCTGCAAGGGCGACCACGCTCATCGCCATGACAACGGCCACGCCGCGTTGCGCGGGGTTCATAGTTTCAGCGCAAAAACGCGCACGAGTTCTTCCTTGGAGGCGAGCACAATGCGCAAACGCACCGCCTGGGGGATGGGCGGGTCGAGCCGCGAACTGGGCCAGACATTCACCCAAGCAGAATTGGCATCGAGATATTGGAGGTCAAGCGTCGTCACACCGGCCAACACCCGGTAACGCGCCGGCCCTGACGCCGGCGCAATATCAAGGCTGGGCCACAACCACAACTCGACCTCCTGCTTTTCGTTCAGCCGGTAGCCGACGCGTCGCGCGACATCGATCCCTTCGAGAGAGCCGAAGCGGCTGAATTCCAGGCGCGGATCGGGTGAGGGTTCCGGTCTCCCGAGCCACGCCGGTGCCTCGTCGGCGGCAATCCGCACGCGGCGCGGCGCGGCGAGCTGGACATCGCGCTCAAAGCGGGCAAAAAACGCAGCGACTCGCCGCCATTTCTCCGTCTCTCCGGTAACGTGAGCGCGCGCATCGAGTACCGCTCCGAGTCCGCGATAAGACATCAGGGCGAGCAGGGAGAGAATCAGCACGGCCGTCAGTAATTCGATCAGCGTGAAGCCGTCTATTCGTGCGGCGGCAGGCGATCTCATCGCACAATGCCGGGAGGGAGCACCAGAAATCCGGTCATGTGGGCCACCGCACGTGATTCCTCCGGCGCCACGAAAACAAAGATATCGGCTCGGCGGAATGCACCGTTCGGGGTCGCAATGACTTCTTCCCGCCAGGTGAACTCGATCCCGCCCTGACGCTGCGTGCCGCGCAGAATCCCGGTTGATGGCCAGTCGCCGCGAACACGCTGCTCCACCAGTACGTTCTGTGCCACCCAGCCGGCCAACAGGTGCGCGCGCAGTTCGCTGACATTGCTGGTTCCTTGCCCCGCAGCACGCATTGCCGCCAACAAGGCGATGGAAATGATCGCAAGAGCCACCAGCACTTCGAAAAGCGTGAATCCCCGATGACTAGCGCAGCGCCGTCTCGCCATGCGTTTTCCGTTCGTCCGGCAGCACGCGTACCTCGCCGATCGGTGAGCCTTCCACCGCGTCGCTGGCGGCGCCAAGAGATAGTTCAATGACAAAGGCCAGCGTCGGGCCAAATGAGTGGAACTCCAGCCGCATCTTGTCCTGATACAAGGTATTTTCCACGCGTAAGCCGGCGATCTTCATTCCCGGCGGCAGAGTTCTGGGGCGCAAAGAATCGACATCGCGGATCTCCGACCAGTCGGTTTCCGTGCCGAATCGCCAAAACCGGTAGCCGGAGCCTTCCGTTGTCCAGGCAATGGACTTGCCGGTCAGCCGCGATTCGGTGGCGGCAAGGTCGAGAAGTTGCGCCAGCCTTGCGGTCTCGAGTCGGAGCAGGGTACGGTCGTCCGGTCTGATGATCGTGCTGACGAGGCCGACAAAAAGACCCATGATGACCAACACGACCATGACCTCTATCAGCGTAAATCCCCTATCCATACCCGGCGCTGAGTTTGGTCGCGTGTGCCGGTAATCGATATTCTCCATGCTTGCCGAGAAGATGCGCGTAGTCCTGCCTAAAGAGACCAGGAGCCGATATCGGCGTCGTTACCCTCACCGCCCGGCGCACCATCGCCACCGAAACTGTATACGTCGATTTCCCCATGCACGCCGGGATTGAGGTATTGATAGGGATTGCCCCAGGGATCTCGAGGCAAGCGCTCGATATAGCCGCCGGCTTTCCAGTTAAGCGGTAGCGGGGTCGTCGCCGGCTGCAAGACAAGTGCCTGCAACCCCTGTTCCGTTGTGGGGTAACGCTGATTGTCGAGACGGTAGAGCTTGAGTGCCTGCATCAGGCTTGCCATATCGTGTTTCGCCGCGATGATCCGCGCCTCGTCCGGGCGGCTGATTATTTTCGGTACGACCAGCGCAGCGAGAATCCCCAGTATGACGACGACCACCATGATTTCGAGCAACGTGAAGCCACATGGCCTGCGAGCCGCTTTCGACATGGCCGATGAACCTTGGCAATTTATTCGGGAGTAGCCCATCAGCAGAGTCTACCCATTTAGCCCCTACACTCCAATAGCCGCCCCGCGTGTCGTGTGCCGGAATCCGTGGATCGAAATCCTGGCCATACCCCCAACCTTGCCGACATCTCTCGCCATCGTCGCCAGTTGGCGACGGAGCAAGTTACGCGATCAAATCCATGAGTGTGGCCCTGGCCCGGGCGCTCATGCGGCTGCTCGACTCGACGTCCCCGTTAACGTCGATGTTTCCCCCTGCAATGGCGTTGCCCCGTAGAGTAGGGATGGCAGCACATACGTGGTAAATTAAGGCTCCGCCGTTCACTGAAGCCTGAGGCTCGATTGCCCCGCGCAGCCGCCCCGCGCAACGACGCCCAAACTGCAAAAGAATGCGACTCTCACTCGGTCCGACCGATTTCGCCCAAACGGCGGTTGTGGCCGTGGCAACGATTGCGTCACTGGCATTGCTGGGCCTGGTGGGAGGGTACTGGACATGGCAGTGGCTGGCGCCGCGCGCGGAACCACACGGTCAAGCCCAGGCAGAACCAGGCGGCCAGATTGCATCCGCCCTGGAACTGTTCGGGAGCATTCAAAAGGATGCGAGCGCGCCCGCACCGACGGGCATTGCGATCCACCTGCTCGGCGTCGTCGCCGCCGCTGCGGGACGAGGCGGATATGCGATCATGATCCTGGACGGGAAACACATCGTCGCCACACGCGAGGGCGAGGACATTGCCCCCGGCATCGGGCTTGCGGAGGTGGCGCCCGATCACGTCGTCCTCGAGCGCAATGGGGTTCGTGAATCGCTTGCGTGGCCGGAAAAGACGCCGAGCGCGGATCCCGCCGCTCAACGAGTCAATAAATGAACTGCATTGCGCCCCCACTGTGGCGCGTCCGGCTAGATCGACGCAAACCATGAAGCGACGCGCGCTACGTGGCGGACTGATATGGATAGCCTTGTTGGCGATTGTCGGCCCGGGCTGGACTGCGGACAGGGGATCATCGAAGCCCGCGGGCCCCGTAAGCCAACCCGCGGCGCCGTCTGCGCAAATCGCGGCCCCGATTACCAAGCCAGCCGGCGCGCCGCCGTCCAATCAAACAGCACGCCGCGCCGAATCCGATGTCGTGACGTTGAATTTCATCAACGCGGATATCGAAGGCGTCGTCAAGGTGATGACCGAAATCACCGGCAAGAGCTTCGTGCTCGACCCGCGGGCGAAAGGCACCGTTACCATCATTTCGACGAAGCCAATGCAGCGCGCCTTGGTGTATGACGTATTTCTCTCGGCTTTGCGCCTGCAGGGTTTTGCGGCAGTCGAGGACAGCGGGATTGTCAGTATTGTCGCCGAGGCCGACGCCAAACTCCATGCGAGCCCGATATTCGCCTCAGGCGAGAGCGCACGCATTGCCGGGGACAGGATCGAGACACGAATATTCATCTTGAAGTACGAATCGGCCGCGCAGCTCCTGCCGGTCTTGCGGCCGTTGATCGCGCCCAACAACACCATCACCGCCTACCAGAACAGCAACACATTGGTTGTTACCGATTACGCGAACAATCTGCGGCGCATCGCGAAGATCATCGATTCGATCGATCAGCCAAGCGGTATCGATCCGGTCGTTATTGCGCTCAAGTACGCGTCGGCGGTCGATGTGGCACAGACCGTCAACCGCCTGTTCACGGAAATCGGTCAGGGCCAGGGTGGGGCTGATCCGACCCAGCGATTCATCGTGATTGCGGACGTGCGTTCGAATAGTTTACTGGTGCGTTCGGGCGATCCCTCACGGCTCGACCGGTTGCGCAAATTTGTCACTATTCTCGATTCTCCCACCAGCGCCGCCGGCAACATTCACGTGGTCTATCTGAAGAACGCCGAGGCGGTGAAACTGGCCGAGCTGTTGCGGGCGATTTACAGCGGAGAGGTCGCAGCCCCGGCTGTTGCTTCGCGACCGATGACGCAAACTGCCCTCGCTGCTTCCATGTCCTCGGGACAGAACCCAGGGGTGTCGCCATCGTTTGGCAACAACCAGGGCGCCTCCCCGGCAACCGCACCCGGCATCATCCAGGCGGACCCAGCGACCAATTCCCTCATCATCACGGCCCCGGACGCCATCTACAACAATATGCGGGCCGCGCTGGAGAAACTCGATGTGCGCCGCGCGCAGATCTTTGTCGAAGCGTTGATCGTCGAACTCACGGCCAGCAAGGCTGCCGAATTCGGCATCCAGTGGCAGAGTCTGAAAGGCCTCAGCGGCAACAGTACCCAGGCCTTCGGGGGGACGAATTTCGGCTCCACCGGTCAGAACATCATCGGCGTCGCCGCGAATCCGAGCACCATCGGCACCGGTCTGAACGTGGGAATCGTCGATGGTACCCTTGCCATTCCCGGGTTCGGTACCATAGCAAATCTCGGCGTCCTGGCCCGTGCCCTGGAGACGGACGCCGATGCCAATATTCTTTCGACGCCGACTCTGCTGACCCTGGACAATGAAGAGGCGAAAATCATCATTGGCCAAAACGTGCCTTTCGTCACCGGTTCATACGCGGTTTCGGGTGCGGCAACCACGCCCACGCCGTTTACAACCGTCGAGCGGCATGACGTAGGACTGACGTTGCAGATCAAGCCGCAGATCTCCGAAGGGGGCACGGTTCGACTGCAGATCTACCAGGAAGTATCCACCATCGACGACAAGACGAATCTCACGGGCATTATCATCAACAAGCGCGCGGTGCAATCGACGATTCTCGTCGACGACAAGCAGATCGTGGTCATCGGCGGGTTGATCGACAACAGGGTCACCGAAGGCGTGCAAAAGGTCCCGCTGCTTGGCGATATTCCGGTTCTGGGCGCGCTGTTCCGTTACAAGACACGCTCATATACCAAGACCAATCTGATGATTTTCCTGCGCCCAACGCTGGTGCGCAACAGTGAGGATTCCGCCACCTACAGCGGGGAGCGCTATGACTACATCCGCGGCGAACAGATCAAGGCAAGCCCGGTGTTGAACTCAATCCAGCTCGACATGAAATCCCCGATCCTCGCCCCGCGGTCGAATTCCTCGGTCCCGGCCCCGTCGAAAGATCAGAAGCCAGCGCAGTGATCCCAGCCATTGCATACAAAGTCTCCTACGCTTTCGCCAAGGCCAACGGCGTAGTCGTCACGTCCCTCGGCGCCGGTCTTGCCGAGGTGGCGGTACGCACCGATGCCCCGGCGAGTGCGATCGTCGAACTGCGGCGGGTCCTGGGCGTACCGGTGCAGGCCCGCCGCATCGGCGTTGATGAATTCGACGAACTGGTGTCGAGTCTATACAGCGGCGCGGAGGAGGGGGCGGCGGCGCTTGCCGGGGACCTTGCGCAAGATCTGGATCTTTCCCGGTTGTTGCAGGAAATTCCCAAGATAGAGGATCTGCTCGAGAGCCAGGACGATGCGCCGGTCATCCGCCTGATCAATGCACTGTTCACCCAGGCGCTGCGTGAGCGGGCGTCGGATATCCATATCGAGCCCTTCGAATCGCGCTCCGTGGTTCGGCTGCGCGTCGACGGAACACTGCGCGACTTGATCGAGCTGGCGCGCGCCCTGCATGCTGCCATCGTCTCGCGCATCAAGATCATGGCGCAACTCGATATCGCCGAAAAGCGCCTGCCACAGGACGGTCGCATTACGTTGCGCGTAGCCGGCAAACCGGTCGACGTGCGCGTATCGAGCATTCCGACCGGGCACGGCGAACGAGTCGTCCTGCGCCTGCTCGACAAGCAGGCGGGACGTCTCGACCTCACGCATTTGGGCATGGACGACTCAACCCTCGCCCACATGGACCGACTCATTCAGCAGCCGCACGGCATTGTCCTGATGACCGGGCCAACCGGCTCGGGCAAGACCACAACGCTGTACGCTGCATTGTCACGCCTCGATGCAACCGCGCTCAATATCATGACCGTCGAAGACCCGATCGAGTATGACCTCGACGGCATCAG
>Ga0315268_10003097_pt1 | contig 18445 bp, 16 predicted proteins | sample C1_top_MG_FD_204535 | JGI IMG/M metagenome (GOLD analysis project Ga0315268, IMG submission 204535) | Sediment microbial communities from Yellowstone Lake, YNP, Wyoming, USA - C1_top | ecosystem: Environmental > Aquatic > Freshwater > Lake > Sediment | place: USA: Wyoming | collected 2017-08-01
GAAGATGGTGAAGATGATGGGGATCGAAGTGGCTGTGGAAGCGAAGGTGGAACGGATAGAGAGCTTCTCTTCCCATGCCGACTCGGAAGGGCTGATGAGATGGGTTGGCGGATTTAGGAAGAAGCCGAAGAAGGTATTCATCGTCCATGGGGAAGAAGCATCATCGAAAGAGCTGGAACTGAATCTCAAAAAGGCAGGCTTCAAGACGCATATCCCGGTTCTTAGGGAGAGCGTCGAGCTGGGATGAAACGGCGCAGCTTCCGGGAATTGGTTCACGAACGTTTCGTAATCGAACCCTAGTTCGACCACACGGTCTTGATTTGAACCCCCCTTTTCCTGTGTTTTCGAACTTGTGGTATTTTCTCGTAAAAAGTAAATGCTCCTGCCGAGATTTGAACTCGGGTCCTCAGAGTTCGCTAAACTTTTTAGCAAGCAAGTTTTGGTTTTTTTCCAAAAAGTTTCTGAGAGTCTGATATCCTTGACCGGTCTAGACGACAGGAGCGAATTCAGGAACTAATCATAGAGGATAAGGATTTTTAAAAGATGAGAAAAAGGAAAAAAATCAGATGGGCTCGAGAATGTCGGCGTCGACGATGACATCTGAATCTTCCGTGTCATCTATCTCCAGGTCAGAATCGTTTATCGAGCTTGAATACGCCCCTGGAGCCGGGATTAGGTCTTCCTGCGGCAGAAGGTCGCTGTCTTCTCCTGTTCCAGGCGAGATGTCAGAGTCTCCAATGTTCCCGCTGGCTTTCTGTTCCGCAGGCCTGACACAGCCCAGTAGAAGGAGGAGCACAAGTCCTCCGACCACCAGAATCCTAGAATCCATCAGCTCGACCTCAGTTCAGCCAGAAGATCCCTTGTCTTGGAGGATGCAGAGTGAAGGCTGTTCCACATCCCTTCATACTCTTCGTCATTGTATTGGGATGTGCCTGCATCACCAAGAGATTCCTCTGCATCATCAAGGTCCTCCTGGATGTCTGAGACCTCATCACCAAGGCCTGCATCGGTGGCGTTTTGCTCAACCTTATCAAGTATCTGGTTGAGCTTTTCCAGTTCAAACCTCGCTGCGAAATGGAAGTTGACGCCATTTGGGCAGCCGTTGAAGAGGCAGTACTGTTTCAACGCATCCCTGACCTCTGAGGAATCGTCCGCAGAGTCGACAGCATCCTGGAGCGGTTCGACTATCTCTGCGCGGGCATCTGATATGAGGTCTTCAAGACCAGCCGTATCAACCCCTTTTGCATCAAGGTTGTCCGCCTTCTCCTCTGCCTTGTCAAGGAACCTATCATACGCAGTGAGCTTAGCTTCGGCCGCCCTCTTCAGCCCGGTTACATGGCAGCCATCGAAGTCAGCCCTCAGCGATTCGTAATCAGATCTCAGGTCAGACAGCGTTTCGCTGCGGATGTTCGCGGTTCTCCTCAGCTGGAGCACCTCCTGCTTTGCTTCGCGCAGATTGGGCTCATAGGTGCCTCTTAGGTAGCTCCTGAAGCCGAGAACATCATCAGCATCTGCATAGTTCTGAAGCTCTTCAGTATCAGCCTGAAGCGCATCCACATTGTCATCCAGGCTGCTTGCCTCTGGAACCCGGTCAATCATCGATTCCATCACAGCTACAGTGAAATCGGTCTTGCAGTTAACAAGATCCATGGCCGCATCAAGGCCTTCACCATTCGCCAGCTGTCCCTTGCCAAGGCCCGCACCCTGCCCCGCGGGAACCGCAGCAACCAGCGGTACGAAAAGCAAAGCGAACAGCAATGCATATTTCAAATCCATTCCAATCCACCTTTTTGTTTTTACTATCAGCGCAGAGCGCAGATGTGATTTGACCTTTTTGGAACGGTATTTATATTTTCCCTGGAACGAGTGGAACAAGCTTCGACGATGACTGCAAAAAAGAGTGGAACTAACAGGGAATGACAGCGCGGATGAGCCGCTGGACCTTGATGAGCATTTCAGTTTCGCTTGGACAGTTGGGAAGCATACCCTCTCCGTCAGCTTTGAACGAGGGGCCGGTGATTGCACGGGGGTCCGTGCCTTCGCGTGTCTGATATTCCTGTAGGAACCTTAGCAGCTTCCTCCGGTCATGGGCCTCTGAAAGGCACAGATAGGCGTCATAAAGATCTTTCGGGCTCCTTTTTCTTGCCAGGGCAATAAGCTTTTCTGCAAAAAGAATCTCGAAGTCATAGGAGAGCACATCCACCGCATATTGGCCGAACCCTTGTTCATGAAGCACAGAACGCGCCTGCAATCTCTTTTTGGTCCTGTCGAAGCGATCCTCGGCCAGGTCGATGACGGTGCCGTTCTCATCGATAAAAGAATACACTTCCACATTGGTAGGCCTGTGGGCAGTCGGCTGGAACCGGTCTGCAAGCAATTTCCTGCATTCCTGCAGATCATCGCATCTGAGGTCAATATCGCTTGGTACCCTCCTGCCGCCGCGGAGATATATCATGTTCAGCGCAGCTCCGCCATTCAAGGCATAGGGCGGATTTGGGCTGGAAAAAAGGTCTGTCAGTCGCTGGAACAGATGGAACTCCTTGCGCAACCTTTCCTGCGATAATCCGGTCCTTTGGGAAATCTCAGCCAGCACAGAGGGATGGGGCGCTTCCAGGAGCGGGCTTGCTCCCGCTGCCTTAGGACTGCATTTCCGAGCCTCTCCTTCCCGCTGTTTAATAGTAAACATAGATATATATTATATACCACAAAATATTTATAAAGCAACCGTTTGCGGGAACGTTTGACTGAAAACGTCCGTAAGACCCCATATTCCTATCTTTTGACCATGTCCACCATTCGCTTCTGGAAGCCCAACGAGGAGTAGAATGCTATGGCATTCTCATTCTTGACATGGGCGCTTATCTCAAGCTCTTTCATCTGGGCCAGCTTCCTGACGGCATCGACCTCTTTTAGCAGTTTTTTCCCTATGCCTTTGCTCCTGTAGGCCGGCACAACATAAAGGGCCCAGACTTTCAGGATTTTAGGGTCTTTGTATATCGGCGGGCGGGAAAAGGCGCCGAATTCGCAGAAGCCGACGAGTTTTCCGTTGTCATCGGCCACGACCACCCGGTTCTGCGGAAGGAGGCTCTCCAGATAATGCTTCCTGAGCTTCTCGGCGGCATCAGGCGCATATTCGAAAGTCATGCCGAGTTTGAGGTCTTTTATGTGGAAGTGATGCAGCTCCCACCACAGGTCCAGCACCGCATCAAGGTCCGGTGTTTTTGCATAACGTATTTTCACTGCCATGGCATATCAGCTCTTGAACAGATCTGCTAGCGTGATGAGATTGCGATTGCCCTTCTGGGATTTCCTGATCAAGCACCTGCTTTCGAGCGACGCCAGACGCCTGGACAAGGTCGCTTTCGGGACATGGGTGTGCAGGTAAAGGTGCGCCTGGGTTGTCTTGCCTTTCTGCGCATGGATCTCGCGTATGATTTCCTTGTCGGTCTCGTCGAGTGTCTTGAAAACGTCGTTGGATTCGAGCGTACTTTGTTTTTCCGGCCCATGCCCTTGTGGAGGGACCGGGGGCTGCCGTCTCCTTTTTCTGAAATAGGCAATGGCAACATAGGCCAGGGCAGCAATCAGGCCAAGCCAGACGAGCAGACTCGAATCGTCCTGTGGCGTGAGCTCATAGGATGCTTTGAAATGCGCCTTGTGGGCAGGATCCAGATTCTGTGCGTTCCAGAGAATGACCAGCGAGTCTCCGCTTCCCTGGACTGCGCCGTTTGTGCTTTTCAATATCGCGCCCTTGGGAAGGGAAAGGGACGAGTTCAGCTCGCTGATGTCCTCAGAAGTTCCCAGTGAAAAATCCAAGTTCCACAGGGAGCCCTGTTTGGTCGTGAAAGAATCTGAGACCATCTCGAATTGCAGGTAGTCGAAGGGCACCGTTGCGTACACTGCGGTGCTGTTGCCTTCCTGCACCATCCTGGATTGAAGCTCAAGGCCGGTTCGATCCTTCACGATAACGCTTTCGGCAGTCCCTGACAGATTCAGATAGACCTCCTTGCCTTGCGCATCAGGGAGATATGCCTTGATGACAAGGTTTGCAGCGCCTGAACCATCCAAAGAGCCGGCCAGGGCAAGCGAATTCGCAAGGCAGAAAGGAATCAGCAATAAGAATGCCAGCGCGACCCGATTCATAAAAGGACTAGGAACGGCGGGATTTATTTTTCTTCCTTTTCTTCAGAAGCTCGCGCACTGCCATTTTCTGCTTCTTGCGCTTTTCCCGGAATTTGCCTCTTTCACGTCGCCGCTTGGCGGCTTTTTTGCTTCCTGATTTCTTTTTGGTGATTTTATGCTCTTCGGTCCGCTTTTCCTGCCTGGCAGGCGCTTTTTGCACTTTCGCCGCCGGCGCAGAGTGGGAAGCAACAGGATGCCCGCGCTCGTCCTGCCAATGGGACCTGAGCTTGTGGGCCAGCACACGCACGAGCTCATGGCCTTTGCTCGCTTTCATCGCACGGATTTTTTGCTTGGGTTTTTTAGCTTCATTAATCGGAAGCGTGGTCGTTTTTTCGCTTTTTTGTTTTTCCTGGGCCATTTTCCTGACTTGTTTGGCCTTGTGAACCGGTTGGACACACGTCTCGGGGTTCTGAATCAGTTTAATTTTTGGTAGCTGAAGATGAATTGTTTTTATTCTGGGCTGGCTAGGCTTTAGCTTCTTATGCATAGGCGAAGGGGACGGGGGAAAGTCATCATTGTCATCAGATTTTGGAGGCAGGTTGACAGAACCTGGCTTGAATTCAAACGGCTGCGCTACCTGGATCGGACTGGCTTCTGAAGTGGCCTGAGCATTGTTCGAAAGTGGTAATGATTCCACCGAAACCTTGGATTCTTCAGGGCGTTCGAATGCTTTTGAGATGGACAAGGGATGCGGAGCGGTTATGGTTTCCTTCACAACCATCGGCTCGTCCTTCCGGTCCATCATGAGGGCAGCCCTTTCAAGAGAAGTCAATCCTCGATGTATGTCCTCGCTGATGCGGAAGATAGCTTCACGGGCCATCACGAAATGGGTGAGGTCTGATGAAGGGGATGTGGAGAACGAAGCTGAAGAACCCGACTGCATTGACAGCTGTGAGGAAGGGGCAGAGTACGCCGGCTGGAACGCAAGCGCAAGCTCAGGGCCTTTGTTTGTCAATGGCATGTTCCGTATGCTGTCCCTTGAAGGGTTTATCAGCGTCAAGGAAGGGGCCACGAAGCCGAAGCCTCTCGAAGCTGAGATTTCCGTGGCGAGCTGGAGCATGTTGTCCTTTGCTTCCTGTGGAAGGCCCTCGATGCCGCGGAACCGGTCAAGCGATTCGGAGAGCTGCCTTGAGCTGAGCTGGTCCTTGAATACTGCCAGCAGCTGGAACTCCCTTGCTTTTCTCGGGTCGCAGGAAGCCGAGAATCCGCTTCTTTCAATCATCTTGGTGAGTGCATCTGACATACGCAGGAACTCTGCCGGGGTCCTGCACGATCTGGCCAGTTCACGCATCGCTCCGCGTGTATCTTCGCTTATGGATTTCATGCGGTTGGCCATGCCAGCCATCCGAGCGGGGTTCTCCCTTGTGGCCTGAAGGGTGCGATAGACATCGAGCTGAGGTCCTGCCATAAAAATCACTTTTGAGATTCGCTAAGTTTAATTTACTTATGTGTTATTTAAACCATCCGCTCGTTTGTTAGCGAAATGAATAAAATCGGAGGAATGTTATGGGATTCGGAGGGGAATTCAAAAAGCCTGATTTCAAGAAAATAAACGAATATGTCTGGGAGATAGGCAAGGAGTTCAAGCCAGGCATGCGGGTGCCTTGCAGGATTTATGCCACCAAAAACATACTGGACGCCATGGATATGCAGGTGTATGACCAGATAACCAACGTCGCGACGCTTCCTGGGATTGTGAACTATGCCTATTGCATGCCGGACGGCCACTCGGGATATGGTTTCCCAATAGGCGGCGTTGCTGCCATGGATGTGACAGACGGCGTCATAAGCCCTGGCGGCATCGGATTCGATATTAATTGCCTTGCCGGAGACACAAGAATACTCAGCCCACATGGATACTTTACAACAATTGCAGAGATGGAGAACAGATGGGATGAAGAGAAGGTCAGCAGTATGGATTTCAGTGAGAAACAGGAAATAAAAACGCCGATTGTCAACTACATAAAATTTAAACCAAAAAACAAGGTTTATAGGATCAAAACCAAGAGCGGCCGTGAAATTCGAGCCACAGAAGACCATCCGATATGGACACCGAATGGAATGGTTCTTGTGAAAGATCTGCATGAAGAGGATAACATAGCTGTCTATCCATTCAGTGGGGTGAAGTATGAAAAGCCAAGAGACGAAATCATACTAACAGAGGAGAGCATCAGCAGACCAGAGCTGTCATTTGAAAAGGAAGCAATCGTAGCAGAATTGAAAAAAAGAGATCTGCTGCCATTGAATCTTAGCTCCAAACAGATGCCCCTATTGATCAAGGTACTTGCCTACAGCATGGGCGACGGAACTCTGATATTCACAGAGAAATCGCAATATGCGACATTTTACGGTAAGAAAGAGGATCTGGAACTGATCAGGAATGACATCAGAGAGCTGGGGTTCATTCCATCACCAATACATTCGAGAGTTAGACGGCATAAGATAAATACTAAATATAAAGTTGTGGAATTCGAATTTGAAGAATATAGCTTTTATGTTGGCGCAAAATCGTTTGTGCTGTTATTGCATTCATTGGGTGCGCCACTTGGAAGAAAGGCCGGGCAGGCATATCTGCTTCCACAATGGCTGATGAGATCACCGCTCTGGTACAAAAGACTATTTCTTGCAACGATGTTCGGAGCTGAGATGAGTTCGCCAAAAACAATGACAAAACTTGGTTATAATTTTTACATGCCTGCAATTTCGGTCAACAAGAGAAAGGAGCTTGTGCAGAACGGTCAGGATTTCTTGATGCAGATGGCATTTTTGCTCGGTGAATTTGGCATAGACGTCGGGCCTGTTGAAGAGGTGGATGAATACGTAAACAAAAAACTGGAGATCACAAAAAGAGTCAGGCTGGCAGTAAGGGGCACACCGGAGAATATGATAAAACTTTATGAGACGATAAATTTCGAGTATAATAAGGAGAAAAAATTCCTCGCGAATGTTGCCATACAATATCTGAAGATGAAACAGAGTGTGGTGGCTGAGAGGATCAGCGTTCAGAAAGAAGCCGTAATTCTTTATGAAAATGGGATGGCCGTAAAACAGATATTCGAAAAACTCGGATCTGATCTGGTCAATAAGAGGTTTATTGAAAGGTCAATTTTTGAAGGACGAAGAACAAGCCCGAGAGTCGCACAAAATTTTCTGACATTCGATAAATTTGTCGAAAGACAAACAAGAGGGCTTGGAAAAAGCGGCATGGTTTGGGACAAAATAGCAGAAAAAGGAGAAATTGTTTTTGAGGAGTATGTATACGACTTTACAGTAGGCCATGAAGATCACAACTTCGTAGCAAATAATCTCGTGGTTTCGAATTGTGGCATGCGACTTATCAGGACGAATCTGACGTATAAGGACGTCCAGCCGAAGCTGAAGGAACTTGTGGACACGCTTTTCCAAAAAGTTCCAGCAGGAGTAGGAAGCAAGGGATTCGTGAAGCTGGATGCCAACACTTTCAGGAAAGTCATAGAGGAAGGCGCGCCCTGGTGCGTGGAGAATGGGTATGGATGGAAAGAGGACCTCGATGCCACCGAACTAGGTGGCGATGATGAAGGCGCTGATGAGAAAACAGTTAGCACCAAGGCAGTTGAGAGGGGCAAAGGCCAGATAGGCACGCTCGGCAGCGGCAACCATTACCTGGAGATCCAGCACGTGAAACCGGAGAACATCTTCGATGAGGCCCTTGCCAAGAAATGGGGCATCTTCCCTGACCAGATTGTCGTGATGTTCCACTGCGGCTCGCGCGGGTTCGGCCACCAGGTGGCAACGGACTATCTCAACCTTTTCCTTTCTGTCATGGAAAGCAAATATGGCATAAAGATACTCGACCGGGAGCTTGCTTCCGCGCCTTTCAGCTGCCCTGAAGGCCAGAACTACTTCAAGGCCATGAAATGCGCGATGAACATGAGCTTCGCGAACAGGCAGACCATACTCCACAGGGTGCGTGAGGCCTTCAGCGAGGTTTTCAAGACAGATGCTGAGAAGCTCGGCATGCACCAGGTCTATGATGTTTCTCACAACCGTGCTTCGGTGGAGAAGCACAAGGTTGACGGCAGCATGAAAGAGCTCGTGGTGCACAGGAAAGGTGCGACCGCAGCCTATGGACCTGGAAGACCGGAGCTTTCGCCGCGTTTCAGGGATGACGGCCAGCCGGTGATCATAGGGGGCAGCATGGAGACAGGCAGCTACCTTCTCGCGGGCGTGCCTACGGGAAGCGAGACCTGGTTCACCACTGCGCACGGCTCAGGCAGGACGATGTCCAGGACAAGAGCAAAGCAGCTCTACAGGGGCGAACAGCTCCAGAAGGACATGGAGAAACGGGGCATATATGTTAAGACCGTTTCCTATGCAGGCCTTGCTGAAGAGGCCGGCGGGGCATACAAGAACATAGATGACGTCATCGAAGCGACTCATCTGGCAGGCATATCGAAGAAGGTCACCAAGCTGGTTCCGATAGGCAATGTCAAGGGCTGAGAGACATGAGCAGGGTTCCGGTAACGGTCATAACCGGCTATCTGGGAGCCGGAAAGACCACACTTCTCAGGAGGATAGCCGAGAGTGCAGAGAAACGCATCGCGATTGTGATGAACGAATTCGGAGAGATTGCGATTGACAGCAGAGTCTTTGAGGGAAAGAACATCAAGATAGCTGAGCTTGCGGGGGGGTGCGTTTGCTGCTCGCTTTCCGGAGAATTCGGGCTTGCTGTCGCGGAATTGCTGGAGACGGCAGCACCCGACTGGATAGTCGTCGAAACGACCGGGGCAGCAGAGCCGGCTGCGCTCGCCTATGACATAAGGGAGAGCATCGCTGGAATCAAATTGGATGCCATTGTGACTGTTGTTGATGCAGATTCCATGGCAAGATTCCCGAGCCTGGGGCATACCGGAAGGGAGCAGATCGAGCTCGCGGACATATTGATACTGAACAAAATCGACCTGATTCCGAAAGAAACGCTCGAAAAAGTCAAAGAAATCGTGAAATCGCTCAATGGACGCGCGGTGATGGTGGATAGCGAGCGATGCGGCATAGACACGGGAATACTTTTCGGGGTAGAACGGAGGGAGATCGCGAAAAAGCACAAGCTCCACAAGGTTGAATTCGAATATTTCGATTATGTTTCGGATGGGGTGCTTGACAACGAAAGGTTCGTCCGCTTTCTTGAAAAAATGCCGAAAGAGATCTACAGGTGCAAGGGGTTCGTAAGGACAGATAGGGGCCGCTATCTCGTGAACCAGGTCGCAGGGAGATATGAGATGGAAGGCTTCGATTGTGAAAAAACAGAGCTTGTTTTCATCGGCAATGGGGCGCTCGCGCAAAAACAGAAAATCCTGAATGCGCTCGATGCGATTATAATTTAATTGTTCTCAGCGACAAAAAAACGGATGAACCGACGCTTCGATGATCTGGAAAACTTTGCCAAGCGTGTGAGAAGCGAAGGGGACTGGTCCAAACTTTTAGGAAAAGTTTGAACAAAACAGGATGAAAAAATGCCCTACAAGTTCGTAGAAGGTCTGACAACCGCAGACATAGCGTTCGAAGCCACAGGCAAAAGCCTTGAGGAGCTTTTCACCAGCGCAGCCGATGCAATGATGAATACGCAGGTGGACGATCTCAAGAAGATAGAGCTGAAAAAAGAAACCAAGTTCACCGTAAAGGCGCCTGATGTCGAAAAGCTGCTCTACAATTTTTTGGAAGAATTGATTTTCTACAAGGATGCCGAGCAGCTTATTTTTGCCAAGTACGAACTCAAAGCGGAGAAGGTTGCGGAAGGCTATGTTCTCTCTGTGAAAGCAAAGGGAGAAACACTGGATCAGAAAAAGCATACGCTCGTAGCTGATGTGAAAGCGGTGAGCTGGCACAAGTTCAAGGTGGAAAAGACAAAAGAAGGATGGAAGGCAATAGTGATAGTGGACGTGTGAGGCCTGACTTCAGTCTACACAGATTGCGTAGCCCAGGTATTTGGTGTAGGCGACGTTCCTGCTCACTTCTTCTATCTTTCCGTTGGCTGAGACCTGGTACTTGACCTCTTCATAATCAATCTCGCTGTAGCACCCGAACTGGCTGTAGTAATACGCCGTGACCAGGAAGCCATCCGCGTTCCTTTCAGCGCTGGCTTTGAGGTCGCCAAGGATGGGGCGCTCAACCAGGTCAGTGACATCTTTTGCGAGGAGAACATAGCTAAGCGCCTCTTTTTCGCTCTCTATCGGACCGACCCTGGCTGCCAGGTCGTCCGCATTCTTCAGCTGAACGAAGTGGCCGTTTTCCCATGTCACGTACGAGATGCATATGCAGAGCATGCCCCCGCTGCAGAAGAAATATTCATTGCGGGCTGCTGAGGGGTCCTCTACTTCAACCCAGCACTCCACGAGAGGAAGAGACCCGGTGCCGGTATCCGCACGTACCATTCTCAGCCAGGGCGAGCACTTGAATTGGGACGGGAAGGATGCGTTCTGGCAGAGGATGCCGTCGGAGGTATTGACGCAACCGGCATCCAGAAATGGTTTGAGCTGCGCTTCTGACAGATTTTTATCAGTCATACCGTTGCCATCCTGCACGCAGCCGAATGCGAGGAGCCCGAGCAGGGCGAGATAGATCAAACGCATGAATAAGAGGGTTCATGAAACGTGTTAATAAACGCGGTTTTTGATGCGGTCTCTGCCGAAAAATCATCTGGTTATCATAGTCCCTGCTTTTTCCTCCAGGGCCTCATTGATGTTGTCTATAGAGCAGATGAGGGCTTTCTTGCCGCCTTTCTCAAGGAAACGGACGACAGATTCGACTTTGGGCTTCATGCTTCCCTCAGCGAAATGCCCTGCTGAAATGTGCTTTTTCGCCTCGCTCACAGTCATCTTCCTGATTGCTTTCTGGGTTTTCTTGCCGAAATCAAGATAGACCGCGTCAACAGACGTCACGAAAACGAGTATGTCTGCGTTTATCTGGCTGGCGATGAGAGAGGTAGCCTTGTCCTTGTCTATGACAGCCTCAAGCCCCTCTCCGCTTTTCTTTATAGGGACACCCCCTCCACCGACAGCAATCACGACAAAGTTGTGCTCGAGAAGGGCTGATATGGCATCATGCTCCCTTATCTTAACCGGCTCGGGCGAAGCAACGAACAGACGGTAGCCCCGCCCAGCATCCATCCGGTAGGCGGTTCCAGGTTGCTGATTGGCGTTTGCAGGAGGCGCTTCATAGAACGGGCCGATGGGTTTTGTCGGGTTCTTGAACGCAGCGTCGTGGGGGTCCACAACGACACGGGTGATGAGCGTGGCCGAATGAAGGCCCGTGAGTGAGATTGCGCTTGCGATGAAATAGCCTATCTGACCCTGGGTCATGGAGTCAAGCACATCGAGCGGCATCGGCGCGACCTCTTTCGTGGCCTGCTGCTGGATGAGCATGTTACCTACCTGGGGGCCATTGCCATGGGTTAGAACCACCTCGTTCTCTTTCAGGATATGCTCAACCTTGGCCACTACCTTTTTCGCAGCGTTGAGCTGCTCTTCTGCCGTGCCCCGTATGCCTTTTGGAAGGAGGGCGTTGCCGCCCAAAGCTATGACGATTCTCATAAGCGGATTTTGCAGGATAGGATAAAAAACTTATGCAGAGTATCTGTCCTCATGGCAAAAAAGGTACTTATTATCGGGGCAGCGGGTAGAGACTTTCACAACTACAACATGTTTTTCCGTGGAAACAAGGAATACAAGGTTGTGTGCTTCACAGCAGCGCAGATACCGAAGATATCTGGCAGGAAATACCCTGCAGAGCTGGCTGGGGAAGGGTACCCCGACGGCATTCCGATTTACAACGAAAGCGAGCTGGAAACGCTTATCGACAAGAATTCGATCGATGAGGTCTATTTCTCCTACTCTGACGTCTCCCACAGCTACGTGATGCACCTCGCCTCACGAGCCCAGGCCCACGGTGCGAGCTTCGTGCTGCTTGGCCCGAACGAGACCATGCTCAAGAGCAAGAAAAAAGTGATAGCGGTGACGGCAGTCAGGACCGGCGCAGGAAAGAGCCCGCTTTCACGCACATTGACAAATATCCTGAAAAAGAAGAATCTGAAATGCGTGGTCATACGCCATCCGATGCCCTACGGCGACCTGACAGAGCAGAAAGTGCAGAGGTTCGCCACAATGGAGGACATGGACAAGCAGAAATGCACCATAGAGGAGAGGGAGGAGTACGAGCCGCATATCAAGAACGGCATCATCGTGTACGCAGGCGTGGATTATGGCGAGATACTGAAGCAGGCAGAGAAAGAGGCGGACATCATACTATGGGATGGGGGCAACAACGACATGTCTTTCATAAAACCGAACCTGCTTTTCGTTGTCGCGGATGCGCTGCGGCCCGGTCATGAGATGCTCTACTACCCGGGGGAATCAAACTTTCGCGCGGCAGACGTGATCGTGATAAACAAGGCCGGAGAAAACCCTACAGACGTCGTGAGGATAAGGAAGAACATAGAGAAGGCCAACCCGAAGGCAAGGGTAATTGAAACCAACATGGAACTGAAGGCAGACAAGAACATCGACATCAAAGGCAAGAAAGTCGTAGTTGTCGAGGACGGGCCCACGGTCACGCACGGAGGCATGAAATTCGGCGCTGGATTCGAGTATGCCTCGAGGAACGGCGCCCAGGTCATAGATCCGAGGCCGAGCGCGGTCGGCAGCATAAAGCAGACCTATGAGACCTATGACCACCTTGAAAGCGTTGTCCCTGCCATGGGATATTACGGAAAGCAGGTCGAGGACCTGGCCGAGACCATAAACAACACAAAGGCAGACCTGGTGGTTTCAGGCACACCCATAGACATAAGCAAGGTCGTGAAAGTGAACATGCCGATTCTCCACGTGACCTATCATATGAAAGAAAGATGCGGCAATATCGAAGAGGAGATAGACAGGTTCTTGAAAAGATAGCCGTGTCAAAATATTTAAAAATACGGGCACACATCAATGCCAAGCATAAACAACACTATTACTTGTGGTGATAGCTATGGTGACTGACCAATTTCCTGGACATGATGACGATGAGGTAGACGTTTCAAGGGGACCGGTCTCGATAGAGAAGCTGAGGGGCCGCTATTTTGACGAAGCGACAGGCACTTTCAGAAAACCGGTTTCTCCAGAGGAAGCGAATGCAGAATTCATGGCCAGGCTGGCCCAAGGTGCGAAAGAGATGGCAGCGTATTGTGAAAGAAATGGGGCTGCCATAAGGGAGGCTTATGAGAAAATGGGGGCGGGTTCAGGCAGCGATTACGAAGCAGCTGTCCGGCTCATTGAGAGCGTCGGAAAGGGCGGGGAAGACCCAAAGGTTGCCAGGGATTGGATACTGAACTGGAGACGTGCAAACAAGCTAACGCAGGTGGAAACGAGAAGGTTGCTCAAACAACTCCAAGGTGTGGAAGATACAGAAAAAGAAGCGGAGTCGAAGCCAGTGAGACGCTGCCCTCCGCCAAAGAGCCTGCTAAATATGCCAAGCGCGGCGTTGATTGAGCTTAGAAGAGGAATCGCAAGGGGCCAAGAAGGGATGAGAGAGCGGATAGAAGCCGCCGCCAGGCACGGACAGCTCAGAAAAGGAGAAAGACGCATACTGCTATCTTGGTTGGATACCCAGGTTGCAGAGCTGCACGCAGGTTGCGCTTCTGGGAATAAAAACTGCAGAGACGAGTTATTTGTCGAAGCTGCAATGGGCGTCAGAGGAGAGGAACAAAAGCCCAAGCTTTTCAGGCGTCCGGTCGCATCTGAACGCAAAGAGAACCCAAGGCACTCTGGAGCGCTGGAAAGGAGAGAGCTGCCGAAAGCAATCGGTGCAGCGCGCGAGGGCATAGTGGTCGTTAACACTTCTGCAGGGATAAGGGTCTGCAGGCAGAGATAGCCTATTTGTTTTCCCCTTTATATTTTCCTTCATAAAGAGCGCTTGCTGCCTCTGACAATCTGATGAAAACCATCTGGCCTATTTTCGCATTTTTCTTGAGAGTGATGCCATGCTCGTTCCTGACGACCAGAAGCGCTTCGCTCCTTCCTTCATAGCCAGGGTCCCAGACCGCACATTCCAGCGAGACTCCGCATCTCAGCAGGGAGGAGCGCGGAAAGCAGAAGCCGGCAGCGTCTTTCGGTATTTTCACATATTCGTTGAAAATCACCTTGTAGGCTCCAGGTGCGAGCGTGACCCGATCGCCGCCCTGGGAGTCGAATGGAATCGGTTCAACGTCGCTTATTTTCCTCTCTTTGTTGTCGAAATCTATCACGCCGGGGGATTTGAAGCGGTATGCCTCCTTCAGCGTTATGTCAATGCCGCAGGGCTGGAACTGAGAGATGTGGAGCCCTTCGATGAGGTTTGCCGCTTGCAGATGCTGTTTCGCTAGCAACATCATATCACCCTATTTGCACGAACCGTCGCTCGGGTCGCAGACGGTGCCCGTTGGACAGGCAAGCACGACATAGCCGATGTGGTCGTCATCTGTGCAGATGGTTTCATGGACATGGGTGTCATCCCTGCATGCATCACGCTCGGTGCGGACGATGGTGGCGCCTTCGCTGAGGGAGGCCTGGCCTGGCTGGAGCGACTCGCCTCCATCGCTGTCTGTGCAGGTGTAGGGGTATTTGCATGCCCCATCAACGCATTTTTCCTCTTCCGGGCAGGTCACCGAATCAAGGACGATGTCTTCTTCATCGCAGCTGTACTCGTTCACTATGATGTCGGTGAAGCATTCGTCCTCCCTCACCCGTCTTATAGAATCATTTGTCGTCTCAACCGCATAGGACGCCACATGGATGTCCCCTTCCGGAGCGTCCAGGTCATAGTCATGGCATCCTTCTCCTGTTATGCGCTCGCACTCGCCCTCTTCGCAGACCTCATCGTCCTCACAGCGGGTGTTGTCATAATTGACCTCTTCGCCAACGCAGAAGTAGTCGCGGGCGGTCTGGTAGTCTATGCAGGTGTCGTTGTCCTGCATTACGACAACGTCGTCTGCAAGCAGCCGGACGTAGAGGCCGCCCGAGCTTTCCCTGCACTCAAGTTCTGAATAGTCGTAGCACCTGCCATCGCTGCAGAAGCCGTCGCACACGAGCTCGGCAGACCGCATCAGGTCGCCGGAGCAGGAATATTCGACAAGCTCCAGGTCGCTCTTGCAGTAATCGCCGAAAGTGCCTTCTTTTGTTATGACGCTTGAGGCAGTCTCCGCATCGGCTCCTCCATCCTGATCGGTACAGATGGGAACGCACGCTCCGTTGTAGCAGTAGGTATGCGATGCGCAGCTATAGGTGCGGTTTGCCATAAATCCTGATTCGCAGGAGAATTCAATCTTGTTGACATCGTCAAGGCACCGGTCCATCTGGGTGCTTATGACCACTCCGCCGCCATACTGTATGGTGGTGCCTGAAGCAGAATCGTTCTGGGAGTCTGAATCAGAACAGGTGCGGCCAAGCTCAATGCAGGCGCCATTCTCGCATTTATTGCCCGTCCCGCAGTTCAAGGTCCTCTGCTGCGCGGTCTCATTCTCGCAGTAATACTCGAGAAGGTCGAAAGCGCCCTGGCAGACGTCCCGGAAAGTATTGCCGCCGAAAACGACAGAGCCTGCGGTCCATTCGTCATTTCCGCCATCGGTGTCAAGGCAGACGGGCTCAGGCTCGGTCATGTTTGTGGGAGGCGGCTGGATGCAGGCGCCCCCATCGCACATGAACCCTTCTGCACATGGCACGATTGAAGAATTCATGCTTCTGCCGCTGCAGTAGTATTCCAATACGGATGCGCCTTCACAGCGATCCTCATAGACGCCGCCGGCCCTCACAATGCCTTTTATCGAAAGGTCAATGCCGCCGTCGCTGTCCGTGCAGGTCTGCACAGGAACTGGAGGAGGAGTTTGATTCGAAACGTTAGGGCCAGGCTGTTCTGGCTGGCTTATACACCCTAAGAGCAGGACAAATACCGAAAACAACAAGAGCAGACGCATAGATGCACCTGAACTATTCATCGGCACCAAACGCTTATATTTATATTTCTTAGAGCGTTTCTTCTGCCATGGTGCAGAACTATAAGATGTATATAGGGGGAGAATGGTTGAGCGGCGAAACCTATTTTGATGATTTGAACCCTGCCAGTGAAGAGGTCCTGGCCAGATTCTCGAGCGGAACCGCGAAAGACGTGGACAGGGCGGTTGATGCGGCGCAGGACGCCTTCAAAAAATGGTCGAGAACTCCTCCACCGCTGCGGGGCCGCATGCTTCTGCGGGTCGCAGAGGTTCTGAGGGAGGAGAAGGAACGCCTTGGAAAGCTCGTCGCCACAGAGATGGGCAAGGTCATGCCAGAGGCGCTGGGAGATGTCCAGGAAGCAATTGACACATTCGAGTATTTCGCAGGGGAAGGCAGAAGGCTGTTCGGCCATACCACCACAAGCGAGCTGAAAAACAAATTCTGCATGACCATAAGGAGGCCGGTCGGAGTGATGGGGCTCATAACGCCCTGGAACTTCCCCATAGCCATACCTTCATGGAAGCTTGCGCCAGCCCTGGTGTGCGGTAACACGGTCGTCTTCAAACCGAGCTCTGACACGCCTCTTTGCGCTTATGAGCTTGTGAAAATCTTGGAGAAGGCAGGAGTTCCGCCAGGCGTGGTCAACATGGTCACTGGTTCCGCTGCGGCTGTCGGCGAAGCAATAGTGAAGCACCCGAAAATCGAGGGCATATCGTTCACAGGATCTAAAACGACAGGGGAATGGATAGTGAAGAATGCAGGGCTGAAGAAGGTCGGACTGGAGCTCGGCGGCAAGAACCCCATAATAGTAATGGAGGATGCGGACCTGGAGCTCGCAGTGGAGGGCATACTCTGGGGCGCATTCGGCACAACAGGGCAGAGATGCACAGCTACGAGCAGGGTCATCGCGCATAAAAAAGTGAAAAACAAATTGCTGGGAACGCTAGCTGCCAGAGCGCAGAAGCTGAGGCTCGGGAGCGGAACCGAGAAGACAACCGATGTCGGCCCGCTCATCAACAGGGCAGCGGTAGAAAAAACAGACAATTACGTGCAGATAGGGAAGAAGGAGGGCGCGAAGCTCATCTGCGGCGGAAAGAGGCCTGCGGGAAAAGGATTCTTCTACCAGCCGACCATATTCGACTCGGTCACAAAGGACATGCGCATAGCAAAAGAGGAGATTTTCGGGCCTGTCCTTTCCATCATCGAATTCGAAAAGCTTGATGAAGCGATTGAAATCGCGAATTCGGTGGAATACGGGCTGAGCTCATCCATCTACACGCGCGATGTGAACAATGCGTTCAGGGCAATCGAAAGGATTGAATCAGGCATAACATATGTGAACTCAAGCACCATAGGCGCAGAGGTCCATCTGCCATTCGGCGGAGTGAAAGGCACTGGACACACACGCGAGGCCGGGATATTGGGCATAGACGAGTTCTCCAACATGAAGACCGCCTATATCGATTATTCGGGAAAGCTCCAGAAAGCACAGATAGACACGGGTGATTAGGATAACCAGCTCAGATGAGATAATCCAAAGGGACAAAAGAGTGATATCGCCATCGCTTACGCGCGATCTGCCGTTTGTGTACAAGAAAGCGAGCGGATGCGAGATATGGGATGTTGAAGAGAAAAAATACCTGGATTTCACAGCATCGGTGGCTGTGAATAGCATAGGACACAACAACCCGGTGATAAAAAAGGCCATAATGAAACAGCTAAAGGACGGAGTACATTGCGCTTTCTCTGATTTCTATGCCGAGGTCCCTGTCCGCTTCGCTGAGAGGCTGCTCGCCCTGATGCCTGCAGGATTCGAAAAGGTGTTCCTCTCGAATTCGGGCACAGAGAGCACAGAGGCAGCCTACAAGATGGCAAGATGGCACACGAACAGGAAATGGGTTATAGCTTTCGAAGGCGCTTTCCACGGAAGGACCATGGGCTCGCTTTCAATGACCAAATCCAAGCCGGTGCAGCGGGAGCGTTTCGACCCGTTTTTGCCCGTGGTGCATGTGCCCTATCCCTATGCATACAAGATGAAGATGGAGCCCGAGGAATGCTCGCAGCACTGCCTGGGCCTGCTGGAGGACCGCATGAATGCCATGCGCGATGACCTGGCTGCTGTTTTCATGGAGCCGATCCTGGGGGAAGGAGGTTATGTCGTACCGCCAGCCAGCTTTGTGAAAGGCGTGCGGAAACTGTGCGATGATTACGGCACCCTGCTGTGCGATGATGAGGTGCAGGCAGGCTGCTTCAGGACGGGGAAATTCCTTGCGATAGAGAATTTC
>Ga0315268_10003098_pt1 | contig 18435 bp, 19 predicted proteins | sample C1_top_MG_FD_204535 | JGI IMG/M metagenome (GOLD analysis project Ga0315268, IMG submission 204535) | Sediment microbial communities from Yellowstone Lake, YNP, Wyoming, USA - C1_top | ecosystem: Environmental > Aquatic > Freshwater > Lake > Sediment | place: USA: Wyoming | collected 2017-08-01
GCAAAAAACGCAAGCATGAAGGCATATGAACAACGGTTTCCATATAGATCGAAGTGTTTAGCTTGAAAATTTATCGTGTCTCACTGCCGCCCCTAAAAATTGAGGTGAATTTCAACAAACTGCTAATCGTTGTTGTCATGAATGAAAAAATACCGGGATGTGCGGCATCCCTGATTGCGCGCCGGTTAAATTGCCACTTTGCTTTTCCTCCCTGTAGCGATAAGACTATGGGCAAGGCAGGATGTAGTCATATCTGCCTGACCTTGATGTTCAGTGTCTGGATGCGGTAGGCGATCTGTCGCGGCGTCATGTCGAGCAGGCGCGCGGCTTTGGCCTGCACCCAGCCGGCCTGTTCCAGCGCGGCGATGACTTTTTCGCGCTCGTCCAGGTTGGGATCGTCCAGGTCGATGTTCTGGATGGTGCTGCGTACCGCCATGATTTTTTCATCGATGCCGGTGAGCAGGATGGCGTCGCGGTCGATCTCGTTGCCTTCGGTCATCACCGCGGCGCGCTCCAGGCAGTTCTCCAGTTCGCGCACGTTGCCGGGCCAGTCGTGGTGCATCAGCACGCGCAGCGCGGCATCGGTCAGGCTGAGTTGCCGGCCTTGCTGGCCGCTGATTTTTTCCACGAGGAAGCGCGCGATGTCCGGGATGTCTTCCATGCGTTCGCGCAGCGGAGGCAGAAACAGCGGCATGACGTTGAGGCGGTAATACAGGTCTTCGCGGAATTTTCCTGCTTCCACCTCGGCTTCCAGGTCGCGGTGAGTCGCGGCGACCACGCGCACATCGACTTTTATCGTGCGGGTTCCGCCGACACGTTCCAGCTCTCCTTCCTGCAGCACGCGCAGCAGCTTGGCCTGGAACGGCGCGGAGATGTCGCCGATCTCGTCGAGGAACACCGTGCCGCCTTCGGCCTGTTCGAAGCGGCCCTTGCGTTGCGCGACCGCGCCGGTGAACGAGCCTTTTTCGTGGCCGAACAGTTCGGATTCCAGCAGCGTCTCCGGCAGTGCGGCGCAGTTGAGTTTGACGAAGCTGGCGCGCGCGCGCGGCGAGTTGTAATGGATGGCGTTGGCGATCAGTTCCTTGCCGGTGCCGGTTTCGCCGCGTATCAGCACGGTGGTGTTCCACTTGGCGACCAGCCGCACCTGCTCGAAGATGCGGCGCATCGACTGGGTGTGGCCGATGATGTTGGAGAAACCGTACTGGCCGCGCACGGTGCGGCGCAGCACGTCGCGCTCTTCGGTGATCACGCGTTTTTCCTGCGCAACATCCTGCGACAGGCGCACGCTCTGGCCGATCAGGTTGGCGACCATATCCAGAAACCGCTCGTATTCGTTGAGCAATATTTCCGCGCCGGGCGCCGGCTGCGCAGCCAGCACGCCGACTACCTTCTTGCCGATCCGGATCGGCACGCCGACGAACGCGCCCATCGGGTTGTAGATGCCGAGGCGGCTGAGAAAACGCGGCTCGTCGGCGATGCGTTCAACCATGATGCTGTTTCCGGATTTCAATATGCTCCCGACCACGCCTTCGCCGGGGAGATAACTGACTTCTTCGGTGACCTTGTCGGATACGCCATACACCAGCGACACCTGCAATTCGCCGCTGTCGGCATCCATCAGGCTGACCATGCCGCGTTCCAGTCCAACGCTTTCATGCAGGGCATGCAGCACGCCGTCCAGCGTTTCTTTCAGGTTGAGCGAGCGCGACAGCACACGGCTCACCTGGTACAGCGTTTCCAGCTCGGTGCGCAGCAATTCCAGTTCCAGTTCAGGCCAGCCTTCCCGTTGTGCGTTGGATTGTTCCGATTCATTGGACATGAGCACCTCCAGATGCACGCGGCAATTGCACGCGTACCCGGCAGCCGTTGCGGAAATCCGGGTCGATGTCGATGGTGCCGCCGTGGCGCGCTACCACGTCCTGTGCCATTGCCAGCCCCAAACCGAGATGCTGCCGAGCGGCACCCTTGGTGGTGAAGAACGGCTGGAACACCTTGAAGCGTAATTCGGCGGGGATGCTCGGACCACTGTCCTCGATGAACACCTCCATGCAATCGGGGCGGGGAACGCAGGCGATGCGCAATTCGCGGCGTGGACCCCGTTGTTCATTGATCGCTTCCACGGCGTTGGCGATGAGTTGTTTGAATAAATTGGAGAGTTGCGCGGGATGCCCGATGACTGATCCGGAATTGGGGATCGCCTCAAAGACTGCCGCTGGTTGCCATTCCACCACGATGCCCGCGCCGAGCAGGCTGGCGGTGGAGAGCTTGAGCACATCCGACAATATCTCGTTGAGATTGACGGGTTGCATCTTCCCCGTGGCCTGATCGGGAATGCAGGCGCGCAAGGTTTCCAGTACTTCGCGGCTTTTCTGCATGGCTTCTTCCAGCGCGGCGGAGGCGGGCAGGTCGCTGCCAGGCTCACGGCGGCGTTCCAGCATGTTGGTCACGGCGGCCAGCATGTTGAGCGGGCCTTCCAGTTGATATACCGCACCGGCCAGCGTTTCGCGCAGCCCATGGATACGCTCCTGTTCCGACAGCAGCGCGCGCAGGCTGTTGATGCGTATCGCTTCCTGCTGGCGCTTGAGTTCGCTGATGTCCTGTATCGTGAGCAGCAGGTAATTGCGGCGCAACGGTTCATAAAAGGCATCAGCGCCGACATCCTGTTCCTCGAACCAGGAGACCGCGCAGGAAAACCAGCGTGCGGCGCGGTTGGTCAATTCCACGCAAACCTCGCGCGCGGCTAGGTTGTGGTGTTTGTTCTGCGCCTGTTCAAAAGCCTTGCCCATTTGCGCGCGAATCGAGGCGAGCAGCCTGGTGGCCGGCTCTTTACCGAGATCGCCGACCAACTTTTTGTATTCCTGATTATCCAGCAGCACGCGTTCTTGCTCATCCAGCAGCACGATGGCGACTTGCGCCGCGTCCACCACCGATTCGATCAGCGTTTTTTGATTCTGCACCTGCCGTTCCAGACGGTGCACTTCGGTAACGTCACGATGCATGCCGAGATAGTGCGAGGTGTTTCCCTGTTCATCCACCACCGGGGAGATGGTCAGCTCGGCCAGATAGCGGCTGCCGTCCTTGCGCTTGTTCACCAGCAGGCCGTTCCACGGGCGCTGCCGTTTGATCTGCGCCCACATGGTTTCGTACACCAGTTTGGGTGTTACGCGGTAGGACAGGAGTGATTCGTTGCGCCCCAGAATTTCGTGCAGCCCATAACCCGAAGTGCGCTGGAATGCAGGGTTGACGTACAGGATATTGGCTTGCGCATCGGTGATGGAAATCGCCAGCGCGGATTGCTCGACAACCTGACGGAAAATCTGCGGAGGCACGGTATCCGTAACATCGTCGTCGAGAGTATGCGGACGCACATTTTCTGGAGCGGGCTGCTTGACCATGATTCATCCGGATAAGAGTTGATGAACATCTGTCTCGCAATATCCGTGCCCATTAATATTGTATTGAGGCTAGTGAGCGCGTGAAGCAGGCGGGTTGTCATGTTTGCTACATTCGCATGGCATATGCTCCGACAATGACAAATATTTTGTGCGCCGGATTGGTGCATAAACGCAGCCGCTGCCTGATTTTATGCGCTTTCAATTTATTCGTGTTAACTGGCATGACGTTTGCGGATGGAATGGCAGGAGATTGTCGATATGGGTGAATATCTGTTGTTGCTGCTTTCCACCGCGCTGGTAAACAACGTGGTGCTGGTGAAGTTCCTGGGACTGTGCCCGTTCATGGGTATCTCCAAGAAGATGGACACGGCCTTGAGTATGGGGCTGGCCACCACTTTTGTGATCACTTTCACCACCGCCGGCGCATGGTTGCTGGAGCACTGGCTGCTGATACCGCTGGGCATCCAGTATCTGCGCATCCTGACTTACATTCTGGTGATTGCCGCCGTGGTTCAGTTCACCGAGATGGTGATCCGCAAAACCGCCCCGGCGCTGTATCAAGTGCTGGGCATCTATCTGCCGCTGATCACCACCAACTGCGCCGTGCTAGGCATCCCGCTGCTCAACGTGCAGGAGAAAAACGGTTTTGCGGTCAGCCTGATCGGCGGCTTCGGTTCCTCGGTCGGCTTCACGCTGGTGCTGGTGCTGTTCGCTGGTATGCGCGAACGCATCGCGCTCGCCAGTGTCCCGGCAACTTTTTCCGGCGCGCCTATCGCCTTCATCACTGCTGGAATGTTGGCTCTGGCCTTCATGGGCTTTGCCGGGCTGGTTCCGCATTGAGCCATAAAGGAAAGGCAATAAAATGATTACCGCACTGACAAGTTTGACTATTCTGGGCGCAATCCTGGGTCTTATCCTGGGCGTGGCTGCCCGTGTGTTCAAGGTGGAGGGCAATGCCCTTGTTGCAGAATTGGTGGAGATACTGCCCGGTTCGCAGTGCGGGCAGTGCGGCTTTCCCGGCTGTGCCGGTGCGGCGCAAGCCTTGGCCGAGGGCCGTGCGCCAGTGACGCTTTGCCCGCCCGGTGGCCGCGCCGTGGCTTTGGCTCTGGCAGCCAGGTTGGGGGCGGATGTGAATCCGGCAGGCATAAAGGAATCTGCCCCGATGATGGCTGAGGTCGATGAGGAGATATGTATCGGTTGTACACGTTGCTTCAAGGTATGTCCCACTGATGCCATCATGGGTGCGGCTCAGCAGATACATGCGGTGTTCCGCGAGGCGTGTATCGCTTGTGGAAAGTGTGTGGAAGTCTGTCCGACCGAGTCGGTCAAACTTCATCCAGTTCCGGTGACGCTGCACGCCTGGTATTGGCATAAGCCGCTGATTCAGCCGATGCAGATCGTTGCCACGTGAGGTGAAGATGAAACTTTTTCGATTGCGTGGCGGGGTTCATCCAGAGAGCCGGAAGGAGTTGGCGGCAGAACGTGCGATCCGCGTCCTGCCCCTGCCCGAGCGGCTGTTCGTGCCTTTGCAACAGCACGTTGGCGCCCCTGCCCAGCCGCTGGTTCAGGTGGGTGACCGGGTACGGAAGGGGCAGCTCATAGGCGCAAGCCAGGGAAACATTTCCGCACCTGTCCATGCACCTACATCCGGGCGGATTGTCGCCGTTGGCGACTACCCGGCAGCGCATCCATCGGGTCTCACCGCGCCTGCTGTGACGATTGAGTCCGATGGTGAAGACCGCTGGCTGGAAACGGGGATGACAACCGATCCTTTTTCGCTTTCTCCCGAAGAAATCGCAGCGCGTGTGGGTTCCGCAGGCATCGTCGGTCTGGGTGGCGCGACTTTTCCGTCGGCGGTGAAACTTAATCTCTCTCGCAAGAGCAATGTGCGTACGCTGATCATCAACGGGGGGGAGTGCGAGCCTTACATTACCAGCGATGACCGGCTCATGCGCGAGCGCGCGGCTGAAATTGTCGAAGGTGTTCGTCTCATTCGCTATGCGGTGGGCGCCACCGAAGTCATGGTGGGCATCGAGGAGAACAAACCGGCGGCACTTGCTGCCATGCAGGCCGCGGCAGCGGGTTCGGAAGTCAGGGTGCTGGCAGTTCCGGCGATGTACCCGATGGGCTGGGACAAACAGATGATCAAGGCGCTGACCGGATGTGAAGTGCCTGCCGATGGCCGTTCGGCCGACATCGGCGTGCTGGTGCATAACGTGGCGACGGCATACGCTGTGCGTGATGCCATCCGGTTCGGCCGGCCGTTGGTGTCGCGTATGGTGACAGTCAGCGGCGGCGCAGTGGCCGAACCGGGCAATCTGGAAGTGCCGATAGGTACGCCGGTTGAGACCTTATTCCGGTTCTGCGGCGGCTTCAGCAATAAACCGGCTCGTCTGGTGCTGGGCGGACCCATGATGGGCATCGAGTTATATACCGCTGCGGTGCCGATTGTAAAAGGGACCAGCGGGGTATTGGCACTGACCGCCCGTGAGATCGGCAGCCTCCAGCCGGCCCCGTGCATCCGTTGTTCCAGTTGCGTGCGCGCGTGCCCGGTGGGTTTGCTGCCGCTGGAGATGGCTGCACACATCCGTGCAGGCAACTCGAATGGGGCAGTGTCACGGGGTCTGAAGGACTGCATCGCTTGCGGTTGTTGTTCGTTTGTGTGCCCTTCCCACATTCCGTTGGTGCATTACTTCAACTTCGCCAAAGGCGAATTGATGGCTCAAGAGCGCGGGAAACTGAAGCTGGAGGCCACCAGAAAGCTGGCAGATGAACGCATCGCAAGAATGCAGCGCATTGAGCGTGAACGCCAGGAAGCAGCGGCGAAACGCAAAGCTGCACGGGAGGCTAAGGAACGCGAGGCTAAACAAAAACAGGCCCAACAGGCTGCGGAGATCGCATGATTCCGGTTGCACATTCCCCGCACGCCCATGCACCGATCACCGTCGGCAAGGTGATGGTGATGGTGATGCTGGCGCTGACGCCGGCCACGATGTTCGGCTTCTGGTTGTATGGCTGGCCGGCCATCAATGTATGGGCAGTGTCGCTGCTGGCAGCTTTGATCGGCGAAGCCCTGGTAATACGTTTGCAGCAACGCGCGGTGCTTCCGGCGCTGATGGATGGCTCCGGTCTGCTCACCGCATGGCTGCTGGCTCTGTCGCTGCCGCCATGGGCGCCGTGGTGGATCGCGGTGGTGGGCAGTTTGTTCGCGGTCATCATCTCCAAACAGTTGTTCGGCGGACTGGGGCAGAACGTGTTCAATCCGGCCATGGCGGCGAGAGTGATGCTGCTGATCTCCTTTCCGATGGAAATGACCACGTGGATTACGCCAGCTCCTTTCGGATCTGTTCATTCGCCGGGTTGGCTGGATGGTTTGGCTGTCACATTTTCCGGCGTTCATGTGGATGCCATGGCGAGTGCTTCGCTGCTCGGACACGTAAAGACCGAATTCACGCGCGGGATAGGATTGGAGCAGGCGCTGTCCGATTACTACGCGCCATTGGACGCGCTGTGGGGCAATCGCACCGGCAGCCTGGGCGAAACGGCGGCGTTGTTTCTGCTGGCAGGAGGGCTGTTCCTGATCGCAAAACGCATCATTACCTGGCACGCGCCAGTGGCGATGCTGCTGGGTGTGGCAATCCCCGCGCTGGTCTTCAGTTCCGTCAATCCGGCGCATTACGCCGGACCGGTCTATCACTTGCTGTCGGGCGGTCTGATAATGGGTGCATTTTTCATCGTCACCGATCCGGTGACCTCGCCGAATACCGTCACCGGCCAATTCATCTTCGGGCTGGGTTGCGGTTTGTTGACATGGATCATCCGAACTTGGGGCGGCTATCCGGAAGGCGTGGCATTCGCCGTGATGTTGATGAACGCGGTGACGCCCATCATCGATCATTATGTGAAGCCGCGTATCTATGGGAGGGATCGCAAGGGCGTGGCTATCTCACCGGTCAAGCCCATCGCATCAACCGGGAAGGAATCGTGAGATGAATCTGGAGCAGCTGCGCGGCAAATTATATTATCAAGGCGCGCTGCTGGGCGGCGTGGCGTTGATCACCACTGCCGCGCTCGCGCTCGCCGACAGGGCGACTTCAGCGGATATCGCTGCCGCACAGGAAAAGGACATGATGCAGTCGATAACCCAGGTGTTGCCGGGACAATACGACAACAATCTGCTCAAGGACACGCTGCAGCTCGATGGGCCGAACGGCGAAGTTACCGTGTATCGGGCACGCAGGGCCGGACGGGTGGAGGCGGTGGTGTTTAAAGTCAGCGGATTTGGCTATGCCGGCCCCATCGACTGCATGATGGGCATAGATCGCAATGGGCATGTGACCGGTGTGCGAGTGATTAAACACAAGGAGACTCCGGGTCTGGGCGACAAGATCGATCCAGCCAAGAGCCACTGGATATACGAATTCGATGGCAAATATCTGGGCGATCCTCCCGCCGACAAATGGGCGGTGAAAAAGGATGGCGGCGTGTTCGACCAATTTGCCGGAGCCACAATCACCCCGCGCGGTGTGGTCAAGGCAGTCAAAGGCGGATTGGAGTTTTTCGACAAATACCGCGCGCAATTGTTTGATGAGGCCGACGGGCATGTAATTGATGCTGCCGATAAAACTCACGATGCCCGTTTCCCCCTATCCAACTTTCCCCCGCACGCGGGAGAAAGGGCAAACGAATCGCTACGCGAATCTAAAATTACTGGAGGCAGGCCATGAGCAACACCTACGCACGCATAACCCGTGACGGCCTGTGGAACAATAATATCGTTTTCTCCCAGACCCTCGGGCTATGCCCAACCATGGCGGTGACCGGCACCGCCACCAACGGGCTGGGCATGGGACTCGCAACCACGGCGGTGCTGGTTGCTTCCAACATGATCATCTCGTCCATCCGCCACACCGTCAGCGACGAGGTGCGCATCCCGGTCTACATCGTGATTATCGCCACGCTGGTGACGCTGGTGGATGTGAGCATCAATGCATGGGCACACGATCTTTACAAGGTGTTGGGGTTATATATCGCGCTAATCGTGGCCAACTGCGCCGTGCTCGGACGGGCGGAAGCTTTTGCCGCCAAGAATCCGATACTGCCGTCCGGCATGGATGGACTGATGATGGGGTTGGGATTCACTTTTGCATTGACCACCATAGGCGCGGTTCGGGAAATACTTGGCACGGGCACCCTGTTTTCCGGCGCGCACCTGTTACTGGGGCCCGCGTTTTCCTTCATGGAGATGAAACTCATTCCTGGCTACAGGGGGTTTCTGCTGATGATTTTGCCGCCCGGCGGGTTCCTGGCTGTGGGTTTCCTGATTGCCGCCAAGAGGGTTATTGACCGCCGCCGTGCTTCGCCTGCAGAAGAGGTTCAGGTCGCGGCGCCGGCAGCAGGTTGCCACTAAGGAGAGCTTCATGCAAGTCGGTATCGCCTATTCCGAACCAGCGCAACAGCTATGGCTGCGCATCGAAGTGCCGGATGGATCAACAGTGCTCAATGCCATTGAGCAGTCCGGCATTCTGCGCAAGTTTCCCGAAATAGATCTGGAAATATATCAGGTTGGTATTTTTGGCAAGGCAACCAAGCTGGACGGATTGCTCAAACCTGGCGATAGAGTGGAAATTTACCGGGGCATCACCGCAGATCCGGCAACGGTACCTCGCCGGCAAATGGCTGAGGACGACGACGACGATGACTGAACCAATCAACGACTTCTCAAAGCCGATGCCAGCAAACAGGTTGAACTGTCAAGGCAAAATGGGGTTCGGTTGCCGCCCGATATCAAGCTCCCCTAAATTTTGGCCGGGATGTATGAATTCCTGTCCCGGTTGAACAAACAGGCTGCTGCGTTCAGGGTGCAAACATAGACAGCAGCGCCCGCAAAACTTCTGGCGCAGCCCCGTATCGGAGAAAAGCTGGAAGAGTTTGAGCCGCATGGGTTTCGTCGCATCTTGGCAGGACATTGTGAAATGCGCTGCGAAATTCAACAATCCATTACCCATGTACTGCGGCTCTGGCACACGTGAGAAGTCGCCAGCACCTCTCCAAACCGGGAACTGCCTCATAGAGGCATCAACGAGATACCCTGCACCCCCCGGGTTTGCAGGCAGATGCTGAATCGGAATATTTTGTTGCCCTCCCCATTACTTCCGGCTAAATAGATTCACAGTTGCCCCGGAATCCAGTAAAGTACAACCCCGTTCCTAACTGATAAGAGCAATAACATGAGTGAAAAAGGACAACAACTGCAGGACCCGTTTCTCAATACGCTGCGCAAAGAGCATGTGCAGGTCGCGATATATCTGGTGAACGGCATCAAGCTGCAAGGCCAGGTAGAATCTTTCGATCAATACGTGGTGCTGCTGAAAAATACGATCACCCAGATGGTCTATAAACACGCTATTTCGACTATCGTTCCGGTACGCGCGGTCAGTATTCCCCACGACGCTGCCGAGTAATGCAGCAACAGTCTGGCGGCGACAAAAAACTATTGTCCGGCAGGCGCCCGACCAAAAGTCTTACGGGGCGCCCGTCTGAGGCCGCAATATTGGTCAGCATTGATTTCGGCGAGAGCGACTACAGCGAGAGTTTAGATGAGTTGCGTTTGCTGGCTGAAACCGCCGGTGTGCGCACCGTGGCTGTCGTTGAAGCCAGGCGGCAACGTCCGGACGCGGCGTTGTTCGCCGGCAGCGGCAAGGTACAGGAAATCGCCGAGCTCGTAGAGCGACTGGAAGCCCCGCTGGTCATCTTCAATCACGACCTTTCTCCCGCGCAGATGCGCAACCTGACCACCGGGCTGAACACGCGCGTGATCGACCGGACCATGCTGATCCTGGATATTTTTGCGCAGCGCGCGCAAAGCCATGAAGGCAAGGTTCAGGTGGAGCTGGCGCAACTCAAGTATCTCGCTGCGCGTCTGGTCGGACAGGGTGCCGACATGGGACAACAGAAATTCGCGGTGGGCGCGCGCGGCCCGGGTGAAACCAGGCTGGAACTGGACAGGCGCAAACTGGATAAGCGAGTCCATTTGTTGAAGGAGCGCCTGGAAAAACTCAAGCACCAGCGTGTAATTCAGCGCCGCGCGCGCAATCGCCACGATGTATTGTCGGTATCCATCGTCGGTTATACCAATGCCGGCAAGTCCACGCTGTTCAACAGGCTGACCCGCGCCAACGTGTATGTAGCAGACCAATTGTTCGCTACGCTGGACACTACTTCCAGGCGCATGTTTATCGAAGATGCGTCCGGCTCCTCCCCTGACAAGGGAAGGCCGGGAGGGGTTGGCGAGATCGTGGTGTCGGACACGGTGGGTTTTATTCGCCATCTTCCCCACTCCCTGGTTGCCGCGTTTCGCAGCACGCTTGAAGAGACTGTGCAGGCCGATTTGTTGCTGCATGTGGTGGATGCCAACAATGCCAATCGCGACGACCAGATTGCAGAGGTGAACAAGGTATTGTTTGAAATTGGTGCGGCGGACATTCCGCAGGTTCTGGTATTCAACAAGATCGACTTGCAGGATGTGACGCCCAGCGTGCAACGCGACGATTATGGTAGAATTGCACGCGTTTTTCTGAGTGCCAAAAGTGGCGCGGGTTTGGATGGATTGAAGCTGGCCTTGATGGAAGCCAAGACCCTGCGCCAAACCCCGGCAGCAGTTGAAAATCAAATTAATCAAGCGAGCGAGTGAAGAATATGGGATTGAATGATCCGCAATGGGGTAATAAAAACAGCGGCGGTCCGCCTGATCTGGAGGAACTGTTGCGCAGGTTCAATGCGAAAGTCTCTGCCCTGATGGGCGGCAAGGGTGGCGCCGGAAAAGGCGGCCCGGGATCGTCCGGCGGCGGCGCGCCGATGCGAGGTTTTGCCGGCGGCATGGGCTTGATTGCCGCGATTGTTGTGTTGATCTGGGTGGGCAGCGGATTTTACATCGTGGATGCCAGCCAGCGCGGCGTGGTGTTGCGTTTTGGCAAGTTGACCGAAACGACCCAGCCCGGTCCGCGTTGGCATCTGCCGTTCCCGATCGAAACCGTGGAAATCGTCAATTTGAGCCAGGTTCGCACCGTGGAAGTGGGCTATCGCGATAACGTCAAGAACAAGATGGTCAAGGAGTCGTTGATGCTGACCGACGACGAAAACATCATCGACATCCAGTTTGCGGTGCAGTACTTCCTGAGCGATCCGAGCGAATATTTGTTCAACAACCGCATGCCCGACGAGAACGTGCGCCAAGTGGCGGAATCGGCGATACGCGAGGTGGTCGGCAAAAACAAGATGGATTTCGTGCTGTATGAAGGACGCGAGCAAGTGGCAGCGGAGACCACCAAGCTGATGCAGGATATCCTGAATCGCTACAAGTCCGGCATCCTGATCAGCAAGCTGACCATGCAGAACGCGCAACCGCCCGAACAAGTGCAGGCTGCTTTCGATGATGCGGTGAAAGCCGGGCAGGATCGCGAACGGCAAAAGAACGAAGGGCAGGCTTATGCGAATGACGTGATACCGCGTGCAAGCGGTGCGTCGGCGCGTTTGATACAGGAATCGCAAGGCTACAAGCAAAGTGTGATCGCGAATGCCGAAGGCGATGCCAGCCGTTTCAAGCAGATATTGGTGGAGTATCAGAAGGCGCCGGCTGTCACCCGCGAACGCATGTATCTGGACATGATGCAACAGGTGATGGGCAATGTCAGCAAAGTGATGGTCGATCAAAAGAACGGCAACAGCTTGTTGTATTTACCGTTGGATAAATTGATTGAAACCAGTCGTGCCGGCAGCAGTATGGAAACAGAAGCGCAACCCGCTGCGAAAGCCGATACCGCACCTGTAACATTACAGGGAAATGACAACACCGCAGCACAGCGCGCGCGCGATTCGCTGCTAAGCCGAGACCGGGAGGCACGCTGATGAACAAGAATATTGGTAATGTGCTGATTGGATCGGTCGTCGCGCTAATCCTGTTGAGCATGAGCGTGTTTGTGGTGGATCAGCGCCAGAATGCGATCGTGTTCCAGCTGGGTGAAGTGGTCAGTGTCAAAACCCAACCGGGCCTGTATTTCAAGGTGCCGCTGATGCAGAATGTGCGCTTCTTTGATTCGCGCTTACTCACGCTGGATACCGGAGAGCCCGAGCGTTTCATCACGGCGGAAAAGAAAAACGTGATGGTGGATTCCTTTGTCAAATGGCGCATCGTGGATGTAAAGCAGTATTACATCAGCGTCGGCGGCGATGAAATGCGTGCTGAGACGCGTTTGAGGCAGACGGTGAATTCCAGCATGCGCGAGGAGTTTGGCAAGCGCACCATCCACGAAGTGGTGTCCGGTGAGCGCGATCAGATAATGGAAGTGCTGCGTCAGAAAACCGATAACGACGCGCGCAAAATAGGTGTGCAAGTGCTCGATGTGCGCCTCAAACGTGTCGATTTCCCGGCGGAGATCAGCGACTCGGTATATCGGCGCATGGACGCCGAACGCAAGCGTGTCGCCAACGAACTGCGCGCAACCGGTTATGCCGAGAGCGAGAAGATTCGTGCTGATGCCGACCGGCAGCGTCAGGTCATCCTGGCTAACGCTTATCGCGATGCCCAGCGGATCAAAGGCGAGGGCGATGCCAAAGCATCCGCTTTGTACGCGGCTGCATTTGGCCGTAATGCCGAGTTCTATGCGTTTTACCGCAGTCTGGACGCTTACAAGCAAAGCTTCAAGAACAAGAGCGACGTGATGGTGCTGGACCCGAGTTCGGCTTTCTTTAAATATCTGAAAAACCCAAGCAAGGCTGGTAAATAGTGTGCTCGATTATTGGCTGCTTGGTTTGGCGATGATGCTGGTGATTGAGGGGATGATGCCCTTCGTGTTGCCTGGATTGTGGCGCGAAACTTTCCGCAAACTGGTGACGCTGACGGATGGGCAATTGCGCTTCGTCGGTATCACCGCGATGCTGGCCGGAATAATATTGCTTTATTGGGTCAAGTGACGGGCATCTCCGGAAATTCTGAGTTCGCCCAAATGCCCCGCAAGGGGACGCCGATCCGCTACGGGCAAAAGCATCCCGCGCGGAAGCGCCGGCAAGACGCGGAAGAAATTTTGCAGCGCCGCATCTGGGTTATAGGTGAGCAGGAAAACGAAGTTGCAGTGAAGGGTGACCTTCAGGTTGGGCGGAACCAGATTTTTTCCGCAACGCGGCTGTCGGGATACAACGAAGTTGCAGAGCAGGCTCACATGCGTAGCATATTATGCCGGAACTAAAATCTGGATTTTATAGGTGCCCTTGATGCAAAACTGGCTGCTCCCCGAATACGTAGAAGACATGCTGCCCGATGAGGCATGGCACATCGAGCGGATGCGGGCGCAATTCCTCGATCTGTTGCGCAAGTCCGGGTATCAATTGGTCGTGCCGCCGCTGCTGGAATATGCCGAATCGCTGTTGCTGGACGGCAGCGCCGAAAAACTATTGGCCGGGCGCCCGGATGACATGGATCTGCGCAGCTTCAAGCTGGTCGATCAGTTGAGCGGGCGTACACTGGCATTACGCGCCGACATCACGCCGCAAGCGGCGCGTATCGATGCGCATCTGCTCAACCGCCAGGGCGTGGCGCGGCTGTGCTATGCGGGCAGCGTGTTGCACACCCAACCGGCCGGACTGACGCGCACCCGCGAGTTGCTGCAGATCGGCGCCGAATTATTTGGGCATGGCGGTCTGGAAAGCGATCTGGAGATCCAGCAACTGATGCTGCAATCGCTGGCTCTGATGGGCATCAGGGACGTGCATCTCGATCTCGGTCATGTCGGCGTGTTTCGCGCGCTGGTGAGCCATGCCAAGCTCGACAGGAATATCGAAAGCGAATTATTCGCCGCGTTGCAAAGCAAGGACAGCGCGGCTTTGCAAACATTGGCGCGGCCGCCGGATGGATCGAAACCAATGGATGCGACATTGCGCAACGCTTTGCTGGCATTGCCGAGACTGTATGGCAATTGTGCCGATGTGCTGGCGAAGGCGCGCAAACAGTTGCCGGATTATCCTGGAATTGGAGCGGCATTGGATGACCTGCAAAGCATTTCCGGGAAGTTGCAACCGCTGGTGTCCAGCGTGGGCATAGATCTCGCCGATCTGCGCGGCTATCACTACCATACCGGCATGGTGTTCGCCGCCTACCATGCCGGCAGCCACGACGCGATTGCGCTGGGCGGACGCTACGACGATCTCGGCAGGAGTTTCGGCCGCGCGCGCGCCGCGACCGGATTCAGCATGGATCTGCGCCAGTTGTATCGCCTTTTGCCGCCGCAAGCAGCCCGGTTGGGCGTATGCGCGCCGCACTCCGACGATGCCGCTTTGCGCGGCAAGATTGCGCAACTGCGCGCGGCGGGCGAAACGGTGGTGGTTGATCTGCTCGGCGATGCGGCATTGCGCGCGGAATTGCAGTGTGACCGTGAACTGGTTTTGCGCAAAGGTGCTTGGCAGGTTGTTGCGCTTTGATTTTTAATATTTCGAGAGCAGTGTAGGGTGGGCACAACGTGCCCACGCGGAGAGAATCGGTGGGCAACGAGTTGCCCACCCTACGTCAGGGATCGACAATGGCAAAAAACGTAGTGGTAATCGGCACCCAGTGGGGTGATGAAGGCAAGGGCAAGATCGTCGACTGGCTGACCGATCATGCGCAGGGCGTGGTGCGCTTCCAGGGCGGACATAATGCCGGGCATACCCTGGTGATCGGCGGCAAAAAGACCGTGTTGCATCTGATCCCCTCCGGCATCCTGCGCGACCATGTGATGTGCTACATCGGCAACGGCGTGGTGCTGTCGCCATCGGCATTGCTCAAGGAAATGGACGAGCTGCAACAAGCCGGTATCGATATCTACAACAGGCTGAAAGTCTCCGAAGCTTGCCCGTTGATCCTGCCCTATCACGAGGCTATCGATAAAGCGCGCGAGCTGGCGAAAGGCGCTGCCAAGATCGGCACCACCGGACGCGGCATCGGACCGGCATACGAAGACAAGGTGGCGCGCCGCGCGATCCGTTTGCAGGATATTTTTTTCCGCGAACGTTTCGCCGCCAAGATGGGCGAGGTATTGGACTATCACAACTTCGTGCTGAAGAATTACTTCCATGCCGAAACAGCCGATTTCCAAAAGATTCTGGACGATACGCTGGCACTGGCGGAGCGCATCAGGCCGCTGGTGATGGACGTGCCGCGCGCGTTGTACGAAGCCAACCAGGCCGGCAAGAGCCTGCTGTTCGAAGGCGCACAGGGGGCGTTGCTGGATATCGATCACGGCACTTACCCGTTTGTCACCTCGAGCAACTGCATCGCCGGTGCGGCCTGTGCCGGCGCAGGGGTGGGTCCGCAAATGTTGCACTATGTGCTGGGCATCACCAAGGCTTACACCACGCGAGTCGGTTCCGGCCCATTCCCGACCGAACTGTATGACGCAGTCGATAAACGCGATCCGATCGGTGAGGGCCTGGCCAAGCGCGGCCATGAATTCGGCTCGACCACCGGGCGTGCGCGCCGCTGCGGCTGGTTCGATGCCGCCGCACTAAAACGCTCAATCCAGATCAACGGTGTGTCCGGCTTGTGCGTTACCAAGCTGGATGTAATGGATGGCATGGAAACCGTGCGTCTCGGTGTGGGCTATCGCACCGATGGCGTGGAAAGCGATATTTTGCCGGTCGGCGCGGATGCATTGTCGAATTGTCAGGCCGTGTATGAAGAGATGCCGGGTTGGAGTGAAAGCACCCTGGGGGTGCAGCGCTATGAAAAATTGCCGAAGGCCGCGCGCAACTATCTGGAGCGCATCGCCAAGGTATGCGGCGTGCCGGTCGATATGGTTTCAACCGGGCCGGATCGCGATGAAACCATCGTGCTGCGCCACCCGTTTGAATAGCCTGATGGATAACGCAAATGCGCGGTGCGCGTTCAACACTGCGTTTTCTGTTTTTGTGTTTGAATTTAAAACTGATGCCCGGAAGAGGACGCGGTCACGCAAGCGCGATCCCGGCATCAGCCTCATCTGTTTTAGCGTGTGAGTTTTTCATCGCTGCTTTGCGCGTGTTGTTCGACGGTAAACAACACGGCTGCTTTTACCCTTGAAGATAAGTTGAGCTTGGTCAAGATATGGCGCACATGCTGTTTTACGGTGTCATAGCTGATCGATAACGTTTGCGCGATGGCTTTGTTGCTTTCCCCACGCGATAGCAGTTGCAGTATTTCACGCTCACGCTCGGTGAGTAATTTGAGGGAATTTTTCCGCTCTTCTCCGGGTTGGTCGCCGCGCAGCATTTCGATCATTTTGATCGTCATGGTGGGGGCGACGACCAGTTCGCCTGCGGCAACCCGCCGGATGGCATCAACCACATCTTCCGGCGCCATGTCTTTGAGCAGATAGCCGCGTACTCCTGCGCGTATCGCGTTGGCCAAGTCGACTTCGGAATCGCTCATGGTTAAAACGACAGCAGGTATCGAGCAGCCTTCTTTGCGAATTTGTTCGAGCATGGCCAGGCCATCCAGCGGTTTCATACGCAAATCCATGATCAAAAGATCGGGCTGTTCATGCAACAGCACGCGCAATCCCTCGACACTGCCGGTTGCACCGAGGACAGCGAAGCCATAGCAATTGGCGAGCAGTTCACTTAATCCGCTCCGGCACAGGCTTTGATCGTCTACCAGAACAACTTTTAACTTCTCACTCATTAACTGCTCTCCAGTCTGACCCTGGCTCAGGGAAAAATAATTGCACGCGCGTGCCGAATCCTTTTGAACTTTCCACTTTTATTTCGCCGCCGATACGTTGCGCGCGCTCGCGCATGATCATCATGCCATAGTGCCCTTCAACGGGTGTGAAGGTGCATACACCGCCGCCGTTATCCTCAATGGTGAAAACATAGTAATTGCCGGACAAATCGACGATCAGGCGAGCATGAGTCGCGCCCGAATGGGTGGCAATATTCGCCAGCGCCTCTTGCACGATATGGGACACCTGGATTTCATATTCAAGTGGAAATTCCAGATTGGCTACCCGGTTGATGTATTCGAGCACAATGTCATTTTGATGGCGGAATTGATCGGTCAGGGTTTGCAGCGCATGTAAAAGTCCCAATGGATCCATCGCGCACCGAAAATCCGTAATCAGCTCCCGAACCATTTTTTGGCTGTTCTCCAAAGCCCCATCAATATTGAGCGCGTATTTGGTAACCATGAGTTCGTTGTGTGTCCGTATGGATTCGAGTAACAAACTCGTGCGCATCCGTGTATATGTCAATGATTGCGCCAATGAATCATGAATTTCGTTGGCGATAGCCTGCCGTTCTGCGATCAGCTCGACACGTTTGGCATCATGGCTTGATTTGTTATGTTCGATGAGGGTGCCAAGCAGGTCGGCGAATGCCAGAACAGTTTTGGAAATGTGCTCAAATGTTTCTTGTGGTTCGTTGAAAAACAGCGTGAGCATTCCGATAGGATTTTTCGGCGTGGTATGGTTTTCAATTGGGGCGGCGATCAACGATTGAACCTGACAGCCAAGATAGCGGCAATTCCGCCGTGTCTTGCATGCGCTGAGGTTGGTTGAATAAACACTGCGGCCGATAGATGCTTTGCAGCATACATCACAATTTATATCGATGGTGCTTCCGGCCTCAAGCAGTTCGGCGGGTAAGCCGACAGAGCCAATTAATTGATGGGTCTGGCCATGAGCGGGAAGTAGCCGAACTACTCCGGAGGTTGCTTTTACAGTGCCGATGAGGGTCTCGAGCAATTTTTCCACAACAGGTTTAAAACTGGCCGATCGGGAGGCTGCAGGCTCAGGTATTTTGTGCGTTGCGCCAGCCTCGCCATTTGCAGTGGGAGTAAAACGAAAACTGTCGGCCCACGAAAAATCCGCATGTACCGAGTTCCTTAAGGAGTTTGTTTTCTTGCTCATAAATTTCAGTAGTGTCCGGTTAAAAATCAAACAACATCAACTGGTTATCTGTGGCTGATGAAATGGTTCTGTTCATATCGGGCTGTAAAGCGCATGAAATCTCGGTTTTCTCGAAAACCGACACCGAC